>Ga0326597_10000202_pt1 | contig 109546 bp, 79 predicted proteins | sample RVTome_12_FD_203789 | JGI IMG/M metagenome (GOLD analysis project Ga0326597, IMG submission 203789) | Soil microbial communities from uranium-contaminated site in the Upper Colorado River Basin, Wyoming, United States - RVT100D185 | ecosystem: Environmental > Terrestrial > Soil > Contaminated...
GAAGAGACGAATCGCCAGGGCGGCTGGCTTGATGAACAACCCCGCGAACTCCACCAGAAACACGATGGGAATGATGAGCCACAGAGCCCAGTGCTCCTTGTGCAGTCCGCCCGTCATGTGGCCGAGGAACCCGCCGATGCCCAGCTCGCGGATCGCATGCGCGACGATCACAATGAACGCAATCACTGCCAGGCCGCCGGTGATATTAATGTTCCCTGTCGCCGTCCCGCCGAACCATGTCGGAAAGTGACTTCCCGTCGCGCTCGCCAGCAGGTGCTGAATGTCCAAGAGCGGCAAAAGCCCCAGCAGGTTGTTGAAGAGAATGAAAAAAAAGACCGTCATCAGATACGGGAGATACCGCCGCGTGTGCGCTTCGCCCAGAACCGGCTTGATCATCTCATCGCGCAGATAAAGCACCATAGCCTCGACGATCTGCCCGAGCCGCCCTTTCGTCAGATAGCGCTCGTTGCCCTGCGAGATCGGCCCGGTCTCGATCCGCTTCGCAGCGAAGATCATCACCAGAATCGTCAATGCCGCCGCGACCAGCAGCGTCACCACGTGCATGGTGAGACCCACGGGGTCGCCCGTGGGATAGACGTTCAGCACGTGCTCGAGAGGATCTGCCGCAAGAAAATACATGCACCGCTCCGAAACCATCTCTATTCACGCCGCCTTGGGCGTGCGATTCATGAACCCGGCAAGAACGATCACTTCGGTCAGAAGTGCGGCGAAATAACAACCGCCCACGCCCGCGAGCAGAGCCCACGGTCCCGCCGAAGTCGCGGAGTATAGCACCCACGCACAGGCCAGCGCGACCACGAAACGCACCATCATTCCCGCCAGCCACAGCGTCATCCACAGGCTCACCGGCCGCGCCACCCACGGCCCCATGATGAGCAGACCCGCGGTCATTGCGACGATTGCAATCCCCGCGCCCAGCAGCCCGATCATCGCCTCATCGAGCCCCATTCCTGCGATTAACGCCACGGCAAACCAGATGATGCCGGCGATCGTCGCCGCGATGGACGGCCAGGCAATCAGGCGCGCCACCGGCAGAGCCAGAGATGGCTCACCACCGCTCGTCGTTGACTCCGGGTTGGTTGTCATCGGCGTTGCCATCCAGGTCCTCATCCCATTCATCCTCATCATCCTCAGCCGGGTAAGGAACCGGGGGACGCGCTGCCCGCCGTTCAGCGCCCTGCCGCTCCCTTCGCGCCACCGAAATCGCGTCGAGCTGGCGGTTCAGCCGGAGCGCCCCGCGGATCAGCGACCACAGCCCGACTGCAATCCCGGCGACCGACCCTATCAGCAGACCCTTCGGAGCCGAGTTCAACCAGCGATCCGCCAGCCAGCCCAGCAGTGCCCCGGCTCCAACCTCGCTCGCGGTCTGAAAGCCAAGTCCCGCGAGCTTCCAGCCGATTGAGACTTCCGCCTCATCCTCAGACCGCTCCGCCGCTGATCGCATCTGTCCGGGCGACCCGCCGGGACCGCCTCCGTCGCGGCCGTGACCGCCATTTCCGGTCGTTTCTGCCATGCCGGCCGACTTCGTGAAAAAAATCGCAATGTCTGAACGGCCCTACTGTAGGCGGCCCCTCGACCTGCTGCAAGCGTGTGTTGTTCGTTGTTCCTGATTCTCAGGTCGTTGTGGGGAATAAGGTTCGCGTTCGGGGCATGATGGTGACATCATTGGTCGGACCAGAACAACGAACCACGAACTACTTCCCCGACTACCATCCCCCTTCGATGGCCATCCACGAACAAGACATCATCGAAATCTCCTCCCCCCGCCTGACGCGAGGCGAATCCCTGTACCTTCCCGCTGTCTTCAAGGGCCTCGGCACCACGCTTCGACACTTCTTCCAGAACGTCGGCCGAAACGGCTCCAACAAGGACACCCTCTGGGTGCTGCAATACCCCGAGCAGCGCCGCGAGCAGCGGCCGGTGGTCGAAGGCGGCAGCGAGCCGACCACCTTCCGCGGCGTGCATCGCCTCAATCGCGATGAAGATGGCCGGGTCCGCTGCGTCGCCTGCATGATGTGCTCCACCGCCTGCCCCGCCAACTGCATTCACATCGTGGCTGAGGAATCCCCCTGGCCGGACCGCGAAAAGTATCCCAAGCAGTTCGACATCGATGAACTGAGGTGCATCTTCTGCGGCATGTGCGAGGAGGCCTGCCCCTGCGACGCCATCGAACTCACGCCCGAGTACGACGTGGTCGGCCTCTCGCGCCAGGAAATGGTCTTCGACAAGGCGAAGCTTCTCGAGGTGTACGACCAGACGATTGGTGTGAAACCGATGTAGAATCGGCTGACGATGGCCGACAAGGAACTCGAGCGTCTACTCCGGGGCGGTTCCGACGCCAACTTTCGCTTCGAATCGCTGCGTCGGATTCTGCGAACAGCGGGATTCAGCGAGCGGATCAAGGGAAGTCATCACGTTTATTCGCGCACGGGCGTCGAAGAGATCATCAACTTGCAGTCGCTCCCGAATGGAAAGGCGAAAGTCTATCAGGTGAAGCAGGTTCGCGGTATATTGACGCGATACCGGCTGGTTTCGGATGATAAAGCACATGAGGTATGAGGTGATCATCTTTTGGAGCGAGGACGATCAGGCCTTCGTAGCGGAAGTGCCGGAACTTCCGGGCTGCATGGCGGACGGCGCCACGCACGCAGAGGCGCTTCGAGCCGTGGAGCAGATCGTCGAAGAATGGTGTGAGACTGCACGACAACTGGGGCGCAGCATCCCGACGCCCCGAGGCCGGCTTCGCTACGCGTGAGCGATATTCGTCAGGTCATGAGCCAACCGCATTCCGGACAACCCCATCGCTTGAGATTCGCCTGACATTCGGGGCACTCGCCGTAGTTTGGTTCTTGCGGATCTGGATCCTCATGCAGCGCATCGAGGAACTCTGTGAAACTCTCAGCAATCCGAAAGTATCCAACTGGGTCTTCGTGATCCACGATGCAAACTGCTCCACGGTCAGGGCCGGCATAAAAGAGCCGCACGAGATTCCCATAAGGGTCGCGTCCGATCGGAATCATGAGCGCCTGTTCGTCCGGTTCGAGGTGCTGACTCCATGCACGCTGTACAGATTCTCCCAAGCGGCCCTCGTATGTATCCACATAGGGCCGGTCGTGTATTGCGTACAAACACTCCAGCGTGCTTCCAGACTCAATCCCGCTGTGCAAATAGGCGAAGTAGTTGGGCTTGGGTTGGCCGCCATTGTGTTCAAGCATGGATCTGCGATAGTCCTCCGGAAGACGCCCACCAAGTCCCGCTTCAAAGAGGCGGAGACGTCCTTCAGTCAATCGTCCATATGCGTTTGAGTGCCGAATGACCATAGCGGCTATTGTAACGGTTAGCCATCGAGAGTTACGTCGCCACTGCATTCACATCGTGGCCGAGGAATCCCCCTGGCCGGATCGCGAGAAGTATCCCAAGCAGTTCGACATCGACGAGCTGCGCTGCATCTTCTGCGGCATGTGCGAGGAGGCCTGCCCCTGTGATGCCATCGAGCTCACGCCGGAGTACGACGTGGTCGGCCTCTCGCGCCAGGAAATGGTCTTCGACAAGGCGAAGCTGCTCGAGGTGTACGATCAGACCGTGGGCGTGAAGCCAATGTGATCGACGGGCCAGGCACTTCAGTGCCTTCCGCGTCACATGCCGACACTCGCTTGGAACGAGTCAGCACCTCCCTCGCTGAGATGGATCGCACTCGTTACGCCGCCTTCAGTTCCGTGCCGTCATCCCTGGCCTGTCGCGCAGGCACCAGGCGCAACACCACCGACTGCCGGAACGCCTCGAAGAGTGCGGAATCAAATGACCGGCCGGCATCGCGTCCCATGATGGCAAGGCACTCCTCCGCCGGCAGCCCGCCACGATAGGGCCGATCGCTTCGCAGCGCATCGAAGATGTCGGCCACCTGCACGATCTGGCTCAGGAGAGAAGGTGGCCGGCCGCGCCGCGTGCTCGGATACCCGCGCCCGTCGATCCGCTGATGATGCTCGAACGCCGCGACGATCGACAGGTTGCTGATGCCCGGGCTCGACGACAGAATCTTCGCGCCGGTGACAGGATGCATCTGAACCGCCAGCCGCTCGTCGTCCGTGAGTTGGCCGGCCTTGGTGAGGATGCGCTTTGGCAGCATCCATTTGCCGATGTCGTGCAACAGGGCCGCCTCGGTCAGCTCGCGAAGCCCATCGCCGCTCATCCCGACCGATTCCCCCAGCGCCGACGCCAGAATCGCAACGTTGGTGACGTGAACAAAGGTGTATTCGTCGTGGTTCTTGAGATCAGCCAGCTTGATCAATCCCGCGCGGTTCGCGACCGTCGCCGAGAGGATGCGATTGACCAGCCCCGCCACGCGTTGGCCGTCTTCGCGTCCCGCCAGCACGCTCGTCCACAGCGATCTCACGTTCCCGCGGGCCTGACGAGAATCGAGCGCCAGCGCGTCGCTGCCGTCATCGGCCCCGCCCCCTACGAGCCCTCGAACGCGCCCCAGAACAATGTGCCCGCCCGGGCTGATCATCGCGTCGCTGCTCCGATAGCACTCGAGCAGCCAGTTGATGTCATTCTGATCGACGCCGCGGCTGAATCGGATCGCCTGGACCCCCCGCCCGCGCAAGTTCCTGATGAAGATCGCGTGGCTGGCCCAATCATCATCAACCGCGTCTCGATCGATCACCACACCGTTCTCAGCGATCACGATTGAAAGCGTGCCATCATCGCACAGCGCCTCCGCCCACGCCTGGGCGCATTGCCGCGATCGCTCAAGGAACCCCGCGTGAGCGCCGCCATACACGCGACGCATTTCATACGCCGCAATCAGCGATCGGAGAGCTTCAATGGCGCCGGGATTCATGATCTCGCCTTCCTGCCCTTGGCCCGCAGCCACCGGAAAGGCGAAAGCAACCAGGCCACGCGCGCTGTCCATCCCAGCAGCGAGCGCCGCCCTCGCAGCGCCTCGGCAAGGTCGCATCCGCGCTGCGCCCGCTGCGGCGCCACGGAAGCACCGATCAGCCGCGTGGCCAGCCGGCGCGTGACCCAAGGGCGCCGATCCGCCGCGACGGCCTCTTTGATCCTTGCCGCTTCATCGGACGCGATCGCCGAGCCGCCGGTCGCACCGGCCAGCCGGTCGACCAGGATCCGCGCGCTGCGGTCCCGCTGCCGCGCCAACTGTTCGATTGTGATGAATCTCACTTCGCTGTCGCTGTCCAGCATGCCTCGAACGCAAAGGTCATGCGGCCACGTCGGCACCAACCGCGCCAGGGCGAGGTGTGCTGCCATGCGCTGCCGCCGATCTTGATGGACGACGCCGGACTTGAAGAGTGCAACGTAATCACCCGGACACCGCTGCCTGACCAGCTCGCCCAGCGCTTCGCCGACGACCGCGTCAATCTTGATCGCCTCCCGTATCGCCTGTGCCACTTCTTCGGCCGGCAGGGTTTCGATCACGCTCATCAGGGCCTGCTTGCGGGCCGGAGTCCCGCAATAGGCCACTGCCCGCACCAGCGCATCGGCAGCCGCCTGACCCTTCAACTCGCGTCGAGTGAGCGCCGCCTGAATCAACTCCGTGTCGCTGCACGATCCCAGGACGCGCTCCACCCATTCCTCGCGTCGCGCGGACCCGCCGAGCTCGCGGGCCGGCCCGCAATCACTTGGAGTCATTGGAGCGCGCACCAGCTCTTCCGCGAGCTGCAGGATCGAGAACACGCTGTCCATGTTCCCGGCCGCGGCGAGGGCTCGGCCGCGCTCCGCAAGCTGACGAAGCATCGCTACCCGCTCTTCGGGGTCTCCCACCCCGTTCCTCAGCACTTCGCAGATGCATTCCGCCGTGCGGCCGCCAACCTGCGCCTCTTCATCCGCGGCTTTCAAAACCATGCCCGAGGGAGTCGCGCTGCCCGCTTGGCTGAGTTCCCGCAGCAGTTCGGTGTACTCTTCGGACTTGGTCTCGGTGGTGTTCAGCTTGCGCAAAAGGGTCGCCGTCGCCTCGGCGAGATCGTGGTCGGTGCCATTGGCATCCAGCTTGTGCGTCCACTGCTCCGCGATCTGGGCCAGCCGCCCCATGTCTGTCTTGCTGCCCAGCGACAAGTTCGCAAGCCGCTTGAGCAATCGAAGTGAAGTCGTGCTGAGATGACTGTCTTTCCGCATCAGCACGTCGATGAAGCTGGTCATCTGCTCCACCGGCAGGAGCGCGAGTATGCCGGCGGCCTCGTCGAAACTGACGTTCTCGTCGTCGCCGAGGCCCGTGATGAGTTCGGCGCGTTGCGCCGGCGAGAGCTCCGCGAATGCCTGCTGCAATGAAGCCATCGGGGATGGCGATGCCTCCTTGCCTCGGGCAGCGCCAAGACATTGCCGGAAATCTCCCGCCGCGGCCCTCGAGAGCGCCGCTGCCGCGGCGCCGCCTGCGCCGCCGCTTCCACCAGTCGCTCCAGCGCCGATGCCGGCCGTGGCGAGCACCGCGAATGAAATTTTCCGCGCCGTTGCACTGCGCGAGAGTGGTGACAGTTTCACCGCACTGGCGGAAATCTCGTGCGCCAGCAGCACGCCCTGACCCGCCTCGTTCAATCGATCAGCCAACCGCCCGTCGCCCGCCCCCGCTTCCTGCCGGTGCTGCTTCATCGCCAGGAGCGCCGCGCGCACGATGGCGGGTTGAAGCTCTCCACAGAACTCGAGCCCGGCGATGCTGGCCCGGTGCAGAAACTGCGCGAACCCCTGAAAGTCGGAAACCGGCTCGAGTGCCCGACCCGACATCACCAGCACCCCTGCATCGACTTGCACCCACACGAATTGGTCCGCGATGCGCGAGGCGCGGCACAGCTCATCGATGCTCGACGCCACCGCCGGATGCGACGGCTCGTACAGCAGACTCGCATGCCACGCCGCCGCCAGGGCGCGCGGAAGGCGCGCACCAACATCCACCTCGGCTGGCGGCGTGGAAACAATCATGCTCGTGGTGTCGCCCTATCAGGTGCTCCCCTTGATGCGGGCCGTCTGATCATGCGTGCAATACCGCGGATCGTGCCGCATGGTCAACGCGGGGAAGCTTTCACCGTGATTCCAGGGTCCGAGAATGGAGCCGGCAGGCGCCGCGAAGCCGGCTCCTGTGCGGCGGTTCCGGCGGTTATCCTGTCATCATCGATAGGGAAACGACAGGAGCCCTCAAGACCTCACATGGATGCACTCATCAATTCCGCTCGCTGCGAACACCGCGCGCTGCGCTTCGACTCCATCGACGACCTTCTCACCGAAATCGATCGCATTGTCGCCGCCGAGCGCGCCGGCGCGCTGCGCTGCACCGGCAACTGGACCACAGGCCAGATCTTCGGCCACCTCGCCGCATGGATCGATTACGGCTACGAAGGGTTCCCGCCGGGCGCGCATCCGCCATGGTTCATCCGCATCGTGTTGAGGATGATGAAGAAGAAGTTCCTCCGAGGGCCGATGCCGCGCGGTGTGCGGATCCCCCGCGCGCCGGACGGGACGTTCGGCGTCGAGCCGCTCTCGACCGATGAGGGCGCGCGGCGGCTGCGCGAAGCGCTCGCCCGACTCCAGCGCCGCGAGCCGGTGAAGTTCCACAGCCCGGCCTTCGGCCCGGTGACGGAAGATGAACGCATCAGCGCCAACCTCCGTCACGCGGAACTGCACCTGGGCTATCTGCACCCGTGAACCGCGATTGAAGGTCGCGAATTGCCGCCTGTCGCTACACTGCAGAGCATGTGGCTGTGGATCGCCCTTGCAGCTCCGGCCTTTGGCGGGATTTTGGCGCTGTTTTTCGGCCTGCGCGGCCGGCGCATCGATGGTCACCCCCTCTGCCGCAAGTGCCGCTATGACCTCTCCGGCACGGAAGCCGTTCCTGTAAAATGCCCCGAGTGCGGCCGCGCGCTTGCCGGCGAACCTCGCGCGCTCCGAATCGGCAACCGCAAGCGCCGGCCAATGGTGCTCGGCATCGGTGCGGTGGTGACCCTCCTCTCGATCTCGGCGGCCGGCCTCTATGCCTACAACCAGTCGCGCAACTTCGACTGGAACACCATCAAGCCCGTGTGGTGGCTGAAGAGCGAGGCGGCGGGAAGCGGAATGAACGCGCCGGCCGCACGACGCGAACTTCTCGCGCGGATCGAGCGCGAAGAACTCCCAAACGACGAAGCGTCAGAAATTGCGGAGATCGGTCTCACGATGCAGGCCGACCCGGACATTCCATGGAACCAAACGTGGGGTGAGATCATCGAACTCCTCTGGGAACGCGAGCAACTTTCGGAGGACCAAATTGCTCGATATGTCCAGAACGCCTTCTCTGCAGATTTTGAAGTCGATGCGCGTCGAGTCATTCGACAAGGCGCCGAACTTCCACTGCGCGAAGGCGTGCACATGAAAGAGAAGGGCGACGGATTTCGGCTGTCAATGCCGCGCCTTACGTTTCGACAGCCCACCACGCTCACAGTCATCTATCGCATCAAATCCATCGAACGCGGAGATTCCCTCATTCTGGGTCCACAGCAATGGACGGATCATCCGATTTCGCAGGCGGGGTTTCACCGCTATCCCTCACTTCCACTCAACTTGCCCCCCGGAGAGCTTGAATTGGAAGTGACCTATGAGTGCACGGCATATTCTCATCCGCAGAACGTTCGCCCGGTTCATTATCCGGATGGCCCCCGGCTCGACGCAGATCCGATTGCGCAGTGGGAAATGAAACGGCTGGTGCCCGTGACTGTCCTTGACGACGACTCCTCGGCGACGATGATCGCCGACGCCAGTAGAGCGCCGGCTGTTCGCGATTCAATCGTCCAGATCGAGTTCATTCTGACGACGATTCAACAGCCCGGCGGCGGCGGCACCTTCGGCGGGCGCAACGGCATGATCATCATCGACTCGCCGCCCATGGACCTGTCGTTCGACGTCTTCGCGCGCGTCGGCGGAGAGGAGAAGCAGATCGGATCGATCGCCGCGCGGGCCGCCGAAGCCGGTCCTCAGAACGCGCAGCAAATCGTTCACCACCCCCGCGATCTCTTCCCGAATGCACTTACCTGCGACCTCGTTTTACGCGCTTCACCCACTGCCGCGGAGCGCACCATCGACATCTTCGAAGTCTGGGATGGGGAGATCATCATCGAAGATGTGCCCATCCGCGCCGCTGAATCAATCGAACAGCAATGACGGCCCGGTGGGACGCCGGGCGTCCCCTGTTAGGCATTTTGGCGTTTCAGCGTTTTGGCGTTTCGGCGTTTCGGCGTTTCAGCGTTTCACTGGGCCCGGTGGGAGTCGAACCCACATGGTCGCCAAGGCGACCTGGGGATTTTAAGTCCCCTGCGTCTGCCATTCCGCCACGGGCCCGGTCTGATTGTAGAGAAGCTTCGCGCCGGCCGATGAATCCTGCATGCTCCTCTACGCCTCGCTTGCTGCCTGCGCCCTCATCGCCGCGCTCCTCATCTATCGCTACGACCTCTACGACAAGGAGCCGCCGCTCCTCCTGCTCCTTGCCTTTGCGCTGGGCGCTGCGGCCATGTGGCTCATCGGGCACATAGAGGACGCCACTCTTTCACTGACCGGAACGCTCCGCCGCGAGCCCGCGGTCATCGCCCTCGTCGCCGCCACGCACGAGGAGGCCATCCGTCTCCTTGTCGTCTTCGCGCTGGCGCTCTTCTTCCGCAGGCGCTTCAACGATCCGATGGATGGCCTCATCTACGGCTCCATCATCGGGCTCGGCATGGCGGTTGAGGAATCCCGCTTCTTCATGAATCTCTGGCGCACCCCCGAAGGACTGCTCCCGCCCACCGAGCTCGTCCGCCTCTGCGGCCACCTCGTCATGGGAGGCATGACCTGCTATGGCGTCGGGCTGATCATGACGCCGGTCACGCGGCGCTGGCCGGCGATCTTTGCCGCCACGGTCGCCGCATCGCTCGCCATCCACTTTCTCTGGGACTTCAACGCGTTCGCCGCACATCGCACCGGCGATGACAACCTGATTCACAATCTCGCCGCCGCCGCTCTCATGTTCGCCGGCCTGGTGCTCTACGGGTTTCTCGTGATGAAATCCTCCGGCCGCTCGCGCCGGCATTTCGCGCCCACTTCGCACCGATCCCTCTGGGGCTGGCCGTTCAAGCGGGTCGGGCAGTCACCCGCGCAGATCGAAGCACCATCTCAAGTCCCCTGAGCCGCTATTCCACCGCGATCTCGACCCAGTCGAAGAAGGCGCGGAACCCTGCCACCGAGAACGTGGCCACAGCCGAATCCCGCACGGAGAGAATGATCCGGCCTGTGCCATCCTGCACGAACGCATCCGCATCCACATCCGGAACCACCTCGATCGCTTCCACATTCCCCACCGCGTAGCTGTGCACCGTCTGCGTGCTGCCGCTCGACCAATTGCGCAACCGCACCCGCGCGCTGCCGCCCGTCTGACTCAGGCGCGATTCGATCGAGATCGCAAGCGTCTGGGGCGAATTGACCGCGGTCGTGGCCCGCACTGCGATTTCGACCAGGTTCGCCTCCAGCGCGGAAAACCCGAATTGCGATCGAACCACCAACCGCGCATCGTCGGAAACGCGAAGAGAATCGAGGGTTCCACTTTCGAGCGTTCCGAAAGGTATCTGCAGCACTTCGAGCGTCGCGGGCACGCCCCCGCCTCCGCCCTTGCGCCGGAACCACGGCTCGCTGAAGGGCGAGTCGAGGAAGAATTCCAGCAGCATGGTGCCGACTTTCTCCTCCGCCGGCTGGGCCGGGTGCGTGCCGTCGCTCTGGAAATCCGCGCACTGCCAGATCAAGCCATCACTGCGCGGCGTCAGTCCATCCGCCCATGGATACGGCCCCCATCCCAGCCACGGCGCCACACTCGTGTAATCGAGATCGCCCGCGCGCGGATCGATCTGGCCCGTCTCCATTTGGTCGATCTGGGCTTCGATGAGCCACTTCACCGAAAAACCGCTTTCGTAGGCGTAGGGCTCCGGATTCAGCGTCGATGAGGCGTATCCCGCGTAGATCCTGCTCGAGAAGAAGATCATCTGAAGGTTGGGATATCGCACCTTGCAGGCGCGCACGATGTCGCCCAGGTTTTCAAGCAGAATGTACGCATCGGCGTTCGCACTCGGGAGCGACTGCGCCGGCTGCGGGTTGGCCTGCTTGACCCACACGATCTGCACCTGCGCCTCGGTGAGCCCCCTGGGCGCCAGCACTTCATCGCGCACGCGGTTGTAGTTCGGCTGATCGGGATCAATCCACGCCGCTGCCGCCTGCCCGCCCTTGGCGCCGTTGGCGATCACAAGCTCCTCGTCATTCACATCCGGATGATCCTGCGCCTGACCCATGAAGGTCCATGGATCGCAGGGCTCGAACCCGCTCGCCGAGCAGAACTCCTGGGTCGTGTTGCTCATCCCGATGGACAGCAGCACGTATTTGCCCTGCGGATCGGGGTTGCCCTGCTGGTCGAGCGGCTGGATGGCCTCCGCCCGCAACAGCGCTTCGGCCTCATGCGCTGGCGGCGGATCGTTCACACCGCCCGGGTAAAGCCCACCTTCAAACTGGCCCAGATAGAAGCCCGCGCCCAAGTCGTTCATCGGCGTCAGCCCCACCGACGTCCGCGAGCAGTCCGACGCCCGCGACACCGCCACCAGCCCGACAGCACATCCCGCAGCGCACAGCGCTCTCACGACTCGCATGGTGTTGCTCCTCCATCTGGCGCGCGGAGCCCCGGCGGCGCCTCTACGGGAGAAACGCCCCGTCCGGCCGACCTATTGCCCGGCTTGCTATCGCACCCTGATCTCGATCCAGTCGAAGAACCCGTCAAACCCCTGGATCGAGAAGGTCGCCACCACCGATTCGCGAATCGACAGGTCGATGCGGCCATCGCCGCTGCGCACCCGGTTTTCGGCGCTGATTCCCGGAATCTCCTGAACCGCCTCGACCGTCGGGACGGAATACTGATGAACGACCTGGTACTGATTGGTCGCCCAGTTTCGCAGGCGAACCTTGGCCGTTCCGCCGGGTTGGTTCATCCGCCCCTCGATGAAAAGGTCGAGCGCGGATGGCGCCGTCATCGTCGTCGCCGCATTCACGCGCAGATCGAGGAAATTCGGTTCCGCTGCCGAGAAGCCGGGAACGGATCGCACCCGCAGCCGGTTGTTGTCCGACAGTTGCAGCGACGCGAAATCGCCCGAGATGCGCGTGCCGAAGGCAATGGTGTAATCCAGAAGTTGCGCCACCTCGCTCCCGCCACCCGTTTCGACGCCCTTCATCATGACGACGGCGTTGGGCAATCCGCTCGGCGGCAGGCTGATGATGCCCGCCACATCCTGCAAATCATCGCCGTTGTAATCTCCCAGCGCCACCGCGTGCACCGAATAACCCATGCCGTAGCGATCGGCGATCACCTCCATCGTCGTGTCGCCGTTGCCGAAGAGCACCGACACATCGTTGGGCGCGTTGTTCGCGGTGATGATGTCGATGATCCCGTCGCCGTTCACATCCCCCACCTGAATGTCGCTCACGATGCGGAACGCGCTCTCGCGCCCGTTGGCGATCGAGTATTCCACCGGAAACGCGAACGACCCGTCTCCGTAGCTCAGCATCGTGGCCGCGAACACCGTGCCGAAAGAATCCTGCGGCACGATGTAGGCCACGTCTTCATCGCCGTCGCCGTTGAGATCGACCACCTCAAAGTCGAACGCGCCCTCCGCGCTCGATGGAATCGCCTCGTCGAAGGTGAAGTCGCCGTTGCCGGGAATCACCGACAGCCCAATCGACAGACTCGACATCAGATCGATGTGGCCGTCGTTGTTGAAGTCGGCGGCGCCGATCCGCCACGGCAGGCCGGGCGTCTCGTAGGCATTGACGATCGTGAAGGAATTTCCCCCGCCGTTGTTCCTCGCAATGTAGATGTGCGAGTCAGTCCCGCCGCCGCAGGCGCCCGGCTCGGTCAGGGCGATGTCCGCCCATCCATCGTGATTCAGATCGACCGCCTCGATCTGCCCCGCCTGGCACGCATACACCTGCGTGATCACCCCCGCTCCGAACGTGCCGTTGCCGTTGTTGAGCGCCGTGGCGAAGTGGTAAGGCGGCGAATTCGGATTGTCCGCCATCACCAGGTCGAGTGCCCCGTCGTTGTTGAGGTCGCGCAGGATCGTCTCGCCGATCTGCATGGGCGTGACCCACTCCGACGCGGTGAATGTCCCGTCGCCGTTATTCTTCAGAATCTTCACGCGGCTCGACGTGGAGGCGATGAGATCGAGATCGCCATCCAGATCGAGATCGCCCTGATCCAGCGAACCCGCCAGCACCCCGACGTCATAGCGCGGAAGTACGAGGAACGTCCCATCCCCGAGATTGGCGTGCACCGTCACCACCGATGAATCGTTCGCCACCGTGAGCACGTCGAGATCGCCGTCGGAATCGACATCGTCGGCCAGCAGATCGTTCGTCGATTTCCCCGCTTCGTAGCGTTGCACCTGCTGGAACGCGCCCGAGCCGTTGCTCAACAGCACGCTGAATCCATCGTTGGCGCGGCCGCTGGGCGTCGAGCCGAAGGCATCCAGCCAGCCGTCGCCGTTCAGATCCGCGACGCCGATCGAGTTGAGGTTGTATGTCCAGTCGTCGAACTCGTGAATCTGCGGCTCGCCGAAGTTTCCGGCCCCGTCATTCAACCGGATCACCACCATCCCATACACCTGGCTGCCGTTCTGCGCGCCGGAGCTCAGAAGATCGGGACTGCCATCGTTGTTCATGTCCGCCAGGACGACCGCGGGACTGCGCACGTAGGCGCCCGGGGCGGGATCGTAATCCACCTGCGACCCGAACACCCCCGAGCCGTTGTTGCGCAGCACGCTGATAGCGGTCTCGCCTCCGCCCTGGATCGCCGCCCGACCGACGGCAATATCGAGGTCCCCATCGCCATCGATGTCCGCACGTGCGATCCGCATCGGGTTATCGCCCACCACCGTGTTGATCGGCGCAAGAAACCCAGCGCCAGATCCTGTCTGACCATTGTGCCGCAGGAGCGAGATTGTGTTTTCCGCTCCTGCCACGTAGCCGTAGTTGCCGGTCACCACATCCGGGAATCCATCGCCAGTGAAATCAGCCACCGCGATTCCCATCGGCCCCGGGCCGGTGGCGAACTCCGCGCGCGGCCCGAACGTGCCCGTGCCGTTGTTCCGCCACACGGCGATCTTGTTGGTCAGCCCGTTGTGATCAGGAATGCTCGCGACCGCATCGAGGTCGCCATCCATGTCGATGTCCGCAAGCACCACTTCGCCGATCGTCATCCCGTAGCCGGTCTCGTAGACCACAGGCGGCAGGTACGACCCGTCGCCGTTGCTCTTGAGCACGGCAATTCCGGGGGCGCCGAAGAAATCGAAGCCCGCCACGATGTCGCGGTCGCCATCGCCATCGACGTCGCCGATGTCCATGGTCGATGGCGCGAAGGTCGGAAAGTCGCCCGTGTTGAACGCTCGCCACGGCGATTCGAAGAGCGGATCATCCGCCCAGCCCGAACCTGCACCCAGCACGCCTGCGCACACCAGCCCGGCGTGGACTGCCGCCTTCGAGAAAGGTCTCATCGTCGCTCTCCCTTCGTTCAGAGAATGACAGACATCGCCCCGCCACTCCCGGCGATAGAGCCGCATTCCTTGCGCGAAAATACCACCGCCGCGGCCTCTTTTGGACGCGCGCAGCGTGAACCGGCCTCGTTCCACGCGAAACAGGGAAATCACCCTGCGCATTCGGCTGAAACGCTCACCTCACCAGCGCCCGCACCTGATCGATGTGCGAATCAAACTCCCCGCCCGTGAGCGACACCGGCATCTCGTGCCTGATTCGCAGCTTGATCATCCCGCTGTCGCGGATGTAGGACGCCGCGCTCAGGTTCAGCGCCTTCTTGGTCTGCTCCGTGCGGCCGATGGGGTACGTCCGCACCAGCACCCACGCGCCCGTGCTCCAGTTCTTGAGATACAGCTTCGCGGTGCCGCCATTCTGGGTGATCTTCGACTCAACGTGAATATCCAGAAGGTTCGGATCGATCACCTCGCTGTCGAGCGTGATCTCGGTGATCATCAGGTAGGCCGGATTGCCGCCCGTGAATTCCGACTGAATCTTCAGCCGCGAATTGTCGGACTGCTCCAGTTGCGCCAGCCCGCCCGAAATCAACTCGCCGCGCCTGATCACGAAGGCCTCCAACGACGCATCCTCGGGTGGAACCTCGACGTTCCACTGGATCGACTGCGTCATCCACTGATTCCGGGCCGCCTCGTTCCGCACCCACTCGGTTTCATCCTTGACGCGCACGCGCAACGAATAGGTGCCGGGCTCGAGGCCGAGCGTCGCAAGATCGAAGGTCTCGCCGTTGGCGCCCTCGATCGGCTCGCCATTCATCACCCATTGGATCGAAAGATCGTGCCCAACAGGTCGCAGCGGCTCCACCCACACCGTCTCATCGCCTTCGAGGGTCTGCGTGTTCGGCGTCGAATCGTCGATCGGCCGCACGATCTGGTACATCTCGGTGATCAGCGCCTCGACTGAAGGCAGGTTGAACGGCCGTGCCAGGGCCCGCATCATCGAGTTGTTCGAAGGCCGGAAGATCCCCATCTGGTAGTACCGCGCGCCTTCATAACAATCGACCAGCCCGTCAAACTCGAACTGGTTCTCGCCCAGCCACGCCGCCCATTTCCCGCCATCCGCCGCCATCTCCGCGGCATCCATGATCGATACGTTCGGCTCGGGCACCTCGCCGCCCGTCCAGTTCACGCCCCCACCGTAGTCATATTCATCCGCCAGATCGCCCAGCGAGTGCCCCAGTTCGTGAATCGCGATCTGGGCCGCCACCGAGTTCGCGCCCGCGAAAGTGGCAAGGTCTGAAGAGGTGTATCCCGCGCCGCCATACTTGCTCGAGTTGGCAACCGCGAAGATCTGGTCCACATCGGGCGCGTTGGCCGCGTGCGCCATCGCCGCTCCCACATTCACGCACAAGAGCCGCTCCGTTCCCCCGCACCAGAACCCCATCCCCAGGGCCGTGTCCCGCCAGATTGGATAGGTCGGGTCGTGATCGACTCCCGATTCCAGCGAGACTACATCCACGCGGTGCACGTTGAAGTAGGTCGAGTACGTCGTGAAGGGCTCGATGGAAAGCAGATCGACGATCGCTTCATCGACATGCGTCTCGTAGTTGGCGAGCTCGCTTTCGAGGTATCCATCGCCCACGCAGACGAGATCGATGCGGTTGGAAGGCGGGCCGTTGTCGATGATCGTGGTGAAGTTCGAGCCGGCCAGCACCAACGGCGGCTCCACCACCGGCATCATCACGCGCCCGCCCACGAGGTTGCCATCCTCATCGAGCCCGTCGTAATAGACGACTTCGAACTTCGCGCCGCCTTCCTGCTGCCCATCATCGGCAGCCCCCAGCGCCAAAGCCGCGGCTCCAATCACACTCACCAACGCGATCCAGCGCTTCCGCCCGTTGACCACCGGCCCACGTTTCGCAGTTCGATCTCGCACCATTGACGCACTTCCTCTCATATGTCACCGCACCGTGATTTCCACGAGGTCGGTGAAGGAATCGAATCCGTTCGCGCTGAAGGTCGCCACCACGCTCTGGCGCATCGACAATTCGATCGCCCCGTCACTGGCCCGGATGAAGTTCGCAGCCGCGATGCCGAGCACTTCCTCCGTCGTCTCCGTCTGACCAATCGGATACTGGTGAACCTGGTTGAAGAACCCGTTGGTCCAGTTGCGCAGCCGCAATTTGCACGTTCCGCCGGGATTGTTGATGCGGCCTTCCACCACGAGATCGATTTCGGTCCCGCTCAGGTCATCAGTGACGGCCGCCAGCCGCATGTCGATGATGTTCGGCTCGGACGCGAGGAACCCTGGCTGCGAGCGGGCCCGCACGCGCAGATTGTCGGATGCGATGAGGTCGGCGATGGTCCCGTTCAGGTGCGTTCCGAAGGCGAAAGACAGGTCTATCAGCGCTGCCGGCAGGTTGACTTCGGCGAGAAAAATCCCGCGGCCGTGCGTCACTGCCATCAGCTCGTTGCTGTTCTTCCAGTTCAGTTCCTCGACAGGCACAGTTCCCGGGCCCTGCGAGGAGGCGCTCCAAGACAGGCCATCGTTCATCGAGGTGAAGACACCGATGTCCGTCCCGACATAGAGCACGCCCCGCCGGTTGACATGCACCGTCACGCACAGGATGGGCGCCTCCGGCAGGGTGGCGCTTCCGCTTCCCGTGATCTTCTGCCACGTCGCGCCGCCATCACTCGTTTTCCATAAATTGTCGGGCTCCCAGCCCATGATCGACACATAGATCACATTGGAATCGTTGGGATCAACCGCGATGCGCGAGATCCAGCGGTCCGGCAAGCCAACGCCGTTTTCGTCCACTCGCTCCCACGTCGGCTGCGATGCGGCGCCGTCGGCCGTCTTCCACACCTCGCCGTTGTTGTATCCGACCCAGACGATGTCGGAATTGCCGTCGGCGATGTCGATGGCGGAGATGTTCCATGGCGAGTTGCCCGCGAAGTGTGCCCCGCCGCGATCGCCATCGGGATTGTCCGGCCCGGGCGGCTCGATTGTGCTCTTGATCGCGCTCCAGGTCGGCGTCTGTGCCTTGACGTTGTTGCTCCGCCACAATCTCCGGCACGCCACCAGCATCCGGTTGGGATCGTTGGGGTCGAGCATGAAGAAGGGAATGAAGTTCGTGGTCGATCCGCCCGCATCCTGAATGCCGCTCCAGATGTAGCCGGCGCTCTGCCCGCCGTTGGTGCTGCGGTGGATGAAGGCGTACTGCACTTCGCCGTAGAAGAAATTGGGGTCCGTGGGATCGGATGCGGCATACCCCCCATCGCCGCCGAAGTAATGGTTCCAGCTCTGCGGATCGCCGTCGAAGCTGAGCGATCCGTTGTCCTGCGTGCCGCCCGCGACGAATCCCGTGGTGGGATTGATCGCAGCTCCGTAGAACTGAGTGATGCCGAGATTGTTGTTGAGGTTCGTCGCTGTATTGCCGTAGACATCGGCCGTGCGACTGATCCCGCCGTCGTGACCGAAGAAGACAGTCCTGTTCGTCCCGCCGTTGAATCCGGGACTGTTGACGATGGCGTGCTGATCCGGGTGCACGCTGCTGAAGCGCTGCGTAAACGTCACGCCGGCATCCATGCTGCGGTAGAGCCACACGCCGCCGAACATCAGGATGTTCGGGTTGGTCGGATCGACCCACAGCGTGTTGTTATACGAAGCGTAGGTCTGAATGCCGTTGCCGGAGGTCATGAGGGTGTAGTTATTCCCGTCATCGGTGGAGCGCCAGATCTTGATGCGATCGTTGTCGCTCACCGCTGCATACACGGTGCTGGGATTGCTCGCCGCATACGACAGCTCCTGACGGTCGCCACCTGCGCCGGTGGCCAGCGTCCACGTCGCCCCGTCATCCGTCGAGTAATAAGGCCCATCTTCAGTGTGATGCCCGCCCGCGACCGCCTTCAGCGCATTGGTGGGATGAAACTTCACATCCAGGGCATTGAAGGCGGCCTGCTGTGTCCACGAATTGCCTCCATCGGTCGTCCGCCAGATGCCGGTGCCCGTCGCCGCCAACATGATCGAAGGATCAGCCGGGCTGATGGCGATCCGGTTGACGAAATAGAAATCCGCGTTCGCCGTGCTCGCCATCTGCGCCCACGTCGCGCCCCCATCCATCGACTTGAAGATCCCCGCGCCGCGCACCGCCGCAGTGTTCGTCGATCCTTCGAGCGTCTCGAAGAACCCTTCGCCCGTGCCCGCGTAGAGCACATCCGGATTCGCCGGGTCCATCGTCATGCACCCGACCGACAGCGACGCCATGAAGTCATCCTGCGGCAGCCAGAGCTGCCCGCCATCGGTTGTTCTCCAGATGCCGCCGCTCGCTGAGCCGATCCACATGATATTGAAGTCCTGCGGATGGATCACGATGGCACGGATCCGCCCACCGATGTTCCCCGGCCCAAGCCATGTCCACGATTCCGGATCCACCCCGCCGCCATCGCTCATGCCGTCGCCGATCAATCGGTCGCGCTGCTGCTTGGCGCGCATCAGAGCGTTGGCGGGAACGGTTCCATCTTCGCTCAGCCGCGCGTAGTAACGGAAGGCCGCGGCGGCGATGGGTTGATCAGGCCGGGGCTCGCCGGCTTCCTCGTACTCGCGATCGCCCTGCGCGATTCCGATCATCGGTTTCTGCTGCCCTCGTTGTTCGCGCGGGGCGCAGCCGGTCGGCATCACAGCGAAGCACCAGACGACCACCAACGTGGCGGCAATGACAGAACGTCCATGACTATGCAGCATCGGCAATCGCTCCCTCAGGTCCCCGGGATCACCCTCGTCAGGCTCCATCCTACCACACCGCCCCCGCGGGCCGAAGCGATTTCAGGACCATTGGCTTCGGCTTCCCCGCCGATCCCCTAGACTGGTTTCCCATGTGCCGCCGACACAAATCCTGCCTTGCTGGTCCCCTGTTTGCAATGCTCGCGCTGGTCTTCGCGCCGCCGGCCCTCGCCGGCGGGGGACCGGAGAATGTGGCTGTGGTTGTCAACCGCGACTCGTGGGCCTCGTCGGCCGTCGCCAATGAATTTGCCGCCCTCCGCAACATCCCTCCCGACAACATCATCATCCTCGACGATGTCCCCAGCTTTGAAATCATCACCGTCGATCAGTTCCGCGATGACCTGCTGCAGCCGATCATCGATGCCTTGACGGCCCGGGGGCTCGATCACCAGATCGACATCATTGCATGGTCCTGCGACTTTCCATGGGCCATCGACGTGCGCAGCGGCCTCGCCGGAGCCGATATCCCGCAGGTCGCGACACCCACCGCCTCACTCAACGGCCTGACCTATCTCTACCAGCACGTGCTCGCGAAAAGCCCGACCTACCTCGGCATGGGTTCGAATCTCTATTACCGCCGCACGAATAATCCGAACGACGAATCATCATGGACGCCGGAAGAGCAGCGCGAATATCAGCGCGCCCTCGAAATCCTCCAGCAGCGCCAGAACCTCGAGGAAGCGGAGCGCATTCTGGCCCAGGCCGCCGCAACTCACTCGGGCGCCGCCGCCGCCTGGTACAACTACGCCTGCGCCCTCGCTGTTCAGAACAAGACCGAACCTGCAGTGGATGCGCTTCGCCGCGCAGTCGCCGCAGGGTGGAACGACGCCGTTCATACCCGCAGCGATGAGGACCTCGCATCCCTTCGCGCTCTCCCCGAATTCAACACGCTGCTCGATGAGATGGCGGTCGAGCGAGTCTTCACAGTCGCGCCTTCACTGGGGTTCCGCCATGAATATGGCTTCGGCCGCGATGGCGCCATCACCGATCCTCGCCAGGGGGCCCACTACCTCCTTTCAACCATGCTCGCCGTGACCTCCGGTCGCGGTTTGTCGGTGCAGGAAGCTCTCGATTCCATCGCGCGCAGCGCCGCCGCCGACGGCACACGGCCTCCCGGAACCTTCTATTACATGCGCAACGGCGATGTGCGCGCGCGAACCCGCATGTGGGGATTCCCCACAGCCGCTTCTCTGCTCCGGCAGTTGGGACACAATGTTGAGATCCTCGAAGGCGACATCCCGCGCGGCCGCGATGACATCCTCGGCCTCATGTCAGGCATCGCCGCTTTCGATTTCGCGCAGAGCGGCAGCGCCATCCTCCCCGGCGCGCTCTGCGAACACCTCACCAGCTTCGGCGGAATCATGCGCGAGGGCGGCGGGCAGACGCCGCTCACGGAGTTCATCCGCCACGGCGCTGCCGGCGCCAGCGGAACCGTCCACGAGCCCTATTCGATCCAGGCCAAGTTCCCCGACCCGATGATGCACGTGCATTACGCGCGCGGCTGCTCGCTGGCCGAATCGTTCTACCAGTCCGTCGCGGGACCATATCAGCTCCTCATCGTGGGCGATCCTCTGTGCGCGCCGTGGGCGACCCCGCCTCGCCTCGCCCTGCGCGGACCGAAACCCGGCGAAAAGGTGCGCGGCGTTGTCGACATCGAACCCATGATTCTCGATGGTCAGCCCATCAAGCAGATTGATCTCTTCGTGGACGGCCGCCTCGTGGGCCGCTTCCCCTCCGCCGAGACCACGCACATCGAAACCAACCTGCTGTCGGATGGCTGGCACGAGCTTCGTTATGTCGCTGTGGTCGCCGATGCGATCGAATCGCAGGGCCGGGCCATCCTGCCCCTTGTCATAGACAACAACGGCAGATCCGTGAAGTTCGCCGTCACGCGCCGCGAAGTGGATTTCGATCACACGCTTTCCCTCCGCGCTGAATCGACCGGCGCAGAGCGCATCGAAATCCACCACTCCGGGCGCATCATCGCAACCATCGAAGGCGAACGCGGATCGGTGGATATCGCGGCCTCCACGCTCGGCCTCGGCTTCTCCATCATCCAGGCACACGCGGTCTTCCATGAAGGGCCGGCTGCCGGCGAAAATCCCGATCTCCGCGCAACACTCGGCCCCGCGAACATCGTCCGGTCGGAGCCGATCGAGGTGCACATCAATCCAGCCGCGCTCGTCTCGCCCGGCGGGCCGGGAACCATGAATCGCCAGTTGCTGAACGGCCTGCGTGTCACCTCGCAGACGGGCGTCGAAACCACCGTCAACGAAACCCGCGACCGCGACTGGCTGGCCGACGCGGGCGTGCGCCACAACGAATGGGTGACAATCGAGGGCTGGGTGCGGGCCGAAGAGGATGGCCTGCACCAGCTCCAACTCCGCTCGCCGCGCGAGATCGCGCTGGAGATCAACGACAAGGCTGTCGCCCTCGACCCGACGGCGGACTGGCAATACCTCCCGCTCCATCTCGCGCGCGGCCTGCACCATGTCAAGTTCACGCTTCGCGGCGAAGGCCCGCCCCAGCTTGACGCCCGCTTTGGCCTGCGCGGAGCCCAATCCCTCGACGGCCGGCGCTTTCGTCACGTGCCATAGAGGTTAACGGGTCCATGCCGACCTCCAAAAAGTCGCTCCCGGTCGCATGAAAAATGGAGTCCCATAGCCCGCTACTTCCGACAATCAAAGCCCCCTTCCACGTTACGCTCTTGGCCAATTCGCGTAGAACGTGTATCAACGAAGGAGAGACACTATGCCCGTCAGGAGATTGACCGCATCGCTCGCCCTGCTCGCCGCGCTCATTGCCCTCGGCATCGCGCCCCAGGCCCGGGCCGACCATCACGCCCACATCGTCCATGGCGTCATTACACACGTGGACCTCGAGCACCATGCCATCGTGCTCCACACGGAGAACCATGATCTGCTCATCCACGTGCATCCACACACGCAGATCACCCTCAACGGCGACCCCGCCGAGCTCGCTGACCTCATGCCCGGCGATCGCGCCCGCGTCCGCATCGTCCGCGACCGCGAGCACCCCCACTTTCACTTCGCTGCCACGCACATTCGCGCCCGCCGCCTGTAAGCGCAGTTGACATCTCCCGGCCGGGAATCGCGCGACGGGGTTCTGCATCGCCCCGCCCGCGGTGATACCTTTTGCGCGTGCTTCCCGCGGCCCGCGAAACCATCAACCTCTTTGCGGCCCGCTTCGGCCGCATGCCCGAGATCGTTGTCTCAGCGCCGGGGCGCGTAAACCTCGTCGGCGAGCACACCGACTACAACGAGGGGTTCGTTCTTCCCATCGCCATCGATCGCCGCGCCTTCATCGCCGCTTCCATCTCGCGCCACTCATCCACCTCGACCCTTGTCGCGCATGACCTGGGCCGGGAAGTGCGAATCAACCTCGCGTCCCCCCTGACGCCCATCGCGCGCGGCGATGACCGCTTCTTCACCAACTACCTGACTGGTGTGGTCGAGCAGTTTCGGCGGCGCACCGATGCGGATATTCCCAATCTCGACCTCCTCGTGTGCAGCACAGTTCCGCTCGGCGCGGGATTGTCGAGCAGCGCAGCCGTCGAAGTGGCCATGGCGACCTTGCTCGAAGCCGTCACAGGAATATCCCTTGACCCCATCGAAAAAATCCTGCTCTGCCAGCGGGCGGAGCACGAGTTTCCAGGCACGCCGTGCGGCATCATGGACATGTACACCTCGGTCCTGGCGCAGCGCGATCACGCGCTCCTGATCGATTGCCGGACCAATACGTCCACGCACATTCCACTCCCGCCGGCCGAAGATATGACTGTGATCGTGGTGGACACCGGCGTGAGGCACGATCTGTCTGCGGGCGAATATGCCGAGCGCCGCGCTGCGTGCGAGCGCGTGGCCGGCGCCCTCGGAATCAGATCGCTTCGCGATGCAACCGTTTCGATGATCGACGATGCCAGAGCGAAGCATGCCATCACCGAAATCGAGCATCGTCGCGCCATGCACGTCGTACTCGAGAACATTCGCACCCTGCTGGCCGCCAATGCTCTCCGCGAAGGACGGCTGGATGAATTCTGCACCCAGATGTTCGAGAGCCATCGCTCGCTTCGACACCTCTACGAAGTTTCGTGCCCCGAGCTCGATCTCATCGTCGATGCGGCCCACGATCTCAGGGAGCGCACGGGCGACACGCTGCTCGGCGCGCGCATGACAGGCGGCGGCTTCGGCGGCTGCGCGATCATCCTCTGCCGTGCCGGCGCTGCAGATTCGATCGAAACGGTGATCCGCGCGCGGTTCCAGGGAGCATTCGGCCCGAACCCGGAACTCTTCCGCACAACCGCCGCGGCAGGCGCGGTGACGGTGCACGTGTAACGCACACGCACCGCAGCATGGCTTCCTATCGCGCGGCAATCGCCGCCATGGCGGATCGCAGTGCCCTGCGATGTTGTGATCCGATGCGACCCATCGGCGTCTCGACGAACCAGTCAGTGACCTTCTCGCAGCGCACTTCGATTCGGTGGCCCTGGCGGAAATGTGGATTGCACCGGGCATCATGAAGAAGCGCTCCGACTGCGCGATCGCCTTCGATTTCATCGATCTCGAGTGTGATGGATTCAAACCGGCCTGAAGCCGCGTCGATCGGCAGGGAAGTCTGCACAAAGAACCGCGCGGGAAGCGGCTCCTGGCTGGGCCGCGCGCGCCGCGCATCCTGAAAGGCGAGGGCCAGTTCCGGCCAGCCGTACTGCGCGAGGACTTCGCGCCGCTTCATTGCAAGGTCCGACTGAAGAATGGAGATCGCGCCGGTGCGGATGCGCTCGAGAACACCGATCGGACAGGTCCACGCGCGCGCGAAAGCGCCCTGCGGTTGTGCTGCGCACACGGCAGCCGACACCGCGATGGCACTGGAATCGAGGAACAGCGCCCGATGCTCCCGCTGCCCCGGCGCGCCCGCGGGAAGAAATCGGGCCGCCAGTTCCCACGGCTGGACCACCACCCAGAGGAATTCATCCGGGCTTTCGCCGCCCACTGGAATCGGCACGCCCGGCGGCGGCAGCGGCTCATGAATGAATCGATCCGCCAGTTCGTCGAGCAGGAATCGCGCGGTTGAAATGAGATGATGCGGAACTTCGAGCATTTCCAATTCCGGCCGGGCAAATCGCGCGAGGCCTGCGGTGTGAATCCACGCCGCCACCGCTTCGTTGCCATCTTTCGCAGCACGGGCCGCCTGCGTGGACCACAGCACGCCGTCAGGCAGCAGGGGGCCTGCGAGAATGAAATCGAGGTCTTCCGGTCCCCAGATCGCGCCGGAAAGCGGATCGCTGACGAAGGCAAGGTCTGAAAACGACGCTCGCGCAAGACCAAGCAGGCGCGCATACCACTCATATGGATGCTGCGCATCGGCCATCGCCTGGATTCCAACGCACCACCGCGCCGGCTTGACCGGCGGCTGACCCAGAAGATTTGGGGCTGACACATCAATGCCCGGCTGGGCCCAGAATCCCATGAGTTCCGCTGCTGCGCCCACACGCACCGGCTGTCCCCACAGCATGTCGGCAGGAATGTTCGTCGCAGCAGGCCCGACCTCCAGTAATCCCGTGGCCTGACGCACGCGCTCGATCACGTCTTCGCGCGCGGGTGGAACAGCCGATCCCCAGCCCACCATCAGAATGGTGGGCGGCTGTCCCGCAATCCGCAATGCATGATTCGAACCCGCTTCCATTGTTCCCCCATGTGAAGGCGTGTCCGCTGCTCAGGTATGGCACAGGCGCAAGCCGTGGTTGCGCGCAAGCCCATCGTCAGCAGCGCAACCGAGAGAGGCCAGCAGCATGGTGATGACCGCACCAAGCGCGACCACCATGACCATCCACCGCTCAAACCTCCGCCGCCGCTCGCGCCTCTCTTCATACAGCCGCTCGAACTCCGCCTGCTCTTCCAGCAACGAGCCCAGCACGCCGCGCAGATCGATCCAGTCCTCTTCCCTCACCTCGATGATGAAAGGCGGATCGCCGAGAGTCAGCGCGCCCTCCTCCTCGCCCGCCTCCGCGTGGCGGGCGCCGGGACAGCGCACCTCAAACTCCATCGCCGCGATCGTCGTGAGCACCGTCATCGCCTCACGCGAATCCTGCGTGCGATGCAATTCGCGCCAGGTTTGCTTGGAAGAAGATCCCGGGGACATTGCAGGAATTCTACGGAGCGGCTGGTTCGACTTGAATGGAATTCTGCACCGATTTCTCATGGAGCGGTGCTCTGAAGGGTTTCGCCGCGGCAGCGACAGTGCCGCGCTATCCGCCGGCGCGCCATCCAGAACGTCACCCCAGCACAATGTTGATGATCTTCCCCTCGACCACGATCACCTTCCTGATCGCCCTGCCCTGCAATTGCTCTTTCACTTTCGCGTCCGCCAGCGCGAGAGTCTCCATCATCTGCTCATTGGCCCCCGCAGGCACCTTGATCCGGGCCCGCACCTTGCCCATGATCTGGACCGGGATTTCCACCTCCTCCTCAGCCAAGAGCGCCGGATCGACCTCCGGCCAGGGCGCGAACGCGATCGATTCCGCGTGGCCGAGGCGCTGCCAGATTTCCTCAGCCACGTGCGGCGCGAAGGGCGCAAGCACGCGCGCGAAGCGATCGATCTGCTCGCGCGGCAGCCCGCCCGACCCCGGAGTCGTCGCCACGTTCACGAACTCCATCATGGCGGCGATCGCTGTATTGAACGCCAGCCGCTCGATATCATTGCCCACCTTCTGAATCGTGCGATGGAGGGCGCGCTCGATATCGTTGATACCCACGGATTCGGATCCGTGGGCTTTAGGCGCGATTTCACCCGTTTCTTCATCGATCGCCAGTCGCCACGCCCGCTGCAGGAAGCGGAACGGCCCCGCGATGTCCCGCGTGTTCCACGGCTTGCTCGCCTCCAGCGGCCCCATGGACATCTCGTACAGCCGGAACGTGTCCGCCCCGTACTTCGCGATCACATCATCGGGATTCACCACGTTTTTGAGCGACTTGCTCATCTTGGCGTTGATCTGCGTGACCCGCGCGCCGGTCTTTTTCTCGATGAACATGGTGGCACGGCTCTCTGAGCCGTGAGGGTTCGAGCGGCTCTCCGAGTCGTGATCGGGCGTGTCTCCGACCCGCCCCACCGCCACAGGTCTGGTGACCTGTGCCACCTCTTCGACTTCATCGACCGGCACCAGCGACTTGTCCGCGCGCTGGAACGCCTGCGAAATGATCAATCCCTGATGGAACAATCGTCCCATCGGCTCGGGCGTCGAAACGAACCCGAGATCGAAGAGAATCTTGTGCCAGAAGCGCGCGTAGAGCAGATGCAGCACCGCGTGCTCGGATCCTCCGATATACAGATCAACGCCGGCGCTGGTCGATGGTTGAACGCCCACGCCGTGCACGGCGTGGGCGTTCGTTTCCGTTGCACCGCGCATCCAGTATTTCTCAGCGCCCTCGCCCACAAATCGCTCATCGTTCTTCGGATCGCAGAAGCGCAGGTAATACCAGCACGAGCCCGCCCAGTTGGGCATGGTGTTGGTCTCGCGCTTCACTCGCGCATTGGGCGACAGCAGCGACGGATCGACACCCGCGTCGCCCGCCGTCGTATTCACCCACGATGTCGCCTTCGCGAGGGGCGGCTGCGGCGTGTCGCTCTCGATCGGCTTGAAGTCCGCCAGCTCGGGGAGTTTCACGGGGAGATGCGCTTCATCGATCGGATAGTGATTCCCCTTCTCATCGAACACCACGGGGAAGGGCTCGCCCCAATATCGCTGCCGCGAGAACAGCCAGTCGCGCAGCTTGTAATTCACCTTGCGCTCGCCCCGGCCGGTCATGTGCAGCCAGTGGATGATCTTGTCCTTGGCATCGGTCGTGGACAGGCCGTTGAGCGAGACCTCATCGTTCTCCGAGTTGACGGCGACGCCCTCGATGTAGAACGCGCCCCTAAACGCTTCAGGAGACTCCAAGTACTTCGCTCGCGCTGATTGGACGACGTGAGTAGGGATAACAGTTCCTCTAGGATTACGGCTCAGAAACTCCTTGCCCTCCTCCGGAGTCACGTTGTAGGTGAAGGTGCCTGATGCAAAGCCCCCAAACGCGAGTAGCCAGCCATCTGGTGGCATTACGACTGCGCGCATTGGTAGCGCGTGCTGTTGCGCAAACTCGAAGTCTCGCACATCGTGTCCGGGCACCGCCATGATCGCCCCGTGGCCGTAGCCCATGAGAACGTAATCGGCGACCCAAACCGGAATGTGCTCCTTGGTAGCAGGATTCAGCGCATACACCCCTGCAAAAACACCACTCTTCTCCTTTGCTTCTTGTCGCTCGATGTCAGTACGGTTCCGAGTCCACGTCACGTACTCACGCAGAGCTGTTTGAATCTCACGCCCCCCCGCGCCGACATTTTGGACCAAGAGCTCATCGATTAGAGGGTGCTCAGGCGCAACCACCATGTACGTAGCGCCAAAGATCGTGTCCGGCCGCGTCGTGAAAACGCGAAGCGACCCGATCCACCCCGTAAGCCGCGAAGCGGCTCGCGCAACGGTTTCTGAGTCGACCTCTTCGCGCGGACCCGCGTAGGTGTGGTCGATCGGAAACTCGATCTCCGCGCCTTCGCTCCGCCCGATCCATTCCTTCTGCATCGTCTTCGTGCTCACCGGCCAGTCCAGCGGCTCGAGGTCGCGCAGCAGTCGCTCCGCATACGCCGTGATGCGGAACATCCATTGCTTAAGCGGCAGGCGCTGCACTGGAAACCCGCCGCGCTCGCTCTTGCCGTCGATCACTTCTTCGTTCGCCAACACGGTGCCCAGCTTCGGACACCAGTTGACCATCTGCTCATCCAAATACGCCAGCCGCTGATCGTCGATGAACTCGCGCCGCTCCTCCGCGCTCAGCCCGTGCCACTTGCGCAGGCCCACCGGCTCGCCCGAGAGCGCCTCGATGCGGCCCTCCACACCGGGATTGACCAATTCGCCCGATGGGCCGACAAACAGGTGGCCGTTCTCGAGGTCCTGGATGAGTTCGTCGATTGGCCGCGCCCTGTTCTGCCACGGGTCGTACCACGCGTGATACGCCTTCAACCAGATCCACTGCGTCCAGCGGTAATAGTCGGGATCGATCGTGGCGAATTCGCGCGACCAGTCGTACGAGAATCCGAATCGCTTCAACTGACGGCGGAAGGTGCCGATCGCCTCCTTCGTCGTGATGGCGGGATGGACATTGGTTTGCACCGCGTATTGCTCCGCGGGCAGGCCGAAGGCGTCCCATCCCATCGGGTGCAGCACGTTGAACCCGCGCATGCGCTTGTATCGCGCGACGATATCGGTCGCGGTATATCCCTCCGGGTGACCCACGTGTAGCCCCGTGCCGCTGGGATACGGGAACATGTCGAGGACATAGAACTTCGGCTTCGAGCGATCGAAGCGCGGCTGGCCCGGATTGGGCGCGATGAACGTGCCCTGGCGCTCCCACTCCGCCTGCCACCTCTCCTCGATCTCGTTGGCAAGGCGCGCTGTATAACGGAACGGCAGACGCGGCTCACCGCCCGTCTCGTCCCCCACCTCGCGCGATGACCGGTCTCTGACTTCGCTCATGGGTCGCACCGGATTCCGTGGTGACAATGAAAAAGGCCTCGCCCGCGCGAGGCCTTTCAATGTTTCCTGCAAACGAAAGGACGGCGCGCGGCTACACGGCTGCTGCAAGCAGCCGAAGCGGCGAGCCGGAGTCCTTCGTGACGTGCTTCATCGTCAGAGAGAGTGTATCGGCAAGTTCAAATCAGGCAAATCAGTGGATTTCGGCGGAAACATGGCGCTTTTTGTCCAGCTCCATCAGGTACTTCTTTGTGTCGCCGACAAGGTAGAACGACCCCGTGACGCAGATCAGGTCCTCGCGCCCGACAGCGCGGGAGGCGAGGTTCAGGGCCTCCTCGATGTCCCCCGCCACCTGGCTCATCTTGCCGCAGCGCTCCGCGAACTTCTGCTGCAGATCGGCCGCGTCGGCCGCGCGCGGCACACCCTTGGCGCGCGTGAAGATCACCTTATCCCCGCCCAACGCCACCTTCTCGAGCATCGCGTACACATCCTTGTCTTCGCAGCAGCCGAAAACCACCACCATCGAGTCGTAGGGGACGTGCGCGCCCACGGAACGGATCAATGTCGCGAGGGCCGCGGCATTGTGCGCGCCATCCACGAGGATCCGCGGGCGGTTCCACACCAGCTCCATCCGGCCCGGGATCGTCGTGGCCGCCAGACCCGCGTGCACCTTGCCCTCCGGCAGCGAGTATCCCGCGCCACGCAGTAGATCGATCACCGCCAAGGCCAGCCCGCAGTTGAATGCCTGGTGCTCGCCCGGCAACGGCACCGGCACATGCTCGAAGCGGCTGGTCTCCGTGAACAGGCATACCTGCGACCTTGGCCCCTTGTCTGGCGAAGTCCCGAACCGATACGAAAACTCGATGTCCTTGTTGATGACCTTGAGTGTGGCGCCGATCTCCGCGGCCTTGTCGCGCAGCACCTGCTCAACCTCGGCCGGCTGTTCGACGGTGAATGCGGGCACGCCCCGCTTCATGATCCCCGCCTTCTCAGCCGCGATCGCCCCAAGCGTCTTGCCGAGAATGTGCATGTGGTCGAAATCGATCGTGGTGATGACCGCTGTTTCCGGGATAATCACATTGGTGCAGTCAAGCCGGCCGCCCAAGCCGGTTTCGATGACCGCGATGTCCACCGCTTCCTCCGCGAACCATGTGAACGCCATCGCGGTCATGAGCTCGAAGAAGGTCGGCTCGAAGTCGAGCTTCTCAGTCATCTCCGCCATGCGGCGAGTCAACTCGACGAAATCGTTCTTGCCGATCATCTGCCCGTTGATCTGCACGCGCTCGCGGATATCGACCAGGTGCGGGCTGGTGTATGCGCCGACAGCGTAACCGCACGCCCGCAGCATGGAGTCAATCATCGCGACCGTGGAGCCCTTGCCCACAGTGCCCGCCACGTGCACGGTGCGGATGGCGCGGTGCGGATCGCCCAGCCCGGCGAGCATCTCCTCCATGCGCTCGAGTTTGAACGTCCGCCCATCCACCGAAACCGCCCGCATGCGCTCAATGTCGGCGCGGTCGTACAGATATCGCATGGCGCTCTGAAATGTGGTGATTTCGACCGCGGCCGCGCGCTGGGTGGAACGCCGGCGAACCGGACGGGGAGAAACTCTGGTCATAGGCCTGGCATCGTACCAGCGCGACATTCACCATTCAAATACATGCCTGTAAAGGCCTGTCATACATGATGTTACGTCGTGAATCAACCGCCGGTGCGTGTGCCAGAGCGCCATTGACATCACCGGCGACCACTCCCCGCGGTGGGACATGGCGTGCGCGTCGACGATTCGCTACAACCACCACCGAAGGAGCAACCACCGATGAACCAATCCGCCCCTCTTGACACGCTCGTCTACGAATCCTGGCGGGTCTTCCGCATCATGGGCGAGTTCATCGAGGGATTCGACACGCTCGCCAACATCGGGCCGGCCATCAGCGTGTTTGGATCCGCGCGCACGCGACCCGGCGACCGCTATTACGACATGGCTGTCGAGTGCGGCCGCAAGCTCGTCGAAAAGCGTTTCGCTGTGATCACTGGCGGCGGCCCCGGGATCATGGAGGCCGCCAACAAGGGCGCCTTCGAGGCGGGAGGGAAATCTGTCGGCCTCAACATTTCGCTGCCCATGGAGCAGGTGCCCAACCCTTATCAGAATGTCGAGCTGGACTTCCGCTATTTCTTCTGCCGCAAGGTCATGTTCGTCAAGTACGCGCGCGGCTTCATCATCTTTCCAGGCGGCTTCGGGACGCTCGACGAGTTCTTTGAATCGCTCACGCTTATCCAGACGCTGAAGGTCGTCCCGTTTCCCGTCATCCTCATCGGCAGCGAGTACTGGCGCGGGCTGGTGAACTGGATCAGCGGGACCATGGCGCGCGAGTACACGACGATCAGCCAGGATGATCTCGAACTCTTCATGCTCACCGACGATGTCGATGAAGCTGTCACGGTCATGCACGAAACCAACATCGGCCAGCGGCAGTGGGGCGAGAAGCTCCCGCGTTTCGAGTCGGACGAAAAGGCGCCGACCGGCGAAGGCACCCGCCGCGGCGTCATGCCCCGCAAGCGCGGCACGATTCCCGGGATTGCCGATCCCGGTTTCCCGGCGTTGTGACGCCATGCGGTGCCAGGAAAAAAGGAGCCCCTGCCGAGACCGGGGCTCTACATCTTCCTCTCATCCTGCCGTCGATTCGGCGATCAGTCGCTGCGACGTCGCCGCGGAATGAACCCGGCAGCGCCCAGTGTCGCCAGGACGATGGTGCCCGCCCCCGGGCTCGGAATGATGACAACCATGCCATCGGTGAAGATCGTGCCGTCGCCGTTGTCATCGACCCCGTCCCACACTTTGCCTTCGCCAAATCCATACAGGCCGAGCGTTCGAATACCACCCTGCAGCGTCCACTGCTCGTTCACGCGGCCGCTGGGGTAATCAAACAGGTTCGTAATCGCGTAGCCCACAGGCGGAGCATCATGGTCCACATCGACATCGACAGTCAGCCCGCCGACTTCAATGGTCACGCCCGGTCCCAGCGCGTAGATCTCCGGCAATCCCGAAGTGAATACTCCATCGTCTCCCTGATCGATCGTCGGCGAGATATCCACTTCCGCCTGAAAGCTGTCGGGACCTCCGCCGCCGATCCCCGGCCCCGTGCCCCACATGACAAAGAGCGTCAACCCGGCATCGTTGTAGGTGCCGCTGCCATCCACACTGAAGTCCACGAGATAGACGTTCACTTCGGTGGAAAGGAAACCAGCCCCCGAGAAATTCGTCCCGCCTCCCTGGGCTGCGGCGTAGTGCATGGCGGCGTTGAGTGTTCCAGCGGTGCCGAATCCTCCCGCATCTCCGCCATCCCAGGGGAAGGCGGTCACGGACCCGGCGCCGGTGTCGCTCGAGAATCCCACAACAAGGTCACCGGCAAAGGTTGAACCGCTGGTCACAGCGGCAGCGGCGGCCGCCAAAAGCACTCTGAGGTGTCGTGCAAGCATGATGGTGTCTCTCCTCGTCTCTGCCTTGGACGCGATCGTGTCAGGAATGCTAGCTGTGGAACTGTCTCGGCATTCTCAAGACAAATGAGTTGGTTTCCCTAAAACGCTGCCTTTCCGTGGATCTCACAATCCCCGCTTATCGACGCCTCCGCTGCCCTTTTCAGAGAATCGCCCTCCACCGCGGTCAGCGTTGGAGGGCGGTGACTTACGGAACCTGAACCAACTGCAATCTGGACCGGTGCTGCAATGGCTTCAGCCTTTCATCGAACGACGCCGTGCCGCGAACGCCACGCCGCCCAGTCCGGCCAGACCCCAGAGCACTGCCGGGGGCGCGGGGATCACGGTCAGGACGATCCCGTCGGTGAAGATGGTCGCGTCGCCATCGTCGTCAACGCCGGCCCACACCTTGCCCTCGCCGAATCCATACAGGGACATGGCGCGGATGGCGCCGGCGAGCGTGAACTGCTCGTTCACGATGCCGCTGGGATAATCCATGACGTTGGTGATGGCGTAGCCGATGGGAGTTGATTCGCTGTTCACATCGACATCGACGGTGATGCCGCCGACTTCAATCGTGACGCCGGGACCGAGCGCGAAGATTTCCGAGAGGCCGGCCGTGTAGCTGCCATCATCGCCCTGGTCGATGAGAGGGCTGATGTCCACTTCGCCGGTGAAGTCGCCGCCCGGATCCCCGTGGGTGCCCCACATGACGAAGAGCGTCAGCCCCGCGTCGCCGTAGGTGCCGCTGCCGTCGGTCGAGAAATCGACCAGGAACATGTTGACCTTCGCAGCCTTGAAGCCGGCGCCGTCGAAATTCGTGCCGGCGCCCTTCGTCGCGGCGTAATTCATGGCGGCCCGCAACGTTCCTGCGGTTCCGAATCCGCCGGCGTCGCCGCCATCCCAGTCAAACGACGTCACGCTTCCGGCGCCCGTGTCGCTGGAGAACCCAACGACCTGTCCCGCATTCGCGGTCTGCGTGCCGAGCATGCAGGCAAACGCCGCTGATCCAGCCACGATCATTCTCAAGCTTCTCACACCTTGCTCCTTTGAACGGCCCAGAAGTCTTCCCACCAACAGCGCTGCCGCCGTTCAGGTGGCAGCAGTCGTTGCTTTCTTCGCGCTGAGTGAAACGCATCTCTCCGCTAGCGCTCGGAACTTCACTAATGTACCCCGGATTCACACGAAGGCCACGCGCGATTCGTTCAGTTTCCTAAAAAAATACGCCATTTTACGGTTCCGAGAATATCACGCGTGCCGCCGTGAGACGCTCGAAGTTACGATTCCCGGTGGTGAACAGGCCCATCAAACCATGCGACCGCATTCACCCGCCGCTGCCGTCGATTTTATCGGCCGCTTTGAATGTCCCCCTCGCCGTTCTCATCTCAATTTCATTTGCCCTTGGAATCACGCTCGGCTGGTTGCAAGGCACCGCGCTGTTTTGGCCATGGGCGCTGTGCGCCGCAGCATTCGGCGGCGTTTCACTTTTCTCACTGCGAAGACAGTTCCCGCGCGTGGCAATCACCTTGCTGCTCCTTGCTTTCGTTGCGATTGGAGCGGCGTGGCTGACGCTGCGCCATCATTACGTTGCGGTCAATGACGTCGCAGCGCGAATGACCGATGAACCCGCGCTGGTGCGCGTGCGCGGCATTGTTGAATCCTCACCCCTTGTGCGCGACACCGCCACGGGATCGATGGCCCTGTACAACTATCGGGCGCCCGCGTCATTCTTCCGATTCAGCATTGAGTCTTTATACGAAGGCGGAGCCGGTTGGCAGGCCGCGCGCGGCAGGCTCCTGGTGAAATGCGATGAGACGCTGCATTCCCTTCGACCAGGCGACTTGGTTGAAATGCTCGGCTGGCTCCGGCGGTTCCCGGAGCCTCGGAATCCCGGCGAATTCGATCGCGCCACGTATGCGCGCGTACTCGGTCAGGCCGGCATGCTCACCATTCCCCAGCGCGAACTGGTGCGCGTCATCGAAGCCAGCCGATCATCCTTCATCGATTCCTTCCGCCGGTGGCGCGAACAATGGCGGACCGCCGCCACCGGCTGGCTTCTGGCCGATCTGCCCTACACCGATCGCACCGAGCGCCAAGCCCTGCTGGCCGCGCTTCTGATCGGCGAGAGGGGGCCTGACCTCGCCGATCTCGATCAGTCGTTTCGACATGTCGGCCTCTCCCACCTGCTGGCGATTTCCGGCGCGCATCTGGGCGTGCTTGCTGGTGTGGTCCTGCTCATCTTTCGATTAGTCTCGCCGCCGCGCCGCTGGCACGGGTTGCTCCTGATTGCGATCGTGCTCGCCTACCTGTTCCTGATCGAGGCGCGCACCCCGGTGTATCGCGCGGCCATCATGACCTGCGCCGCATCGCTTGGCCTGGTGTTCGCCCGGCGCCTGAGTGCCGGCGGCCTCGTGGCCCTCAGCGCGTTCGCACTCCTGTGCTGGAGTCCGCAGCAGCTCTTCGATGCGGGATTCCAGTTGAGTTACGGCGTCGTGCTCGGGTTGATCTTCTTCTCGGCGCCGATGCGGGCCCGCTGGTTCGGGCCGCGCAATCAACTTGCCGCCTCGACCTCCGCCATGGTGTGGGAATGGTCAAAGGGCCTCGCGGCGGCATCCATCGTCGCCTGGGCAGTCGCTACTCCTCTTGTCATCCACCATTTCGGGATGGTCACTCCGCTTGCGGCCTTGGCGAGCGTCATTGCAATCCCCGTCACTTCAGCGCTGCTGGCGGTCGGATACCTCAAAATGCTGTGCGGGGCGCTGCTTCCAAGCGCCGGCGTTCTGCTCGCAGCGCCGTTGACAGTGCTCAGCGACCTGCTCATTTCTATCGTGCAGGCGCTCGATGCGCTGCCGCTTTCGTTCCTCAGCGTTCCCAAGGGATCCGCTGTCTGGACGCTGCTTGCCCTCGGAGTGATCTGCCTCTGGTTCGTCCACAGCTCCCGAGCGCTCCGCCGCGTGCTGATCATTGCTTTGTTTGCACTGACCCTCTGGCTCGCGCGGCCAATCCTGCCCATATGGCACAAGCCGCCTTTGCGCATCGACATGCTCTCCGTCGGTGACGGGTCGTGCTACATCCTGCGAAGCGCCGGCAGCACGGTCATCTTCGACTGTGGTTCAAGCACTGATCTCGATGCCGGCCGCTCGCAGATCGTTCCCGCACTCGAGGCTCTGGGCGTGCGATCCGTCGATGCTCTGGTCGTCAGTCACGCGAACCTTGATCATTTCAGCGCGGCAATCGAGATCGCGGAACGATTTCGCATTCGCCGGGTATGCGTGACGCACCAGTTCATGCGCGCCGCGGAACACAACAGTTTCAGCCCAGGCGCGTATCTCCTCGAAGAGCTCACGCAACGCAGAGCCGCGATCGAGGTGATCGCCAGGGGTGAACACCGGCGCTTCGGCAGCATTGAGTGGACCTTCCTCCATCCGCCGGCTGATGGTCGCTTCAATATCGTCAACGATTCCTCGTGCGTCATTTCCATCACGGCCGCGAATCGGCGTGTGCTGCTCACCGGCGACATCCAGCGCGAAGCGATGGCGATGCTTCTGAGCGACCCTTCCGCCATCGACGCGGATGTGTTGGAGCTTCCCCACCACGGCAGCCACCATCCCCTCGCCGAGACCTTTGTCGACGCCGTCTCGCCGCAGATCGTCCTCCAATCAACCGGCTGGTCGCGCTGGGAGCGCGACCAATGGGCTGAATCCCTGAAAGGTGTCGAGCGCCTTGTGACCACTCGCGATGGCGCCTGCTGGGTGGAAATCTGGGACGACGGCGCGATTCGAACAGGACGCTTCAAGGAATGAAAACCGTACCCGGTACGGTTTTCATGCAGGACCGGCGGGGTCTAAAACCGTACCGGGTACGGTTTTTCATGCGCGCCGGGGCCTGCCGGGTTTGCGGAGAGTGCCGAGCAAACCAAGCGCCCGCGCTGTCTCCTCGCGCCATCGTTCGTTGCCAAATGGTGACCCGCGGTGCAACGATCGGGCTATCCGTTCTTCTGTGGAACCGTCAAGCTGTTCATTCACCAGCGATCCCCAATGGCTTGGCCGCGGCAGGGGCCAGTCCCCCAGCAACGTCCCCGCCTGATTCGGATCATTCTCGCGCATCCACAATGACGACCAGCGCCACTGTTCCGATCGTTCAACCAATCCGGCCCGAAGCGCATTCTGCTCGACGTACCGGCAGATGGTCAAGAAATGATGATCGCACTCCACGGGAAAGGACTTGTACCTGCCCTGGTAGAGGTGCCCAGTGCCAGCCGTCTCGTGAAACGCATGCCAGCGACGCGCATGCGTCAGCGTGAGCCAGTGCATGAAGACCGACATCTGCCCATCTCGGTTCGGCCAAAGCACCAAGTGCCAGTGATTCGGCATCACGCAAAATGCCGGCAGGCGCATTGCGAATCTGAGGATGGCCTCGTTCAGAACCTCCACGAAGGCGGCATAATCGCCATCGGACGCAAAAATGTTCGCCCGTGCATTCGCACGATTCAGGACGTGATATACCACATCGGCCTTATCAGGCCGTGGCGACCTCGACATGCTGGAAAACTGTACCCGGTACGGTTTTCAGGTGCAAGAAACCGTACCGGGTACAGTTTTCGACCCCTCAACTGGCCGGTACAGCGTGTCGCGCTCCATTGGCCTGAACCCGGCCTCGCGGATGGCGCGCACGAGGTCGCGCGCGCTCTTCTCCTGGTTCGTCGCCACACCATCCACCCCCTGCGATACCTTTGTGATGTCATACCACACCACCGTGCCATCGATGTCATCCGCGCCCGACCGAAGCATGAGTTGGGCCATCTCCAGCGTCTGCATGATCCAGAACGCCTTCACGTGCGGGAAGTTGTCGAGCATCAGCCGACAAATTGCCAGGGTGCGCAGATTCTCGAGTCCGCTGGGGCCGGGGAGATGCTCCAGCTCGCTTTCATCCGGAAAGAATGGCAGAGGAATGATTGTCTGGAAGTACCCGCCAGCGCAACGACCGCCGCCATCACCGCCCCCGACTTCACCCAAATTTCCGCTCGCCATTGGCGAGGGGAGCGATGCGCCCGGGCGTGAAAGCGTAATGGCTCCGGCTGCATCGCGGCGGTAGCCGATTCGCTCCAGGGCGTCATCCTGCGCCCGCCTCAGCAGATCCAGATGGTGGAGTCGATCTCCGCGCGATTCGATGTGGCCGTACAGAATCGTCGCGTTGGTGTTGATTCCCAGTTCGTGCGCGATTCGGTGAACATCCAGCCACTCGTCCGACCGGATCTTCCCTTTATAGGCCTCGTCGTGAACGCGATCGTCGAACACTTCCGCCCCGCCCCCCGGCAGCGATCCCAGCCCCGCATCGATCAGGTCGCGCAGCACCGCGCGAATGCCCTCCTGCTTCAACTTCCCGCGCCTGCTGATGCGCGCGAGATGAACGATTTCGACAGCGGTGAAGGCCTTGATGTGCAGCGAGGGCGCCGTCTCGCGGATCGCCCGCAACATGCCGGTGTAATACTCAAACGGCAGCCACGGATGCAACCCGCCCACGATGTGGATTTCCGTCGCACCGGACTCGGCCGCCTGTCGCGCCTGGGCACGAATCTCCTCCAGCGAATGCTCGTACGCCCCCTCCTCGCCCTTCTTGCGATAGAAAGCGCAGAATTTGCACGACAGGGCGCAGATGTTCGAATAGTTCAAGTGGCGGTTGATGTTGTACCACGCGATGTCGCCATGCAACCGGCAACGGAGCGAATCAGCAAGCCCGCACAAGGTCCAGACATCGAGCGTGTCGTAGAGCGTGACACCGTCTTGCGGCGACAATCGTTCTCCCGCAGCCAGCTTGTCCGCGATCGACCGCAGGCGCGGATCGCGCGCTGACGGCTTCAACCCGGGTTTTTGCGAAATCGCTCCGATCATTCCGGTAGGTCCAAGGCAGATTATTCGCGCGCGGTCGCCTCCACAGCGTAGGCCCCTCGCGCAGCGCCCAGCAAGCCGCTATGCCCGCAGATCCGGGAGAAATCACGCGAAGAATCGCGCGGCACCAGTTCAGACGATCCAACTTGCGGCCGATGTCATGATCGGGAATGACCGCCTGGTTTGACAGGCGATGAGGTGAAACGCGCGATGAACGGCTTCAACGATATCGATCTCACCGGCAACTCGCCCGAAGCGGCGCAGCCAGAGGGGGCTGCGCCTCCCGCCGCAGCCGAGGCGCCAACCGCACAGGGCGATTCCATCCTCAACATTCTCGCCGATGTCGAGGCGCAGCTCAACCGGCTGCGCGCCGCACAGGGCGATCAGGATGACTCTCTGGCGACCCTCGAAGCGCGCACCCGCGCCATCGAAGATCAGGAAGCCGAGCTCGCCCGGCGGCGAGCACAGCTTGACGAGCGCGAAGCGGCGCTCGAAGCCCAGGGAGCGAAAGTTTCCGAGCAGGCGGCCGCCATCGAATCACGCGAATCCGCGATCGCCGGCCGGCTGCAAAAGCAGGAGGAGGAAATCAGCCGATCGCGCAAGGAGATCGCTTGCAAGCGCGAGGAGTTGGAGAAGGCGAATCTGAATGTGCAGCGCGAGCGGCAGCGACTTGAAGCTCTCGCCCGTGAAATCGACGAGCGATCAAAGACCCAGGACGGTGAATTGTCCCGCGTCAAGGCCGCTCTCGAGCAGGCCCGGCAGGAGGCAGCCAAGGCCATCAGCGACCGCAACCGTGACGCCGCCGACCGCTCGAAACTTCAACAGCGCGTCGAGCAGGCGGAATCCAACGTGGGCGAACTGATCCGCAAGCTCGAGGATTCACAAAACTCCCTCGAGTCGGTCCAGGCTGAACTCGCCCTGTCCAATGAGCGGGCCGGCGACCTTGATCTCAAGCTCGACGAAGCGCGCCTGCAGCTCGACACCGCGCAGAGCGCCCTGCGCGACAAGTCCGCGCAGCTTCGGGCCCTCACCGAGCGCGCCACCCGGCTTTCGGAGCAGGTCGAGCAATTGATGTCGCAGATCGAACGGGAATCCGGCGCCGCGGCGCAGTTGCACCAACGCCTGGCTGACCTCGAGGAGAAGGTCAAATCGCGCGAAGACGCACTGGCAGCCGCCCTCGATCGCGCCAAACAGGCTGAATCAGAGGGTCTCGCTCTTGCCGAGCAGGCCGATGAGGCGCGGGCTCAGACGCAGTCGAAACTCACACAGGCCCTCGCGGACCTGAAGGAAGCTCGCGAGCGCGCTCACGCCGAGACAGAAGCCCTTCGAGGCAAGCTCGAGGCCGCCCGCAGCGAACTCGCGAACTCGCAGCGGGAATCCGAGCGTGAACTCAGCCGGGCCAAGGTGCGGGTGGAGGCCATGCAGGACGAGATGCGGCAGGCCCGCGAGCAGGCAGGCCGCGATCGGCAGCAGGCGGAACACATCGCACATGAGGCCCAACAGAAGCTGGCGCAGGCGGAGCAGCAACTTTCGGCCCTGCGCGATGAGGCGCTCGAGGGAGCGGGCGAGCTCGAGAACCTGCGCAAGACAATCGTGGAGCGCGATCAGACGATCGCGCGACAGGAGGAAACCCTGCGCTCCGCCAAAGCCAAGCTCACGAAGTTCGCGGAAGCCATCGGCGAGCAGGCCGAACAGATTCAGCGTGGCGCGGACGCCATCGCCGCCGTCCGCGAGCAGAAGAAACAGATCGAGCGGCTGAAGGAGCAACTGGCGTCGGCAATGCTCGCCGGCAACCCCGATGAGCTTTCGCGGCGGGATGAACGCATCAAGGAGCTTACAGAGGCCCTGCGCCAAGCGCGCGGACAGTCACTCACCAGTGAGGATGGGACACGCCAGTCGGAGCGGATCCAGTCGCTTCAAAACGAAGTGGATGCGCTCAAGACGGAATTGGAGCGCTCGCGCATCGAGCTGGGCGAAGCCCGCACCGCAGCGGAGCGCAGCCAGCGCGAGGCCCCGCAGCGCAACGACGTGGAAATCGCCGCCCTCAACGCGCGCATCACCGAGCTGGAAGCCCAGCTCGCCGCCGCCCAGACCCAGCCCGCCAAGGGCGCCAGCAGCGCTGCTGCCGCCGACCTCAAGCAGAAGGCGGTGCGGGTGCGCCAGATGGCAGAGCATCTCCGCCGCCGTCGCTCGCGCCTCGCTCGCGTCAAGGCTCTGCTGGCGGATCGAGCTCGGGATCGTGTTGCGAGCGCCGCTGATGCCAACCCGCAGGACAAGCGGGCGGCGCATGCCGAGACCGAACAGAGGATGCAGCTCGCGGCGCGAATCCAGCGCGACCGCGAGGTGCTCAACGAGGCCGCACGCTGCCTGGCTCAGTCCGAACGGGCCATGATCCGCAAATGGGCGCGGCCGCGCGCGGTCGCGACTGTCGGCTGGCTGGTCATCCTCTTCGCCATTGTCGGAGCCCTGAGCTGGTTCGTCGCGGATGGTCTGTTCCCGGCGACCCGTTCCGCCTCGCTGCACGTTGAAGCCGAGCCTCGTCCCGGAACGGAACTCACGCCGGCGCAAGCCTCGGCCTGGCAGCAGTGGCACATCTCGCTTCTGAAGGATGCAAACTTCATCCGCGGCCTCGCCTCTCGATTCGAGGATCGGCGGATGATGGAGTACGCCAACCCCGATCGGCTCAAGCAGTTCCTCGAAGAGTCGCTGACCATCGATTCCGTCAAGGATGGCGAGTTCCTTCTCACGCTCACCGGAACGGATGAAGGAGCCCTTCCGCACATTCTCGACACCCTTGGCGTGACGCTGACGGCGGAATCGCGCCGGCAACTGAGCTCCCGGATGGACGGCGCCCGCGCCGAGCTTCCCGGCGAGCGCACCGACAAGGGCCAGATCGTATACGCCGCTCTCAACAGCAAGGCCGTCGAGGATCAGCGACTGGTGCGCGCCCTCTATATCTTTCTTGGCACATTGGGCGGCCTGTTCCTGCTGGCAGTCATCTGCTATGCCTCGCTCACGCGCAACCGGGGCGTGTTCCAATCCGAGGAATTCGGCGTGAACCCGTGACAGAGCGCCCGAATCCCCCGCGGCTCCACTCAGTCCACTCCTGGCGGCAGAAGCTCCACATAGGCGCTGTAGAGTTCCCAGCGGCGCTGTCGCTCGGCATCGGTGATCCCTGAAGCCAGCGTGGAGAGAAGAAGCCCATCGCGGGTGGCCCGCCACTGTTCACGAAGGGCACGCCGCGCACCCTCATCCGCGGCGATGTATTCCGCGATCTGGGCGCGGAGCGCCGCGATTTCGGCGGGCTCATCCGCGGTCGAGCCCTCCAGCGGCATGCGCAACGGTGTGACACGCGGAGCATAACGAACGACAACGTCGCGGGCCCGCAAGACCCTCTCTTGCCGACGCGCCAGCCTCTCCTCCTCGGTAAAGAGCGAATCATCCGTGAGTTTGATCCGGACCGTCACCATGTCCTCATCGAAGGGATCAAGCGCCGGATTGCCGCCTTCGTTGCGGCGGCGCACGGTGACATCCACCTCGTCGCCCGGCTGACGATCCGCGAGCACGGCCTCCAAGTCCGTGCTGGTGACAATCGGGTTGCCATCAATGTCGATGATGGTGTCCCCCACCTGCAGCCGACCCCACGCAGGCATGTTGGGCCGCACTTCGATCACCTGCACGGGCGACGAGCCGGTCGTCATCTTGATCCCCATGGCTCCTCGCTCGCGGCCAAGAGCGCGGTCGCGCAGAACCGCCACGACTCGATGCTCCTGTTCCGGGGCAAGGGTGCGGGAACGCAGCATCGCCTCGAATACGGCATCGGGAACGGCTGACTGCTCCAGGTACGATCCCGCCGCCTCCCGCCGGGACCAGTCCTCGGCAGTCAGTTCCGCGAGCGCTTTCGCAAACTGCTCGCGGACTTCCGCGGGCACGGCATCGAGCGGGATCTCAACTTCATTCGCCGCCGATTCCTGAGGCGGCTGAACCGCCTCGACCTGGCCGGCAGCGGTGGAACCCGCACCGCACGCAAAAAGGCCGGCGAGGGCACATATGCTCATCGATCGCCATGCGCACATTCTGCTCACGCAGGACCCTCCCTGACAAACTGCGCCAGCTTCGTGGCGCGCGGCTGAAGCCAGCAAACCTTTCGCTCGATCATCGAAAGAAACGGCCAGCCGGCCAGCCGGGCAAAACTTCCCGTGGTCGCAATCGGCACCACGCTTTCCGCGATCAAGGCCTCGATGACCAGCAGCGGCAGCGCTTCCAGCTCCGCTTCGGTCAGCTTCGATTCGGCTCCCTGATCGTATCCCCGGATGAACGCGCGCAGCCGCTCGGATGCGAGGCCATCCGGCCAGGTGGAGGGCGCATCCGCCTCGCCGATCAGCATCGAGAACTGCAACGCCCCGTTGGCGATATCGGCGATGCGGGGTTCGAGACGGGCCGAATCGAAATCGATCACCGCCACCACCTTGTGATCGCGGAACAGCAGGTTCCCCGGATGCCAGTCGCCGTGAACCACACACCGCCGCCACTGCGAATAGCCCAGCGCTTCGACGGCCGCGGCGGCTTTCTCATAAGCTTTGTGAAGAAACGCGCATGTTTCCAGCAGGGCCGCCTCGTCGGCACTCACATCGACTGTTGACACCGCGCGGGGAATCGCGGCGACGTGTGCGTGCAATCCCGGCGCTGCGTGGTATGAGCCCTCGGGTGGATCGTAGATGATCTCATGACCGCCCAGCAGCCGGTGCAATCGCGCCAGCGTATAGCCCGCGTATTGAGATTCGCGATTGGAGTTGTTGAAGAAATCGCCTCGAACATACTCAAACATCTCGTACACGGCGCCCTGATATTGGACGATCGAGTTGTTGTCGCCTCGCGTGCCGACGAGGCGCGGCACCGGAAAGTGATGTTCGGCAAGCTGCAGTTGCAGGCGATGAGCAAACGCCACACGATAGGGGTTCTCGCGCCCCGGAGCGCGCCTCTTCAGCAGGAATTCCCCCTGGCTGGTTTCGACCCGGACCTTTGGCGCCCGCCGGGACCCGCGCGGATACTCCTTGATTCGCTCGATCACTCCAATGTCATAATGGCTCAGCACGATGGCAAGCTCCGCGGCGTCGAACCGCTCGCGGCGGATGGTGTCGTCTCTTTTCGGCCCCAGATGTTGAGCGGCGATCGGCTTGTCCGGAAGTCCGCCATGGGCCTTCTCCGGCGGTACAGGGCCTGCGGGCACGGTTGGACGCGCGGAGAGCGTGGGGCGGCCGTCGCGGCCGTCAAACGCCTTCTCGGGCTGGGGCGGCTGGTTCGCCATGACAGGTCTAACAGCGATGGCGGAGTGCAACACAGGATAGACCCGCCCTGTGTGGCAAACCGCGATCTCCACGATCTCTCCGACCACCCCAGACGATTGGTTCGACACCATCCCGAAGATTGCCGCAAATCCTGCCGCGTTCACCCGGGTGCGTCCGGGAATTCCGGTCGCCATGGCAAGAGATTCCGTTGGCGCGGGCCGAATCCACCTCTCCCGGTAAGGCGGCAACGAGAGCGGCTGGGATTCCGCCGATGGGACCACGTGGCACGGCTCACCGATCGGGGGGAACAATGTCGCGCAATCCAGTCCCAGCCAGATCAACCAGTCCGCCCCTGCGTCTTGTGGGTGAGAGCCTTCAAGCTCCCTCTCCTGACGGCGCACCGGCGGGCAATGGCGACACCGATGTCGAGCCTGCCCACACTTCGCTGCGGCTCATCGACGCCATGAGCAGGCGGATCGATGTGCTTGCCCGCGAACTTCATCTCGAGGATGAAGGCGATCGCCCTCGCGCTGCGTGATCGTCAAAACTGACCGCCGACCGCCGTTTCGCCTTCTTCGCGGCCTGTGTCCTGTTTCGCAGCCTCGAGCATCAGCTCGCGTAAGCGATCCCGGCGGTAGAGCGCGTTGTTGGCTATGGTCGCAGCCCCGTGGTCGGACCACCCCGCGGTGAGCTCTGCCGGAACGAGAGGACCGGCAGCCGGCGAGTCGTGCACCTCGATCACGCCAGAGTCACCCGTATCAGGCAACAGCACGGGCAGCAGCATTCCCCCCGGAAGGCTGGTTGGCGGTGCGCCAATATAGAAGGTCGTGCCGGGCGGAATCATCGCTCCGCCATCGCTGTACACCGACTGCGGAAAGATGGCGAACACACCACCCGCAATCCGCATCAGCATGTCAGGCATGCCCGGCACACGATAGACCTCGCCGAAATCCGTGGGCGCAACCAGGCCGGGGTCGATCTGCCGCAAGCTCATTCCCAGGGCCGAGACATCCGCGACACCCTGCTCCAGGGGAGCATCAAGGTCGCGCGTGCGCGTTTCCTGTCTCAGGTCCAAGGCCTCCTGCGCTGATGCCGCAGCGGCCCACAGGAGTGCGAGAAGCGCCGTCGAGCTCCAGATGATCAGATGTGAACGCATGGCATTACTTCCCCCGCCTTCTCCTGTCGATTCTATCACATCCCGCCGACAGAAAGGACGCGCGTGCTGAGTGCCGGCAGCGTTACCGGGCCCAGTTCCGCCGAAATGGTGAGCGAACGCATCGGATCGATGGCGGTGATGGTGCCCGAATAGATGAGCCGATCGTGTTCCAGCGTGGCGGTCCGACCGCTCAGGACGTCGCGCCGATGGAAGGCTCCGATCAGGGATGCATCGTCCTGCTTCCAGACCTTGCTCATGCAGCCCGCGACCGCGCTGACCAATGCCAGCCGATCAACGACGCAACCGCACTCGAGCAGCGATGCCGCTCGACCGGCAAGGTGAGCCGGCCACTGCACCTGCGAGACATTGATCCCAATCCCCCCCAATGCGCGCTCGTCGCACAGCTCGACCAGGATTCCGCCGATTTTGCGGCCGCCAAGAATGAGATCGTTCGGCCACTTGATGCCAACTTCACGATCAATCATGGACTCGACGGCCAGCGCTGCGGCCACAGCGCAGCGGATGGACAGGCGAGCGGCATCATCCGTGGGAAGAACCGCTGTCAACGCAACGCCGCTCTGGCCCGTGTCGTGCCACGATCGACCCAGCCGCCCGCGCCCCCGTGTCTGGCGCAGTGCCGCCAGCATCGAGCCCACCGGAAGCGCCAACCGCCGCGCTTCATCCTGCGTTGAATCGACTTCCGCAATCACGTGGCACCGCGCGAAGAGGCCCGTCGGATCGAGAGACCCATTCAGCGCTGCCTGCCATGTTGATCGCGCGTCATTCTCCATCGGGGCGCCCCGCTTCGAGATCGAGGCCGAGATCCAGCGCGGGCGCGGAGTGAGTGAGGCTTCCCACGGAAATCCGGTCCACACCCGTTTCCGCAATGGCGCGCACATTCTCGAGCGTCACACCGCCCGATGCCTCCAGTTGCACCTGTGGTGCACGCCGGTTTCGAACTGCAACCGCCTCCTCGAGAACCGCAACGGGCATGTTGTCGAGAAGAACCATGTCGATCAAGCCCGCCTCGATCGAAAGCACCTGTTCCAGCATTGCGATCGAATCGACTTCAACTTCGACGAAGCGAACGCGGTCGCCCGCGCGCACTTTTCGAATCGCAGCCGCCAGCGTGCCGGCGAGATGGGCCGGATCGAGGGCCGCCAGATGATTGTCCTTGTACAGGGCGGCGTCATACAGGCCGATGCGATGCAGCGCTCCTCCGCCACAGCGCACGGCGTATTTCTCCAGGCCTCGGAGGCCTGGGGTCGTCTTGCGCGTATCGCAGATCACCGCCTTCGTGCCCGCAATCGCACGGACGAATCGATAGGTAAGCGTGGCGATGCCGGAGAGATGCGTGACCAGATTGAGGAGCGTGCGCTCGATCGCCAGCAGGTCGCGCATCCGGCCCTGCAGCACGGCAACGATCGCGCCGCGCGCGCACCAGCCGCCATCAAGAATCCTCCACTCGGTCCGAACCTCGGCATTGAACGCTGCCACCAGCGGGGCCGGCAGGTGTTGCCCGCAAACCACGCCTTCGCCACGAGCCGCCAGAATTGCCCGTCCGGACCGGCACGGATCGATGATGCTCTCACTGGTAACGTCGCCCCCGCTGCCAAGATCCTCATCCCGCGCCGCATTCAAAAGCCGCGCCAGGTCCCTATCACTTACGAGCGCGGGGAAGAGATCGGGAAGCTGCAACGCATTGAGGTCGATCATCGGATTCTCGCAGCGCGGGCAGGCGAATCGGGGGATGTTCCGCGACCTCCCCATCTCGACCTGCATGGTATCCTCCGCCTATGAGCGACACGGTCTTCGGCAAGATCATTGATGGCGCCATCCCCTGCCATCGCGTTTATGAGGATGAGCACGTGCTCGCCTTCCTCGATGTCAACCCGCTCAGCGATGGGCACCTGCTGGTGATCCCGAAAGAGCGCCGGGCCCAGCTCCACGAGTTGAGCGAATCGTCCGCCGCCGCTCTGGGTCGCGTGCTGCCCCGCCTCTGCCGCGCGGTGATGAGCGCGACCGGCTGCAAGGACTACAACGTGCTTCAGAACAACGGCGCGGCAGCCCACCAGGCAGTCTCGCACGTCCATTTTCACATCATTCCGAAAACGGACAGCGGCGGGCTTGGCCTCCAGTGGCCGGCCCGACCGCTCGATCCCGACACCGGCAAGATCCTCGCCGAGAAAATCGTCCGAGCCCTCTGACCCATGAGCGAGCAGCCGGCCAACATAATCGAGACGACAGCGAAACCGCCGGGCCGCCGTCGCCGCAGGTCGCGCGTCGAGCGCATCCACCATCGCGCTCCGCCCGGCGCCGCTCCCGGAACCATCATCGTCGACCCCGAAGCGATGAAGCCCGCAATGAGGATCATTGCCTACGGGCCCGATTGCCTTGTTGAAAAGAAGATCGAATCGGTTGAAGAGATCCCGGCCTTCTTCGCGGCGCATCCCGAGTGCAAGGTGCGCTGGGTGAACGTCGATGGCCTGGGTGATGCGAAAGTGCTTCAACGGCTGGGCGAAGTTTTTCAAATCCATCGACTCGCGCTGGAAGACGTCGTCAACGTTCATCAGCGACCCAAGACCGAGCCTTATTCCGAGCACATCTACATCGTGGCTCGGATGATTGAAGCGGTCGCCGAGCTGGTCCCCGAGCAGGTGAGCATCTTCCTCGGAAAGGACTTTGTGCTCACGTTTCAGGAGCGCCCCGGCGACTGCTGGGATCGCGTGCGCGAGCGCATCCGCCACGCCAAGGGCCGCATTCGCCACGCCGGGTCCGACTATCTCTGCTACGCCCTGATCGACGCCGTCATCGACGGCTATTTTCCGCCTCTCGAGCGATACAGCGATCAGATCGAACAGATCGAAGCACGCATCATGGACAAGCCGGATGCGGAACTCGTCGAGGAACTCTACCGCATCAAGCGCGACCTGCTCGCCCTCCGCCGCATCGCGTGGGCGACCCGCGAGGCCCTCAACGGCCTGATGCGCGATGAGAGCGGGCTGATCGTCCCCGAAACCCGCATCTATCTTCGCGACCTCTACGACCATGCCGTCCAGGTCCTCGACATGCTCGAGACCTATCGCGAGCTTGCGACGGGCCAGGTCGATCTCTACCTCTCGATGATCGGCCAGAAGACCAACGAGGTGATGAAGGTGCTGACCATGATCGCCACCATCTTCATTCCGCTCTCGTTCATCGCGGGGCTCTATGGGATGAACTTCGACCGCGACGGCCGTCCCTTCAACATGCCCGAGTTAGAATGGGCGTTCGGCTACCCCGCGGTGCTGGCGGTGATGGCCGCCATCGCGGTGTTCATGCTGTTCTTCTTCCGGCGCAAGGGATGGATCGGATCGAAACGAACGAAACGCACATTCCCCCTCAACAACGGCGCCGGGAACAACTCGGCAGCCGCTCCCGACGCGCAAGGGGGTTCACGGGCATGACGTGGCGCGCCTGGCTGGCCGGTTGTGTCGCGATCGCCCTCGGGGCCGCCTTGCAGGGGTCAGCCGCTGCGCAGGATGAACCGCCGCGCAGCCAAGACCAGACTGAGACCCCGCTGCCCTCCCCCGATGAACTTCAGCAGCGGATTCAGCAGATTGAATCCGCTTCCGAGATTGGAAAGGACGAGCGCACCGCCGCCCTCAACGAACTCGGGCGGGCCGATGTGTTTCTTCGACAGGCGCAAAGCGAGCGCGAGCAGGCCGACATTTTCGCGCAGAACACACGGTCGGCGCCCGCCCTGCTTGCGGAAATCGACGCCCAGCTCCGCAGACCTCCTTCGGTCACGCGCATCAGCCCCGGAACTGATATCAGGGATCTCCTTGATGATGTCGAGGCGGCGCGCAGCCAGGGAGCCCGATATCAGCAGGAGGGCAAGGGTATTGAAGCAGAGGAATCGGCGCGGCGGGCGCGGCGCGATTGGATTCCCAATCGCCGGCTTGAGCTGGAAGCACGCCTTGACGAGGTTCGTGCGCAGATTCGCTCCGGGCCGGATCCCGCCGATCACCCCGCCGTGGCCGAGAGTCGTCGAATCCGCCTGCGGGCCGAGCAGGCCGCACTCGAAGCCGAACTCAATCGCCTCGACCAGGAAATCCGGAGTTACGACGTCCGCCGTCAATACAACGCCGCGAGAAAGACCCTGGCAGAGCGGAATCTTGCCATGGCGCGCAGCGCCATCGCCACCCTCGAGCAGGCCATCACCCGCATGCGTGCCGCCGAGGCCGAGGCGGCCCTGGCCGATGCCCGCGAAGAGCTTGCGGACGCCGAAGGCGAGCACGAACTCGTGCTCGATGTCTATCAGCGCAACGTCGAACTTTCTGAAGACCTCGCCGAGATCACCAACGCGCTCACCGATCTCGCCGCCGAGGAAACCCAGCTCGACGCCATCACCAACGACATCCGGGCCCGCTTCGCGGAATCGCGCGAGCGCATCACCGATGTCGGGCTGACCGAGGCGATCGGCCTGCACCTGCGCAACCAGCGGGCCCGCCTGCCGGACCTGTTCGACCATAGCCGCCGGCGGGCCGAACTCCAGGAGCGCATGAACCAAGCCCAGCGGGCCATGAGCGATGCCGAGTATCGGCTGGAGGAGCTCGAGAACCCCCCCGCCGTCATCGCCGACCGCATTCGCGAATATCGCCAGGTTCATGAGCTGAGCGCCGATGACGAGGAAGATGTCGCATCGGCCCTGGACGATGCCTTCTTCTCGCAGCAGGAGGACCTGCGCGATCTCATCATCGCCTACAACGACTACAACGATGCGCTGCTGGAGGTGAACAACGCGGAGAAGCGCCTCATCGATCAGACGCGGGCCTACCGCACCTTCATCGACGAGCGAATCCTCTGGATCCAGTCGGCGGAGCCGCTGGCGCCCGCTGATGCGGCTCGCACGTGGGATGCGTTGCTGTGGCTTATCGACCCGCACCTCGGGTGGAACATCCTGGCGCTGCTCTGGGAGGATGTTCGCGGCGAGCCGATTGTGTACGGGGCGTGGGTCTTGCTGCTTGCGACCCTGATCGCAATCTATCCCCGGTTGCGGCGAAACATGGATGAGATCGCGAAAAAAACCGCGCGATCCCGCACGGATCGGTTCGGCCTGACGGTCACGGCATCCTTCCACACCATTCTCATGTCCGCGAGCATCCCTCTCGTCCTCGCCGTGCTTGGGTGGCGGCTCATTGCGGCTGCGGGGGAGAACGAGCTTGCCGCCGCGGTATCGCTGGGGCTGCAGCGGGCCGCGGTCATGTTGTTCGCCACCGAGCTGCTTCGCAATCTCTGCCGTCCCAGCGGCTTGGGCGAGTCGCACTTTGAATGGCGGACCACCAATCTCAGGATTGTCCGCGTCAATCTGCGCTGGCTGGTTCCCATCATCATCCCCGTCGTCTTCATCGTGGCCGTCACGGAAGTGAACGAGGAGCATCGCGATTCGCTGGGCCGGCTCGCCTTCATAGCGGGAATGATCGCGGTCTCGATCTTCATCTTCCGCGTGTTTCATCCCACCAAGGGGATTCTGCACGAGTTCATTTCCCGGCACCGCGATGGCTGGATCGAGAATCTGAAATATGTGTGGTTCGGGATGTTCGCCGCGGCGCCCCTCGTGCTGGCCGTCACGGCCGCGCTGGGCTGGTTCTATACCGCGGTGCAGCTCGAGCGCCTGATGGTGCAGACCGTGTACCTGATCCTACTCGTGGTGCTGGCGCAGGCGTTCCTGCTCCGTTGGCTGTTCATCGCCCAGCGAACCATGGCGGTGGAGCAAGCCCGCAAGAAGCTCGCCGCCGCCCGCGCCGAGGCGGAAGAAAAGGCCGCGCAGGCCACTGTGGACGCCTCCGGCGCGCCCCCGCCCGCAGCGCAGCAGGCGCCGGAAGGCCAGAGCGTTCCCGAAAGCGTTGATATCGACGTCGCCGCAGTCAGCGCCCAGACGCGCAAGCTACTCAACACCCTGGTGGGCTTCACGATTGCGATCGGCGTTGTGCTGGTGTGGGTGGACGTCATGCCCGCGTTCAGCATGTTCAGAGAAGTCGTGCTGTGGCGAGACAGCGGTTCCGTCACTGCGGCCGCGAGCCCGACGCTCCTGCCAGGCGACGCCACTGCCGCGCAACCGGACGCATCAGCCCCCGTCGTCGATGAAACGGCCGGTCTCGACTCCGGCGAAGGCGCCGCGATCACGCTCGCCCACCTGATCTATTCCCTCGTGATCGTGGCCATCACGATCGCGGTCAGCAAGAACATCCCGGGCGTGCTCGAGATCACCATCCTGCAGCGGTTGCCCATCTCGCCCGGCGGGCGCTACGCCTTCACCACCATCGCGCGCTACGCGATCGTCATCGTGGGCGTCGTGCTGGCCTTCAACGCCATCGGCATCGGCTGGTCCAAGGTGCAATGGCTGGCGGCGGCCATCACCGTCGGCCTCGGCTTCGGACTTCAGGAGATCTTCGCGAATTTCGTGTCAGGTCTGATCATCCTGTTCGAGCGGCCGGTGCGCGTCGGCGACACAGTGACGGTCGGCGGCGTCAATGGCACGGTCTCGCGCATCCGCATGCGTGCCACCACCATCGTCGATCCCGACCGCAAAGAGCTCATCATCCCCAACCGCGAGTTCGTCACCGGGCAGGTCATCAACTGGACGCTGACCGATTCCGTGCTTCGCGTCCGCATACCGGTGGGAATTGCCTACGGCTCCGATGTCGAACTCGCCAAGCGCACCCTGCTGCAGGTGGCCAAGGCCCATCCGCACGTGCTTGAAGACCCTGTTCCTCGTGCCCTGTTTCTTGGCTTTGGCGACAGCACGCTCGATTTCGAGCTGCGCGCCTTCGTGCCGCACATCGATTACTTCATCACGGTGCCGGATGAGCTCCACGCCGCGATCGACGCCGCGTTCCGTAAGGCCGGCATCGAAATCGCATTCCCGCAACGGGACATCCACATCCGCTCAGTCCCCGCCGAGGTGCCGATCAGACGATTGGACGACGTCAGTGACAAGGACGCTGGTGCCGACCGGGGCTGCTAGGCGCCCGTCACCGGTTCAATACCTGCAATGGGGCGGTCCCGAATAGTGACGATGGATGACCGTGTGGTGTTGCACAGGAGGCCGGTAGTGAACGTGCGACCGCGTGCGATAGATTGATGAATAGCCGCCGCCGGCGTAATAGCCGCCCCCGCCACAGCCCGCGAACAGGCCCACCACCGCAAGCAGAGCCCCGAAAACAAGCAGTTTCTTCATGGCTGAAACCTCCATGGTTGTGTCCTTGGAACGACACGGCCCGATGGGGGTTCATTCCCCCGGGAGGACGGCCGAAGCGGTGCGGCCGCGCATGAGAAAGCCGCACGGGCGTGTGCGGCTCCATGCGCGATGTGCGATGCGGATCTGAGGCGCGGCGCCTTCTTCACTTTACCTACTCTCTTCTTCACGACGCAATCGCGACATGCGTTAGGCCCACGCCGTTCTCATTCCCCGATCGTCCCCCTGGCTCCGCCCTCCCCCGCAATCGCCGCCTGCGCCGCCACCAGCCGCGCGATCGGCACGCGGAAGGGCGAGCACGACACATAATCCAGTCCCACCTTCGCGAAAAACCGGATCGAAGCCGGGTCGCCGCCGTGCTCGCCGCAGATGCCGAGTTTCAGTTTCGGGCTCGTCGCTCGGCCTTTCCTACACGACATCTCGACCAGCATCCCCACACCCTTCTGATCCAGCGACTGGAACGGATCCTTCTCCAGAATTCCCTTGCTCAAATAGTCGGGCAGGAACGAGTTGATGTCATCGCGCGAAAAGCCGAAGGTCATCTGCGTCAGGTCGTTCGTGCCGAAGGAGAAGAAGTCCGCCACCTCTGCAATCTCATCCGCCACCAGCGCGGCCCGCGGCACCTCGATCATGGTGCCGATGGGAATGTTCAACTCGCCCGTCCACTTCCTGTCCTTCTTCACCTGCTCGATCACCTGCTCCGTGAGCGTGCGCAACATGGCCAGCTCCGCGCGGGTGCCCGCGAGGGGAATCATGATCTCGGGGCGGGCATCGATCTTCTTCTTCCTGGACGCGATGGCCGCCTCGACGATGGCACGCACCTGCATTTCGAGGATTTCCGGATAGGTGACGCACAACCGGCAACCGCGGTGGCCGAGCATCGGGTTCATTTCGTGCAATTGGGCCACACGCTGCTGCACGGTCTTGAGCGGGACACCCAGCTCTTCCGCAATCTCCTTCTGCGATTTCATCTCGTGTGGCACAAACTCGTGCAGCGGCGGATCGATCAGCCGCACCGTGACGGGAAATCCCTTCATCGCGGTGAAGATGCCGATGAAGTCCTTCCGCTGGTAGGGCAGCAGTTTCGCCAGCGCCTTTCTGCGCGCGGCCTCATCCTCCGCAAGGATCATCTCGCGCATCGCCTTGATGCGCTCGCCCTCGAAAAACATGTGCTCCGTGCGAGTCAGGCCGATGCCCTCGGCCCCGAACTCGCGGGCCCGCTTCGCATCCACGGGCGTGTCGGCATTGGTGCGCACGCCCAGCTTGCGGTACTTGTCCGTCCATTTCATCAGCGTGGCGAAGTCCCCGGAAAGCGTCGGCTCGGAGCGAGGCACCTCACCAAGCATGACTTCGCCGGTCGAGCCGTCGATCGAAAAGACATCCTTGGTTGAATAGGTCTTCCCGTTGACGGACACCTTCTTCGCCTTGGCATCGATGTGGAGAGCCCCCGCGCCCGCGATGCAGCACTTGCCCCACCCTCGCGCCACCACCGCCGCGTGCGAAGTCATGCCGCCCGTCGAGGTGAGAATCCCGACCGCGTGATGCATGCCATCGACATCTTCCGGGCTCGTCTCCTTGCGCACCAGGATCACCTTCTCGCCCGCCTGGGCCCGCATCACGGCTTCCTCCGCCGTGAACGCGAGCTTCCCCGTGGCCGCGCCGGGTGAAGCGGGCAATCCCTTCGCCAACACCGTCGCGTGCTTCTTGTCCTTCTCCGAGAATGAAGGCAGAAGGAGTTGAGTCAGATCGTTGGGCGGAACTCGGTTGAGGGCCGTCTTCTCGTCGATCAGTCCCTCCTTCACCATGTCGACCGCAATGCGCACCGCCGCGACGCCAGTGCGCTTGCCCGTGCGCGTCTGCAACATGTAGAGCGTGCCGCGCTCGATCGTGAACTCGATGTCCTGCATCTCGCGGTAGTGCGATTCCAGCGTATCTTTGATGCCGAGCAGTTGCCGGTGCACCTGCTTGTTCCATTTCGGCATCTCGCTCACGGGCTTGGGCGTGCGGATGCCAGCCACCACATCCTCCCCCTGCGCATTGATGAGGAATTCGCCGTAGAAGAGGTTCTCGCCCGTCGAGGGATTGCGTGTGAACGCCACACCCGTGCCCGAATCATCGCCCATGTTGCCGAAGACCATGGTCTGCACATTGACCGCCGTGCCGGGCAAGCCGGTGATTTCCGCGATTCGCCGATAGGCGATCGCCTTGTCCGCGTTCCACGACTTGAACACCGCCTCGATGGCGCGCTCCAGTTGCACATAAGGGTCCTGCGGGAAGGGCCTGCCGACGTGCTTCTGATAGACCTTCTTATAGGCTTCGCACAAGTCGCGCATGCCTTCCGTCGGCACCTCGGTGTCGAGATCGACCTTGTGCTTCTTCTTGATCCGGTCGAAGGCCTCTTCGAAGTGGTGGTGATCGACACCCATCACCACATCGCCGAACATGTTGATCAATCGGCGGTATGCATCCCACGCGAAGCGCTCGCCCCCGGAACCAGTCTGCGCGATCAGCCCCGCGATCGCGGCGTCCGTCAGGCCAAGGTTGAGGATCGTGTCCATCATGCCCGGCATCGACACGGACGCGCCCGAGCGCACCGACACCAGCAGCGGATTGCGGTTGCTGCCGAATTCCTTCTTCGTCTCCCGTTCGAGGAGCGCGATGTTCTCGCGCACGTCATGCATAAGTCCCGCGGGGAGTTTTCTGCCGCTGTCGTAGTAGGCCTTGCAGACTTCGGTGGTGATCGTGAACCCCGGCGGAACGGGCAGGCCGATCGAACTCATTTCCGCCAGGTTGGCGCCCTTGCCACCGAGCAGTTGCTTCTGCCTGCCGTCCCCTTCGGTCCTGGTACGGCCGAAGGAGAAGGTCATCTTCGCCGTAGGTGACACGGCAGTCGGCGCCTTTGCGGACGGATGTGCGATGCGGGGCGCGCCCTTCGACACGGTGATGGCCATGGACGATGATCCTGTCGATGAAAAGACGTGGGAAGCGAAGTGTAAGCGACTGGAATCGCCGATCAATGCGGCCTCCTGTCTCCTCCACGCGGCAATAATGATCGCGCCATGGATTCGCTTCGACCCGCCGACCTTCTGCTTTCGCCCGCGCGGGTGCTGCGCCGCTGGCCCTACGACCGGCCGCTGGTCATGCTCGCCTCCGGGCGCGCGCATCCGCGCTGGGCCCGCTGGAGCATCTTCGTGGAGCCGGTGTCGTGGGCGACCGGCGATAGCGCGCTCGACATCCTCGACGGCGTGCGATGCACCGGCGCCGCAGCCACTTCGTCCAATGCACCCTTCGAGCGCGGATGGATTGCGCTCTTCTCCTATGACCTCGGCCGGCAGCTCGAGCCCGCAGCGCAAACCAACGGTGGCGCGGCGGATGATCGGCGCTGGCCTGATATCTCGCTCGCGCGGGTCGAAGGCGCACTGATCTACGACCATGATCGAAGGAGATGGTGGGAAACTGGCCGCGCGCGGGGCCTCGCCTCGAAACTCAATGATGTTGATGCGGGCACTGATGAAGAGACGTTTCGCACCGGATTGTTGCGATCATCGCTTTCGCGGCGGAACTACGAAGAGACCGTGGCCCGCATCCTCGACTACATCGGCGCGGGCGATGCCTATCAGGTGAACCTGTCGCGGCGGCTGAGCGCCTCATTCAGCGGAAGCGCCCGGGCCCTGGCAGCGCGGGCCTTGCGCGCCAGCCGGGCGTGGTACGGGGCCTATCTCGAACTGCCGGATGGTCGCGCCGCGATCTCACTCAGCCCCGAACTCTTCCTTCAAGTTGACGGCGCATCCGGGCGGATCCTGACGCGGCCGATCAAGGGCACGCTGCCGGCCTCGCGCGATGCGCGCGAACTCGAGCGCTCGGAGAAGGACGCAGCGGAATTGCACATGATCGTCGATCTCATGCGCAACGATTTGGGCCGTATGTGCGCGACGGGGAGCATCCGCGTCGCCGAGGCGCGGCGGATCGAAACCCACCCCACCGTGCACCATGGCGTCGCGGAGATCGAAGGCATGCTGCGGCCCGGCGCCACGGTGGTGGATGTGCTGCGGGCCGCCTTTCCGCCGGGATCGGTGACGGGTGCTCCCAAGATCCGGGCCATGCAGATCATCGATGAACTCGAGCCCGTCCGCCGGGGCCCATACTGCGGCTCGATCGGATGCATCGATGACCATGGGAACATGACTCTGAACGTGGCCATCAGAACGATGGCGCTCAGTGGAAGGCGAGCGACAGGCCGCTTCGACCGATTGGAGGAGGCGACACTCGATTACGGCACCGGCGGTGGGATTGTTGCCGATTCCATCCCCGCCCGGGAATGGAAAGAAACCGAGCACAAGGCGGCGGTGCTGCTGTCAGCGCTGCAACTGAATCGACGCCCACGTTCGGAGAACGTGGGCTTCCCGGTGCGTTGACTTTTCTTCACGCGCTTTGTTTGAGCGTCTGCTCGCGCTGGACCACCGCAACATAGCGGCCGATCTGCTCGACCACGAATTTTTCATGCGCGGGGTTGAAGGTGAAATCGAACGCCATGCCCGCGTAATATTCCTGCGATGCGGAGAGGTGCGTGTGCACCACCTTGGCGGTGGCGCAGATGGGAGTCCTCAGAACAGGCGGCAACTTGATACGCAGCCAGAAGAGCTTGTGTCGAAGCAGCGACTGGCTCTCTCCGATCGGCACGCTCAACCCCACGCCGCCCCCACCAAGGTTGACGAGCTGGGCCCGGAAGTGCGGACCGATCTTTGGAAGCCGGAGGTCTTCAGGTCCATCGCCCTCGACCTGCGGCGGAGCCCCCTGAAACTCCAGTTCGTTGGCGCGCTCGGCCAGCAGGACCGTCGCAGGATCGAGAAGCGGCCAGGCATCGACCTCCGGCAATCGCAGCGACGCGGTCGAAACACGGTAGCTGGCGCGGCGCTGGCACCGTTCCACCGTCTGTGGCATTGCAAGGCGGACCGCGAACGTCGGCCGGTCGCCGAACCGCCCACCGCCCGCATTGAACGCCACCACGCCCATGTTGGTGGTCCGGAACATCCACCGGTTTTGGCCGATGGTGAGAATGACAATCAGCCGCACACCTTTTTGCAAGTCGATGGGCTGGCCCAGGGTCATGGGCTGCTCCACGAAGATCGCTTCATCAGACATCTTCAGAAGCCGGACACGCCAGAGAATATTGGCTCCGGCCTCCTCCTCGCCCCCGCTATCAGTAGCGATAGCCACATCGAGCGACCCGTTGCGGTCGCACACCTGCTGCAGCGATCGCTGCCAGTCGTGAGTCCTCAATCTTGTTGCAGGCATTCTTGGCCTCCGGAGGGCGGTTCCGAAGAATCATCGTCCGACCTCGGGCGGGACTTCAGTCGGCTCGGAACCGCCGCCGCCACACTGGGTTGATCGGTGGGTCTGTGGCGGTGACCGGCCCCGACCGCTATGAGTTATTGCCCGCCCTCGGCGGGCTTGCGAAAGGCGATCAGGCGGCCACGGTCCAACCACCGTGGCGATCCAGCCCCAGCCGTCATGGCCAACAGTTCGAGGTCGCCCATCGACCAGAGCCGCAGCAGACTTTCGCCCGGCTTGATCGTCCAGTTGTCGGGATTCACCCGGTTACCCCGGCGGAGCGCGAAGACCGGATCACCGGGCCTGTACACGATCTGCTGTGTTCCATCCTCGCTGATCCCTTCCTGCCAGTTTCCCTCGGCAATTTCGCGCCAGCAGTCGAAAGGGAAATCGTCGATCAGGAACACCCCGCCGGGTGCGACCCTGTGCATGATCTCGCGGAGCAGCGCCACCGCCACGCGCACATCGTGGATCATCATGAAGGTGTTGCCGAGACAGAGGACGGCGGCGACTCCGTGAGGGATGTCCGGAATGCCCGCGAGAAAATCGGCGCGAATGAGGGTGGCTTCGAGGCCTCGCTCGCTGAGCCGGTGCCGTGCCGCGGCAAGGGCCGCCGGGTCATCATCGACGCCGATCATGGGCACGCCTCGCTCCGCCAGCGGCACGAGAATGCGCCCATCGCCGCACCCGAGATCGACCACGGGACCGCTCAGGGAGAATTCGCGCAGCAGCTCGACGACGCCGTCAATCTGACGATCATCGACCTCGCGGGAGAATGGGGACCATTCATCAGGGATGCGGGAAAATCCTGTTTGCGAGACCAATGGCGATCAGCGCAGACGCGAGAACTGCAGACTCCATTGCTGCAAAGGCGATCCATCCGAAGCAGGGACCGCGAAGCCGGCCCCGCATGTTCCCGAACTGAACGATCGCGAGGGCGATGGCGATGACCGGCGCGACAAGAAGTGAGTATCCCAGCAGCACATCCCATCGCATCAAATGCGCTGCCGACAGCACCACAAGCAGGATACTGAGCAGCAGGAAGGCTGCGATACCCATCGTCAGTCGAGAGTCCCTCCACGTGCGCGTTGATTCCTCCCTTCGGCGCTCGTTCTGAGCGATGATTGACCATTCGATCAATCGACCGCACTCCGGGCATCGCCCGTGCTTGTCCAGTCCCTGAAGAGAGTAACCGCACTGGTCGCAGATCAATGCCACCTGACCCTTGCCCCAATGTGCATTGCAGCGATTCGGCATTTGCGGAGTTTCTGGGTTTGTGCGTCTTTACTACACTCGCACTCCCAGCGCTGCAGCCATCTTCTTCACCGTGGCGCGCGCATCTTCGACCTGCTCGGGCGTGATCTCGCGCTGGCCGTAGCGCACCGCGTAGAAGCGCGTGGAAAGATCTCGCACGTCGGGCGCGATCTCCGGCCGCTCGGCCCGCACCACTTCGGCGAACTGCAGGGGCGGCTGCCACAGCGGTTTGGCCAACCCGCCGCGCCGCAGCACATCCAGCATGTCCAGATAGAACGCCAGTTGACGCAGCAGCCGCCGTGCATCGCGGCGGGCCATGTGCTCGAGGTGGAGCGTCCGCCGGATGCGCTTCATCCGCCGCACCAGTTGCACGATCACCAGCAAACCCACGACTCCCGCCGCCGCGATCACCGCGATCTGCAGCGTGCCCGCGAAGCCGAATCGCCGAATGAATGTCCGTAGCCATTCACTCACGGCGGTCATTGTGCTCTCCATCCATTGCAGCGAATCGAGCCCCAGTGAGCGCTGCACATCGGCCTGCGCGCTCTCGTCGAACTGGACGATGTTCTCGATCCAGCCGACCTCAAAGAACTCATACACGCTTCCCACGCCCTGGCGTCGCGCCATGCTCGCCTCGTCCAGCACGGATGGCGGGCTCGGATCGAACTCCTCCCACCCGAAGAAACTGGTGCGCACCTCCACCCATGCGTGCGCATTCGATTCGCGCACCATGTAGAAGCCGTCGCCTTCATATTCCGCCGCCACAAACCCGGTGACCAGCCGCGCTTCAATGTCGATCGATTGGCACAGCGCGGTCATGGCCGAGGCGAAGTACTCGCAATGTCCGCGGCGGAAATCGAACAGAAACCCGACGATCGGATCTCCCTCGATCTCGACGTCGCTGAGGTCGAGCGTGTATCGGAAATCGGAGCGCAGATATTCCTCGAACACGCGGGCAGCGCGTGCCCAATATCGCCCGCGTTCGGGGTAGTTCTCCGGAGCGCGGGTCGCAAGCCCTTCGCTGCGCAGCAGTTCGACCGCGAGCTTCTGAACCCGCGGATCAAGGTATCGTTGAACCGAACCTGCCGCAGCAGCCCCGCCACTCAGCGCCACCAGCGTTTCGGGTGAAGGCGATGGCGTGATCCGCACGCGGTACGGGCTCGTCTGCTCACCATCCATCGTCATGGTCCTCAGCTTCTGATCGAAGACGATGCGCCGCTCGCTTCCCGTGGAGACGGCCAGGGGCGTGCTCATGGCGAAGACGGTTGGTCCCAGGGCGGCAAGCGGCGCAACCTCGAGCGTATAGGTCTCCTCCGCCGCAGGTCGTCCGACATCGCCCTCGAACACCCCCAGCGAAGTCAACCCCGTGGGGCCCGAAGTCGCTTCGCGCAGATACTGGGGCGGCGTGTCGGATTTCCGCCACGTGAACGAACGCTCGTCGTACACGTCGAGCGCGGAGCCGCGCAGGTACATCGGCGGGCCGAAGTCAATCCCGCGATCCTGATGATCGAGCATTCGCACCTGCATGACGGGCGCCCGCGAATCGGTGATGCGCGATCCCGCGGTCAGGCGCACCTGCTCGACGGCGCCTGCCTGATTCCGCTGCGGCGCCTGCAGCAGGCCCCGCATCATCCCCATCCCGACGCCGCGCGGATAGGCGATGAACACCAGCGCCCCCAGAACCAGTCCCGCCAGCGCCAGCGCCGCGACGGTGCCCGCCAATTGCACACCCGCGGCACGGCCAACAACAGGCTGGACTCCCGGCACCAGCCGCGCTTCCGCGGGGGCCTGAGTCCGCCGCTCTTCCCGCGCCTTCTCATACGCGGCGTAGAGCTGATGGAGAACCAGAACGAAGACCCCCAGCGCGCTATAGACCAGCAACGCGGCCCCCACCAGCAGGTCGCGGGACTGGAGCACCGCCGCCACCATGAGAATCAGGCTCAGCCACATGAGCTGCGCCCAATCCGCGTGGGTCTTTCGCTCGTATAACTTGATGAGGGCGACCCAGATGGTAAAGCGACCGAGCACACCCTCGGCATCATGAGGATGCGCGGTGACATCGAAGAGCGCCGCCGCAGACGCAGCCAGCATGAGGATGTGCGAGACCGGGCGCGGAAGGACCAGCCCGCGCGGCCCTTCAGTCACATACCAGCTCGCAGCCGCAACGCCGCCCGCGATCAGAAGCAGCGTCACCTGCCCGCGCGAGACGCAGAAGGTGATGACCGCCAGGAGGATGAGCCCGAGCGCCGCCAGGGGAAATGATCGCAGCAGTTTCATGCGCTCATCTCCGCGAAAGGCTTCATGGCCGAGGGCGAACGACCGGCCGCGGCCGCGGCCGCCGCGGCATCCTCGCTCACCGAACTGGGCGGCCGCCGCGCCGCGAACCGCGCGGCATCCGCCGCCGCCGCTGCCCGCGCATCCCGCATGACGAGGTGATCAAGCTGGCTTGCCGAAAAATGCCATGCTTCAGCAGCCCGCACCAGCGAGGGATCGATCCGGCCGGGATGCACCATCACCAGGCCGGCACGCTCGGCGTCAGTGGCCTTCGCCGCCAAGGCGCGCTCGCGCGGCCGGTCCAGATCGATCGAAGCCAGCTCTCCCATGATCTTTTCAACATGCCAGTGACTCTGCCGCAGCGGGGTCACGGGAAGGTCCATTCCGAGCACGGACATGCCCACCTCGTAACCCATCCGCGCCCCGAATTCGAGCAGCGTCGCCGCAAGACTGATCGCGCGCTCCTCAAGTTCCCGTGGTGGAACCCCATTCGATAATGGCTCAAGCGCAAGTTGACTGGTCGGCGTGGTGAGGTTGAGCAGGATGCGGATACGCGGCGGGCTGGGAACGGTTCGCTCCTTGATGATGAGACCACTGCTGCTCGCCGAGCGCTTCCACGCGATCTGTCTTCGGCTGTCACCCGGCTTGTACTCGCGCAATCCGAAATAGTCATCGCCCCCGCCCGGGCGCGATGAAAGTTTCGATCCCGCGGGCCCGATCGGAACGACAGCCTCCAGCACCCGATGATTGAGCGTGTACAGCCGCGGAAAGATGAGCGTGTGAATAGGCTGGCTGCTGCGGCGGGTGCGCCGAACGAGACCTAGCGGAAACGTTGTGCTGGCGCGCACCCAGTCCAGTCTCACTTGCCCACGGGCAGCGGGCCAAACCACGGCCTCTCCGTGCACTGTCTCGCCCGGCCCGATGTGCGTAATCCACGCACGGGCCCGGTTCATGAAGCCCGGCCAGTTCGACTGGCCACGGTGCATCTCCTCGATGGTGATGTTGAACACGGGCAGAAACCGGCTGCGATTCGTCACCGCATATTGCACCGCCAGCGGCTCGCCCACCATTCCGTGCTTCGGATCCAGCCGCCGAACTTCGAGCGTGCGGATGGCCAGATGCGAAAGCAGCAACGACACCACGACTGCGGCCATCATGACGGCGAACACCCAGAAAAGCAGGTTGTTCTGGCCATTCATGGCTGCCAGCGCCACCACCTGCGCCAGCAGGAGCGTGATCACCAGCGGAATGTGAGGCCGGAGGACTCGCATCATGGGAAAACTGTACCCGGTACAGTTTTCAAACTACCGGAACCGCTCAATCTGTTCCAGCAGATTCTCATCATCGCGCTCCGGATCGAATCCGGGCGACATGATGATGAGCATGACCATGCCATCACCCTGGCCGGGAAGCCGGAATCGCTGCTCGACGCTGCCGTACCCGCGCGCCTGGGCGCTTGCCTCCCAGAATTCATCCATCCATCCCGCTCCGAACGCGCTGACGGGCATGGTGAACCACCCCGTTGGCCCACTCCTCGCCGTCGCCACTATTTCTCGGTTCAGTTGATCGGGATCGCGCGTCAGTGACACAACGGCATCGGTAATCGGCCGACCATATTCAAGCGATGAGTCATCCTCGGGCACAAACAGGATCATCGGGTTCCCCCCCTCGATCACCCGCCCCTGAAGTGAATATGAGCCGCAGCCGGCGACAAGCAGTGCGGAGAACCCGATCGCGCATGAATGAGCGAAATGAAGGCGCTGCCGCACAGGGGACCTTTCCAGAGAGGCGCGGCATTGTAACGGCGTGCAGAGCTGCCGGCCTCCCCGGCCCGGAGATCTCGCAGGCGCCACCGCTTTCAGATGGTTATTCCGGATCGGTTGGGATCGGCGGTGCCGAAGCACCGCCATCCTCGTCTCTGGGCCGCGCGGGTGATAAGCCGGGTGCGCGAAGCTCCTTTGCCTGCGGCAGGTCGCTCAACGTTGCCAACCCGAACACCCGCAGGAATTCGCGCGTGGTGCCGTACAACATGGGGCGACCCAGTTCCTCGGCCCGGCCGACGATCTTCACCAGCCGCCTCTCCATGAGACCCCGCAGCACTTCTCCCGAAGCGACGCCGCGGATGGATTCAATGTCCGACCGGAGCACCGGTTGCCGATACGCCACGATCGCGAGCGTTTCCAGCGCCGCCGGAGTCAACCGCGACTGCGTCTTGGCCTGATGCAGTTGATGCAGGATGGGCCCGAACTCCGGGCGCGTCAGAATCTGCCGGCCGCCTGCGACCTGCTCGACGCGGAACGATCGGCCACTTTCAAGGTAGTGCGCATTCAGGGATTCGATTGCAGCACGAACCGGCCTGGTGCCGCCCTCTTCGAGCGATATCCCCAGAAGCTCCGCGATCCTGCCGTCGCTCAGAGGCCGATCCGTCGCCATCAGCAGGGCCTCGACGCGCAATGCAAGCGGCTGCTCGGCGCTGGGCCGATGCGGCAGGGCGGCCTGAGTGTCGTCCGAATCGTCGCTCACCCCGCCGGCCTCCTCGCACAGGTCAGTTGGGACTTCCAAATCAACTTCCATCACAACGGGTGCTGCATTCATGACCCGAACTTATCGGCGAACGAGGCGCCGGAGCGAAAGATTCGCCGCTGTTCCTTTCGGCCCAGCGCATTCCTTCCAGGTTCGCCCATCGGAATAAACCATCCGATCCCTCCCATGCGCCACATTCGTCGTTTGGGATGCACTCGAACGATTCGTACGGTCTGCATGGACTCCGATCGTCGGGGGCCACAACCAATCGTGAGAGGTGGTAAGACATGAGCAGCAGCACATCAAGGATGAACCTGATCCATACGGCGGTTGTCGTGGCCGTCATCGCAGCGCTTGGCTTCGCAGCGCCCGATCCGATGACCAGCACGGAGGAAAGTTCGAACGCTCAAACCTCCTCGATCGTTTTGACCGGCGTCGTTCGCGATTTCCGCAACACTGATGATGACTTCACGATGACGCCCTCGGGCGGCCTCGGTCATTATGCAGGCAACATTGACCTCGAGCTGGGCGACGATGACCGCCCCGTGTTCACGGGCACCGGTTTCAAGGTGGCCGATCAGTGGACAGACAAGGACGGCAACCCGATCGCCCCGCATATGTTCGATTCCGGGTCCGTGCCCGTCGAAGTCGTCACCATGCCCGACATTTCCGATGAGCCGACCCTCGACTCATGGGATTCCGATGCCGGGGCCTATGGTGCAGAAAATATTGGCCCGGGACCTTTCTGGATCACGGGGTCCACAATGCCGACGGTCTCTGCGCCTTCTCCGCTGCCTCCCCAGACCAACAAGGTGCAGTACAAGAACCTCGGCACCAGCACGCTCTCCAGCAATGTGTACTGCAAGGACTTTGTCCTTGAGAATAATCACACGCTCCAAGTCAGCGGCGACATCTGGATCTACGCCACTGATTCCTTCACCATCGAGAATCACACCAAGCTCGTGCTGCTGGATGGCGCTTCGCTCACCATCTATATCGGCAAAGATGCGAAAATCCAGAACAACACGGAAGTCAACATGACGACGTGGGATCCGGGGCGACTGACGATTATCAATCTCGGCACCACCGACATGAATCTCGAGAACAGCGGCGAAGTGTGCGGGACCATCATCTCCCCCCATGCCAACGTCGTCTTGAAGAACAGCCACGAGTTTTATGGCAGATTTGTGGGCAAGGGAGTGATCCTGAGCAATCAAGCCGGTTTTCACATCGAGGGCGACGTGGGCGCAAGCGAAGTCTGCGGAAGCACGCTCGCTGACATTGAAGGCGACGCCGGGGGTTCCAGCGCCGGCGGCATTGCCTCAGCCGACCACTTCGAGGAGTGGTACACCGACGTCCTCGGCGCGAATCTCTCCACGAATTATCAAATCACGCTGACCGATGATGGCTCCGGCGTCTTCGAATACCTCGATGACGGATTCCATCCCATCGACAGCCGGCTCTTCGGCAATGAGGAAGAAGAGCACAACTTTTACTTCACCTACTCGTTCACGGTCGAGTTCGTCCATCACGCCTGCGATGGCCGCTTCTTCGAGTTCTACGGCTGCGATGACGTGTGGATGTTCATCGATGGCCGGCTCGCCCTCGACTTGGGCGGCGTCATTCCCGACACCGAGCAGTACCTCGAGCTCGACCGGATGGGACTGATCGACGGCGAAACCTATCGGCTGCACTTCTTCTACGCGCAGCGCAACTCCGATTACTCGATCTTCCGAATTCGAACCAATCTCGACCTGATTCCCGAATCCAGCGGCAGCGTGGTCACAGGCACTTTCGACTGACCCGCGCAAGCGTTTGGGTGCTTCGGCCCCCGAACGCTTCGGCGTCAAGCAGCACGCCGGCCTCGACCGATCGAGGCCGGTGTCTTTCGTTTTGACCGTGACTGGTACAGGCTAGATTGCCCCGCCGCGCCCGGCGTGATCGCGAGCCAGCGCAATCTTCGCCATCGCACGCGCCTGTTGCCTTTGCACGGCCTGCTGGTCGGCCCCGTGCTGCGTGACCCGCGCATTGGCCTCGGCCAGCTCCGCCTCCGCCTCCTTCTGCGAAAGAACCTCCGCTGGCAGAGCCGCATCGCTCAGGAGCGTCAGCTCATCGCGCCGGAATTGCGCGAAACCGCCATCAAGAAGAAACCACCGGCTGCCACCCTCCGGGAAGTCCAGCCGCAGCGACCCCGCCCCCAGCTTGGCGAGCACCGGCGAACCGCCCGTCATCACACCCATCTGGCCGTCCCAGGCTGGAATCGAGGCATAGGTCACCGGCTCATCAAGCAGCGAGCCGGTCGGCGTCACGATCGTGCAACGAAAGGTCTTGGCCACATGCAACTCCCGCAGAACTTATTGAATGGGGGCAGAAGTGTAACCGGCGAACCGTCCGCTTCCAGCATGTCGCGAAGCACGTCCCGTTCGCCCCCGGCTCGACTCGACTGAGCTCGCCGAAGTCCACCGGGGGGTGGAACGTCCATGCGTGTGCGGGGTACGCGAGTGAATTCAATTGACGCAAGCGCGGCCACCCCCGGGCGGAGCCCGGGGCTAACATCCGAATGTCCTACCAATCGGCGACACCCGCCAACCGCATAGCCAGTGCGCGATTGGTGTATGCCGATTCATCCGTCACTTCGCGCGCCAGGACCCGAATGACCCATTCCGGGATCAGAATCCGGGCATCCGCACTCGGGAGTTCGATCTCGGCCAGAACCAGACCCGGCGGTCGATCAAACGCATCCACCTGCCAGACCAGATCTCCGACCCGCACTTCGTAACGGGTCTTGACGATTCGCACAAGGTCCGTTCGCGGCCAGTGTTGTTCGAATTCCTCGCGCGAGATCTCGCGTTCCTGTTCCTCGCGGATCATGCCCGAGCCCCGCTTGACTGTGTGGTGAAAGACAGTCATCCCATCCGGCCGCGTTGTCCTGCGGAGCCGGCCCCCCAGCAGCGAATCACTTCGCGCCACACTGGACGGCAGATAACCCTGCTCAATGCACAGCTCCCGCGCGCCCGCGGGGATCTCCGGCATGGCCCGCAGGAGAAACACCCGCTCGATTTCGAGATGACTGCAATCATCGCTTCCGCCACCCACGATGTTCATGAAACATGTTCCTCACCCAGGCGCGCCGCGTGGCCACGACGTCCTGGCAAGACAGGCCCTTCGTCATTTCGGCGTTTCGGCAAGCCTACACATCCTCGTTCCTCATCATGCACAGGGCCAGGCCAATGATGGCCCGCACCGGCTCAGGGACTTCGGAATCCTGCTCCAGTGCTTCGAGGGCACGCCGGATCGCAGCCTCCGACTGCGTGGAGATCGTGTCGCCGTGCCGCACCCTGGCTGCGGCAATCGTGGCCGCATAAAGGCGGGCCGCGTGACGCCGGTCCGCCACCGTCTCACCCATGATCCGCATGGTCTTGAACACCGTCTTGGCCTGCTGGAGCTGTTCGAGCGAAACCGCCGGATCGGCAAGCAGGGCCCACGCGGTGTCATGCTGCGGGCTGATGTCGCGCACCAGCCAGTCCGCCGCCGCCCGCGCCGGATCACTGCTGGATTCCAGCGCCCATCGCAACGCCTCGCTCATCTGGGTATCGGAAGATTGATCCATGGATGTCGCTCACCGCTGACCGCCCACCGCTTTCCGCTTGACCTGCAGGCAAAACAATTTCACATCTTCACATCTTCACATCTTCACGTCTTCACATCTTCACATCTTCACATTCTCACATTCTCACATTTTCAACTCTTCATCCACGCCTCCTCTCCAGGTCCTTCAACAGTTCCAGAAGCTCATCCTCCACCTCATCCTCGCTCGCAACCGTGGCGGCGACCTCTTCGCGAATCGCCCTGGCGAACCGCCGCTTGACGGTGATCAGCATGTTCGACGCCTGCGCGCTGCCGGGAAGATCGAACCGGTCGATCAACTCCTGCATGGGCGGGGCCGGCTCGCCAAACAAGAGCGGCCGCGCCACCCGCGCATCAAACACCGACCAGTGCATTTCCAGCCCATCGCGCAGGCAGCCTGTCCGCACCTTCTCCAGCACCGCCCGCACCAGCGCTGCCGACCAGTGATACGAGAACGCAGCCTCCGGCGTGTCGTAATTCCGTCCTTCCGCGGCATCAACATCAAATGGCTGAAAGGCGGCACCGCCCGGCCGCTCATCGCCCCCGCTTCGCTTCCGCCGCGCTTCGTGCCGGTGCCGCTCGTGCAGATAATTCCGCAGACTTGTCAGCAGCAGCGACCGAAACCGGCCGCGCGACTTGTCCGCGCGCTGGCCGAGGTTCCGTTCCAGAATGACGGTCGTGATGAACCCCTGCGTGAGGTCGCTCGATTCGTGCACATCCCGCCCCGTGCGGCGGATGTAGGCATAGATGGCCCCCCAGTACCGCCGCACCAGCCGCTCCATCGCCTGCTCCCGCGCACTCTCACCCCCGTGCAGATCGTGCAGCATCGACCAGTCTGTCTGGGGAAGGTCGGACATGAAAAACGCACCTCACCGGAGGTCCCGCGCAGCGGAAACGCAGAAATGCACAAACGCACAAAGAGCGCCCCTTCATGGTACGTCAACGACAGGCGAACCCTGCGCCCTCGTCGCCTGCTTCTTGCGTTTCTTCGTTTGCGCGTTTGTGCGTTTGTGCGTTTGTGCGTTTATTCAGTTCGCTCCACCCGCCGGACAACAGGCAGCATCGCGACCCGCTCCAGATCGTCGATTCCGGTCCGCCCCACGATGAGCCGCATCTTCGCCGCGACCGATACGATCTCCAGGCCCGCCCCTTCCAGAGCATCCTGGATTACTCGCGATGGTTGGTCTCCGAGCAGAATGGTCACGAGAACCGGCTCAGCGCTGCGGGCCTCCTGCGGCAGCGCAGCACCATCGCTTGCGGTTTCGCGGGGCGCGTTGACGGCTCCGGCACGCGCAGAACTCCAGATCGTGAACAGATCCCCATCAAGCCGCGTGCGCAGCGTGTCCTCGATGATGGCGCGTTCGAGCTGATCGGCCATGGATTGCTCCGCCGCCTCCTCGATCGCAGCGCCTGGGTCTTCGTCCACAGCCTCCGGGTTGAGATTCTTCGACACGGCATCATCGCCGGCAAACGCCCACAGCGCCGCGACGAGTTCGCGGTGGCACGGGTCTCCAGGCCCGTGCCCGGTGGGATCCAACACCGCGATGATCCACGCCGCCAGCGTGCGCGCTTCCTCCCCGTGCCCCGCCCGCGCCAGCCCGGCCGCCTCAATCGCGCAGCGCTCGACATAGAAGGGCTGATGCGCGGGATCGTTGGGATCAAACACCAGCGCCAGCGCCGCCGCTGCTCGCGGCGAAGCATGGTCCATATTCGTTAATTCACTTGATGCAACGAACGCTGTCAAGTCACTGACGGCTTGAGCGAGGCGCTCATGACCCGTTGGTTGGGACTGCGATACCGGCGGTGCATTCGACAAATCAAGCGGTGCGTAGATCTCCCACAACTGCGAAAGAAGACCTGCGACGTTGATGTGGTTTCCAACGCTCGTTCGAACAGTGAGAATTCCCGAAGCTACCTCAATGTCGCCATCCTGCCAGCCGTCGGGATCGATGTTGGTCTGAATGAGCTGCACAAGTTCCTGTGCTTTGGCTTCACGCAACCGCTCGAGGTCGGCGTCACTGGCGGCCTCGGGGGCATCCTTGCGAACAAGCGAGCCGATCAAGTCCCTGAGGTCATAGATGCACTCGACTTTGTCGAGCACGGACTCCGGGCCGATCACAACCAACCCGTCTGTGATGCGCCAGCCCACGGCCTCCTCGCCGCTCCACACTTGGGCGAGCACCTGATCGAGCACGGCGGCGACTGACACCTCTTTCATTGCCAGTTTGATGCGAACATCCGGCTCTACTCCGATGGTTGCAAGCGCAGGCCAATCGGCCTGGATGTTGATGTTCGAAACCGTCTGCAGGAACTCGAGGACCTGCTCAAGTCGATTGTCTTGAAACTCGACCGTCGGCAGCGTGGATTGGAGAGCCACCGCGACTCTCTGGTCAGCCTCGGTGGACATCAGAGCCGGATTGTTCGACAAGATCGTGGCGGCGAACGAGTCCGAACCAAACCCGCCCAAAAGGTCAACCAGGTTGAACGAATCCTGCTGGAAGTTGACTGGGGCCCACCCTTCGGTCGTTTGGATGGGTGGACCCGCCGGGCTGGTGATGTACGTGACATCAGTCGGCGGCGTATCGGTGGGGATGCCAAATTGCTGGCCGAAGGCAATCTGTTTGGAGAGGCCGTTGGTTTGCGAGAAGGAGTCGAAGATCAGAGGGTCCTTCAGCCGTCCATTGCTGGTGAAGTAATCACCGAGGTGGAAGAGCGGATCGACAGCCCGCGCCTGATGCAACGACTGGCCGCGCTGAATCTGCAGCGCCGGCCAATCCTTGGGATACTGCATGAGTCCTGTCGTCGAGCGCGCGCCCGGGCCAAAGTTCGGCCGCGGGGCAATTGACGCTCGTCGATTGTCCTCATTCTGCCACGTGTAACTGAACTCCCTGCTGCGATTGGTCTTCATGTACTCCTGCCACTGCTCCGCGGTCAGAATCGCGTCCCGGAGAGCCAGTGCGACCGGATTACCCTCGTCGATGAAGAGAATCTGATCGACCAATTGATGCGCTTCGCCGTATCGCCGTTCCATTTGCAGGTCGCGCACGCCCAAGAGCAGCCTGTGAATCTCGGCCTGCCGCTCCTCTTCGCTGAGACCGGCATATTGCGTGCGCAACGCTTCCAACTGCTCTGATCGAAGTTGGATCGCGGCGTTCCGCTGATGCAGCATTTCCTTTACGGCTCTGCTGATTGCCCTTCGGTCGATGCAACCATCACTCCCGAAGAATCCTTCCCAGCGCGCATCGCTGGGCAGCTCGATCGGCACGCGCACCAGCACCGGCCGGCCATTCACCGTCACGCGCGACTTCTCGATCGCCACGAAACTGGTGAACTGGCTCATGATCTGGTGCTTCACCGCCAGATCGACAATCGCCTGGCGCTGCTCCGGCGCGACCTGCCCGAGCTGCACGCCCGTCAGATCCGCGTTGGTCAGCTCATCCACCTTCTTCCGCGCCCACAGTGTGCGGATGACATCGTGACCTTCAGCCCGCTCCGGAAGATCGAGTGCCAACGCTCGTTCGTACGCCTCGCCGCCCGTCCGCCCGCGCACCGTCAGCGTGCCATTGCCCGCCTGCGTATATCGCCCGTGAATGATGAGCGGCTGCACATCGTAGAGATCGGGAATGTATCCCCCCGGCGTCAGCGGCAGAATGTCGCTGACTTCGAGACCTTCGGAGAAATCGAGTTCGATGTCCGTCAACACCGGCGATTCGATGCGCCTAACGAAGCGCTCGACCGCATCGCGGCGCTCGGATTCCTGGGTGACGAACTCCACCTCGCCACGACCCGCGTGGGCCATGTTGGCGAGGAGATAGCGGTTGACGGAATTCCCCACGCCAAAGGCGAAGACGCGCGTGGTGGCGGCGTACTTCTTCACCGCGTCGATGATGGCCATGTCGTTGCCCACCTCACCATCGGTGAGAAAAATGCACAATCGCATTGGGCCAGCGATGTTGGCTGTTGGCCTTTGGCTGTGGGCGAGAACTTCGTGCATGTCGAAATACCGCCGGCCGTCGCGGGTGGACCACGTGCCGCGCGCGATGAGTTCATCGATCGATCCATCATCCATGAGGGGAACCATGGACCACGATGGTGCCGTCCAGTCGATGGCCAGGTCATCGCGCACGCGCAAGGCGCCCCACGCCGTCTTTGACCACGCGTCCCCCGGCTCAATCGCCCGGCGCGGAAACAGCACAGTCGCCTCGCGCCCATCGGCGGGGAGATTGGAGAGATCCATCAATCCGATCTCCTGCTGCGGGCGGGACGCCCGCACTCCCCGATCGGGGTTCAGGGCCGCCTCGATCGCCATCATCATTTCGGTTCCGCCCTGGCCTTCGCGGGCGTTGATCCACGTCAGCGCCTCCGCGCGATTTTCATCCGTGTTCGGCCGGGGTTCATCCCACAGGATGTCGGTGTGGCCGGCGAAGGTAATCACGTTGAAGGTGTCGCCTTCGCGCATGGCGTCGATGGTGCTCGTCAGCACGCTCTTGGCCTTGGCGATCGGCTGTCCCGACATCGAGCCCGAAGTGTCGAGCACGAAGATGAGCTCGCGCGGCCGCACGCTTCCTTGGTCCACCCGCGCCGGCGGCGCCAGGATCAACGTGAAGTAGCCGCCATTCTGCTCGAAGTCATCGCCCGCATGAACGAAGGTCGATTCCTGAATCGCGGCATCATCCAGTTTCCACTTCAGCACGAAATCGCGATTGGGAATTTCCGCCTCGTTCTTCAGTTCAAGAGCAACTCTCGATCCCAATTCATGAGACGCCGGACCTGAACCCGCTTCGGGTAAAGGTCCGGGTTCTTCCGCGCGCTCGATCTGAATCTCGTGCAGCTCCGACTCGATCGAAGTGATCGCGGGACCGCCCGTGTCGATGGTCACGCGGACTGAAACATCGTGCCCCGCCCGTGTGGAAGGATGCACCGGCATGGGCGTGATGCGCGAAGCATCAGGCACCTGATCCGTGTCGGGCGCGAAGGGCTCCGGCCCGAGGTCCCCCTCCCTTGAGGGAGGGGCCAGGAGTGGGTGGGTCTCCGGCGCATCGAGGAAACCCAGATCCTGCAACGCCCCCGGCTCAAACCAGAACCACCTGCCGGAAATGTGGCCGACGCCATCCCCCGAAAGCTGGCCCAGCTCGCGCGAGCCATCGGAATAGATCGCGGCGAAGGACACATCGGGCAGCCGCTCGTAACGGGCATGATTCTCCGGGCGGGCCCGCCACTCGAGCAACCCCGCACCGCTGATCGGCACGGCGCGATCGATGATCTCGTCCAGGTAGGGCGCGGGACCCGCGCTCGTCGCCAACAGCTTGAACAGGGCTGCAGAATCACTCGCATCAAAACCTTCGGGCGCCATGAGGACCATGCGCTCGAAGGATGCCGGCCCCTGCAGGATAATGCCGCGGCGAAATTGCAAACCTTCAGGAAGGCGACCGCGCGCGGACCGAACGTCCGCGCCACCAAGCGCATACCCCGGAATGTAGCGCGGCGCCACCGTCATCGGAAATGCGAAGCGGAACTCGCCATCGCGCTGCTCCACCAGCTCGATATACGAAATCTCGATGTCGATTTTCGCGCCGGGCTCGATGTTGGCCACCTGCTGCGTGAAGATGTTGGGGCGCTGCTGCTCCAGCAGGGCCGCGACGTGGCCGGCTTCGCGCGCGGATTCGTACATCTGCCGCGCTTCCTCGCGCTCGCGCACCTCGCCTTCGACGATGCGGTCCTCATCGATCACCATGCGCATGCGATCCACCGCCGCATTGTGCGACAGCGGGAAGGTGTAGAGCGCCTCGATCTTGGCGTCGTAGGGGTTGTGGTATTGCTGGCGCACGGTCGTGCGCACAAAGAGCCCGCTGATGTCGACCGCGACATCGGTGTGCGTGAGGGCGCACGGCCCGACGACATTGCCATCCTGATCAAAGGCGTCGAGCCGGCCGCCCTGGGGAAGGAGCAGTGTGTCCGCCAGCGCCGGCCGGGCATTCTGCGGCAGAAGAATGACCGCGAGTCCGGACAGGAGCGCAATCGCGGCTGCGATCCGCCAAGGCACTGCCTGCGCAATTGAGAATCGGCGGCGCCCTTCGAAGATCTGCGCGGCATCGGTCGCCTGCGGCTCCGCCACTACCCGAGAACCAACGTGATCCGGTCCGTTCGCCTGCAGGGCACTGATCAGGCGATCGCGGCCCTGCACGGCCCGTGCCCGGTTCTGCTCGTGCCACTCCCGCAGCAACTCATCAAGCTGGTCATCAGACACACGATGCTCCACAGATTCATTCATGGCTCGATCCATCTACAGGTTGGACAATTGCCGCGCCAGCATGACCCGGGCGCGAGCGAGCAGCTTGTAGTACCCGCTGCGCGAAATGCCCATGGCTTCGCACGCAGCCTGCGCGGGGTGAACCTCGAGATATTCAAGGTGAAGCGCCAGGCGCTCCCGCTCCGGCAACCGGGCGATCGCGCTTGTCAGATGCGCGAGCATCTCGCAGCGCTCAGCGCGGTTGAGCGCGCTCGCCGCGGGCCCGCTGTGTGCCGCCACCCCGTTGTTCATGCGCGCGATCAATTCGTGATGCTCCCGGCGGCGCCGGGCGCGGAGGCGCTCGCGGCAGACGTGCCGCGCAATGGCGTACAGCCACTTCCGCACACCCGGAGCATCCGCAACGTCGATCTCATGCCGACCCTCGCCACCATCGACCAGCTTGCGATAGGCGCGAATGAAGGTTTCCTGGCAGGCATCGTCGGCATCCTCCACTGCTCTGTCGCCCAGATGTCCACGGCACAGAGACAACACCACGGCGGCGTGGCGGTCAAAGAGCTGCGCGAGCCCCCGCGGGTCCTCGCCGGTCTCGACCGCGCTCGCGCCGGCGCACGGGCCGTTCAGGCTGATCGTGCGGCCTGCGACCGCAGCGCCGGGTTGTTGCATCATTTTCCACATGGCCGACCGCGGTGCATTGTCTCCCGAAACTTCCGCAATTGTGCGGAAATCCGGTACCATGCCCGCATGGAATGGATTCTGGGCATTCTCGCGGGCAGCGTGCTGGGCGGGGCGATCGTTTTCATCTGGCACCAGAGCCGAACCGCGCGCGGGCAGAGCGCTACCGCCAACGCGATCGCACGAGCGGAACTGCTCGACCAGCAGTCAGCACGGCAGCAGGAGGAGATCGCCGAGCTCCGCCGCGCCACCGATGAGATCGACGCGAAACGGGAGGCGGCGGAGCGGACCGCGACAGCCCTCGCGGAAAAGCTTGCAGCCCGCGACAACCTCCTGCGCCAGGAAAAAGAACTGCGCGAGGAGATGGAGAAGCGCCTCGCCGACACGTTCGATGCGCTCTCCGCCAAGGCCCTCCGCGCCACCAATCAGCAGTTCTTCGAGCAGGCGGCGGAGCGCTTCAAGCATCTCCTCGAACAGTTCAAGGGCGAGGATGAAAAGGCCAGGCAGGCGATCGATTCGCTGCTCAAGCCCATCCGAGAATCGCTCGACAAGCACCAGAAGTCGGTGGATGAGCTCGAGAAGAAGCGCCTCGCGGAGAAATCGACCCTCGAAGAGCAGTTGAAGCAGATCGCGCAGTCGCACGAAAAGCTCAGCGGCGAGACCGGCAAGCTGGTCACGGCTCTGCGCCGGCCGCACCAGCGCGGCCGATGGGGCGAAATGCAGTTGCGCAACACCGTCGAGCTGGCGGGCATGACCAATCACTGCGACTTCGACGAGCAGGTGACCATCTGGAACGGCGAGAGCGCCCAGCGGCCGGACATGGTCATTCACCTGCCGGGGCGCGGCGTGATTCCCGTCGATTCCAAGGTGGCGATCGAGGCCTATCTCGATGCCATCGAGTGCGAGGAGGGCGAATCGCGCGCGGAGTGCCTGCGGCGTCACGCGCTGCACCTCGCGACGCACATCAAGTCGCTGGCGAACAAGAAATACTGGGCGGGCTTCGAGGGCGCGCATTCGCCGCAGCTTGTGGTCCTGTTCATGCCGCTGGAGTCGGCGCTGGTGGCGGCGCTGGAGATCGAGCCCGACCTCCACGCGGAGGCGATGGAGCAGCACGTCCTCATCGCCACGCCCACGCTGCTGGTGGCGCTGCTGCGCGCGGTGGCCTACGGCTGGCAGCAGCAGGCCCTCCAGGAGAACGCCAAGGAGATTTCCAAGGTCGGCCGTGAGCTGTATGAGCGCATCGACACATTCGTGACTCACTTCCAGAAGATTGGCGCTGCATTGGAATCTTCCAAGCGGGCCTACAACAGCGCGATTGGTTCGTTGAGCGCGCGGGTGCTGCCCAGCACGCGGAAGCTGAAGGAGCTGCACGTCACCAACGATGGCGAGATCGAAGCGCCGCCGCCGATCGAGATCGAGGTGCGCAGCGATGTGCTCCTCCCTGAATTGCGCGGGCTGCCTGCGCTCGAAGATGCAACCACTGAGGCGCAGAGGCACTGAGAGGCATCGGCTGGTGGCGCAGGCGCCCCGTGGCGATGGAGAGCGATGCATCCTGCATCATCCAGCTCGTGCCACGACCAGCAGCGCAGCGGATGGTAGTGCGAACAGTTTTGGAGGCATCGGCCGCACGAACACTACCTTCCGCTCCTTTGTCGCTCCAGGTACTGGCACACTTACGGCTCAGGCACCGTCACCGCGAAGGCGATGAGATCGGTCGAAGAGATGAATCCCTGCACGCCGAAGGTGGCGATGGCCGATTGACGAATCGACAGCTCAACCCGGCGGTCGCTGTCGCGAACATACGGCCCCGCATCCAGCGGCTGGCTGATGAAGATGAAATCCTCCGTGGCGGGCACGCGAATGTGGTGGAGGTCGAACCCGCCGGTGGTCCAGTTGCGGATGCGGAACTTCTCGGTCCCGTTGGCCTGATTCAGGCGAGTTTCCGCCGCGAAGAGAACGTGGACGAGATCTTCCTCGGTGGGCGGCGCGGTGGTGGAGGCTCGCAGATCGACGATGTTGGGCTCGCTGGCGGAGAAGCCGAACTGCGAGCGAATGCGGAGGTGTGTGTCATCGGATTCGAGGAGTTCCGGCAGGCCGCCGAAGAGGTGGGTGCCGAGATTGATGCCGAAGGCGGTCGTCGAACTCGGTATGAGCCTTTCATTCGTCGCACCCCAAAACAGGTCCCTCCCGCCCGTAATTTCAACCGCATCCCGCCCGCCTTCGATATAATTGTTACTCAGAGAGATGTCATCGATCTCGTTGTTGCCGCTGAGACGAATCTCAATGTCACCAGGCGAGTAGTTCCCCCAGAACACACAACCATCCACAGCGACATCCTGCTGAATACCGTCACTCACGGCCCAGATGGAGGCCGGCCCGTCGAGGACACGATTGCGATAGAACACTGTGCCGAGTATTCCGGCCACTGAGTCCCTAAAGAAAATCGGGCGTGCATCATTCGCGTAAAAAATTGAATTGTCAACAAAGAAATCCGCAATGTCGTCAACATTGGCGGTGATGAGGGCCAGGCCTGTTGACGTATTTTGGACGAAGACGCAGTCCATCACAGCACCGAACGCCTGAAACGGGAACGGGATTGCCACGAGATTGCCACATTGGTTGCGAAGGAAGACGCACTGGCGAACCGAAGCGAAATTGTCCTGGCCGCCCAGGGCAACAAGACCACCTTCATTGTCCGCGAACAAAGATCGTTCCACCCTTGCATCACTGAAAAAACTGTCGCCTCCTCCGGTCACGCAGTAGCCAGAGACAACGTTGCCAATGAAACTGCAGTCCAGAGCACGCAATTCAGCGTCCCCAGAACTGATAAGCGATTGCGCTTGATTCAGTTTGAAAGTACCTTCGGTGACAAACACTACATCCGTTCCGTACGTCGGAACCCAAAGCACCGTATAAGTAGCGGTGTTTCCGATGAACTCGCATTCGTCGATGATCATGCCGTAGGCATCGTCGATATCCACGATCGTTGTCCCGGAATTCATCTCAAAATGGCATTGGCTCAATTGGGACTGTGGCTGTTCGAATCGTACGACTGGCGCGGACGAACTCGTATTGTTGAGAAAGCGGCAGCCAAACAGGGCGCAGCGCGTGGTCGCGAGTACAGCTGATGCACCAAACGATTGCGTTGTAGTTCCACTCCGGATCGTCAGGCCCTGCAGAATCACGTCATCAGCATTGATGACAACTGCCACGCCAGATCCTTCCGCGTCCAGCACAGTTGCAGCAGCACCCTCGCGCCCCGTGATTGTGACCCGTGTCGAAATTTGCAGCGGTTCAGCGTACGTCCCCGGCCCCACCAGAATCTCATCCCCATCCACCGCGGCGTCGATGGCCTGCTGGATCGTGGGGTAATCCTCCGGCACGTGCAGCGTGTCCGCCGAGGCGGCCCAAGACGCCATGAGAAGCAATACAACTGCGATGATGGAGGCCACAGCGCGGCCGGGAACCCGGGTTCGAACGTTTCGAGCGTTGGCCATGCCACGCCCCCTTCCCTTGCGCTGGCATCCTACCTCGAGGGCGCGGGGTCGGCATGAGCCGGTTTTCCTAGAATGCGAATGCTCGAGTTCCCCCGCGACTCACGCGGACCTTCGAGCCCTCAGGTCCAGCGTCTGAGGCGCTCCTGCGATCGCGCATTCTTGCGTTTTTTCGTTTTTTTCGTTTTTTCGTTTCATGCCCACCGCCATCCACCGTTTCGTCGAATCAGCCCGGCGCGGCGAAAACCCGCGCGTGGTCGGCCGCGTGCGCTCCGGCTGGCTGGTGCTGGGTGAAAAACAGGTGGTTCGCGGCTACTGCCTGCTGTTGCCCGACCCGGTTGTCCCCCACCTCAACTCGCTTGGCGGCGAAGCACGCGCCGAGTTCCTCGACGATATGGCCGCCATCGGCGATGCCCTTCTGGAAGTCACGGGCGCTCTCCGCATCAACTACGAGATCCTCGGCAATCTCGAGCCCGCATTGCACGCCCACATCATCCCGCGCTTCGCGGATGAGCCCGCGCATCTGCGGACGAAACCGATCTGGTCGCATGACTGGGACGCCGCGCCGGCGTTCGATGAGCGCCTTCATCGCGACCTGATGGATGCGATCCGTCAAGAACTGACAAGACAGAGGATCATCGCGCAGAACACATAGCCCCGGACATGCCCGGGGGGTTGGTCGTTGAGTCATCTGATGGATCCTGCGGCACTCGCCCCGCGTGGCCGCGGCCGCTTCACAAGGTGTCGGGGATTGATGATCAATCGCCTGTAGCGCTGCCGCGATCGGTGTCGCCCCGGTCTTCATCAGCGGCGTCGTCATCGCCGCGGTCATCATCGCCGCCATCCCGTTCGCGCTCGCGATCTTCTCCGCGCCCCTCGCCTTCGCGACTGCCGGGCCCGCCGCCGCCCGCTCCGCCGCCGCGCATGGCCGCCATCGCCGCCATTTCGGCGGAATCGATCGAGCCGTCGCCATTGGCGTCCAGCCGATCGAACAAGCCCTGCATCTGCTCGGGCACTTCGGTCTTCTGGAGCATGCCGTCGCCGTTGGCATCCATGCGGCTGAGCATGGCGGATGGGTCCATGTTCCCGCGTCCCGCGCCAGGGCCACTTCCCGCTGGAGCGGCAGCGCCGCCCGCCGGTCCGCCGCCCGGGATAACCGGAATGACTGCGCCGGGAGGCGCGCCCGCCAGTGCATCCTCTTCGGCCACGGCATCCTCCTGCACAGGCGGAAGATTCAGCTTCGAGATGACCTCAGCCGGGTCGGGCTCGCGGAGAAGCACGCGCTCGCCGACCTCAAGACCTTCGAGAATTTCCCAATTGAGTTCGCTCGAACGGCCGACCGCCACCGCGCGCTGGGCATATCCCGAACCCTGGCGGACATACACGAAGGCCTGTGGACCCTGATGCTGAACCGCCTGGATCGGCACATAGACGGCCTCGATCACACGATCGAGGAGGATCTCGGCCCGGCAGCGCATCGAGGGTTTCAGCCCCAGGCCGGTCACATCCTCCAGCAGAACCTTGACCGTGTAATCGCGCCGGTTGGGATCGCGCCAGTTGTTGCCGGTCTGGGCGAGGACACCGATCGACAACACGCTGCCGCGGATCGGCTGAGTATTGAGCGCATCGGCAATGACGGTGGCCCGCTGGCCGGGCGAAATCCGCCCGCTCAGCGATTCGTGCACCATCACCGACGCGATCATCTGTGAGACATCCGGCAGGAGCATGATGAGGTCGTTCTGCCTGACCTCGGTGCCGATCTGCGGAGGCTGGTTGTTGTCACCGCGCCACCCGCTGTTCTGCAGCGAGCTGGCGTACACCACCATGCCGTCCTGCGGCGCCTTGACGATCGAGCGCTCGAGCTGTTTGGCATCCTCATCGCGGCGTTCCTGCATGATGACAAGCTGATCGCGCGCCGTTTCAAGGTCGCCCTGCCTGCTTTGGAGCTCGGCTTCGTTCTGCTGCTTGACGCGATCGAGCTCCTCCTTGGCGCGGGCCACGGCGGACTCCTTTTCGGCGCGGTCGATCTGCACCTGGTATTGCAGATACGTGCGAAGGTCGAGCTCCGCGATGGCGAGGTTCGCCTCCAGCTCGATCAGCTCAATCTCGTCCTGTTTGAGTTCATCCTTGCTGATGAAGCCCTTCTCCGCGAGCAGAATCGACTGCTGATATTTCTCCTTGACGCGGTCGCGGTTCTGGCGGGTGGTTTCAACCTCCAGTTCAAGCCCCTTCTTCATCGACTCATACTCGCCCATCTCCCATTGCTGCAGCGCCAGCTCCGCCAGTCGGACATCCACCTCGGCCTGGCTGAGCAGCGACGCGTTTTCGCTGCGCTGAATCGCCACGGCATTCATCGCGGCATCGAACTCGTTCTGCGCAGTCAGCACGTCGAGCTCGGCATCCTTCAGCTCATTCCGCAGCTCTTCCTGCGCGAACTCGATGAGCGTGTCACCCTTCTTGACATGGCCGCCCTCGGCGACGATGTAGGTGATCACGGCGCCGCCCTCGATGGGGCTGCGGATTTCGACCTGATTCAGGGCGGCCAGCTCCCCCGAGGCGGGAACGGTAATGCTGAAGCCGCCTTCCGCGACGCGAAAGAGGTCGGCCGTCCGGTTGGCCGCGGAATCGGGATCATCATCGCCGCCGCCCAGCAGGAAGAGGAATCCAAGGCCCACCGCGATGGCGGCCAGCACCCCCACAAGCAGGAAGGTCGTCCCACCACGCCGGTGCCCACGTCCCGAGCGAATGCTGTCGCTTCCAGTCATCGAAAACCACCTTTGCAAGCTCCCGCCGGAGGGGGAGGTTCCGCTTCCATCGGCAGAACGAATTCAGCCCCCGCCTCTTTCAACCAGAAGTATTATTGGCTGGCCGGCCCGGGGGTTCATCCTCCGCCACGGTTTTCATCGCCGATTTGCGGATTGAGGTCCATCCCCGACAACGGCTCGATGGCGCCGTCCGCCTGCACACGGAGCGTCCCGGTGCTCAGCAGGTAGTTGAGAATGGCTACCTCGAGGTCGCGAACCGCACCATCGCGATCATCTAGGGCCTCCGTCAAGGCATCGGCCGCCTCGCTGCGGTCGCGGGCGGTCGCGCGGTCGGGGGCGGCCTCGATCGACTCCAGCCGCAATCGCGCGATCCCGATGTTCTCCTCCTGAAGTTCAAGGGAAAAGAGAGCACGGCCGATTTCACGAACTGCATCGCGGACTTCCACCACGACGTTATCCCTGAACTCCGTGTAATCCCGCTGGGCCCGTTCGGCGGCGATCTGGGCCTGCCGGAGATTCAGCCGCTCGATTTCGCGGTCAAGCGGCAGTCCGAAGGTGATCCCGGCCGCGTAGGTCGATTCGTCCGTCGTCAGTCCCAGCCCGGGGCGCCGCTCGCCCGCCTCGGTGGGGATCGAGAACGATCCCGCGATGTTGAGGTCGGGGAGCAGATTGTTCTTCGCGACATCGATCTGCCGCAGCGCATCCGCAACCTCATCGCGCTCGGTCTGAAGATCGAGCCGGTACGCAAGAGCCATGCGCACCGCCTCAGCGTCGTTCGTCGCCGGCGTCGGCAAACCCAGCGATGATGGAACGATCACCACCTCCTCATCGACCGGCAGGCCAAGGCGCACCTTGAATCGATCGACCGCGAGGCGATACGACTCCTGCGTGCTGCGCAGGTCGTCCTCGGCGAAGAGAACATCCTGCGCCACGAGGGCCGCATCAAATCTCGTGCTCCGGCCGGCGTTCAGCAACTCCTCTTCGCGCACGAGAAAGTCGCGCAGTCGAACGAGCCGCGTCTCCGCGTTGGCAATCGACTGTTGCTGAACCACGAGGCCCAGAAAATCCGTGGCGATGTCGACGAGGAACTCGCGGCGGAAGTTCTCAAAATCCCGGGCCGAGTAGATGAGATCCCGCTCCGCCTGGATGCGGCTGTCACGGGCTGCCAGACCGGCTCCGCGCAAGAGCGGAAGGTCGGCGTCGAGAACGAGCTCCGCAGACGACACCTCCTCGCCCGCAACAAGCTCGCGCAGATCCTCGGTCGCGCGCGCCAAGAGCCGGGCCGAGACTTCGCCGCCGTAGGGCAGTCGCTGCGTCACGGTCAATTCGTTGACAAGCTCTAGGGCGCTGTCATAGGCGCCCTCATCCGCCCGTCCGACCGCCGTAGCCGACATCTCGTCGAAGAATCGCGGACCCCAGAGGTGTCGCTCGATCAACAGCCGCAGCGCCGACAGGATGTAATCTTCCTCTGCGGAGCGGTACTCACGCGAGTGCTGCTGGGCCAGAGCGAGGGCGGCCGCGATATCCAATTGCAAACCGGCCGCATCCTGCGCAGGGTCACCCTCGTCGAGGCGACCGATGACATCGTGTGCTTCCTCATCAATCTCCTGCTCGAGGATTTCCCGCGGCGTGAATTCGAGTTCCGTCGCGGCTGGATTGACGGTTTCAGGCTCGAACTGCTCGTCGTCCGGAAACGACAGGGAGTCCCCGCGCGCATAGACATCGCTCGCGAGAGCCGGCGCGGCTGGGGCGCCGATCCGGTCGCTGGCTTCCCGGAGGAGCCGCTCGGTCCGAGCATCGATTGCCTGCAGACCCCCGGTACATCCGCCGAATTCCAGAAGAATCCCGAGAACGCCCGGCAGTGCGGCGAGAATGACGGGATTTCGTGCTGTTTTGGTGGTCATGGGCGCGAGGCAACGGTTCCTACCGGCAGGTCTCTCCCGTCGTTGCAACATCGGGCAAGTTGCCGCTTCCGCCACAATACCTTTATTCTGGACGACTCTCCACCGCCCCTCGCTTCACTGACCACCAGGAATCGAACCGACGCATGGCACGAATCACCCACGATGCCCAGAGCTTCATGATCGACAACCGCCGGATCTGGCTGGTCGGGGCGGGCATCGACTATGCGCGGGTTCCCCATGAGTTGTGGGCCGACCGCATCGCCGCTGCAAAACAGGCGGGCTTCAACACCATCGTCACGGCGTGCCCGTGGCTGGTTCACGAGCCCCGCAAGGGCCGGTATCTCTTTACAGGCAACACCGATGTCCGGCGCTTCGTCGAGCTGTGCACTTCGCAGGGAATGTATGTCGGGATCAAGGTGGGACCGTTCATCGGGTCGGGATACGACGGCGGCGGGCTGCCCTCATGGCTTCGCGAAGTCGAGACCGTTGCCCTGCGCGAGGACAACACCGCCTACCTCGAACGCGCATCCATTTATCTTCGCAAGCTGCTGACACAGATCACCGACCTTCAGGCGACCGTTCTTCGCGAAGGCGGTGTGATCCTTGTCCAGGCGGAGGACGGCTGGCGATGCACGAATGATCACGTTGCGGAGGTGTACCTCGGAGAAATTGTCCGGCACATTCGCGAAAACGGCATCGCCGTTCCAGTGATCACCGCCAACGGGCTCTGGGCGGAAGCGCCGCACGCCATCGAAACCTGGACGGGCTGGCACCGGCTGCTGCTGAACCTGCGCCAGTTGCGCGCGGTGTTTCCGAATACTCCGCGGACGGTCAGCGCTCTCGAGGCTGCGGCACCGGTGGTCTGGGGGGACGCGTGGAGCGACGACCGCCCAGCCTCCCTGGTGGCCCACCACTTCGCCGAAGGCCTCGCCGCCGGCGCCCAGACCATCATCGCACCCTTTCATGGAGGCAGCAACTTCGGCTTTCTCGGCGGCCGCAGGCAGGGCCGTCCGGATGGATACCTCATCACCGCCGCCGCGCCGGGCGCGCCCCTTGGCGAAGCGGGCGCGCGCGGTGACAAGTATGATCGTCTCAAGCGGATCGCCACCTTCGCGAACCGGTTCGGCTATGTATTCGCCGAACTGGACCCGGGATATCACCCCGTCACCGTCGCGGTGGAGCAGGTGATCGCCGGCGAGACGGCATCGCGGCGACGGGGCGGCGCCGGCGTGGCGGTCGTTCCCTTGCGGGGGAATCAGGGGCGCATCGTGTTCGCCTTCGGCGATCCCGCTGTGAATGGCCAGCATTCCACGCTTTTGCTCGAAAACGGATTGACCCTCTCGATCGATCTGGGCGCGCAGGGTCTGGGCTGGTATCTGATCGATGTCGATCTCGGCGGCGTCGGCCGCCTCGATTACTGCAACCTCTGCCCCTTCGCGCTGGTGGACCGCTCGATTTTGGTGCTGTTCGGCCCCGAGAAGTCGCCCGCGTACATCTCGATCAATGAAAGCGTCGTCGAAACCACTGTGCCTGCGGGCCAGAAACCGCGCGTGATCCGGCATCAGGATGTGACGCTTGTCATCTGCAGCGAATTGCAGATCGACGCGACATACATCGATGACAAGCGCGTGTTCGTTGGCGCCGGCGGCATTGACGCGAACGGAGAACCAACGGGGCGGGCCGGCTTCGCGCAGGTCATGGTGATCTCGGCGGAAAGCGAGGTGGAGGTCATGCGGCCTGAGGTGACCGAGAAAGCCCCGGCGCCCCTGCGCTTGAGGACGTGGCAGGCCGCGACCGCAGAATCACAGGTTCGAGGCACCAATCCCCGCTATGCCACGCTCAGCGGACCGGAAACGCTCGATGCCTGCGGCACCCCAAGTGGATATGGCTGGTATCGCGTGAACGTGAAGTCAAACGCCGCGAAAAGGCGATTGTGCGCCTTGCCCCACGCGGGGAACCGGCTTCACCTGTTCGTGGATGGCGAACATCAGCTCATCGTCGGAACTGGACCCGGCGCCGCCGGCCACATCTTCGATCTCAAGTTCGCCAAGGGCGAGCACATGGTCGTCGGGCTGGCCGACCACACCGGCCGGTTCGCCGAAGGCAATGACGTCGGCCGTCGCAAAGGCTGGCACGGCCACCTTTATGAAGTTCGTCCGCTGCGCACCACGCGCGGCAAGGTGATTGACGCCGAGCCGGTCGATCCCTTTTCCATCCGCCAGTTCATCCTCGGGCAGAGCAAAGGCCGCATGACCAGCCATCGCCAGGCCGTGTGGACCTTCACCTATCGAAAGAAGAACCCGGTGCTGTTCGACATCGTCAACGTCCGCGCCCCGGGGCTGTTCCTGCTCAACGACAAGCCGCTCGCATGGTTCGCCGGCGAGCTTGGCGAGACAAACATGCGCCTGCTTGTCGAGCCGCCCGATGCCGAGCAGTTCAAGCGCGGCAGCAACGAGCTGCGCTTCGCGCCCGACGGCGCCTTCGAACATGGCGCGGAGGAGATGATCAAGGGATTGCACGTGTACGAGACCGTGGAGAACCTCACGCGACCGTCAACCTGGGGATTTGCGCGCTGGGAACCTCCCGCAGAGGACGCATTCGGCCCCGCGGATCACCCCCGCCAAATCAAGGGCCGCCCCTGCTGGTGGAGGACCACCTTCCATAGCCGGGAAACGGTTGTGCCCTCGTGGTTCAGCGCCGAGGGACTCTCCAAGGGCCAGGTCTTTCTCAACGGCATCGAACTCGGCCGCTATTTCACATCCACGCTCACAGGCGCGAAAGTTGGCCCGCAAACGCGGCTCCATATGCCCCCGCCATGGATCCGCCACGGCGTTGAAAACGAACTCATCGTCTTCGATGAGCATGGCTTCGACCCATCAAAAACTGCCATTGAGTATTCCTGGCGGGGTGAAATGGACTGACGAACCGCGACCCGTTGTGACTGAATGCGCGGGATTTGCGAAGCTTTTCGACCTTCTGTGCGTCATAATGGATGACCGGACCAGATCCGGGGATGGCCAACTGGTGGCCGGGACCGATGGAGAGTCGCCATGAATGCACAGTTGATTCTGCCGCGCTCGATTGCAACGGCTCTCACGCTGGTGTGGGTGCTGCCTGCCGGCGCGGCCGATGATGTCCGTCATCTTTCGCGAATCGGGGATTCCCGGGACTGCCTGACCTCGGATGCCACGCCACTCGACCCAGCCGCCATGTTCGACCGCGTGGTGGCCCGCTATCAGGAGCTTTCAACGTACGAGGATTCGGTCGTCATTGAGCAGGTGACCGCGCGCAGCGGCGAACGAGCCATTCGCGAAGAGCTGGAGATCACGTGCTCGATCGACACCTCGGGCGAACTCGAGATCACGACTCCCGTTGAGCAGGCTGCGGGCGGACTTTCGGGCCTGCTGCGGAATGCGTTGGCGCCATCCACTGATGGCTCGGAGGAATCGCCGCCGGAGACATCACGGGTCAGTGACTATGAGCTCTGGTTGGCGCCTCACATGGGATTGCGATTTTCCAAGCAGCCGCTGGGCGAGTTCCGATCCGGCATCGACGAGGGGTTCACGCCCGTCAAGGCGGAGCGCGTGATGGTCGAAGATGCGGAGGTGCTGCGGTTGGATTTGCAATCGGGCGACGGGCTGAGCGAGGATTACCGCGCCAAGTTCGAGCTCTTCATCGACCCCGCCACGCTCCTCATCACGCGCATCCGCGGCATCCAGCTCCTGCCGGATGGGGCGAACCTGCTCACGGATTTCGTGATCACCCCGCGCACAGTGGTGACGGCAGAGGGCGCCGACTTGGCCCCCATCCTAGCGGCAAGCCGGCGTCCCGCGGCGACGACGTGAGCACTGTTCACATCAAGTCCTGCGCCTCGTAGAAACTCCTCCCGGAACCTGGGCTATGCGAATCTCGGCACTCGCCGGCACGTGCGTAATTCTCTCGGCCGCGCTGGTGGGGCTGGCTGCTGTCACGACGCAACATGCTATCAGGCATCGTGACTCATACCGGCAGATTACAACCGTGATCGATCAGGATGTTTTCGATGCGATCGCGCGACATCTTCAACTCTCGAACGATCAGCGGACGCTTGCCTGGGCGTTACTCATTGAATACCACGATGCTCTGGCGTCTGTTGAACGTGAGATAGCCAACAAGATGGAACTCGCAGGCATCAGTGCGTTCGAGCAGGAAATGCGAGAAGCACTGCAACGCGGTGAGCCGGTCGATGAAGCGGGCCGCGAAGAGTATTCCTACCGCACGCGCATGATCTGGTTCGAAGCCGAGCCGGTCTGGACCGGCGCAATGCAGCGGTTTCTCGACGACCTCCAGACACTTCTGGACGATCAGCAACGTGAACGATTCGAGCGTGTCCCTCGCATTATCCGCCGCATCAAGTACCTTCAGCGCGACGGTGCTTATGTCGATATGGGGCGGCCGGTCGATGTAGTCGAACTCGCGGAGCAGGCGGGTATACCGGGCAGCGAGCTGGCTCCGTTATTCGATGCCGCGACAGGCCTTCCGCATGAGCCGCTCGCGCAGATTCTCGATGTGTATGAGCGTCGGGTCGATGACGTGATTCGCGCGCGCGAAGTTGAGCGGGCAGGCCGCCCCCAGCGCGATCAGGTGACGCGCATCGACGGCGGCACCCCCAAACATGAAAAGTACCTCGAGGAGCAGGCGGAACGGTGGCGGACGTCATATTCCATCCTGCGCTCAGCGATTGACGCCATCGCCGTCCTCGCGCAGGAGACGTCGGGCGATGAGGCGCGCAACGCGTGGATGGACCGGTTCTATCGCCGCTGGGCGGCATCGCTGTATCGACCGCTGTGGCCGGAGCAGGTTCCCGCGTGGATCGATGGCCGCGATGACCTCAGCGAAACCCAGCGCGCGGAGATTCTCCGGCTGCACGAAGAACACCTTCGCCAGCGCGATCACCTGCGCATGGTCGCGATCGACAAGGGAATCCAGTCGTGGCGGCGAACGGGTTCACCCTACAGTCAGAGCGACGAAGCCAAGGCGTTCTTCGAGGCCATGCAGGCCATGGTGGATTTGGGGGCCGCGTTTCACGAGAAGATGCGTGCAGTGCTGGGCGAAGCGCAGCGCGGCGACTTCGATGCAGCGCGGGAGCGGGCGCTGCAGGAATCCCGCCCCGCCTATGGTCAGTGATTCTTCAGCGCGGCCGCGTCCACGATGCAGCTTCTCTTCGCCACAACCAATCCGCACAAGGTCGATGAAGTTCGCGCCGCGATGGCGCACGGGGGAATTGACATCGTCGGGCTGAGTGAATTGCAGCTTGCCACGCCGATTCCCGAGCCGGCAGAAACCGGCGTCAGCTTCGAAGAAAACGCGCGGATCAAGGCGATTGCTTACGCCCGCGCCACCGGGCGACTGACGCTCGCGGAGGATTCCGGCCTCGAGGTCGATGCTCTCGGAGGCAGGCCGGGGGTGCATTCCGCGCGATATGCGGGCGCAGGCATGACGCGCGCGGAGCGCGACCGCGCCAACAACGACAAGCTGCTGCGCGAAATGCTCGATGTGCCGGATGAAAGCCGCACAGCCCGCTTCGTGTGCGCCATGTGTCTCGCAGCGCCCGATGGATCGATCCTTGCGGAGTCGCGCGGGATCTATGAGGGCATCATCGCGCGCGAGCCGCTCGGCCACAACGGCTTCGGCTACGATCCGATCCTCTTCCTGCCGGATGCCGGGCGAACCAGCGCGGAGCTCTCCGCCGCGGAAAAGAACGCGCGCTCCCACCGCGGCATGGCGGCGCGGCGGATGGCCGATGCAATCAGGGAGATCGACATCCCCGGTTGACGAAGGGCTCCGCGTCGCTACGCTTTCTTCTCAGCGACCCCCTTCGTCTAGTGGCCCAGGACGCCAGGTTCTCATCCTGGTAACAGGGGTTCGAGTCCCCTAGGGGGTGGTCCGTTAGGATATTGATAGCTGACTAGCGCGCGGTTCGCCGTGCGCTACCTGTCAATGTCAGCCGAGCGATCAGGGGGTTCGTCACGGTAATGCGTGCTTCTGGTCGGGGATCGATTGCTCCTGTCGATCGGTCGAGCGCCGGAGATACCCGATGGCGATGCGCTCGTGCGTCGGTTGTGCGAATGCATTCGTCATGATCTCGTCCCCTTTGACATGGGTCCGCCACATCCGTCTGGCGGCGGTGGCCATCAACGACGGAGTGTACGGCGTGAATGCCAGCGAAGTCGGGGATGAAATCGCCTGGCGTCTTGAAGCGGCGCTGGCCGACATGCCGCCGGGCTTTCATGACTCGTTTGCGTTCACTCAAACGGGCCGAAACCTCACGCATCCGGTTACGTGGGGCCTGCTGGCGCGGGTGCTGTGGGAGATGCCGCGGATCTCGCGCGTGGCAATCGATTGCCGGCTCAACCTCGGGGGTGGCACCAAGTTCCAGCCTGATCTCGCTGGGCTTGCTGGGCTTGACGCGCGTGATGAAATGGTCCTGTTCGTCGACTACGAAAGCCCGAATTCATCCGATGCGCGCGTGCCAGTGAAGGATGTCGACACCTACCTCGCATGGAGCCGGGCATGTGGATCGAAGGCGCCCTACATTGTGGTAACGACGCTGCCGAACTGCCGAGTTGATGGATGGGAGCTGCGATACGCCACGAGCACCGATCACTGGAACGTCGCGTTTCGTGGTCGGCGTGATGAAGTTCGAAGAAACCCGTGCAGTTTCTGGTATGCGTTCTACCACGCCGAATTCGCAAAGCGGGAGATGCGCAACGTTGCGTTGATTCAACATCAATGGCAGGAGTGCTCGCCGCCTGTATCCCACTGAATGAAGTGACTGGACATCGCCTGCGGTTCTTCGAGTTGTCTCATTCCTTGGAGGCCGTTTCCGCGAGTTTTCTGGGTCTTGCATAGCTCTAGTAACGCTTTCTGATCAAAGCGCTACATCTCCCCCACCGAGCCCTCCGGGACCTCCGCTCCAGGAGCTCGGCCCGATGATCTCCGTGGGACGTTTCGAATTCGGGAATCTGTATTTCTCCGTGGCAATCGGGACCCCCCCCTTGGCGACGGGTGGCTTGGCGCGGGGTCGCGCCAAGCCACCGCCCCTAACCCAAACAAGGGTCGACCCGGAGGTGTCACCGAAACCGACGCTCGAATCTAGAGGACCTCTGGAGCGAAAGACCAAAATGATGACGCTGACACGCCGCGTCATCACGGGCCGGAAGGTCCCTCGCCACCGGGATGCTGCTCCCCGAGGGCCCCGGTCCCCCCCCGGTCCTCCGGTCCCTGCCATTTTCGGATTCCGCGCATTTTCCTGTCTCGGATTTGATCCGGGCGACGGCTTAGTCTCTGCGGAGGATCGCTCCGTGACGATGTGCCCCTTGTGGTGGGGTGGTTGATTCGGATGGAAGCGCCTGGCGTCGGCATGGCTGCCCGACCGGGATTGGCCCCCTTATGGCAACGGCTTCAAGCCGAGCGGAATTCGACGCCATCGTCATCGGCACGGGCTTTGGCGGCGCGGTCATGGCGGCCGAGCTGGCGGAGGCCGGCATGTCGGTCTGCGTTCTCGAGCGCGGCAAGCCCTACCCGCCCGGTTCGTTTCCGCGCAGCCCTCGATCGGTGGGCCGGAATTTCTGGGATCCGGATACCGGCATGTACGGCATGTTCGATGTCTGGTCCTTTCGCCACAGCGAGGCCCTGGTGTGCAGTGGCCTGGGCGGCGGATCCCTGATCTATGCCAACGTGCTCCTGCGCAAGCCAGAAGCATGGTTCCGCGAGCCGCTGCCGAACGGAGGCTCGCGCGAGTGGCCGGTCACGCGCGCTGACCTGGAACCGCACTATGACGCGGTCGAGAGAGTGCTCGGCGCCACGCCGTATCCCTTCGATCAACATCCCTATTCCACTACCCCGAAGACCAGGCACCTTCAGGCGGCCGCATCAGAGCTTGGCCTTGAGTGGGCGTTGCCCAAGCTGGCTATCACCTTCGCCGCGCAGCCCTCGGAAGCGCCCCGGGTTGGCGTGCCGATCCGGGAGCAGGAGGCGAACCTCCACGACCAAGGGCGCTCCACGTGCAGGCTCTGCGGCGAATGCGATCTCGGCTGCAACTACGGCAGCAAGAACACGCTCGACTACAACTATTTGTCGGCGGCAAAACGGGCCGGGGCCGAGATCCGCACCTTGTGCGAGGTCAAGAGGATTCGGCCCGGCGGCGGTATCAGCTACGCGGTCGAGTACCTGGCCCACGGCGAGCATGCGCCGAACGGCGAGGGCGATCCGGCCATCCGCCAGACGATCACGGCCACGCGCGTGATCCTCTCTGCCGGGACCCTCGGCTCCACCTACCTGCTGCTGAAGAGCCGCGAGAACCTTCCCAATCTCAGCTCGCAGTTGGGGACGCGGTACTCGACGAATGGGGACCTGTTGACCTTCGCGCTGCGCTGCTGTGATCAGGCATCGGGCCTCACGAAGGAAGTTGATCCCTCCTTCGGCCCCGTGATCACCAGCGCGATCGTGTCTGATCTCGGCAACGATGGAAGGTTCGTGCTTGAAGATGCGGGCTTTCCCGACATGGTCAGCTGGCTGGTGGAGACCACGCAGGCGCCAGGCGTTATCCGCCGCGCCATTGGATACGTGGTGCGTCGCATCATCGCGCACTTGACGAATGACCCCTGCAGCGAGGTAGACAGCCAGTTTGCACAGCTCATCGGGTCAGCCGACCTGTCCGCCAGTTCCCTCCCCCTGCTCGGGATGGGCTGCGATCGAGCGGATGGAACGATGACCCTCCGAAGGCGTCGCCGAGACGGCAAGCGCTTTCTCGCCATCGATTGGCGTCGCAAGGGCTCGCGCGCGTACTTCGATGGCCTGGACACGCTGTCACGGCGAGTTGCGGAAGCCATGGGTGGGCGCTTCGTGCAGAACCCGGGCACAGCGCTCCTCAAGCGGGTCATCACCGTGCATCCCCTGGGAGGCTGTCCCATGGGGCGCTCCGCCAGGGAAGGTGTTGTCGATGAGCACGGCCGCGTGTTCGGTTATCCCGGCCTCTTGGTGGCTGACGGCTCTGTCATGCCCGGCCCGGTCGGTGTCAATCCCAGTCTCACGATCGCGGCATTGTCCCGTCGCTTCGCACATCGCCTGATCGAGGACTCGCGGACGACACGTTAACCCGGAGACTTCGCCATGCCGAGATCCCATGCCTCCTCATCGGTTCGATTCACGGAGTGGATGCGGGGGTTTGCCAGCCTGGGACAGACGAGCCCCCGCGCGGGATTCGAGGACGGGCAGCGCGACCGAACACCGCTCATGTTCGAACTGACAATTCTCATCAACGGCGTTGAGCAGTTTGTGGAGAGCGACAACCACATCGCCGAAGCGCGGGGGTACCTCGAGGGGCCAGTGGTGGGAGGAAGATGCCCGGTCGAACGTGGAAGCGTCAACCTGCTGGTCGATAGCGAGGGCGACTCCAAGCGTAAGAAGATGCTCTACCGTCTGTTCTTCACGACGGCGAACGGTGACCGCATGACGCTGCGCGGATCGAAGGACCTCTTTGACCAGGTGGGGCTGGATGTCTGGGCGGATACGACGACCCTTGATGTGTACCTGTTGCGCGGCCACGTGGAGGACCCCGCCGATGATCCGCGATCGGAAATCCTTGGTGCGGGTGTGCTGCGCATTCACGTGTCCGATTTTCTGAAGCAGCTCACCACCTTTCGGGCGGAGGGTCCCGACCTGTCCAGCCGCGCGGCCGCACTTGCATCGTTCGGACGATTTTTTCTCGGGAAGCTCTGGGATACCTACGGCCTGACCTCGATTCTGCCTGCCGAAGCCAAGTTCGAGCGCGAGATCCCCCTCTACACGACGGAGGGTGTGCCGGATGCTGAGGTCACCGTCCATCCCTTCAGCACCGGGGACAAGCTCGGCCTCAGCCTCTTGCGATTCTGTCGCCAGCCCTGCGAGGACGTGGTCTTGATCGTTCACGGCCTGACGACCTCGAGCGACATGTTCATCATGCCGGAGCATCGGAACCTGGTGACCCATTTGCTGGATGAAGGATTCAGCGATGTCTGGACGCTCGACTTCCGAATGAGCAACCGATTTCCCTACAACATGTTTCGACACCGTGACACGATGGACGACGTCGCTCTCTACGACATGCCCGCCGCCGTCGCGACGGTGCGTAGCCGGATCGGCGCCGGGGCGCGGATCCACGTCATCTGCCACTGCCTCGGTTCCGTCTCCTTCATGATGGCCCTGTTCGGCCGAACCGTGACCGGGATCCGCAGCGTGATCGCGAACAGCGTGGCCTTGACGCCGCGCGTGCCGGCGTGGTCGAAGGTCAAGCTCACGATCGCACCATTTGCCGTCGAGTACCTGCTCGGGCGACCCTACCTCAACCCGCGCTGGAGCCAGGAGCCCGGCCTCACGATCGGCAAGGTGTTCTCCAAGGTGAACTCGTGGTTCCACCGCGAATGTGATGTACCAGCCTGCCACATGCTGAGCATGCTGTGGGGAACGGGGTGGCCTGCGCTATACAACCATGAGAATCTTGCTGACATCACGCATCGTCGCGGAGGCGACCTGTATGGTCCGACCAGCGTCCACTACTACCGGCACGTCCGCAAGATGGTGCGCGCGAACAGCACTGCGGTGAAATACCGCCAGAACGATCCTCGCCATCGCGCGTTGCCAGATAACTACTTTGAACACGCCGCCCACGTGATGACTCCGGTCCTGTTCATGACCGGCGGTGAGAATCGGGTCTTCACCGATTCGAACATCGTGTGTCACGAGCGCCTTGAAGCGATCGCCCCGGGTCGCCACCAGATGCACGTCTTTCCCGGCTACGGACACCAAGACGTGTTCATGGGCAAGCGCGTCGATCGCGACATCTTCCCCCGTCTGGTCCAGTTCCTGAACGAGCACCGCTGCGCGGCAAGTTGAATGGAATGGACGACGACCAGGATGGAGACAGGGCATCAAGACCGAGAGAGGAATTCAAATGTTGTTGCGAACCAAGATTGGCATGTGGATGCTTACGATTCTGCCCCTGGCATTCGCGGGCGTGGATGCCCGCGGCGGATTCATCCACCTCCGCACCGAGGACTGGACGGACCACGCCATGTTTCACATGATCACGGGGCTCTTCTACACGCTCGCACTGTGCGCCGTGATCATCATTCTGATCTGGATACCCTACCGCCGCGGTGAGCGCTGGGCATGGTGGACGATCGCGATGATCGCGATCACCATCCACGGGGGCCACTTCCTCGGAGATGCTCTCACGCATGGAGGTCTGCGCGGCGGAGGAACCGCGCAAGGGCCCGGTCTCATCTTCTACTCGTTGACGGGAGCGGCGCTGGCGCTCTACATCGTTGCCTTGGCCCTGACGTGGAAGCACACCTCCGCCCACGCCGCCGGCGGCCGCCCCAGACGGTGAATGCATCGACCCACCGCGCCTGATTTCCGTCGGACGAGCCATGAAGAGAAGACCAAACGATGATGTCCAAGGACTACGACTCGTCTTGACAGTCGTCGCGCGGATTGCATTCCTGCTGTACGTGACAGCGCTGCTGGGACTGGGTGCCTTCGGAGTCGTCTTGCCGGAGGTGGAGTTGCGATTGATGTATGACGTTGATTTCCAAGGCCTTGATGAAGATGCAACGACGATTCTCCTCCACCAGTACCGGTTCCTCAAGGCCTTTGCCATTGGGTACGGCTTGTGGGCAGTTGCATTTCGTCGCGAGATTGCCACACGCTCCACGTATTGCGCGATTTTCCTGGTGATCCTGTTCGGAGCGGTTGCGGCACGCACCATATCGATCGCACTTGATGGTCAACCCGGGGCGATGCTGATGAACTTCACGATCTCTGAAATTGTCTTCGGTCTCTGCATCCTTGCAGGATTCATCGCGCGATCTCGAAGGGCGGTCCCATGAGCGAATCAGATCATCGTCCAGGCATGGTTCATTGGTTCCGGCCCAGGCTTCTGGTTCGTACCGCGGTCGAAGTCGCGGTGTCATCGATCTTCGGTCGGCACGCTGATCAACGGCTGATGCAGGCGATCGTTGGCACGGCAGAGATCATCGACTACTCGAGCGGCTCACGGCAAGCTGGTCTGATTGATGCGCCCCCGACTTATTTCGCTGCCGAGATGGGCGATTTTTGGATCGACTACGCCGCCGACGTCGGTGACGGCTGGGATTCAGCCTTCTCCGTAGCGTGGCTCCTGACGCGCGCGACCCTTCCGAAGCTGGGGCTGCCGGCCGGAAACATCCTGGTGTTCGGCGGCGACCAGGTCTACCCATCGGCATCGCGTGATGAATACGAGCGCCGGCTCATCAACCCGTACCGTTTGGCGTTCGCCACCGGGACCTTTCGCGACGTCTTCGCCATACCCGGAAATCACGACTGGTACGACAGCCTTCTCTCATTCAGCAGGATCTTCCTTTCCAACACGCGTTTTGCGGGCCCGGTGGACAATGCATCCCAGGGTTGCGAAACGCCACAGCATCGCAGTTACTTCGCGATCCGATTGCCACACGGGTGGTGGCTGCTCGGCACCGACGTGCAGCTTGGATCCGACATCGATGGATCACAGTGGAGCTACTTCAAGCGCGTCGCCGAACAGATGGGGGAAGGCGATCGCGTCATACTCTGCTGCGCCGAACCGTATTGGCTCGAGCAGAAACGCCTCCAGAAGCGAGAGGCCAAGAACCAACCCTCAGCGCTCGACCGCCTCGCAAACGAACTCCTGCTTGACAAGCAAACTGGACGAAGTCGCGTTGCGGTGTTTCTGGCAGGCGATCTGCATCACTACATGCACTACGCTTCGGATGAAGATCAGCCCGTCCACAGGATCACGGCTGGCGGTGGCGGCGCATTCCTGCACCCGACCCATGGAGCTTGGCCAAAGAGATTCGAAGAGTCACAGGAATCGACGCCTCATCGTCCCATTTGGTTTGAGCAGAGGAAGACGTTTCCCGGGCGATGGAAATCTTGGATGCTGGGATGGTTGAATTGGTTGTTCCTTTTCAAGAATCCAACCTTCGGCCTCGCCACCGCCATCTTGTACGTCATCCTTTGCCTCACTTTTCTGCAAGCGTTCGGAAGGTGGGAGCAGGAGCAGGCAACTGTCCTGGCGCAGCGGCAGCTCGAGGCCATTGTTCCGGACGCCGGCCTAGCCATGGAACTGCGGCGCGATGCCGGCGAGCCGCCGGTCGATGTTCTCGTCGTGCCGCGTGGGGAAGCGATGGAACGACCAGCCGCGGAACGAGGGGAGCGTGATCTGGTGCGCGAGGTCGAGGAGGTGCAGGCACGCCACTCGGAGTACATCAAGAAGCCACTGTTAACGCGACCGCCCCTGCGGAAATTTCTGGAGGAGCCTGATTTTCGCACCCCCGATGAGAACAACGGAACCGACGATGGTGGCACCGGCTCGCCCACTCATCCAAACGTTACAGCGCGCCCGCGTCCCACCATCCCGGCCATCCGCGCATCGGTCATCGGGGATCTGATTTCTGGCTGGGCCGCCCTCCCCGCCGTCATCGTGGCCTGGGTTTCGCTCGATGCGCCACTGGAATCGATGTTTGCCCTGCTCCTGATCGCTGCCGTACTCGCGGGCTTCGCACTCTTCAGCGACCTGCCCGAAGCATGGGCACGTGTCATCTTCGGGTCGCTTCATGGCGCCGTTCACTGTGCCGCCGCCGTTGTGCTCGCTGTGGCAGGCGTTCAGTTGGTGCGAAATGCAGGTTTCATTCCACCCGTCCTCTCCAACCTGGCGCTGGTCGTGATGGTATTTGGAATTGGCTGGATCGCCGGATCAATCATCATGGGTCTGTATCTTTGGCTGTCGCTCAACGTCTTCGGCCGCCACTGGAATGCCGGGTTTTCTTCGTTGCGCATCCAAGGTTGGAAGAACTTCCTTCGCATGCGGATCTCGTCCGATGGCTGTCTCACCATCTTCCCCATCGGCATTGAGAAAATTCCCAAGATTCGCTCGGCCAAAGCAGACAGAATGGACCAGGCGCTGAGCCAGCTCACCCCCGAACTGATCGAGAAGCCAATCAAAGTAGTTGGGCGGTCGATGTAGATGTATGTCGCTCTCCATGAGCGGCGTTTCTTGTCCACTACGAAAGGGGCTCTCTGCCAGAATCCGTAGGGATTGGATCGTGACTTCAGCGGTTTTCGGGACTGTGTGAACCCGACCGTGCTGGAGTAATGCGCTCCTTGGGCCGCTTGGACATGGCGTCACGCGCGGCAGTGCATCGGATCACCGCTTGTTCGGCCGTGCGGTGTGCGGCCTCACATCGGCACGACTGGACTGGCACGCTTCTTGATCGACTCGGCGTGCCTGGCCATGCCTACCGCCACCTCGTAATTGATCTCACCCGCTTGGTAGAGTTCCAGCCTGCACATTCGATGCCACCAAGAAATCGCTCAAGGCCCAATGGGATCGGATTCGCGGCGCGGCCATTGCTGCGGCTAGTTTCAGCGGCAACCAAGGCGATACAGGCGACCCAGGCTGACGCCATTCCTTCGAGCGGCCGCTTCGAACTTTCAACTGTGGGGCCATTGTGGGGAAGTGACGGAATGCGGCAATCCGCAAGGATTCGCCTTGATGCATTGGCGTGGTCTTGCCCTCATGGGATCACATTGAGCAGCCGGATGTTCCGGTGCAGCTCAATGCGAAAACGTAGCACGAGGAGCATGACCATGGCGAAGAGGAAGAAGGCGCCGACCAAGCCCGGCTCGAGAAGAACAAGTGATGCGCCGCGCGAGGCAATTCCGAGAGACGTCGAGGCCGGGATCGGCGCACCGGGACTGGTTGAGCGCGGCGAATCCACCCCACCCCCACCAGCGGGGCCGGTTGCGCCCACGGGCACGAGGCCGCCCACGGGGCGCAAGGGCCCAAGCGGGGCGAGCAACAAGTCGACCGCGAGCAAGAGACCACCCAAGGCGGACCTGGTGAAACCTGCGGGCACCGCGAAGGCGGCGAAGGAAGCGAAGCCCAAGCGCGCGAGCGCGCTGGATGCGGCAGCAGTTGTCCTGGCCTCGTCCAGGGAACCGATGAACTCCAAATCGCTGGTTGCGGAGATGGCGAAGAAGGGTCTCTGGGCAAGCCCTGCCGGCAAGACCCCTGCCGCGACCTTGTACGCCGCCATCATTCGCGAGATCGGCATGAAGAAGCGGGAGTCGCGCTTCGTGAAGACCGAGCGCGGGTTGTTCATTCTCAATGCCAACGCCCCGGAGTGATGGGCAATGAACCGTGCGGGTCACAATGCATCGACCCCAGCATTGCTGGGGTTTTCTCGGGCACCCTGGAGCCCAGCCGCTAATGGCTCTCGGGATCGACGGATGCGCGGTCCGACGGAGCAGTGGTCACTCGAGGCAATTGCAGGAACCAACGCCATCATGGCGTGTCAACCACAGGCGTAATGGGGAGCCCGGCGTCGAACGGGGACTGGGCTTCGAATCCTGGCTGCGGAAGTCCATCAAATCGATACTGCGGATGTTGTCCCCACCACGCTGCGAGCTGGGCGATTTCCGCAAGGAACGCTTCATAGTTCTCCTCGTAGCTGCCATCTCGCCAAACTGACACGATCGCCGCTGTGAAAACTCCGTTGCCAGCTTCCTCCAACGCACTCTCATTGTCTTCGCAGGCGGACAGCGAAATGAGGCTGCAGCGAAGGTCACCATGGGTTTCGTCTCCCAAGGGATCAGAGTCGGCGGCATACAGCCCCCGATTCTGTCGAAACATCTCGAAGGCAACAGTCAGGGGAAGTGCTCGGCCCAAGGCCCCCCACTCACGGTTCCCTTCTTCAGATGTCACGATGTCGCTCAACGCAGTCATGAACTGCGCAGGTTCGTAGACACCAACGCCCGGGTGCGAGGCCAACTCTTCCGCGGTGAATCTCGTGACGGTTGCACTGTGACAGCTGTCCGAAACGACAACGACGCGGACGCCCTCGTCAAATCCCATGAGCGCCTCGTGAATCTCGTCATCGATCATCTGTCGGTCGTAGAGGCACCATGTTTCATCGCGTCCGTCGGCTTCCTCGTTGGCATCCGGCCGATACCCGCCATGCCCGGCGTATGACAGAAGATAGATGTCTCCAGGCCGCAGGATTGCGGCTGCGTTGGAGATTCGGGCGCGAACCGATTCGTACGTTGCATCAGGTCCCAGGAGAAGATCGATTTCAAACCCATGATGGAGGGCGATGCGCTGCATCGCCATGGCATCGGACTCTGCATACTTCAACGGCCTGAGCTTTGGATAATGATTGCGGTCGTTGCGGTTGATGCCAATGACCAGAGCCAACGCCTGCTGCTCCACGCTCCCACTGCTCTCATCCTGGAACCTCGATACTTCCGCCATTGTGGAGCCTTGCGCCTCCTGAATCCGAAACGGCGAATCGGCGCCCTCGACTGGCGCAGCACCTCGATCGCCGACATCACTTGCTGAGGCTACCTCGACCGCCTCCGCGCGCAGCGCGTCATAGATCTTGCGAACCAGTTCGACGAGTTCGCCCAGAGAGCTTCCATAGTCCCTCTGGTCATGGCTCCGGAAATAACCAAAGGCAATGGCCTCGGCCGTGCGACGAGATCCCACTTCAAAAAAGACATCGGCGAGCGTCGCGAGGGTATCGTTGTCCCCGATTGCAAAGTCTGCGCCCACGATCATGCTGACTTCGACATCGCTGAAGAGACGTAGCACCCAACCCGAGATCGCCGACGATTCCGCGCCTGCGATGCGCGAGACGAAGCCGATCGAGAGCGCTTCGTCCAGTGTGACTGGAGTGGCCTCGGAGACCGGAAGAGCCTCGGCATGGCCAAGCGCAACGCAGGTCGGTCGTTCCCCGGTCTGAGTGAGCCATTCCCGCTCCTCCTCGTTGACACGATAGAGCACGGGCACCGAGTAGAGACCGTCGTAGATTGCTTCCCAAACCACGGCGAAGAAGCCGCCGATGGTCTCATTCGAGACTCCAGTGGCGCTGATGGCCGGCTTTGCCAGCGTCACTCCGCGGCGGTCGACGAACTCGCCTTGGAAATAGGCGATCAAGTATTCCTGGATCAACCCTCCAACTTCAGTATCGGAGGCTCGCGCGCCGTCTGCGGATCCCATCGCGTCCGCGCTTTCGGCTGATACCCAAGCCCGATATCCGAGCGCGGGAAGGGTGCTCTCCAAGAACTTCTCGAAGTCAGAAGAATCAAAGGTCACGTCTTCTGGCGGTCCGCAGGTCTCGCCCGCACCGCGTGATCTGAGACCGGCAGTGGTCAGGGCTCTCAGATTCGAATCCACCGTCTTCCGCATCAGAGAGTCTTCGAGGAGCGCTTCTGGCAACGCTCTCAGTCGAACAATGCCTCGATCTCCCTCTCTCGTCTCGGCATCGGCCAGATGCAGCTCTTCCGCGGCTTGCCCCAGGCCGGCGTACATCGTGGCGACTGCATCTCTCGACGCAGTACGAGAGGACTCGTCAACCTGCAATGTCGAGGTAAACAAGTCGGAGCCCGTGTGCAATCGTGCCACCTGATCGGTGACGCATCCGGAGATCACGACGCCGGCCACGACAGCTCCAACGAGCGGCAATGACCTATGAGTCTGCATCGGTGTCCCCTTTCTCTCCATCCACCTCTCGCGAAGGATTTCACCATCGCTCAGGTTTCGGTTGGAGCTGGATCGACGACGAGTGTCGCCATGCGCTTGAAGACGAATCCGACTGGTGCCATCAACACGAGGGAAACAAGTACTGCGCCTCCAAGCGCCCACCCAGTGATCGAATGGACCAAGCTGAGCGAACGGAAGAAGACGATGATGCTCCAACCAAGGAGCCCCAACATCGCCAGGCTGCCGATCAATACGACTCCGCGGGAGGTGTGTGGGTCCTCGATGCCGCTCTTCATCGCCGTTTGCGCTGTAAAGGGATTCAGCGCTGGCCGTCGAAAGGGCGGTGCTAGCCCGGAGACCATGAGTAAGGTCGCGAATGCGATGAGCGGTAAGTATGGCCCCATGCCATAGGCGTACGCAAGGTAAGTCCCCGCAAATGAAGCTTCGCCCCCCAACATCCAAAAGGCGAAATGTAAACTCATCGCGCACGCCGCGCTGCTGATCACTCCCAGCGTCGCGTTGGTGGCGAGCTTCGCCTTCTCCGCGAAATCTCCCTTCTCGGTGAGGGCCAAGGGCAGATAGAGAATGAGAGCACCGAGCATCATCGCGATAACGAACTCGAGACCTTCGACGATCTGAGAGTGCTCAGGATGAAACGCTGGTGCCACGAACTCCTTGGGTGACAGTAACGACTGCGACCACGTCGCTAGGACGGCAAGAAACTTTTCAATCCACGGTGTGCTATCCATCACCGGCCAATCTAAAGCGTGGGAGACCGAAGTAAGTGTCGTGCGGCGCTCGAACTCGTATGAGTGCAACCACGTGCGGTCTACGTTACCAGCGACCGGTCATCTTGGGTCACTCAATCGCGCGATGCGTTGTTGTCAATCCTCCAAAGCAACCGTCAACACTTCTTTCCCATGGAGGAGAAGATTGACTGCGCTCACGCGATCCTTCGACTCGACCACCAGCGAACCGAGGTAGGAACCGTCCAGGCTGTCCTCGAAATAGCTCATGCTGCGCGGCTGGCTGCCATCTTTGGTGATCGCCTGGGCCTTGAGCAGGGCCGCGTACCCCGGCCCTAGCAGGTTGCCGGCCGCGTCGGTGGGGCGGACCGCAATCGGAAGAATCAGGCGTCCGCCGTCGACTACGCGAGGCGACCCCACCTTGAACTCGCTTCGAATCGGATCAAATCGATCAGCGCGCAACACCAGCGACCGATTCTCAACACGCTCGATGACGTCGCGCTCGTCGCCGCTGCCTCCCCTCACGTGGAACTGGACGTCGTAGTGTCCGGGGACGGCAGTGCCGTCGAATAGCGCAGAGTAGACTCCATCCTCAGCCCGCTCATCTCCATGTTCTGGTTTTCCATCGTCGTACAGTGTCACGCGGATGGTGTCGCGCTGCAGCGCCTTCCTGAACGCATCTTGAGCAGCCAGGGCTTCCATCCGCGCAATGACGGGGTCAACATCGGTTGCAGTCGTCGGACTCTGGATCAAGCGGTCGCGATCAAGCTCTCGGAGATTCCCGCTCATCTCGTTGGCGCCGATGATGCGGATCGAGCGCGGATCTCGCAATTCCCATCCGCGGAGATCACGAGGTTGCCTGAGATCTGGTCCGCGGAACTCCGGAAGCATCTTTGCAAATAATGTCCCTGTCGCGACCTTCGGAACTGAAATGTCGGCCCAGAGCTCGGCGGTCTTGAGGCGGATGGGATTCCCCGCGCGGTGAGCAAACGCCTCCAGCTTGATGGGCTTGCCGATCCATCGGTATCGCCGATCGAGCCGGAAATCGAACTCCACAACGTGATCATCGAGAATGAGGTAGGCTCGATAGTCGGTTCGACCTTTGTCGGAGGAGATCTGCATCTGCCATTGGCCGATGTGGTTCGTTCCCCCGCTTATGAAATCCACCGTCGTGATCTGGTAGAACGCGCCGCGTTCCGTCGTCTGCGACATGCCGCTGGGGCTCCCGGGCGCCACCAGTTCGAAACCGGCTGCAGACCCAACGCTGGCCTGATCCCAACTGAGAACGAAGACCGCCTTGGTGGCTGTCCCGTTCACGCTGAATGTCTCGGTGGCGGCTTGCTCCCGGTCCACTTGGCCACTCACGTGTTTCGCCATGCGAGGCGTGGCGCCTTGGAGGGATGCCACCAAGTCATTGAGGAAGAAAAGTTCCAGGTCTTCATCCGGAGCGCTTGTGAAATGAAACAGGCCTTCCGTTTCATCCGCGATGTCCATGAGAAGGCCCTCATATGGAGCCCCGCTGACGCCCGTGCCGATGGCGTGCATGGTGATGTCGCGGGACGCCAGGGACACACCAGGGGCGCCGGGAACCCCCGAATCGCCGAAGCCCGATGGATCAGTCCTGATCTCAAGCTCGCCCCCTGCATTGGGAACCACCATCGGGTTGTAGTTCTGCATGCCATCGGTGAACAGCAAAATGAACCGTCCCTCGCCCGAGGCGGGCAACTCATTGATCGCGGTCTGCATTCCGCCGCCCATCGCAGTCATGCCTCCGGGATTGCGGTTGCGGACATCCGTGATCACCGGGCCGGCGTATGACTCGTAGGGCTGGAGAATGGGAGATGATGGGAATGTGTCGATGGAGCTGTCGAAGTATGCGACGCCGATTCTGTCATCGGGAACTGAGAACGGCTGCCACGCCTTGACAAACAACTCGACGGCGTCCTTGAGCAGGTCAATCTTCTTTCTCGTGCCGGCGGGCACGGGGCTGTTCATGCTTCCGCTCTTGTCGAGGACGAGGGCGATGTCAATCGGGTCGCGCGGCGGCGCTTCAACGTTGTAGGCGACCAGCGCGAAGTCCTGATCGAGCAATCCGCCGAAGTCCGGCACGCCATCGCCGACGATCGAGCTGGCTGTGACCGTGATTTGAATCGCGCCTGTCGTACCCGCAGGCAGGAAGACGCTCTCGACATTGTTCAGGTCATCCGCTGCGCCCCCCGTGATCGAGTTCGCGCCGCTGAAAACGTTTCCGAGGAATGTGCTGCCTCCCACCACAACAGTGAGGTCAAGATCGTTGACCAACGCTGGGTTGACGAACGGTGTTCCGGGCGCGTCGGTCCACGCAAGGGTAATGCGGACTGGCTGAGTACTGTCTGTGACGAACCCATCAAAGACAGCCGACTCGCCCGTGCTTGTGAATGTCCGAGCCTGGTCGAAACGGAGACGGGGAACGATGTCCAGGGCGCGCTGGAGATTCGTTCGGCCTAGGCCCTGATTGCTGGAAGGAAGAGTATCGTTCGCATCGACGCCTGTCAGATACTCGGATGAGCTGAGCAGCCATGCCTTGACCATGGCAGGCGAAGGTGATGGCCACCCCCGCATATTGAACCACTCGATTGTCAATGCCGCAGCGCCGGAGACTGCGGGGCAGGCGTGGCTGGTGCCCGAGGACCAGGTATAGAGCGTTTGACCTGTTGGGAAATAGGCATCAGCGGGAGGAAGGGCCCCGTCATTCGTCGCGCTGCCACATACACCCGCCCCGTTGAACCCGACGATTTGAGAAGCGGCACCCTGAATGCGGACACCTGGCGCAACGATATCGGGTTTGATGCGGCCATCCTCGCACGGCCCCCGGCTCGAGAAATCGATGATGTCTCGACTGTCATCCGCATCGGCGTCGACTTGGCCACAGCCATCCGAGTCACCGTTGATGCGAATGTTCTCAGAAGCCCCAACCGTGATCGTGTTCTTGGCGGTTGCGCCTCGGTCGCCGATGGTGGTCGCGCCGGATCCGGCGTTTCCGGCGGCAAAAACGATCGAGATCTGCTGATTGCCGGGTTCGCCGCCCGATGGCGCGGTTGTCGGGCGGGCGTCGCGTACGAGCGCATCGTACTCTTGTGAGACGGCGTCGTACTCGCCATCGGCAAAGGCATTGATGACCCCCCAGCTATTGCTACTGATACGCGCCCCTTGCATGTAGGCATTGTCAATCAGCGTTGTGAAGTCCGGACTGGTAAATGCGCCGCCGGATCCGCCGAAGATGACGGTGCTGCCAATTTGAGCATGGGGAGCAATCCCCAAACCGTACTTGTACCCATCCGCATCTTCGAAATCCGAATCGCCATCCTCTTCGTTCAATCCTCCAACAATCGCGCAATTGATGGTTCCATGGCCAATAAAGTCCGCAGCGTTCGCGGAGGTCGCATCGACCGTTGTTCCCGAAACGCGGACGGCATAGGCAACTCGACTGGCGCCTGAGGTATCGAGAAAGTCCTGATGAAGATCTGCAGCCGCCGTGGAGCCGCGATCGATGCCACTGTCTGTCACATCGACCACAAAGCTGAAGGTTGTGCCGAACCCCATCGATTCGAGCCAATCGAGGTATCCTGGTCCGATCAGCGTGGCGCCACCACCTGAAAGCGCGTTCGCGAGGATCTGCCCCTGGCATTCATCCATGGAATAGAGAACGTTCTCTGGGTTTGGTTCGACATTGACCACGTCACGGAGCTGGGCAATCTCCTCAATTCGAGCCGCTGGCACGGTCACCTGGAGATTTCTGAACTTCAGGACGCGGTACTGGTCGCGTTCCACGCTCGAGGCCAACTCCTTGATGGCCGCCACGGACTGGTTCACTTCTTCGTGCTCGACGAGCTGTACCGTGATTCGTTGCGGCGGCGCATCCTCTTCGTTCGCGAGTTCGAACAGCGTGGGCTCAATCGCGTATGCCGAGTGGTACGGGCCGATCCATTGAATCTCCGCCCGCTGCGCAGCCAATCGTTGCACGGATTCGCGTGCAGGGAGGGTCGCAAACACGAGGTAGGCATTCGACGGAACTGGTGACACGATCACAGCGCCCTCGACAAGTTGGAGTCGCTCCAGCCACTCTGCCTTGGGCGGGCCGACAAACTGGACGATCATCAACTGTCGCTCCTCGGCGTCCGGATCGATCATCAGTGGTTCGACGACCTCTGGAGCCTCATCCGCGGAGGTGTCGATCGTGGCATTTCTCAGTTGGATGAGAAAATACTCATCTTTCAGCTCGATTCGGTGGTTGACGCCGCGGAGATTGACCGCTGCCTCACCGGCCTCGACCTCGCAAAGCAGGAACGAGCCGTAGTCGATGCTCGAGAGAACTTGGAGACGAGCCAGCGAAGCTTGCCAATCCTCACCGTCTTTGTGCACGATGACCTTGTGTTGGTTCCCGCGTGCCACGAACTGCTTGTCATCCGGCGGCGCTGTCCCGCGCCGCGTGTCCGCGGGATCAGATCCCGGCAGCCCAATCGAACTTGGCCGTTCCGATTGCGGACCGGTTGCCGCCAGGGCAAGCATGGCAATCGAGATCAGCATCGTGGCCCGAAAGCGAGCACTGATTGTCGAATGAGAATTCACGGCTCGACTCCTTCCCGATAGTGGGTGAGAGCAGATCGACGAAGACACAAGCAGTTTCGGGTCGCCTCCCCAAGGCGATTCCCTTCCCGAGTGCTCTACCGAGACACTTCGCGGAATCTAGGGAAGGTTTGACGGAGAACATCAAATCCGGTCTGACGACTGCAACGGCCGTCCCTGATGAAGCATGAGAGTGCCGGAACGAATTTGTCGAAGATATGGTCGATTCACCACCTAGAATGGTCGCGCAGTCTCGGTTCTGGTAGTGCAGTTAGGGACAATCAGACATGGCGATACGCCCCAAGGATGGCGATTCTGACCTCGCGCGGCCGGCGGACGAGATTGACCCCGACGCCGCGGGGAAGTTGCTCCAATGGGCTCTCGGTGAAAACGAAGCCTCAAGGGTGCAGCACCCGCCACGGCATCACCTGAGCATGCGGAGGCGGATGACTCATCTCCGCGCAGCGTTCGTCGGCGATGTGCGGATGTCGTTTGTTGTAGTCCTGGCATTCTTCTTTGTCGCGGGTGCCGGATGGTTCGCCGCTCATATCTGGTACCAGGAGGCGAAGGCCAGTGAGATTGAGCGGGCGCGTTCGCAAGGGGCTGCTGAGGAGCGAGGACGGGTCTTGGATTTCATCACTCGAGTTCAATCGTCACCGGAAGCGAACGCGGAGCTACTCCGGGCGGCAGATCTTCTCTACAAGGCAATGCAGGAGACCGGCTACGACCCGGGCAAGCTCAATCAGGACCAGTGATCCTGGCAGGCTTGGCATTGATTCTCGGAATAGCCCGAGTCCTGCACCGGCTTCACGTACTTCTCATCTGTCTGGTTGACTTGGCTGCGGTCGATCGAACAGCAGTGGTAAATGTCCGGGTTGGTGGAGATCTTCACGGCACCGAGGTTTCCTTCCGGCACGGCCAGTGCCTGCCCCACCGAAACTTGGTAGGTCGGTCCCGCGCTCGGTCCGCACTTTGTGGCTGTGTACGTGTTGATCAACGCCATGGGAGATCACCTTTCTCTGCGAGCGAGCATCGCCAGGAGTGATTGGATGTGGTATTGAACCTCGCGAGACGATTCGGCCTGCACGTGCATCAACTCCAGCACGTGATCGACAAAACGCTTGCGCACTTGCTGAAGCATGGATGAGAGGTCATCGCCTCGCTTCAAGCCGGCTTGTTTCGCCAGCATCTTCACAGACGGCGGAATTGTTCCGTGAAGGATCGGCCGCAGCACACGGGCCTCGAATGCACGCCAGTGTCGATCGAGTCCGCGATCCTGGAAATAGTCCCGAGTGCGATTGACCGCTTCGCGGACGATGTCAGTTGCCCATTCACCGTCGCCGGTTGGCGCGGCCGATTGCTCCGCAACAGGGCTGTTTCCCTGGGTGAGATGCAACCGGCGCCTTTCCGCAACGCTTCGGCGTACCTGTTCGACGAAGTAGTCGTGCATTGCCTTTCGCAGGAGCGCTGAGCGGCCACTGGCGGCAGCATCGAGGCGTTCGGCAAGGCCGCGATGAATCACGACCGCGCTGAAGAAGCCGTGTGCGAACTCTTCCGCGCTCTCAGCGCTCGCGCCCATCGAAGTCATGTAGCCGCGCGCCTGTGGAATGATCCACCGGTAGGACGATTCCCACGCCTCGCCTTGAGGCTGTCGCCGCGCCCTCGCGATGCCATTGTGCTGCGACCCAGGCATCCTCGCGCCTCCCACGGCTCGAATCCCACACTCCGATCGCGCGGCCATTGTGCCAGAACGTGCGGTCCGCTGCAAATGAGGCACGAGAAAAAGTGATCGACCGGGCCTAGATGCTGCCTTTGGATTCGGTAATAGCACGGAGAGGACGCTTGGGAACGGCGCGCAAGCGCGAAGAGTGTTCCCAAGTTGCGGGAAACCATTCAAGCGATGGCTGTTTGTAGTTGCGCGCTTGTGGCCAGGCCGCGGATTCAAATCCGATCGTCCCTTGACTGACGTTGAGCAATTTCATCAGCGATTGGGAGAGCGCACATGGTCGAACTTGAGATCCCCGATGGAGACCCCTGGTGGCTGAGCACCGATGTCTGGGCGGTGCCGGGAAGCGATCCATTGGGGTCCGAGGGCACCCCGGTTGCTGGCGACACCTGTTATCTCTGGGCGCGCGTGACCAACAACGGCACTGGGCCTGTATCAAGCGCATCCGTGCGCTTCTATTGGGCAGATCCTTCGGTCGGCTTCGATCGCGACACCGCCAACCTCGTTGGTACCTCGTATGTCTCGCTCGACGCGGGTGAAACCAGCGATGTGCTGTGTCTGACGCCCTGGGTTCCGACATTCGTGAACGACGGACACGAGTGCATCCTCGCCGAAGCGTTCCATTCAAGCTACGACCCGTTGCCATCGACACCTGCGTTCAACGTGTCAACCGACCGGCACGTGGCGCAGCGCAACCTCAGCGTTATCGAAGCCCCGAGCGGCTTCTTTTCCATGATGTTCCTGGTGGTGAACCGTCAGCGCAAGGAGCGGCAGTTCACACTGCGTGTCACGAGGGTTCGAGTTGAATCGATCGCTGCGTTGACGAAGCGACTTCGCATCGACATTCCGCGCGATGGAGCTGACGGCCGAGGCGGAACTGTCGGTATCGTCGACGCCCGGTGTCCCAGCCCTGACGTCTTGAAGCAGCTGTCCCGCGAGCCTCAAGCCGTCAAGGTCAAGGGTTGGGGCAAGGCCGTGCGCACGATTGTGGGTTCGCTCGAAGGCGGCAGCGCGCTCTATCACGTTGAGCAACTGGATGGCAATCGTCCCATCGGCGGCTTAAGCGTTCTTGCCCTCAGGAAGTCGGGGGCCAGGGAAGTCGATCACAAGCATCGTGTGCTGGAGGGAAGACCATGAGTGTGCTCAGCATACCCAACCGTCCCTTTGCGTCGGAGCTGATCACGGGATTCATGTTGCCGGACGGCATTTTCACCACGATCTTCGGATTGCAGAACATTAACGTGCACTTGACCAACTCAGGTGCCGGGACTGCAACGGCGACCCTGTACCTGGAAAGCACTTCTCATCCGGGCATTGTCGTTCAACCCGTCACTCATTCTGTCTACGCTCTTCCGAGTGGAGCGTCCCGAGTACTGGCGTGGACAGCCGACTTTACGAACTGCCCCGCGGGCGAGCACTATGTCAGTTTCGTAACGGATGCCGGAGGCACGGAAACGAGGATCATCAAGAAGATCTTCGTGACGCGCGTCACTTTCGATCCAGCCACGGTGACGTTCAGTGCCGAGACACCGCAAGGCGTCCTCGCCGCGCAGTTCAGTGACTTCATCAGACCGAAGAACCGCTGCTGCGGAGGCCACAAGAAGAGGCGATGCGGGGATGAGAAGCGCGACTGGAAGAAGCGGCGCCAGATTGCCAGCATCAATGACTTCGCGAAACTGTTTCAGGGACACGATCCCGACTTCGAGTTCTGTCCGCCCGGGTATCTGCCTGACCGGATCAAGTCTGTCTGGACTCCCACCCCGCCATATGAGGGGCAATACAGCGACTTGCCGTTCGAGGACCCGTGGTGGAAGGTGGTGCTGTGTATCCTCGCGATCGCACTCCTCATCGCAGCAGCCATCGAATCGGATGGCGGTGTGATTGTCACCACCGGAAGTGGAGGAGGTGGCGGAGGTGGGGCTGGGGACGACGAGAATTGCTGTCCTGTCGGCGCCGAAGGCGGGAGCGATAGTTACGTGGTGGCTGGACTGGTAGCCGCGGCCGCGGCCGCCCTGACAATCGCCGGCATGACCGATGTTCGCGATCCGATGCGACGAGGAGAGGACAACACCGCCCCTGCGGAAGGTGAACTGACGATTTCTGAGTCGCTCGACGCGAAATTCAAGTACTTGGAGCCAATTCAGCTTGGCAGGCCTTTCGCTGTTGGATTGACCTGGAAATACGAGCGCACGACGACGGGCGGCACATACTCTCATAGCGACTCATCGACCGAGCAGAACACCCACGTTCTCTCGGGATATGAGATTGATGCGCCGGAAATCGCTTATCGATACAAACGCGATGAGAATTGGGTCATCCGGGCACGCTTCCGAGATGCTGATGGGGCATTACTGCGAGGCAGCGAGCTCTTCGTGCAGTGCTTCCTCGTGGGACCGGCTGGTGAATGGCGACAGATCCAGCTTCAGGATGATGGGCTCGCACCTGACGAGAAGCCGAGCGATGGCGTCTTCACCGGCGATTACAGCTTCATGCGCGAAAAGTCTGACGGGCTTTGGCGGTACTATGTCATTGCTCAGGACGTGAACAACGCTCGCACTGACATGACTCCGGAGGAGGCGGCGCAGATCATCGGCGGCATGGTCCTCACACATCAACTTGTGATCACGTTCGACGACGACGAGTGCCCGGTGGTGCCAGATGGGCACGTGATGGTGGTTTGAATTGACGGTGTCATATCGCTTAAGCATGACATATCGCAAGTCCTTGGCATCTATAGCCTTATCGCAGTTCCGCCCTGGAAACCCCTGACAAATCCGCCACCAAACACCGTGCTGGTATATCCTCGTTACCGTAGGATGTAGGGGGTGTTGCGGAGTGACAGTCGAGG
>Ga0326597_10000203_pt1 | contig 109472 bp, 107 predicted proteins | sample RVTome_12_FD_203789 | JGI IMG/M metagenome (GOLD analysis project Ga0326597, IMG submission 203789) | Soil microbial communities from uranium-contaminated site in the Upper Colorado River Basin, Wyoming, United States - RVT100D185 | ecosystem: Environmental > Terrestrial > Soil > Contaminated...
AGGCCGCGGGCGAAGAGGTCCTGGCGCGCGTCATCGAGTACGCCCGCGACAAGGTGTGACGCGACCTCAGGCGGCGCGGGAGGACCCGGCGGCGGCGCACAGCGACCGGTAGAGCAGCGTGGGGTCACCCAGGCGATGGCGCAGCTGCCGTTCCAGCCCGGCGATCGGATACAGGTTCTGCGGCGCTCGCGGATCCTTGTGGGCCTCCGACGCGAACCGGACCAGTTGCCGGGCACTCATGTCGGCGACCTGCCGAACCTCATCGAGGGTGCGGTCCGCCGATGCCTCACACCGAACCACGCCTGCCCAGGGATGGCCGTTGCCTCCGGGCAGGCGCACGTACCAGGAGAACCTCGACCAGTTGGTCTGCGTCAGGAACAGCGGCGTGCGCTGTCCGGAGGCCAGCGCGGCGACCACCTGGTTGCCAGCCTCCGGGAGATAACGGACGCGGTGGGTCTTGATCATCCCGATCGCCTGCGGCACGTTCTGCCGCCCGGACAGTGGGCCGTCGACGACGACGAGGTCCGACGGCGCCGCGTCTGCGGCGATCGCGATCTCCAACGCACCCATGCGCTGCTGGACCCCGCGGATGAGGTCATCGAGGTCGTCGGTGGCGACCGCTCGCAGCGGGTAGGTGGCGTTGCGCGTCACGATCGGTTCGGCGCCGGCGCGGGTGAACAACGCGCGCTCCACCCGCAGGTCCTCCAGGGCCGCGGTCGCGTTGCAGCGCACCGACCCGGCCGCGTAGGACGCACAGATCCCCAGCACGCTGTCGCTGCCGGCGTCGAGCCAGACCCGTGCATCGATGCGCCGGACCCCGTCGATGAACAGGACGTCGTGTGGTGGCGGAGCATCCGCTGACGGCGTCACCGGCGCCCAGTCGACGACGGGCACCTCGACCTGCAGGTCGACGGACGCCCCGGCGTCCTGCGGTCCGGATTCCATCGGTGCGCCGTACTCCGGCGACCACGATTCCACGGCGAACTGCACAGCGATCCTCCTGTCACGACCACGATGCCAGATGGGTGTGACACCACGAAGCAGGCACCCCACCCCGTGCGGCCCCGGCTCCTACAGGTCAGAGCGGGTGATCACCGACGTGACCGCCTCCTTGCGCACGTCGAAGCGCACCGGCAGTCGGTCGGCCAGGTCGGCGACGTGGGTCACGATGCCGACCATCCGCGACGCGCCCAGTTCCTCGATGGCAGCGGCCACCACGTCGAGGGTGTCCAGGTCCAGCGTCCCGAACCCCTCGTCGAGGAAGAGCGATTCCAGCCGGGCGCCGTCGTCGCCGGACAGGTCCGCCACGCGGTCCGCCAGGGCCAGGGCGAGTGCCAGGGAGGCGAGGAAGGTCTCCCCACCGGAGAGGGTGCGCGCCGAGCGGCGCTCGTCGGCGTTGCGGTGGTCGACGACCACGAAGTTGTTGCGGTCGTCGACTTCCAGCGAGTACGCGCCACCGGACAGGTCGCGCAGGGTCCGCGACGCACCCACCACCAGGCCCTGCAGTGCCCGTTGGATCAACCACGTCTCGAAGTGCTGCGCCTGCAGCAGGGTCGCCACTTCTGCCGCCACGGCCTGTCGGCTGCGCTCGGCGATGCGCGCCACCTCGAGCTCCGCACGCTTGGTGGCGGCGTGCTCCAGGCTGGCCAGTTCCGAGCGAGTCTGGCCGATGGCGGCCCCGACGGCCGCCGCGACCTGCGTGGACTCCGTTGCGGTCACCCCGGCTGCAGCGGCGCGCTCGAGCAACTGCTGCTTCAACGCCACACCCGCGTCCAACGCCGCCTGCATGGTCGACTCAGCGGCCGCAAGGGCGGCGTCGACCACCGCACGCCGCCCCGGCACCCACGCCTGCAGCGCGGCCCAACCTCCGGCGAGGTCATCCGCATCGATCGACGGCGGGTCGAGCGCCGCAACCCGGTCGCGGGCCACCTGCAGCTCCTTGCGGGCGGCCGTGCGATCCTGGTCGATCGCCGCGACGCGGTCGGCGGCGCCGTCGGCCGCCTGCTGCGCCTGCAGACGGGCGGCGGCCATCACGGCGACGACCTCCTCGGCGGTGGCGATGGCTGCCGCACGCGCGGTCAGCGTCGCCTTGTCGTCGAGTTGTGCCACGACAGCCGCCAGGGTCGCGACGCGTTCGTCGTGGGAACGCAGCGCTTCTGCTGCGATCGCCTCGCGCCGCTGCGCTGCGCTCGCCGCTTCGCGCACGCCGCGGACCTCGACCTCCGCGCTCGCCACGGCCTTGGCGGTCGACTCCAGCGCGGTGTCGGCGCCGTGCCCGGCCTGGTCCGAACTGCCGCCGTGGTCAGGCACCGTGTCGATCGGGCGCAGGCACACGGGGCAGTCGTCACCGACGACGAGGTGCTGGGCCAGGTCCGCGGCGGCGTGCTGGATCCGTGCCTGCTCTCGGGCGGCAACGGCCGCGCGCAGAGTCGCTTCCGCGACCTCCACCGAGGAGGTTGCCAGCGCGGCGGCCGCTGCCGCATCGGCCTCCCCCGCGGCCAATCCCTCGCGTGCTGCGGCAAGGGCCACCAACTCGGCGTGCTGGGCCAAGGCCTGCTCGACGGTGGCTCGCTCCCCCAACTCGGAGCGAGCAGCCTGGGCGGCCTCCCACGTCTGGGTGGCGGACTGCAGCGCCGTGGCCGCCTCCTTCTGGGCCTGCGTGGCCTGCTCGATCCGCGCCGCGAGGTCCGCCAGCCCGTTCGGAACGGCCAGCCCGTCCAGCAGGGCGGCCTGCTCCTGCGCCGCCTTCACCTCGTTGCGCGCGGCGACGACCTGTTCGCGCAGATCGTCGAGTTGTGGGCCGACCTGATCGCACAGGTCGGCCACGTCCTGCAGTTGTTCGACGCGTTGGCGCAGCGTGCCCACGCGGTCCTCGGATGCATCCGGCAAGGCCGCCAGGGCGGCGCCGTGGGCGTCCAACTGGGCCTGCGCCGCGGTCCGGCGTTCCACGGCCAGTTGGCGGACCCGCTCGTAGACGTCGAGGCCAAGGACGCTGATGAGCAGGTCGTTGCGCTCGCTGGGCTTGGCGTGCATGAACTCGGCGAACCGGCCCTGCGGGAGGACGACGACCCGGGTGAACTGGTCGAAATCCAGTCGCAACAGGGCCGTGACCGCCGCAGTCATGTCCTTGGCGTTGTCGGCCAGGACGGTCGTGCCCCGCTCCAGGCGGGCCTCCTTGGTCGTCCCGCCGCCGGACTTGGTGAGCTTGACGACGCGGGCCGCCGTGTGGGCCACGCCAGCAACGGTGAAGTCCAGGCGCACCCGTGCCTGCACGTGGCCCTTCGCGATCACATCGCCGACGCGGCGAACGTCCTCCAGCCGGGACACCGAGCCGTACAGGGCAAACACCATCGCGTCGACGAGCGTCGACTTCCCGGCGCCGGTTGGCCCGGCCAGCGCGAACAGCTCCACGTCGGCGAGGTCCAGCACCGTCGGCTCGCGAAAGGAGCCGAACCCTGAGAGCTCAAGCCGCGTCGGGCGCATGCACTTCTCCCAACAGCTCGGCGAACAGGTGGTGCAGGCGTGGGTCCTCGATCCCACGTTCGGCGAGGAAGTCCGCGAACAGCTCCTCGGGCGAGGTGTGGAAGTGGTCATCGTCCCAGTCACCGACTGGCGCCGGCGCGTTCGGATCGGCGATCTGGACGTCCACCGCGTTGGGCAGCGACTCGCGCACGCTGTTCGCCAACCCAGCCGACGGGGGCTGCTGCAGGACGACGCGCAGGTGCGCGTCGGGGTGTTGTGCCCCCTCGGCCAGGACGCGCTCGAACGTTCCGGCGATCGTGCGCAGTTCGCGGCCAGCGGTGAGCCGCAGCCGTTGGATCGTGGCGGGGGTGGTCGACGTCGCCTCGACCAGGAGGACGTGTTTTGCCTTGGCCTGCTCGCCGAAGTCGAGCTGCAGAGGCGAGCCGCAGTACCAGGCAGGCGCCGGGCCAGCGACCTGCTGGGCCTCGTGCAGGTGGCCCAGGGCGACGTAGTGGGCCGTGGCAGGAAACGCCGTCGAGGGCACGAGGTAGTCCAGGATCGAGTGGACCTGGCGTTCGCCTCCACCCATCGTCGCACCGAGGGTGGTGAGGTGCGCCAGGAGGACGTTGACGGCGTCTGGCACGAAACCCGCGGTCAGCGCGGTGATGATCCCCTGGACCCGATCGGCGTACTTCAACTGCTGGTCGGCGTCGGATGAGCGCATGAGGTCGTCAGCACGGACGATCCCGCGCTTGGACAGAAACGGCAGTAGCGCGACTCGCAGCCGCTCGCCCGACCGGACGGCGACGTCCACGACCCCCCCGTCATCGGGACGGCGAACGTCAGCGGCAAGGTGGACATCGGCACGTTGCAGGAGCGGCCGAACCGCGCTCCACCGCCGCGGGTTGTCGTGGTTGCCGGCGATGAGGACCACCTGGGCACCGCCGTGCACGAGGTCGAGCAGGGTGCGATAGACCACCTCCTCGGCGCCGGGCGCGGGTGCGGCGGTGTCGAACAGGTCGCCGGCGATCAGCACGACGTCCACCTGGTGGTCGTGCGCGACGGTGACGATCTCGGCCAGGACGTCGCGGTGCTCGTCGAGGCGCGACCGCCCGCGGATCGTTCGGCCCACGTGCCAGTCCGACGTGTGCAGCAACTTCATCGCAGGATCTTCATCGCAGGATCACCATGGCCGACCTCCGGGCGGAACCTACGCCGGGTGTGGACCACCGCCGCGAAGCGCCGTCAGAATGGCAGTTCGACGCGAGCGCCCGCGCCCTCCTCGCGCCCGCCAGTGCCCTCGGCAGTGCCTTTGCCATCCTCATCGGTCAGGCCGTCGAACGGATCGTCGGGGTTCGCCAGCGCCGGGTCGATGCGACCTGCGGCGACCGACCCCGCGGCCAACCCTCCGGCCTCGGACCGTCGCGTCGCCCATGCCGGGAACGGGAACTCCAGGACCAGCGGGACGGGAAGCTCCGGCTGGGACAGGATCATCGTGCCGGGCTTGATGATCGTGGCCCGCTGGCGGTGGGTGGTTGGCAGGAACGCGTATTCGTCGCGGGCCGCTTCTGCCGAGTCGAGCCGGCCGACCACGCGGATCGCACTGTTGGCGATGACCCGGCGTTCCACCTCGCTGGCGGTCTGCTGGGCGCCGATCAGGATGATCCCCAGCGATCGGCCGCGTTCGGCCATGTCCAGCAGGATCTCCTTGATGGGCGACGAGCCCTCACGTGGCGCGTACTTGTTGAGCTCATCCAGCACGACGAAGAGCAGCGGCTTGGCGACGCCGGCGCGTTCCTTCTCCTCGAACGCGCGCCGGAGCGTCACGCCGACGACGAAGCGCTTGGCACGGTCGTTCAGGTTGTGGATGTCGACCACGGTGACCTGTGCGTCGCGGCGCACGCGGTGGTCTTCCGGATCAGGCACATCACCGCGGATCAGGTGTTCGAGGTGCTTGGTCGACGACCACAGGCGTCGGATGAACGCGTTGATCGTCCCGATGCCGATCGCGCGACCCGACCACTCAGGCTGGCTCGCCTCGTCCTGGAGTCGATCGACCAGCAGTTCCACCAGCGCGGGGAACGTGCGCAGAACCTCACCGTCGAGCTTGATCGCCCCGTGGCCGGCCGGGACCGCTTCGCGCTTGAGCTTGGCTGTCAGATGGTGCACGACCATCGTGTACTGCTGGCGTTCGTCCTCCGCGTCGGCGAACAGGAACGGCAGCAGTTCCTCGGAACAGAACGCCTCAAGGCTCCAGAAGAACGAGGTCACTCCCTGCAGCCGGCCGGCCACATCTGGCGTGGCGTTGCGGTCGCCCTTGCGCGGTGGCGCCCAGAACTCGGCCGACCGGAACGCGCCAGGTTCGAGGTTCAGCTTGCGGTAGCGCTCCCGCTGCGTGTCGTCGAGCACGGACGAGTCGTGGTCCAGGAACAGCAGGTCCTCACCCTTGACGTTGAAGATGAGCGCCTTGGTGTTCAACGCATCCGCCCCCAGCACGCCAGAGGTGAACAGCGCGTGCAGCAGGAACGTCGCGTACGACGTCTTGGTCGCCACACCCGACACGCCGGAGATGTTGACGTGCGCGCCGCGGGTGCCGTCCAGGAACTCAAGGTTCACGTACATCGGTTCGTCGTCGCGCGACAGCCCCGCGGGCAGCTTCTTGTCCATGCCGTCGAAGAACAACGCCTGGTTGCGCTCCGCGCCGACGGCCTTGCGCACGGCCTGGCCCGGCAGGGGCGGGACGAAGACCTCCGGTTCGAAGCGCGTTGCCATGATCTGCGCGGCCTCGCTGATCTCCGCGGGCAGAACGCCGTCCTCGATCAGGAACACGTCGGAGTCGAAGCGCGCGCCCTCATGACGTGCCCGGACCTGCCCAACGACGCCGTAGATGCGCACGGGCCCGCGACCCGCCGGGGTGCGTTCCAGCGCCACCACGTCGTCGAGTTGCAGGAAGCTGTCGGGTGCCACGGCCACCCAGAAGTCCAGCGGGGTCGCGTCCTCGGTCCCGATGACACGACCCACCGGACGCGGCGCGGCCTCCACGTCGATCTCGACCTCGTCGGACTCCACGGCGCTCCCTCGATGCAACCTGGCGGCGACCCTAACGCCGAGGTGTCACGCACCTGACGCATGCCGGCATCCCTACGCTCGCCCGCATGCGCTACGCCCCGATGCTTGCCAGCCACGCAACCGTTGCCGACGTGCCCGGACGCTGGCTGTTGGAGTACAAGTGGGACGGGATGCGCCTGCTGCTGGAGCGCCACGACCACGGGCTGGTGCTCTTCAGCCGCAACGGGGTCGACGCCACCGAGCGCTTCCCGGAACTCCACGGGCTTGCGGACCGCGTGCCCGTCGGCACGGTGCTGGACGGTGAGGTGGTCGCGTTCGACGAGGCCACCGGCCAGCCCAGCTTTGCCCGGCTGCAGCGACGCATGCACGTTTCCAACGCCGACACCGCTCGGCGCGCCGCGACGGAGGTGCCCGTCGGGCTGATGGTCTTCGACCTGCTCGCGCTGGGAGACCAGGATCTGCTGAACCAGCCGCTGACCACGCGACGCGAGCGCCTGACCGCGCTCGGACTGGGCAGCAGCGGCGGCAGCGACCCGTGGCGCGTCCCGCCGTCGGCACCCGGCAACCTCGCCGACCTGCTGGCCACGGCCTCCAACCATGGCATCGAGGGAGTCGTCGCCAAGGACCCGGCAGGCACCTACCAACCGGGCGAGCGCTCGCCATCGTGGCGCAAGATCAAGGTGCGCCAACGCCAGGCGTTCGTCGTCGCCGGCTGGTTGGAAGGCAGCGACGGAGCGCCGCTCGGCTCGCTCCTGCTGGGCTACCACGACGCCGAGGGATCCCTGCGTTGGGCCGGCACCGTCGGCAGCGGCCTGTCCACGGAAACCGCGGCCGCACTGCATGCGACGTTCGTGCAGATGGAGCAGCCCGAGCTGGCCCTGGTGGACTGTTCCCTCGACGAGGCGGGTACGCGCGAGGGGCGTTGGGCACCCAGTCGGACCCCCGGCAGCGACGGACCGCGCGTGGCGCATGCCGTCGCGCCAACGCTGGTCGTCGAGGTGGAGTTCGCCGAATGGACACCGCAAGGCAGGTTGCGACACCCGGTGTTCAAGGGCGCCCGCATGGACAAGGCCCCGGCGGAGGTGACGCGAACGACGTGAGCGTGACCTCGGCGAGCGCAGGGGCCATACTGGCAGCCACGACCGGCCGAACTTCCCCCGACAGACGAAGGTCCCCATGCCGCGCGCGATCTGGTCCGGTGCCATCAGCTTTGGGCTGATCAACATCCCGGTGAAGCTGGTGACGGCGGTGAGCCGCAAGAACGTCGGCTTTCGCGAACTCCGGCGCGAGGACGGCTCGCGCATCCGCCACCGGAAGGTCGGCGCGACCGACGGCGAAGAGGTGCCCAACGACCAGATCGTCAAGGGCTACGAGATCTCGCCCGACCGCTACGTAGTCATCGAGCCCGACGAGCTGCGGGCGCTCGCGCCCAAGGCCGCACGGACGATCGAGCTGGAGGACTTCGTCGACCTCGACCAGATCGACCCGATCTACTTCGACAGCCCGTACTACCTGATCCCCACGGAGACCGCCGGCAAGGCCTACCTCCTGCTCCACAAGGCTCTGACGGAGTCCAACAAGGTCGGGATCGCACGGTTCGTGCTGCGCAGCAAGCAGTACCTGGCGGCGATCCGCCCGCTGGGCAATGCCCTGGCGATCTCCACCATGGTCTACGACGACGAGGTCATGCAGGCCGAGGACCTCGAGGGCCTGCCCAACCCCGACGACTTCGAGATCGCTGATCGGGAACTGACGATGGCCACAATGCTCATCGAATCCCTCACGGTGGACTTCACGCCCGAGAAGTACACCGACACCTACCGCGAGCGGGTGCTGGAACTGATCCAGGCGAAGGCCGATGGCCAGGAGATCGTGACCCTGCCCGACGACCAGAAGACCTCCGGCGACGTCGTGGACCTCATGGCCGCCCTGGAGGCATCGTTGGCGGCCGCGAAGCAGGCCAAGGACGAAGCCAAGGCGGGCCCGGGCTCTGGCGCAGGTGGTGGCGAGGGAGCAGGCCGCGACGCTGACGACGCCAAGACCGCGTGAGCGAGCGCACCCAGGTCGTCATCGGTGGGCGCGAGCTCGCGGTCTCCAACCTCGACAAGGTCATGTGGCCGGCCACGGAGACGACCGCCGCGGTGACCAAGGCCCACGTGATCGACTACTACGTGCGCATCGCGCCGGTGCTGCTCCCCCACATCGCCGGCCGGCCGCTGACGATGATCCGCTTCCCCGACGGCGTCGACGGGCCATCGTTCTTCGAGAAGCGCTGCCCGGACCACCGCCCCGAGTGGATGCAGACCGTTCGCCTGGGACGTGACGGCAAGGACAAGGTCGTCGACCACTGCAACGTGACCGACGTGGCTGGGCTGGCGTGGCTGGCCAACATGGCGTCACTCGAACTGCACACATCCCTGGCGAGGGAGCCCGACACCTTCACGCCGACGTGCGTCGTGTTCGACCTGGACCCGGGCGCGCCCGCCGACGCGGCAACGTGCGCCAGGGTTGCGCTGCTGTTGCGCGAGGGCTTCGAGCGGCTGGGCCTGCAGTCGTGGGTCAAGACGTCGGGTTCCAAGGGCCTGCAGGCCTATGTCCCGCTGCACACGCCAACGACCTACGACGCGACACGCGGGTTCGCGCTGGCCATCGGGCAGGTCCTGGAGCGGGTGCACCCGGAGCTGGTGACGACCAACATGAGCAAGGACGAACGCCCGGGCAAGGTCTTTCTCGACTGGTCCCAGAACCACCTGACCAAGACGACCGTCAGCGTCTACTCACTGCGGGCACGACCACGTCCGACCGTGTCGACGCCGCTGACGTGGGACGAGGTGAGCGACGCGGCGGACACCGGCCACGCGTCTGGGTTGGTGTTCACCGCCGACGACGCGCTGGCGCGCGTGACGACCCACGGCGACCTGTTCGCCCCCGTCGAGTCAACACACCAGCAACTCCCGCCATTGGGCTGACCGCCGCGTGATGCGGCGCTCTTGGGAACAGGCGGGCGGAATCGAACCGCCGTCTGGTTGGCTCCACCACCAGACCCGACCCTGCGCACCTCGGACCAAGGACCACCGCATGTCCAGCCTGTTCCACCGCACCGTCTCCGATGACCCGAAGTTCACCCTGCTGCGCTCGATGGCCTCGTTCGCCGACGTCGCTGACGGCGACCTGAAGGCGTTCGTCAACGCCGCCGATTTCACCGAGCGCCCGGCCGGATTCCACCTCATGGATGAAGGGCGCTTCGCCTACGAGGTGTTCGTCGTGCTCGCGGGTGCCGTGGAGGTGACGCGCGGCGACAACCTGGTCGCGCTGCGCGGCGCCGGCGACGTCATGGGCGAGATCGCGGTCATCGAGAACACGCCACGCACGGCCACCGTCACGGCGGTCACGGACGTGCAGCTTGCCGTCTGGGACGTCGCCACCTTCGCCACGCTGATGGCGGACCTGCCGACCGTCCGGGCCCTGATCGACAAGCTCATCGCGGCCCGCCCCCACTGACCGGTTGTTGGTCTCGGCCGCAACACCCGTTTCGGGTGCATTCGGTCAAGCCGTGAGCTGGCGTTAAGGTCGGGGCATGCCCGCACCCTTCGTCTTTGACCGAACGTTCGACTTCGACGTGCCAGTCGCGCAGTTCTGGGACGCGTTGACGCGCACCGACGACTACGTCGACTGGTGGCCGTGGCTCACCGGGTTTGACCTCCCGGAGCTGGCGATCGGAAACGTCGCCAGCATGGTCATCAAGGCGCCGCTGCCCTACACCCTTGACGTGGACGTCGAACTGGTTGCCGTCGACCCAGGCCGCTGCATCGAGGGGATCGTCAGCGGCGACGTCAGCGGCCCGGCCCGCCTGCACGTGACCGGCGCCGGCGGGACGACGCAGGCGCGCCTGTCCTGGGAGTTGGCGGTGGCGAGCACCCTGCTGACCGGACTCGCGCGCGTGGCTCGACCATTGCTGGTCTGGGGCCACGACCGGGTGGTCGGTGTCGGCCTGCGCCAGTTCACTGCAGCGGCACTGTCTGACGGGCGATCGGTCCGGGTCAGCCGTGCCACCCAAGGAGCTGGGCCGCCACGGCCAGTTGCGCGTCGGTCGGCTGCCCGAAGTGGCCCGTCCACTCCCCCCGGCCAGCGACCAGGATGACGGCTGCCTCGGCGAGGTCGCCGGCGCCGTAATCGCGGTCATCGCAGCTGCACGGTGGCCACCAGTCGATGGTCAGGCCGCGGGCTTCCAGCCAGCGGTCGTGGTCCGCCGCGGTGAGGCGGGCGTAGTCGATGACATGGGTCAGTTCGTGGGCGAGCGTGGCACTGATCTGGTTCACGGTGTGGCTGTCACGGACGTACACCTCGACGACCCGGCGCTGGTTGTCGGCGAATCCGAGGCGGCCGCGGCGACCGGGCAAGAAGTCGACCGACCACCCCAGGCCCGTCCAGTCGAACCGCACACGTGCCAGCGCCTGCTCGCCCAGCACCTCCCAACGTGGCTTGCGATCCGATGGGGCTTCAACCCTTTCGGCGAATGGCGCCGGTCTGATGGTGGGCACCACCGCACCGGAAGGCTCGTCGCCGGGTCCCGAGGGCCCGGGCCGCTCCGCCTGCTCCGACTCCCTGATGGCAGCGACAAATGCCGACATCTCTGCGACCGACGTGCCGGCGGCGTCCGGCGGACCAGGTGTGCGCTTGCCCCCGTCTCCCTCGGCGGGCAGAACCCAGGCCGCCACGCCGGCCACCGCAAGTCCGTCGGGCAGGCCCTCGATCGCGTACACGCCGACGGGGCCGGGCACGCCGGTGGCGATCATGCCGATGATGGCGCTCACGACCGGCAGACTTCGAGTCCGACGCTGCATGCGCTGTTTGACAACCATTCGTGTGCCTGGCCTTGGGCGGTGAGCGCGCCGGCCTGGCGAGAGTCGTTGGCTCAATGGCCATGCTGGCATGGCCACGTGACCCCGGCATGACCACGGCGTGACCACGGTCGCGCGGTCCGTACGGACCATCGCCCGTGCGATCCCGCACGACCGTTCAGCCACGATGGGAACTTCGCAGCCGCCCATGGTCGTTGTTTCCGACGGAGGCGCTTCCCGATCAGCGCTTCCGACTTGCGGTGGTGATCGGTGCGGGCCCGTCCTTTGTGGACGGGCCCGCGCTCTGTCTGGGACCTCGACGACGCCACATGGCACGACCGATGCCAAGGTTCGGCGACCCCGCCCGTTCTGTCGGGGCCGTGCCGAGCAGGATCGAACCGACGGGTGTCCAATGGCCCTCGGTCGGATGTGCGTGCGCCCGGCCGGGCATGCGGCCATCGCGCCGGCCCGCGACCATTAGCCTCGCACTCGAAGGGCGCGTAGCTCAGTTGGTCAGAGCACCCGGCTCATACCCGGAGTGTCGCAGGTTCGAGCCCTGCCGCGCCCACCCAGCCCAGCTCTGCAACCCGCGATGTTTGGTCAGAGCACCCGGCTCATACCCGGAGTGTCGCAGGTTCGAGCCCTGCCGCGCCCACCCAGCCCAGCTCTGCAACCCGCGATCGCCACCAACGCGCGTCGCGCCCCTGTCCACAGATCGAAAATTTGTTCGATCCCATGTGACACCGATGTGGTTGTGTACGGGCATGGATGAGATGACCCGCGTCGACGACCTGGCCTCGGTGGCTGCCGCTGCGGACCGGGGGATGGTGCGGCTGGTGGCCCGGCTGATAGAGGGAGCCGACCGCATCGCGGCCGAGTCCGGCGTCACCGTCGAAGTGTGGTTGCAGACCCGGTCCCGCCTGCCCGCCTGGGAACGCCGCGGCCTGCTGATCGCCGCCGACGTCCTGCCGCGGATGCCCAGGCTGTGGGCGGCCTGGCAGGACGGGCTGGTGTCGTGGCCGATCGTCGCGTCCGTAGCCGCGACCGTGGCACGCGAGGCCCGAGGCCTGCATGCCGCCGCGGACGACCTGGTCGGTCGCGCGGCGGTCGAGCTGGCCGACGCCGACCCCGAGATGCTGCTGAGTGTCCTTGCGGACTGGACCGCGCAGGTCCGACACGACCGTGAAGCCCGCCGTGAGGCCCGCCGCGTGGACGACGACGTGCTGTTGTTCCAGCCCCGTCTGGACGGCACCGGCGGGACCCTGTGGGCCGACCTCGCCGGGGTGTCGTTCGCGGCCGTCACCGACGCGATCATCGACGCCCGACCCGACCCCGCGCTCGCCGCCAACCCCAGTGGCGACCGTGACATCGCGGCAGGCAACCGGATGTCGGCCGGGCACGCCAACGCGCTCGGCCTGCTCAAACTGTGTTCCGACAACGGTGATGGGACGGTGAAGCGGCCGCTGGTCGTCGCGACGGTCAGCCTGGAAACCCTGCTCGGGCTGTCCGACCGGCCCGGACGACTGGTCACCCAACTGTTCGGCGGGTCGTGCCGGATCACCGCCCAAGGCGCCCGACACCTCGCCGACGGCGGCTGCGATCTGCGCCCGGTGATCCTGGACGGTCACGGCGGCCTTATCGGCGTCGGCAGGACCCGACGGTTCACCCCCGGATGGCTGCGTGAAGCGCAGCTGGCGTTGCACACCACCTGCACGTTTCCGGGCTGCAGACGTCCCGCCCGGCTCGCCACGTCCGACCATGCCACCGAATTCGACGACGGCGGAACCACGGATGCGGCCAACGTCCATCCGGTCTGCCACCGCCATCACGGCGGGAAGACGCCAGACTACGACACCACCCGCCGGCGCGTCGGCGATCCGGACTGGACCGTCACCATCGGTTACGACCATTCGGTCACCTGGACGAACACCCGCGCCGGCCTCACCGTCGTCCAACCGTCACTGCCACGCCTGCTCGACCTGTCCGACCCTCAACACGCCGGCCGCGCCGGTGACACCGCGGCAACGGAGCCCCGTCAGCACCGACGAGCCGGCTGACCCGTCTCGCCCGGCCACGACCGGGCGCATTGGCGTGAGCATGCGCGGCCGACCGGGCAGGAACCTGTCCGCAGGGCCGGACCGAGGTGGCCTCGCCGCCATGCACGTCGCCAAGCGCGATCCGTCCAACCGCCTCCGCCTCGCACCGTTGCCAGGCGGCGTGGACGTCGTGACCGTGACGGACATCCCCCTGCCTCGCCGGAGGGGATGTCCTCCGTCAAGGTCGATGACACGGCGCGGTGGCTGCTGTGACGCTGCCAGCTGGTGGTTGAGCGCTCACGACGATCGCATGATCGACTACCCAGCGACGGTTGGGCGCCTACCGTCATCGGCCTGCCTCGTGGGGAGCAATCGATGGCGCAGCCACTGGTGGTCACTCCCTCGGCGTTGACGCGCGACGACGTGGTGAGCGTGGCCCGGCAGTGGCGCACCGTGGTGGTCGATGCGACGACGGTGGCGTCGATGCAGGCCACCCGTGACGTCGTCGAACGACTGGCCGCCCAACCCGAACCCGTCTATGGCGTGTCAACCGGGTTTGGTGCCCTTGCCACGCGTCACGTGCCCCCCGAACTGCGCGATCGCCTGCAGGTCTCCCTGATCCGCTCCCACGCAGCGGGATCAGGTCAACCGGTCGAGGTCGAGGTGGTTCGGGCCATGATGGTCCTGCGCCTGAGGACCCTGGCCAGTGGGGCAACCGGCGTCCGCCCAGAGGTCGCCGAGACGTTGGCCGCCCTGCTCAACGCCGGCATCACGCCGGTGGTGTCGGAGTACGGGTCACTGGGGTGTTCCGGCGACCTGGCTCCACTGGCAACCGTTGCGCTGGCCATGCTGGGCGAGGGACAGGTGGAGGACCGGGGCATGCGCTGCAGCGCGCATGAGGCCCTGGCGCACCACGGCATCGCGCCCCTGGTCCTTCAGGCCAAGGAAGGGCTGGGCCTGATCAATGGCACCGAGGGAATGCTCGGCATGCTGCTCCTGGCCGGCCACGACCTCGAGCGCCTGCTGCGTCTGGCGGACGTTGCCGCTGCGATGACCATCGAGGCCCTGCTGGGCACCGACCGAGCGTTCGATGCCGACCTCATGGCCATGCGTCCCCAGGTTGGCCAGCAGGACTCGGCCGCGAACCTGCGCACGCTGCTGGCCGATTCCGAGATCGTCGCCAGCCACGCCGACCCCGCGGTCGACGCGCGCGTGCAGGACGCCTACTCGCTGCGCTGTTCACCACAGGTCCACGGGGCGGCGCGCGACACGCTCGCGTTCACCCAGGCAATCGCGGACCGAGAACTGTCCGCCGCGATCGACAACCCGGTCGTGACGCCGGACGGGCGCGTCGCCTCGAACGGCAACTTCCACGGCGCCCCGGTTGCCCACTCGCTGGACTTCCTGGCGATCGTCGCGGCCGATGTCGCGTCGATCGCAGAGCGACGGACGGACCGCCTGCTGGATGCCACGCGCAGCCACGGGCTCCCAGCGTTCCTGGCTCACGATCCCGGCGTCGACTCGGGCCACATGATCGCCCAGTACACGGCCGCCGGGATCGTGTCGGAGATGAAACGACTGGCCGCACCAGCGAGCGTGGACTCGATCCCGTCGTCGGCGCTGCAGGAGGACCACGTGTCGATGGGCTGGGCGGCCGCACGCAAGCTGCGCCGGTCGGTCGACGGCTTGGCGCGTGTGCTGGCGATCGAGATCGTCACCGCGGCCCGCGCCCTGGACCTGCGCGCGCCGCTGCGACCCGGCGTCGGCACGGGCGCTGCCCTCGCCGCCGTCCGCGACGTGGTCGAGGGTCCCGGCCCGGACCGCCACGTCGCGCCCGAGATCCAGGCCGTCGTCGACCTGGCCCTCAGCGCGACGTTGCTCGACCGCGTGGAAGCAGCGACGGGACCACTCGCCTGAAACGCGGAGCCACAAGCAACCGAGGAGCCGTCGTGACCACCATGCCAGACACCGCGTCAGGCCCCGGACCGCGGCCGGTCCGTGCACCCCGGGGGACCCAGCTGACCGCCCGCGGCTGGCCGCAGGAGGCCGCCCTGCGGATGCTGCAGAACAACCTCGATCCCGAGGTCGCGGAGCATCCCGACGAACTGGTCGTCTACGGGGGGACGGGCAAGGCCGCCCGTGACTGGGCCAGCTTCGACGCCCTGATCCGCACGCTGACCACGCTGGCGCCGGACGAGACGATGCTCGTCCAGTCCGGCCGACCCGTGGGGGTCATGCGGACCCATGAGTGGGCGCCGCGCGTGCTGATCGCCAACTCCAACCTGGTCCCCGACTGGGCGACGTGGGACGAGTTCCGCCGACTCGACGCACTCGGGCTGACGATGTACGGCCAGATGACCGCCGGCTCGTGGATCTACATCGGGACCCAGGGGATCCTCCAGGGCACCTACGAGACCTTCGCCGCCGTCGCCGCGAAGCGTTTCGGCGGCACGCTGGCCGGCACGCTCACGCTGACCGCGGGCCTGGGTGGCATGGGCGGTGCCCAACCGCTGGCAGTCACGATGAACGACGGCGTCGCGCTGTGCATCGACTGCGACCCGTCGCGCATCGCAAAGCGCATCGAGACGCGCTACCTCGATGTGGCCGCGCCATCGCTGGACGAGGGCCTGACCATGGCCGCGGACGCCAGGGCCGCGCGCCGTCCGCTGTCCATCGGCGTGTTGGGGAACGCCGCGATCGTCGTGCCGGAGCTCCTGCGCCGCGGCGTCGAGGTGGACATCGTCACCGACCAGACCTCGGCCCACGATCCCCTGGCGTACCTGCCGATCGAGGTTGCGTTCGAGGACTGGGACGCGGCTCGCACCAAGGACCCGGTCGCATTCACCGCCATGGCGCGCCAGTCCATGGCCCGACACGTCGAGGCGATGGTCGGCTTCATGGACGGCGGCGCCGAGGTGTTCGACTACGGCAACTCGCTGCGCGGCGAGGCCGAACTGGCCGGCTATGACCGTGCCTTCGCCTACCCGGGATTCGTGCCCGCGTACATCCGGCCACTGTTCTGCGACGGCAAGGGCCCGTTCCGGTGGGCGGCCCTGTCCGGCGACCCCGCCGACATCGCGGCGACCGACCGGGCCGTGCTGGCCCTGTTCCCCGACAACGAGCCGCTGGCCCGCTGGATGCGGATGGCAGGCGAGCGCGTCGCGTTCCAGGGCCTGCCGGCGCGGATCTGCTGGCTTGGGTACGGCGAGCGCGACCGCGCGGGCCTGGCGTTCAACGACCTCGTCGCGTCGGGCGAGGTGGCAGCACCGATCGTGATCGGGCGCGACCACCTGGACTGCGGGTCCGTGGCGTCGCCCTACCGGGAGACCGAAGCCATGCTGGACGGCAGCGACGCCATCGCCGACTGGCCGCTGCTCAACGCGATGGTGAACGTCGCGTCGGGTGCATCCTGGGTGTCGATCCACCACGGTGGTGGGGTCGGCATGGGTCGCTCGATCCATGCCGGCCAGGTCTGCCTGGCCGACGGGACCGAGCTGGCCGCCCAGAAGCTGGAGCGCGTGCTGACCAACGACCCCGGCATGGGCGTGATCCGCCACGTCGACGCCGGCTACGACCGCGCCGTCGAGGTCGCGCAGGCGACGGGTGTGCGCATCCCGATGCGGGAGGGCTGAGTGAGCTCAACCCTGTTCGCCAACATCGGCGAGCTGGTCACCTGTGACCCAACGGTCCGCGACGGTGACCCGCTGGGCCTGATGCACGACGCCGCTGTCGTCTCCCTCGACGGCCGCGTCGCGTGGGTTGGAAGGAACAGCGGCCCCCTGCCCGACTGCGACCGTCGTGTCGACGTGGCGGGCGCCGCGGTTGTGCCCGGCTTCGTGGACAGCCACGCGCACCTGGTCTTCGCGGGCGAGCGCAGCCAGGAGTTCGCCGCGCGCATGACGGGTCAGCCCTACGCCGCCGGCGGCATCCGCACAACCGTCGCCGCCACCCGAGCAGCCAGCGACAACGACCTTGCCGCTGGCCTGGCACGCCTCGTGGCCGAACTGCGCCGCCAGGGTGTCACCACCTTCGAGGTGAAGTCGGGCTACGGCCTGACGGTCGCCGACGAGTCGCGGGCACTGCGCCTGGCCCATGGGGTCACGTCGGAGACGACGTTCCTGGGCGCCCACGTCGTGCCCGCCGAGTACGGCGACGACGTGGCCGGCTACATCGACCTGGTGACCGGTCCCATGCTGGCCGCGTGCGTCCCCCACGCCCGGTGGATCGACGTGTTCATCGAGGACGGGGCATTCGACGGCGACGCAGCCCGGACCATCCTGCGGGCCGGCATGGCCGCGGGCCTGCAGGCGCGGGTGCACGCCAACCAACTGGCCCACGGGCCGGGCGTGCAGGTCGCCTGCGAGGTCGGAGCCGCATCGGCCGACCATTGCACGCACCTCGATGACGCCGACGTCGACGCGCTGGCATCCACCGGCGTCGTGGCCACACTGCTCCCGGGTGCGGAGTTCTCGACGCGTTCGCCCTACCCGGACGGGCGCCGACTGATCGAGGCAGGCGTCACACTGGCGCTGGCGACCGACTGCAACCCCGGCACCTCCTACACGACGTCCATGCCGTTGATGATCGCCCTGGGCGTGCGCGAGTGCGGCCTCTCCCCCGCGCAGGCGGTCTGGGCCGCCACGACGGGCGGCGCGACCGCGCTGCGACGGACCGACGTCGGCCACCTCGGCATCGGCGCGTGCGCGGACCTGGTCGTGCTCGACGCCCCGTCCCACGTCCACCTCGCCTACCGACCGGGGGTCCCCCTGGTCGCTGCCGTCCACGCCGCCAGCGATGACGCGGACACCCACCCGGACCACACCAGCGAGGGATCACGGCCATGACGTTCGCGCGCCCACCCGCCGGCGACGACCCGCTTTGGCCGCGCGCGTCGGCCTGGCTCGGTGCGGGCGACCCGGCGACGGCGCCACTGCGCGTGGTCGGCGTGCCGTGCTCGGTTGGATCGATCTCGCCGTCCCAGGCCTGGCGGACGCCTGCCGCCGTTCGATCCGCGCTGGTGCGGCTGTCGCCCTGGGACGCCGTCTCCGGCACGGACCTGCTGGCCGAGCTCCCAGCTGCGGACCTCGGTGACTGGCCGGTCGCCGACGACGATCTCCCGACCGCCATCGAACGCATCGCAACCCTCGCCGAGCGGCTGCGAACGGACAGCGGCGCATCGCTGCCGGTCGACCACACGGTCTACGCGTTTCTCGGCGGGGACAATGCCATCACGCGGCCGCTGGTTGCAGGCCTGCTCGGCCCGGACCTGGCCACGGTGGGGTTGGTGACCCTCGACGCCCACCACGATGTCCGCCACCTCGACGAGGGACCGCGCAACGGGACACCCGTACGCGGCCTGCTGGAGGATGGCCTGCCAGGTGGCAACGTCGTCCAGGTCGGAATCGGCGCGTTCTCCAACTCCGCGCCCTACCGCGCCTGGTGCGACGACCACGGCATCACCGCCATCGGCGTCGACCGGGTCCACGCGCAGGGCGTCGACGCGATCGTCGAGGAGGCGTTGCGCCACCTCGACGGCTGCACGCAGATCTTCGTGGACGTCGACGTCGACGTGCTGGACGTCGCCTACGCGCCCGCATGCCCGGGAGCGCGGCCCGGTGGGTTCACGCCCGGGCAGCTCTTCGCGGCCGTACGCCTGCTGGCCGACGATCCCCGCGTGGTGGCCTGCGACCTCGTCGAAGTCGACGCGGCAACGGACCACGACGGGCGCACGGTGATGGCAACGGCCATGACCCTGCTGGCGTTTGCCGCCGGTGTGGCTGGTCGGTCAGCTGGAGAGGGCGCTGGCGCCTGAGCGGCCGGCGGTCGCGGCGACCAGGCCGAGCGACGCCTGGATCGAGAAGATCGCGTCCGTGGACGGTGCCTGCGTCGATTCCCCGACGGCGTGGGCCGCCAGGTTGGCGAGGTCGGCGTTCACCGCCAGGCGATCCGCCTCTGCGCTGCCGCCGATCTCCGGTGGCGGCGGCGGTGGCGTCTGCTCGGCCGGCGGGGCGTGCTGGACCGCCTGCAGCTGGGAGAACGTCAGTTGCCCCGCGGCAGCAGCAACGTTCATCGACAAACCTCCATCACGCTCAAACATCGGCCGTCGGATACGAGTCTGTAGCCACACCCCGCCGTTCGGCCGGGCCACACCGTCAGGCGCGCGCGCCGTCCGGCAGGTAGCGCTTGAGTTCACGTCGGGCCAACGACATCTTGTGCACCTCGTCGGGCCCGTCGAACACCCGCATGGTGCGGGCATGGGCCCACAACAACGCCAACGGCGTGTCGTTGGTGAACCCCGCTCCGCCGTGGGCCTGGATGGCCTTGTCGATGACCCACTCCGCGGTTCGGGGTGCTGCCACCTTGATCGCGCTGACCTCGACGCGTGCGCCGCGATTGCCGACCGTGTCCATGAGCCACGCGGTCTTGAGGACCAGCAGGCGGGCCTGCTCGATCCGCACGCGCGACTCGGCAATCCAGTCCTGGATGACGCCCTGGCGCGCCAGCGGCTTGCCGAACGCCTCGCGGGCGATGGTGCGCTCACACATGAGGTCGAAGGCACGTTCCGCCATCCCGATGGCGCGCATGCAGTGGTGGATCCGACCGGGACCCAGTCGCGCCTGCGCGATCGCAAAGCCCTCCCCCTCGCCCTTGAGGATGTTCGAGGCGGGCACGCGCACGTCGGTGTAGCGGACCTCGGGGTGTCCGCCGTTGCCGTCGTAGTGACCGTAGACCGGCAGGTCCCGGACCACCTCGACGCCCGGGGTGTCAAATGGCACCAGGACCATCGATTGGCGGCGGTAGGGCTCGGCGTCGGGATCGGTGACGCCCATGAAGATCGCCACCTTGCAGCGATCGCGGCTGGCGCCCGACGACCACCACTTGGTGCCGTTGATGACGTACTCGTCGCCGTCGCGCACGATCGAGGACTGGATGTTGGAGGCGTCCGAGGACGCGACCGCGGGCTCCGTCATGGCAAAGCAGGACCGGATCTCACCGTCGAGCAACGGCAGCAGCCACTCCTGCTGCTGGTCCGGTGTGCCGAACTCGGCCAGCACTTCCATGTTGCCCGTGTCGGGGGCCGCGCAGTTGGTCGCCTCCGGCGCGAGCACCGGCGAGCGGCCCATGATCTCCGCGAGCGGTGCGTATTCGAGGTTGGTCAGGCCCGCGCCATGGTCGTGGTGCTCGCTGCGTGGCAGGAACAGGTTCCACAGCCCACGTCGTCGCGCCTCGACCTTCAACTCGTGCATGATCGCAGGCTCGAAATGGCGCTCGCCCGAGGCCTCGACCTGCGCGGCGTGGGTCCCCTCGTTGGGGATGACCCACGTGTCGAGGAAGTCCTGGAGCTCAGCCTGCAACTCCAGGGTGCGGGCTGACGGGGCGAAGTCCATCCGGTGCGCCTTCCTGGCGATCGGGTGGCGACGTTAGGCCAAGCCCGGCCCGGAAAGGACGGGCCGATCCCACAACGGGGACCGGCCCGGCGCGTGGAACAGAGTCAGCGGTAGCCGAGCTTCAGCGAGCAGGCGGGCCAGGCGCGCCACGTCTGGTCGGCGAGCACGCGCTCTCCGACGATGATCTGCTGCTGACGCGTGGCCAGTCCGGCGTGGCTGGGCATGTCCGCGTCGCGGTAGGCGTCCCAGGTGCGGGGGTGGAACTGGATGCCACCCTCGAAGAAGCCGTTCTCGCCAGGGTTGGTCCCGTAGTCCCAGCGGGCGGAGTCCCCGGCTGGCATCCCACTGCCTGACCATTCGCCCGACTCGCAGTCAGCCAAGCGGTCCCAGATGTGCTGGCGGTCGGCGGGCATCCAGTCCGCAGCATTGGCGAGGTAGCCGTCGGCATCGAGTTCGCCCTTGGCGAGCGCGTCGAGGACGTCGGCGGTGGCGAACTCGCGCAGGGCCAACGCGTCCTCGATCTGGGTGGCGGCGGCGTCGACCGCGTCCCAGCCCGGTCGCGCCTGTGCGGCCGCGGACTCATCGGCGAACGCGTTGATGGCTTCACCGAACAGGATGCCGGTGAGGAAGATGGAGAGACTGGCGGCGGTGCGGATCACATGTCGGCGCCGGGTGGCTGCCGTGGTCGTGGCGATCACGAGATGCTCCTGGTCAGGGGGGGCTGCAAGCGGGAGTAGCTCAATCGCTTACTGCTGCAAGCAGCGTGGCGCGTTCAGCTGGCGGCGTCCAGCCCGCCGCGACAATGCGCTGCCCCGGCAAGATCAGGGAGGCGGGCGCCACGCCACTCGGGCCGGGATTCCGTGCGACAAACGCCCTTGACCCCGTGGAATCGGACAAAACGCACGCCCACCTCCGACCTCCCAGGCGCACCGAGCCCCGGATCCCCCGCGCGTTGATCGCTCGCTACAGCGAGCGGTCGCTTCCTGCGGCAAGCGTTTCGGCGCGTTCGGCTCGGCCGACCCGGAACCCCTGCGCGGCGCGATCAGTGAGCTCAGTGCCGGCCCGACCCAGCCGGGCCCTGCCGGCGGCAAAGCCGTGGCGGACGCCGTGACGACCGACGTCACGGACGTGGGCAGCGGCCGCCTTGGCGGCCGCGCGACGCCGCGCCGAGCCCAACTCGGGGTCGAGCAACCACGTGGCGGCTGCCCCGACTGCGGCCCCGACGCCCAGGGTCAGGGTGCGTCTGACACTGCCCACCTGCGCCTCCCCGTGGCCGAGGGGCGCGACCCTATCCGCTGACGTTGGTCACACCCGGGGCCAACAGCGACGACCCTCGAGGTCCTCGCCCCCGCCATCCCGGCAGCAGGCACGGGACCTGCAACACGACGTCCGCCCGGGTGCACAACCAGTCCAGCCGCGGCCACTCGTCATCCCACGCAAGTGCCACGGTCAGGCGGCCCCCTCCGGGCAGCGGCAGCCCCAGGATGGAGATGTCCTCGCCGAACCAGTCGTCGGGGAGCAGCGGCAGGACCAGGATCGCCTCTGGCGTCTCCTGGGCCAGGATCCCAGACACCAGGCCCAGAAACGACGCGGCCTGGGCCGGGCCGTGGGCCTCGCCATCCAGCAACGCCCGCGCGCAGGCCAGGCAGCGATCCCACGCACTCGCGTCGCGCCAGGCCGCCTCAGCCTGGCCGACCGTGGCCGTGGACAACAGGTCGACGGCCCCGGAGCGATGGTGCAGCGCACCATCGACCATCCGCGAACGCAGGATGCCGAGCAGCCCGTCCAGGCGTGGATCGTGCGGATCGTCCCAGGCGAGGCGCCATGCGAGCCGCGCGGGCGCGTCGGCGGCCGGTGGCGGCACCTCGTACGGGGCAACGGCCCGGCCGATGCTGCCGGACGCAATCTCGATCGCCGCCTGCAACTCGGGCGGACCCAGGCTGACCCGGGTGGCCGCATCCCAAGCAGGCAAACGACGCAGCCGGCGACGGGCTCCGCGTGGCGAAGCTGGCAGGACGGTCGGCAGCGACACGTCGGTCCGGTCGGTCGGCTCGACCAACGCTAGGGGCTGATCGGGCTTTCGGCACCGGGATTTCGCCTCCCGCCACCTGCATGGTGGTGGACCAGTGCGGTCGTCGCCCCAGGCGTTACCGTGCGCGCATGACGTCACGTCCTCCAGCAGCGCCGGCAACTGCCGGTTCGCAAGCCGCCCCCACGCGTCAGCGTCTGCTGCAGGCGGGCGCCGGTTCGTCGGCAGAAGCCTTCGGTTCAGCCGAGTGGGCAATGCTCAGCGTCATCGCGGTCATCTGGGGCTCCAGCTTCCTGCTGATCGACATCGGCCTCGATGCGTTGCGCCCGGGCGTGATCACAATGGCCCGCGTCGTGCTGGGCTATGGCGCACTGTCGTTGCTGCCTCGGGCGCGTGTCCGCCTGGACGCCCAGGACCAACCCCGGGTGGTGCTGCTGGGCATCGTGTGGATCGGCATCCCGCTGGTGCTGTTCCCGATCGCCCAGCAATGGATCTCCAGCTCGGTCGCGGGCATGCTGAATGGCGCCGTGCCGCTGACCTCCGCGGCGTGGGCCGGCGTGCTGCTGCGGACGTTGCCGGGGGGTCGCCAAGCCATCGGCCTGATCGTCGGGTTCGCCGGGATCGTGGCCGTGTCGTGGCCGGGCCTCGGTGAGGGCGACAGCACGCTGCTGGGAACCGTGCTGGTGTTGCTTGCCGTGGCGCTCTACGGCTTGGCGACCAACCTGGCCGTGCCCCTGCAACAGAAGTACGGGGCCTTGCCCGTGCTGCGCCGGGCGCAGCAGTCCGCCCTCATGATCGTCGTGCCGTTCGGCCTGTGGCAGCTCCCCGGATCGCACTTCGAACTGGGGCCCGTCCTGGCCATGGTGCCGCTGGGTGTGCTGGGGACCGGCGTCGCGTTCGTGATGATGACCACCCTCGTCGGACGGGTCGGGGCGCCGCGCGGCGCCGTTGCCATCTACTTCGTGCCGATCGTTGCCATCGGCTTCGGCGTGGCGTTCCGAGGCGACGACGTTGCCCCGATTGCGCTCGTCGGGACGGTGCTGGTCATTGCGGGCGCATGGCTTGCGTCGCGCCGAGTCGCGTGACCTGGCGGACCCGCTGCCTCCTTGCCGGCACAGCCCTGTTGGCGGCGTGCGGTGGCGCAGTGGGGCCGGCACCGATCACGGTGTTGGCGGCCTCCTCGGTTGCCGTTGCCGTCGAGGACGTCGGCACAGCGCTGGGCCTGGACCTCACCGTCGTGAGCGCCGGTTCGCAGGTGATCATCGCGCAGGTCGAGGCCGGCGCACCCGCCGACCTTGTGCTGCTGGCTGATCCCGTGGCGGCACAGCGGCTTCACGCGGCTGGACTGCTCGGGGCGCCCGTGGCGCTGCTCGCCTCGCCGTTGGTCGTCGTCGCACCCGACAGCCCGAGTGCTCAGTCGCGGCCAGCCTTCGCCCTGACGGACCTGGCCAATCCCGACGCCCGCGTGGTGCTGGCCGACGCGGGCGTGCCCCTGGGACACCTGACACGCCTGGCCCTTGCCGAGGTCGAGCAACGCGACGGTCCGCTGGGCTTCATGCAGGCCGTCGTCGACCACGCGGACTCGTTGGAGGGCTCGGCTCGCGCCGTGCTGGCCAAGGTGGCAGCCGGGGAGGCCGATCTTGGCGTGGTCTACGCGGCCAACGCCACGGAGGCCGTCGCGCGCGGTGAGGTCGTGATCGTGGCCAGCCTCGCCGACACCGGCGTCGTGTCGACGGTCGTCGGGCAGGCGGCAACTCCCGCGGGGCAGGCGGTCCTCGACGCGATGGTCAGCCCGGCTGCGCGTCGGGTCCTCACAGCACACGGGTTCACGATCCTGCTCCCCTGACGCCGCCGACGGCGGCTTGGCCGTCGCTGCACGAGCCTGACCGCGGAACAACTCATCGCCGAACTCGCAGCTGGCGCGCGCCGAACCCGCCTCAGGTGTGCGACCTCCGCGTGTCAACCGCAAGATGCCCCAAGCGGACCAGTCGAGCCATGGTCCGTCACGCTGCGCGAGAGCACGGTTCGCGCGAGGGCCCAAACGCCCCGTTCTCGGCCCCGTGCCAACCGACGCCGACGCAGCGTGAGCGTGAGCGCTGTCGGCGCGGTCTTCGGCCCAGGTGCGCAGATCAGTCACGAGCAGTGGTGAGCCGACGGCCCTGTGCAGGCATCCGATCCTGGCGGAGAATCAAGCCATGCCCACCGTGGCGCCCCGGTACCGCGGCGTCTGGAGGCGACCATGTCCACCGGATCCTCACCCCGAACTCGTCGCGGCGCGTCGTCGAACACCACCACCGGCGACCCGCTGCTCGCACGTCGAGAAGCGCCCCGCGGCCAGCCCGCCGGTGTCAACCAAAGAACCATGCGGCCTGACCAGTCGCGCATGGCCTCTCCGCCGAACGGCGCAGGTGGCATGGCCCCCAATCTCACCGGGCGGAGTCGGGCGGATGCGGTGCGTGGCGCTTGGGCTTGGTGGCGGCGCCAAATGGCCGCCACCGGATTGGTCACGCCCCGGTCGACCCAGCGTGGCGGATCGACGCCCGCTGGCGGTTTCCAGAGGTATCGCCAGACTGGTCACGGGTCTCGTCGCCGAGCGCTTCTCGCGCCCGTCAGAAACGACTTCAGCATCGGGAGTACTGCCATGCAACGCCACTCGAACACAACAATGGAATCCTTTGTCGGGCGTCCAAGCCGTGACGGTCCGACGACCGCGCTGCGCCTGCTCATCACGCTGCTCGCCAGTGTGATGATGGCGGCCATGGCAGGCATCGGCATGGGCTTCGCCGTGCAGGAGACCTCACAGGGCAACCCGCCCGCAGTCGAGTGCGACGGCATCGACAACTACCTCAACAAGTTCGAGATGGGCGAGTCGGGGGGCCACTGGGACATCGGTGGCACCACGGAGACACCGGATGGGACGTTCAACTCTGACGACGGATTCTCGATCTCCTGGAGCGGGACGACGCTGACCTGGACGTCGACCACCCCCGTCTCGTTCATCGTTGTCAAGGGCGGCAGCACCCACGGCAACGGCGCCCTTGGTTACTCGGTGGCCGTCGACGTGTCGGGCGCGACCGGCGGGACCATCGACGTCGCGACCGAGCTGGGGTCCGGCGACACCAGACTCGCCGGCCTGTCGCACGTGACGTTCTGCAGTGGCCAGGACGAACCGCCGCCGACGATCACCTACTCCGAGTCGTTCTCGTCCGCATGCGCCCAGGCCACGCTGACAATCCAGAACACCTCGCCAGACGAGGTTGACATCACGTTCTGGTGGCAGGTCGACACCGGCGACGTCACCTTCCTGACACTTGGCGCCGGACAACAGCACACGGAGAACTTCGCGATCCCAACCAATGGGTCGATCGAGGTCAACGTGTCCGTGGACACCACCGGCGACGAGCAGGCCGACGACAGCTGGACGCACGTTGCGCAATGGCAGGACTGCAGTGGGGGCGGAGGCGGCGGCGGGGTGTTGACTACTACCGCAACAGCGCCTCCACCGGTGAACGAACCGGCAGCCGTTGCCTCCTTCTCCTGTGACACCGGGGGCAGCGTCTTGCTTGACAACACGGGGTCCGACGAAGCGGTCGACTTCGAGGTCACGGTCGACGGCGCGACGATTGTCGTGACGGTCGACGCCGGCCAGGCACTCAGCGTGCCGATCGACGTTCCCGAGGACACGACGGTCATCGTCTCCGTTGCCGCACTGGGCGACCAACTGGTCGACGGTGAACAGCTGACCGCGAACTGCATCGAGGTCCTGCCCGAGGTCATCGACGCACCCGAACCCGAACCCGAACCAGAACCTGCGCCGTTGCCCGTGGAAGTGCTGCCTGAGGTGATCGACCGGCCCGAGGGTGCTCCGCAGCCCCAGGCTGAGCCCGAGACCCTGCCGGCGACGGGCGCCTCCAGCATCACGGTCGCCCTCCTGGGGGCAGGCCTGGCGGCTGCCGGCTCGGCCTTGCTGGCCTCCGACCGCCGCCGCAGGCGGGGTGACGTCAGCGGGTGACGCCAGGTGAACATCGACAGCGGGGCGCCCACGGGCGCCCCGCTCTCGATTCCTGCACATGGGCGGTCAACATGGAAGGATGTGCGAATGATCGACGCGCCGCCTCGCCCTGACCACCGCCACCGCCTCGTGGCTGCGGGGCTGATCTCGCTCCTGCTGCTCGTGGGACTCGGTGGGTCTGCCTCGGCCCTGCGCGACGTGCTCGGGCAAGGGGGCCGCACAACGGTCGCGGTGACCGTCGTCGATGGAGCGATCACACCCGTCATCGCCGACCACCTCGCCGACATCATCCCGCTGGCCGCGCGCGATGGCCATCAGGCCATCATCGTCCAGCTCGACACGCCCGGTGGACTCGTCACCTCGATGCGCGACATCGTCCAGACCTTCCTCGCGGCGGACCTCGCCGTGGTGGTGCACGTCACGCCGCGTGGCGCGGACGCCGGATCTGCCGGCACGTTTGTCACCTACGCGGCACACATCGCTGCCATGTCGCCCGCCACGACGATCGGCGCGGCCACGCCGGTTTCCATCGAGGGCGGTGAAGTCGGCGACAAGATCGTCAACAACGCAGCCGCCTACGCCGAGGCGATCGCCAACGAGCGCGGGCGCGACGTCGAGTTCGCCGTCGACGCGGTCCGCGACGGCCGATCCATCACCGCCGACGAAGCATTGGACATCGGGGCCATCGACCTGATCGCCGGCGATCTCGACGACCTGCTCGAAGCGATCGACGGACGCGAGGTCACGCTGGCCGACGGCTCGGTGACCATGCTGGAAACGGCCAACGCCGAGCCCGTCGAGTACGGACTCAGCGGGACCCGCAGGTTGCTGCAGGCCTTGGCCGACCCCAACCTCGCCTTCATCTTCATCTCGTTGGGCACCTTGGCGATCATCTACGAGATCGCCAACCCGGGACTGGGCGCCGGCGGCGTCGCTGGGGCCATCTTCCTGATCCTGGCGTTCTTCGCGCTCAGCGTGCTGCCCGTCAACTACGCCGGCGCTGCACTGTTCCTCCTGGCTGGCATCCTGTTCGTGATCGAGCTGTTCATGCCGGGCATCGGCGTTGCCGCGGCCGGAGGGTCCGTCGCGCTGCTGGTCGGCGGCCTGTTCCTGTTCCAGCGCCCCACCGGCATCGGGATCGACCTGGCCGTCATCGTCCCAACCGTGCTGGCCGTGATGGGGCTGACGATCGTCGCCGGTCGCCTGGTCGCCCGTGCCCGCGGCCGGGCCCCCGTCAGCTACGCAGACGACCTGATCGGCGTCGTGGCCCCCCTCGCGCTGCGCCACGACGGCTCCTTTGGTGTTCGCATCGACGGCACCTGGTGGCGTGCGGATCCCGCCGACGGCCAGGACCCCGCACCGGGCGACGGCGACCTGATCGAGGTGGTCGGGCGCGAGCAACTGACCCTTCTGGTCGCCATGGCCGAAGCGCCCGAACAGGCCGACACCGGCCTCGAGCGCTAGAACCTTCCCACCACCCGGCACCTTCGGGCCCAACAAGGATCCCCATCGTGGAGAACGCGTTCATCGGCATCGGCACCGCCCTCGTGCTGCTCATCGGCTACGCGCTGGCCGGCCTGCGCATCGTCAACGAGTACGAACGCGGCGTCATCTTCCGATTGGGGCGCGTGATCGGCGCCAAGGGGCCGGGCCTGTTCTTCGTCTTCCCCATCATCGACAAGATGGTCAAGGTGAACCTGCAGACCGTCACGATGGACATCCCGCCGCAGGACATCATCTCCAAGGACAACGTCACCGTCCGCGTGAACGCGGTCACCTACTTCAACGTCGTTGACCCCGTCAAGGCGGTCATCAACGTCCAGAACTACCTGTTTGCCACCTCGCAGATCGCCCAGACGACCTTGCGCTCCATCCTCGGCCAGGTCGAACTGGACGAGTTGCTCATCAACCGCGACGACATCAACAGCCGGCTGCAGCAGATCATCGACGAGTTGACAAACCCGTGGGGCATCAAGGTCACCTTGGTCGAGGTCAAGGACGTCGAGCTGCCGGAAACGATGCGCCGCGCGATGGCTCGCCAGGCAGAGGCGGAACGCGACCGCCGTGCCAAGGTCATCCACGCACAGGGCGAGTTCGAGGCGGCCGAGAAGCTGTCGGAGGCCGCCACGGTCATGGCCGAGGCCCCTGGGGCCATGCAGTTGCGCGTCCTGTCGACGATGCTCGAGGTCAGCTCCGAGAAGAACTCGACGCTGATCTTCCCGTTGCCGATGGAGCTCCTGCGGTTCATGGACTCCGCGACCGTGGCCATGGAAGCCGTCACCAAGCGGGCGGACAGCTGACCAATCGGTGAGCCGCGACCGCGACGACCAACCTCGGCTGGCCCTGCCGCGAACGGTCGTCGTGCTGGCACTCGCTGGTGGGGCCCTGCTGCTTGGACCCCTGGTCGCACTGGCCGTCCGGGGTGGGCTCAGCGGTCTGCCCGATGCGCTCTCCAATCCGGGGGTGCGCACGGCACTGCGGGTGACCGCCGTGACCAGCGTGCAGGCAACGCTCATCGCCGTGCTCCTCGGCGTGCCGCTTGCCCTGGTGGCGGATCGCACGACCGGGCCAATCGCACGGTTCGCCGGACTGGTCGGCGAGGTCCCCCTCGTGGTGCCACCGGTCGTGACCGGGCTGGGCCTGCTCCTGCTGCTCGGCCGCAATGGCCTGATGGGCGGACTGCTTGACGCCGCCGAGCTGCGGCTCACGTTCACCGCCGCCGCGGTCGTGATCGCCCAGGCTTCGGCTGCCACGCCGCTGGTCATCGTCGCCACGCGCGCCGGCCTGCGCACGCTGGATCCCCTGCCCGAGCAGGTCGCAGCCGTCCACGGCGCAGGCCCGTGGGCACGCCTGCGCCTGGCGGTCCTGCCCGGCGTCTCCGGCGCCATCGCGTTGGGCGCGGCACTCGGTTGGGGCCGGGCGGCCGGCGAGTTCGGCGCGACCCTCACGTTCGCCGGGTCACTGCCCGGTCGGACCCGCACCCTGCCACTGGAGGTGTTCGCGACGCTCGAGCTCGACCGCGCTGCGGCCGCCGCAGCCGCGCTGCTGCAAGTGCTCGTGGCTGTCGCCGTGCTGATGGTCGGCCGCCGGCTCTCGCGGGCGCGGGCATGACCCGCGTCGCGGCCCACGGGTCGGCCCGCGTCGGAGACCGCACCCTCAGCATGGACCTCGATGCTGCAGCGGGCGAGGTCGTGGGCATCATCGGTCCCAACGGCGCCGGCAAGTCGGCAACCCTGTCGGTCCTGCTGGGACTGCGCCGCCTGCTCGACGGTTCAATCAGGATCGGCGAGGTGGTCGTCGACGACGGCCGCCGCGCATCACCGGCGGATGCGCGCGGGCTCGCCTGGGTACCACAGGCTCCCGCGCTGCTCCCTCGTCGCCGGGTGATCGACCAGGTCGTCCCCTTCTCTCGCGAGGGGCAGGTGGGTGCGTCACGGGCGCTCGCATCGCTCGGTATGACGGACCTGGCCCACGTGCGTCCCGCAGCCCTGTCCGGCGGGCAGCGCCAGCGCGTGGCGGTTGCGCGGGCGCTCGCTCGCGCCGACCTCGTGCTGGCCGACGAGCCGACATCGGCCCAGGACGCCGCCGGGACGGATGCCGTGCTGTCCGCGCTGCGTCGTCACGCCCTCGCCGGTGGGACCGTCGTCGTGGTCACCCACGATCCCACCGTGGCACACCTCGTCGCCGACCACGTCGTGGTCGTCGAGGAGTTGGCCGTGACACAACGAGGCCGTGCGATGGACCTGGCGGCCGCACCAGCGAGCGACTGGATCGCGACCAACGCGGGCGCCAGCGTGGTGACCGGGGTCGTGGACACCAGCCACGTCCTGCACGCTGCACATGGCACGCTGGTCGTGTCCGATCGCGTGCCCGCGGGCCCAGCCAGGGCGGCGATCGCCCCGACGGCCGTGGCCCTGCACCGCACACGGCCCACCACCTCGTCGGCCCGCAACGTCCTGTCGGGCGAGGTGGTGGCGCTCGAACCCAGCGCGGACGGCGTCCGGGTGAGGGTGTCCACGTCGCCGGTGCTGGTCGCCGCCCTCACGCGCGCCGCGGTGGCCGATCTGGGTCTGCAGGTCGGCACGGGATGTTGGGCGACGGTCAAGGCCACGGAGATCGACGTCCGATCGGAGCCTTCCGCGAGGTGACACCCGAGGCGGGTGTGCGGCCGGGTTCGGCCATGCGGAAAGCCACCCGTACCGTCGCGCGTCGGCCGACACTCCATGGAGCATCCGACCGTGACCATGGTCCACCGCATCCTCGGATTCGCGATCATCGCCGGGTTCGTCACGATCCTGCTCACTGGCCTGGTGACGCGCCTGCGCGGCCGCGACGAGGCGCCGACCTTCTTCTGGGGTGCCCAGCACTACGCGGAGAACGTCCTGGTCGTCCAGTCACTGCTGGGCATCGTCTTCCTGCTGCAGGGCCGCAGGCTGGTCGGCGATGACCTCGTCTTCCTGCACTACTTCTACGGATCGCTGTTCCCGCTCATCGTGGTCATCGGGGGCCGGATCGCCGGGTTGCGGCGCGAGGTCCGCGACTACGTCGGCCCCACCTGGGGTTCCTTCTTCGCACTGGGCCTGACCCTGCGAGCCCTGATGACCGGCCTGGGCATCGGCGACTGAGTCGACCAGTGCCGCCGCAAAGAGGCCGCGCCAGTAGGGGGCTGGATCAGCGAGCGCGTTCCAGGTGGATGCAGCGCGAGGCGAACGCCGAACCGCATACTGGTGGTACGTGGGAGGCGCGTCAACGAAGCGATGCGCCGCCTGGGACGCGCGAGCCCGGCATCCCTATTGGCGCGGCCTCTAAATCCTCGAGCAACCAAACACCTCTGGCCCAACGCCTTGGGGTCATCGACGCGCAGAAACGAGCTGTTTCCACAGATCGAATATTTGTTCTGGTGATGTCACACCGGTCGGCTTGAATGCAGGCATGCAGATCAACGGTGATGTCGAGCGGATCGCGGCCCAGGCGGCCGATGCTGACCGTGCGGTGATCCGGCTGATCGCGTCGATCATGGACCGCTCCGACCATGTCGCAGCCCAGACCGGCGTGCCGGTGGAGGTGTGGTTGGCGTCGGTGACCCGCCTGCTCCCGTTGGAGCGCCGTCGCCTGCTCGCCGCGGCGGAAACACTGCCGAAGATGCCTGGCGTTTGGAACGCGTTCCAGGACGGACTGCTCTCGTGGTCCCAGGTCTGCGCCGTACTCAACATGGGCCGCTCGCTGCGGGCCGGCGACCGGACCGTCTACGACGACCGCCTCGCCGTGGCCGCGGTCGAGCTGGCCGATGCTGACGCTGGCGCGCTGCTCGACATCGCCGACATGGTCGTGAAACAGCTCGACCACGCCCGCCAGGCCACCGCCGAGAAGGCCGATGTGGACCGGGACATCTGCTGTTCCAGCCACGTCTCGATCGGACTGGTGGGACGATCTGGGGTGATTTCACCGCCACGTCGTTCACCACCATCACCGACGCGATCGTCGCAGCCGCACCATCGGCCGATGTGGTCGCCAACCCTGACGCCGACGAGGACGTGACCGGGCGCAATCGGGTCGGGATCGGCCGGGCCAACGCTGCCGGCCTTCTCACCCTGTGCTCCACCGGCCGTGACGGCACGGCCAAGCGGCCGTTGCTGCTCGCCACGGTCGAGCTGGAAACGTTGCTGGGCCTGTCCGACAGCCCAGCGCAGCTTCTGACCATGCTGACGGGCGGGCATCTGCATGTCACGGCCGACACCGCACGGCGCCTGACCGAGATCGACGGTGGTGTGGACTTGCGCCTGGTCGTGAACGACCCGGCCGGACGCACCGTCGGCGTGGGACGCAAGCGGCGGATCCCACCCGACTGGCTGCGTGAGGCGGTACTCGCCAACCAGACCGTGTCGACCGGCCCTGCCACCCGCCGCACCGCCACCACGCGGTCGGCCAGGCGGTGCCAGCTCGACCATGCCCAGGGATGGGACGACGACGGCCGCACCGACGCCGACAACCTGCACCCGCTGGCCCAGACCCCCCACACGTCCAAGACCAGAGGCCGCGTGGCCGTCGCGATCGCCCCGGACGGGTCCGCGACCTGGACCGACCTCGTGTCTGGCATGACGCTGACCCAGCCAAGCCTGTTCCGACTCCGTCGCATCGCCGCCGGACGACCCCCTGCTGCCACGGACCCGGCGGACCAGCCCACCGCGGTGCCGGGCCGGCGACGACCCGGCTGAACCGCCCAGCCCGACCACGATCGGGCCAATCGGCATGTCTCGCGCCCTGCCCAGGGTAGCGGTCGGCCAGGGGCAGGCCGTTCCGGACGGGATGGCTCAAGCGGCATGCCCCCACAACCGTCCGGATGGTTCCGTTGCTTCGGAGGCGCGGTGTGCGCCGAGACGTCGACAGGGGCCGTCGAGCGTCGGCCGCGCGACCGGGGATGCCAGAGCTCGGCCCACTCGTTGCGTCCGCAGTGAGATCACTCCCCACTGCCACCTCGAGGTCGTCGCCCATGGCTGCATGCACCTTCGGCATCACCTACGACTATCTCTGCCCGTTTGCACGCAACGCAAACGAGCACATCGTGGAGGGACTGCGTGGCGGGGCGGACTGGGACGTCCAGTTCGTCGCCTATTCACAGGCGCAGGGTGCAGCCGCTGCCGACGGCGTCGGCGTGTGGGACGGACCAGACCCCTTGGCCGCGTCTGGTGTGCTGGCCCTGGCAGCCGGCCTCATGGTGCGCGAGCACCAGCCGGGCCACTTCCTCGATGCCCACACGGCGCTGTTCGCCGCCCGCCACGACGAGGCCCTGGACATCCGACAGCGCGACGTCATCGCGGATGTGCTGACGCGGCAGGACGTGGACGTCGCCGACGTGTTCGCCCGCATCGACGGCGGTGAAGCACTCGCCCTGCTGCGCAAGGAACACGAGTGGGCCGTGGATGCCCACGATGTGTGGGGGGTGCCGACGTTCATGGCCGGCGGCCGTGCCGTGTTCGTCCGGCTGCTGTCACGCCCCGAGGGCAACCCGGGCCGCGCGCGGTTCGAGATCGAGCGGATCGTCGACCTGGTCGCCAACGTGTCATCGATCCACGAGTTCAAGCAGACCGATCTGCCGGACTGAGCAACGCGTACTCGTTGGGCCGCTACCCAGCGCAGGCAGCCTCGGTCGGGCCGGACCTGGTGTGGCGCTGGAAGAAGGCCCAACTGACGGGTGTCTCGCCCGGCCCCAGCGGGTCGGTGAACGTCCCGCGTGGGTCGCCGCCCGAGTAGCTGTGCTGCAGCCCGTGCAGCGTCCAGAACTGGACCAGTTCGCAACCGGCAGCATCCAGGTACGTGTCGATCGTGTGCGGGTACTCGGGCATCCCCAGCAGGCCCCCAAGGCACGGCACGTTCCACGATCGGACGCAGACGTCACCGAGGGTTCCCAGCCCGCCCAGCGCCGACGCGTCCATGCCGACATCCCGCGACGTCGCGGGCGTACTGGCCACGCTGCCGTTGGCCTGGCCGTCATCGATCAGATCGTTGGTCGCCAGCCACTGCGCGACGGCATCCATGCCCATGGGGAACGGCGCCACGGTGTCGGCCGTCCCGTGGACCACGACGACGGGCAAGGGTCGCGCGTGTTCACCCATTGCTGCGACGGCAGCTGACCCATCGACGTCCGCACAGGCGAGGTAACCGCACCCGGCCAGCACACTCACCGCGGCGTAGATGTCCGGGTAGGTCGCACCCATCGTCGACGCCATGACGCCGCCCGCGGAGATGCCTGCGAGGTAGACCCGGTCCTCGTCGATGGCGTGATCGGCCATCACCGTCCGCGTGATGCCGGCGATGGTGGCAGCTTCGCCGAGGCCCCGTTCGATGTGCTCGGGGCGGAACCAGTTCCAGCACTGGCCCCCGTTGCCGCCGAACAGATAGGCCTCGCCCTGATCCGGCCCAGGCGCCATGGTGTTCGGGTCGAACTGTTGCGGGTAGGCGACGATGAAGCCCTCGGTGTCCGCCAGTTCGTTCCAGCGCACTCCCAGGGCAGCCTCGTAGGCCGTCTGGTTGCAGCCGTGCAGGTAGACCACCAACGGCACGTCCCCCTCGGGCAACTCCGCCGGGACGTAGACGAAGTAGTCGCGGGAGTCCAACGCCACCTCGGCGTCGTAGTGGTGTTCGGTCCACGATCCGTCGAAGTCGCTGTCATCGGCGGCGGCCGTCGCGCCGACGACAACGGCCAGGCCGAGCAGCGTTGCCACGACGATCCCGGTCAGGCCGCGCACCGCCCTCACTTCGTCATCACCACGTCGAGCTGTCCGGCTGCATGGCGCGCTCGCAACAGCTTCTTGTCGAACTTGCCGACCGACGTGCGCGGCACCGCGTCGATGAACGTCCAGCGTTCCGGCACGGACCACTTGATGACGCGCTCGGCTGTGTGGGCGGCAAGCGCGTGGGCGTCAGCGGTCGCGCCTTCGCGCAGCACCACGCACGGCAGGGGACGTTCGGTCCACCGGTCGTCCGGGACCGCGATCACCGCAACCTCGACGACATCGGGATGGGTCAGGATCTCTGCCTCCAGTGCCAGCGAGCTGATCCATTCGCCGCCGGACTTGATGACGTCCTTGGCACGATCGGTGATGCGCAGGTAGCCACGCTCATCGATGGTTCCGACGTCACCGGTGCGCAACCACCCATCGTGGAAGCGCTCCGGGGCCTCCACGCCGTGGTACGACGCCGTGCACCACGGTCCGCGCACCTCGACCTCTCCCTCGCTGACGCCGTCAAAGGGCAGTGCCCGGTCCGCGTCGTCGGTGATGCGTATCTCGACACCGGGAAGCACGCGACCGGTCTTCTCGCGCCAGTCGAACTCCTGCGACGCCGGCGCACCCTTGGGGCGACGGGCAAGCGATGCCAGCGGCCCGGTCTCCGTCATCCCCCAGGCCTGGATGATCTCCACGTCATACGCGGCCTGGAAGTCCTCCAGCAGCGCTCGCGGTGATGCCGCCCCGCCGCAGACAATCATCCGCAGGGACGACAGGTCACGCTGCTCCGGCAGGTGCAGGACGTCGTTCCAGATGGTCGGTACGGCCCCAGCCAGGGTCACGCGCTCCTGTTCGACCAGGCGCGCGATGTTCGCAGCCGACAGGTCGGGGCCGGGCATGACCAGGTCGGCGCCGGCCATCCATGCGGCATGCGGGATGCCCCACCCGTTGGCGTGGAACATCGGCACAACCGGCAGGCAGCGGTCGTGTTCGGTGATCCCGAGGCCGTCCGCGGCCAAGCCCGCGCCCCAGGCATGCAGCACCATGGAGCGGTGGTCGTACACGACGCCCTTTGGGTCCCCGGTCGTGCCGCTCGTGTAACACATGATCGCGGCGAGGTCCTCGGTCAGGTCGGGGTAGTCGGCCACGGGAGCGTGGTCGGCCAGGACGTCGTCGTAGCGCAGCGCCGTCTCGAACCCACCGGTCGTCGCGCCGACGACAATCACGGCCGTGACTGACGGCGCCTTGCGCAACACCGCCTCGATCGTGGGCAGCAGGTCCTCGTCGACGATCACGACCTTGTCCGCCGCGTGGTCGACGATGAACTCGAGTTGGGACTCCTCCAGCCGGATGTTCAGGGTGTGGAGCACCGCGCCAATGGCAGGGATGGCGAGGTAGGCCTCCAGGTGCGCCTGGTGGTTCCAGCAGAACGTGGCGACGCGGTCGCCCTGCTCGACGCCGAGCGCGAGCAACGCTGCCGCCAGTCGATCGGCACGATCGGCCACCTGGGCAAAGGTGGATCGGGTCGCGGTCCCACGCTCGTCGCTCACCACGAGGCTCCCCCCGTGGTAGCGCCGACCGTGCTCGAAGAGCATGTTCAGGGTGAGTTCGTAGCGGCCAACCGTGGTGGGGAACATGGCGGCTCCATGGATCGTCATGGCTGCGGGGCTTCAGGCTGCGGTGCTGGCCACCTTGGCAAGGTGGTCGGCAAGGATCTGGTTGAACGCGTCGGGCCGTTCTGCCGTCACGGCATGGTGGGCCCCATCGACCTGGACCAGCCGTGCGTTGGGCATGGCGTCGACGTAGGGCTGGCGCCAGGCGAGTGGCGTGTAGTCGTGCTCGGAGTGGACGAACAGCGTCGGCACGTCCAGGGTGCGCGACTCCAGTTCCCGGTCGAAGCGCGCCAGCGCGAACAGCGACTGGCGGTACGCGGCGGGGTCGTTGTCGCCAAGGCGCCGGACTGCCTCGGCTCGCAGTTCGACCTGGTCGGGATCGGGGAACAGCCTCTTCGCGACCATGGGTGCGGCCTTGCTCGGCGACATCCACCGCGCCAACAGCTTGCGCACGCCGATGATCGCCTTGCCCTTCCAACCGCCGACCTTGGCGGTGGGACCGGAGTTCACGATCACCAGCGAGTCGACGAGGTCCGGCGTAGCCAGGGCCAGCGCGAAGGCCACGCCACCACCCATGGACAGCCCCACCACGTGGGCATGGTCGAAGTCGGCGGCCGCTGCGGCGGCCCGCACGTCGGCTGCCATGGATTCGATGGAGTAATCGGGCGCCTGCTTGTCAGACCGGCCGTGCCCACGGACGTCGACCATCAGGATCCGGCAGCGGTCACGGAACGCCTCCACCTGCGGCGCCCAACACTCCACACCGTCACCCAGGCCGTGCAGCAGGATGAGCGGCACCTCGCCGGATCCCTCGACGAGGTAGTGGATCGCAGTGCCGTCGGCGCTGGTCGTCATGGGCATGGCAGGTCCTCGAGGTCGAGTCGGCGGGGATTGACTGGGGTTGTTCAGGCGCAGGCGTGGACAGCGTTGTTGAGCAGGACTGGGGCGATCGGGAAGGCGGTGTGGTGGCTGCGCGTGTACGCGCCGGCGATGCGCGCGACCGGATCCGCGAACCCGAGCTGGCCACCCATGCCCGAGTGCAGGATCGTCTCCTCATTCGGGCCGCAGGACTGCGGGCGGCCCGCGAGTGCCAGGTTGCGCCAGTACCCCAGTGCCCGACCGATCGGCAGCAGCATGACCTCGTCGACGGCCGACGACTGCAGCTCGGCGAACTGCTCGAACGACTCCGCAGACGCCAGCCGCACGCCGTCGATCCCGTCAGGTTCCACGATGGCGGCGAAGATGCGGGCGATGCTGCGGGCCGTGGCCACCAGGTTCGAGCCACCAAGTTCGGCGCGCAGCCCAGCGGGTGAGTTGAACACCTCCGGCAGGTGGTCAAGGACGCTGCTGTCGCCGCGCCCCATCAGGGACCGGCCGGCGGCAGTGTCCGGGTCACGTGCCTGCGCGAGCAGCGTCTGCATGTAGGCCACGGCCGGTTCCGGCGTGTTCGACGGCGTCATCAGGTGCAGCAGGGGGGCAATGTCGTTCTGCTCTTCATCGGGCGTGCCGATCCACGCGTCGTCACAGCCCAGCGGAAGCGCCACCTCGTCGCGAAAGAACGTTCCGAGCGTGCGACCGTCGATGCGGCGCAGCACCTCGCCCAGGATCCAGCTGTAGGTGAGCGCGTGATAGCCATTGCGCGTACCGGGTTCCCAGATCGGGGTGAGGTCTTCGATGGCCTCCAGGATCGCCTTGCCGTCCCCGATGCCCGCGCCAGTCAACGGGTCCACCAGCGCGGTCAGGTCCCGCGAGCCCGGAACCCCACCAGCGTGTGTCAGGACGTGGCGGATCGTGATGGCGTCCTTGCCGTTGCGGGCGAAGGCCGGCCAGTGCACGGCGACTGCGTCGTCGACGTCGAGGCGGCCACGGTCGACCAGGATCTGTATGCACAGCGCCGTCATGGCCTTGGTCGTGGACATCCACGTGTTTCGCGTGTCGCGGCCCCACGCGACCTCACCGGCGGCACCTGCCCACAGATCCACGACGAGTGCACCGCGGTGGTACGCGGCGTACGCCGCTCCCCCTTCGCCCAGGTCCCCGGCGTCGACCAGCTGCTGGAACGTCGTCCGGACCGGCTCGAAGCCGGCCGCGACGACGCCATGCACGGTCATCTGGCTGTCCACGCTGTTCATCGTTTCTCCTGGTCAGTCGCGGCCCGCGAGCCCGACGCTCGCGGTGAGGAGGCGGCCGATGCCGAGGTACTGGGTGAGTGCGTCGCGGTCCAGGTCGACGGTCGGCCCGCCGTGAACGATGCGGCCGCGTTGCAGCACGTGCACGGTGTCCACGACGTCGAGCGCGAACGCGATGTTCTGCTCGACCAGCAGGATCGTCACACCGTCCGCGTTGACCTCGCGCAGCAGTTCGAACAACTCGCCAACGATCGTCGGGGCGAGGCCGGCGGACGGCTCGTCGACGAGCAGCAGGCGGGGCTCGGACATGAGCGCGCGCGCCACCGCCAGCATCGCCTGCTCACCGCCGGACATGGTTCCGGCGCGCTGGTTCGCCCGCTCGCGCAGGCGCGGGAACTTCTCCAGCATCTGCTCGAGGCGCTCCGCGTAGCGCTCCGGGGTGCGCTGGCGGAGCGTGTAGGCGCCAAGACGCAGGTTCTCCTCCACGGTGAGCCCGCCGAAGACCTGTCGTCCCTGCGTGACGTGGCCCATACCGGCGGCCACACGGTCCTCGGCACCGAGGCCGGTGATGTCGTTGCCGTCGAGCACCACTTGGCCGTCCCACACGGGCTGGATGCCTGCGACGACCTTCATCGCGACCGACTTGCCCGCGCCGTTGAGGCCGAGAACGCCGGCAATCTCGCCGGGACGGACGGCCAGGTCGACCCCGTGCAGGACCGTGTTGCCACCGAACCCGGTCGCAACGCCGCGCAGTTCGAGCAGTGGCGTGGCCGTGGCGGGGGGCCCTGGCGCGGGCAGCGGCGCGGGCAGCGGGGCGGGCGTGTGCGCACTCACACCATCACCTCCTCGGTGTCGGGGACGTTGCCCATCAGGCCAGCCTGGCGCGCGGCCCGCTCGCCGAGGTAGGCCTCCAGCACCGCGGGGTCGCGCAGGATCTCGTCAGGGGTGCCGTAGGCGATGACGGAGCCGTGGTCCATGACGTACACGTGATCGCAGACGTCCAGGACGAGCGGCACGTGGTGCTCGATGAGCAGGATCGTGCGGTCATGGACGTCGCGCAGTTCCCGCAGGCGCTCGGCGAGGTTCTCCACCGCCGCAGGGGCCATGCCGGCCGTCGGCTCGTCGAGCATCAGCACGTCGGGCGCGGTGGCCAGCGTGCAGGCGATCTCGACGATGCGACGCTGCCCACCTGACAGGTACTTCACGGGCAGGTCGGCGTACTGCTGGAATCCGAGGGCCGAGATGATCTCATCGGCCCGGACGGCGATGTCGGCCTCGGCCCGGGCAACGGCCGGTGCGTGCTGCAGGGCGCTCAGGGTGTCGTAGGTCAACAGCGAGTGCTTCGCCAGCAGGAGGTTGTCCCGCACGGACAGGCCCATCGCAAGGCCAGTGCGCTGGAACGTCCGCCCCAGTCCTGCCACCGCGCGCTCATGGGCTGCCATTGCAGTCAGGTCACGCCCGAGCAGTCCAACGGTGCCGGCCTGCGGGCGGTTGAAGCCTCCGATGGCGTCGAACAGGGTGGTCTTGCCGGCTCCGTTGGGCCCGATGAGGCCGACGATCTCGCCAGCAGGAACCGTCAGTGACACGCGGTCCACCGCAGTCAGGCCGCCGAAGCGCACCGTGACATCGCGAACCTCCAGGACTGGCGTGCCCAACTCGATGTGCCCGTGGCGGGCTGCGGGGACCGGCAGGGAGGGCAACGTCGGATCGTCCGTGTCAATCCCCCCTGCGCGAAGTTGCGCCTTGGCCTGTTTCGCTGCCGCGTCGTCGCGGCGCTCACGTACCGATCCCGCGAAACCGTTGGGATTGACGGCCACCGTGATCAGGAACGCGGCTGACCCGATGATCAGGGCGAAGTCGCGGACACCGGCGCCCGTGGGGTCCACGCCTGCCACGAACAGGCCGGCCATCGCGATCGACGCGCCCGCAACGACGCCGAGCGCCGGCAGCGACGTCCGCCCATTCGCACGCAGCCATGCCACGCCAAGGGTCGCCGTGAGCAGGCCCACGACGATCGCGAAGAACCCGACGTTGCCACCGGACAGCAGGCGTTCGAAGACGAACGGGAACACGCCGAAGAGCACGCCAGAAGCCACGACACCGACCCGGGACCCGAGTCCGCCGATGATCACCCACGCGACCATCGCCAGGGACAGGTCGAGGCGGAAGTCGGTCGACTGGACCTGGCCGAGGAGGTGGCCGTAGGCCGCGCCGGTGAAACCGGCCATGGCGCCAGACAGCACGAAGGCGAGCAGCTTTGTCCGGGCCACGTCGACGCCGTAGGACGCCGCAACCTGTTCGTCCTCACGGATGCCGAGGAAGGCGCGGCCAAGTCGCGACGACATCACGTTGGCGTCCAGCGCCCACATCGCCACCAACGCGATCAGCAGAAAGGCGAGGTAGTGGGCGTTGTGCTGCAGCGAGACTGGCCCGAACTCCGGCCGCGCGAGGGTCGCGCCCACTGCACCCGACGCCACGATCCGCAACTGCAGGATCGACTGCACCACCACGACCAGGAAGCCGAGGGTGGTGATGGCGAGCAGCAGGCCACGCAGGCGCAGTGCCGGCAACCCGACGAGCAGGGCGGCCAGGGCGCCAATCGCCGTCGCAACCATGAACCCCACGACGAACGACAGGCCGGCCTTGGTGGTGACCAACCCGGCGCCGTACGCGCCGATTGCCATGAACGCCGTGTGGCCCAGCGAGATCTGGCCCGCGTAGCCCATGAGCAGGTTCAGGGACAGCACGGCCATGGCGTACACCGCCGCGTAGCCGCCGATCCGGTACCACACCGCGGGGATGCCGGTCGTGGCCTCGAGCAGGACGGGGAGGGCGGCGAGGACCACCGCAACGGTCAGGTAGCGGGTCCACCTCGGCATCGCTGCGAGGGCCATGCGCCACGCTGGCCGTGATGCTGTGTCGGAAGCGGTCATCGCGGTCATCGCGCTCCCCCGAGCCCGACACGCAGTCGCGTCATGACGCCGTCGGGTGCCTGGAGCAGCACGACCACGATGACGGCGAACACTGCGACCAGTTGCACGGCGGGGAACTGCCACGAGAACTCGATGCGAACCCACTCAGCGATCGAGGTCACCAGGCCGATGACGATCCCGCCGACAAACGCGCCTGACAGGTCATCCAGCCCGCCCAGCAGGGCGGCAGCGACCGACGGCACGAAGAAGATCGCCGTCACCGTGCCCGGCGCGAACCCGCCGATGCTCGGCATGACCAGCAGGGCAGCGACGACGGCGAGCATGCCGCCCACACCCCAGACGAACGTGGACACCTCGCTGAGTCGGACACCGACCAGGCGTACAGCCGTCGGATCCATGGCCGCAGCCTGCACGCCCAGCCCGAAGTCGGTCCGGCGCAGGAATTGGGTGAGTGCGACGCCAAGGACGATGGCGACGGCGACGCTCAGCATCTTCGTCGGTGTCAGCACGACACCGAAGAGCGACCAACCCGAGCCCGCGATCGGCGGCGGCAGGGCGCGAGGCGAACCGGTCCACACGAACAGCTCGACCGAGATGAGCAGCAGCATCAGGCCGATCGTTGCCACGGCAACCGACAGCCGCGGCGCATCATGCATCGACCGGACGATGAAGCGCTCGAAAAGGATCGCGACCAGGCCGCTGGCGAGGATCCCGATGATCGCGGCGGCAAGCCAGGTGACGCCCTGTTCGGCCTGCAACATCCACGTGATGTACATCCCGAACGACCCGAGGGCCGGAGCGGCGAAGTTGATGACCTTCGTGCCTCGGTAGACCAGCACGATCCCCAGGGCGAACAGGCCGTACATGGCGCCCACGACGACGCCGTTGACCAGGGCAAACAGCATGGTTCGTCCTCAGCCCAGCGTTGGCGTGCAGTAACGCGTCGTCCGGAAGGCGAGGAGGCCGCCGCCCCGGTCGTACACGGCCTGCTCGAAGTAGGCGGACACTCCGTGGTGGCCGCCATAGGACCGCGGGCCCTGGAAACTGAAGGGGCACATTGGCTTGATGGTGGCCTCGTACCCGGAAAGCATCATGCCGGCGAACCGGTTGCGGTTGCAGTCTGGGCCGCAGTCCAACAACATCTGGTGGAACACCTTGAACCCGAGCCAGGTCTGGAACAGCAGGTCGTTGGGCGTGCCGTTGGGTCGGTACTTCGCGTACGCAAGCTCAAAGGCGTCGATCTCCAGCGCCAGGCCGAAACTGGCCCAGTCATCGCCGTAGCCGCCCGGGACGTAGGCCGGCCAGGTTGCGCCTCCGAGGATGTCCAGGCCCTCCGTGTCCGTGAGGATGTCCAGCGTGGTCTGGAAGGGGAACAGCACCCACGTGGGCTTGTAGCCCTGCTCCGAGGCCTGGTTGATGATCTGGGCGGCGTTGAGTGCGTTCTCCCAGAGCCACACGACGTCGACGCCCTTCAGTGCCATGTCGTTGAGCTCGGAGGCGTAGACGCCCTGGTTCTGGATCACCCCATGGTCAGCGGTCACGGCAATGCCCCGCTCGTCCAGGACGGCGCGGCCGGCGTCACGACCAGGGCGCCAGTTGTCGGAGTCACGCCACAGGATCCCGATGGACCGGTCGGCGTAGTGCTCCGCAAGCATGAGCCCGAACTCGTGACCGACGTCCTCGACGGTCGGCTGCAGCGAGTACGAGTAGTTGTAGGTCTTGGTGGGCGCGACGGCGATGTGGTGCACGTAGAGCTCGTTGTCGGTCTCGGCACGCTCGCGCACGCCGGGGATCTGGTCGAACCCGATCCCGCCGAGGATCATGAAGGGGTCCCTGGCCACACAGTTCTCGTATGCCGTGATGGCCTCGGAAGACAGGTACTTGTCGTCCTCCCAGCTGACCTCGACCTGCCGGCCGTAGATGCCGCCGTTGTCGTTGACCATCTGCCAGTAGACGTTGATGTCGGCCTCGGACGTGTTGAACGCCGCGGCCGCCACCAGGGCAGCATGGCCGCACAGCGCGATCGAGTCGTCCGTGATGCCCCGCATCTTGGCCTGATCGTCGTACAGCGGGGCCTCCGGGTAGGTGGTCGCGCTGGACGGCCGCGGGGTTGGTTGGGTGGTCGTGGAAGTCGAACCCGCGCCGGTGGTGCCCTGGCCGCTGCTGGCGCCACTGTCGGCGCCACCGGGAGCCGTGGTCCCGTCGGACGCTGCCGGACCGTCGGGCGTGGTTGCGCCGACCTGGCCTGCTGACGGTTGGGGCGATGCTGTGATGTCGCCCGACCCGCCGCCGTCCGCGGTCGTGTCCACGGTCCCGTCATCGGTGCCGACGCTGCCGTCAGATCCGTCCGTGCCGCCCGGCCCGGCCGCGTCGTCCACGCCTTCGATGGTGATGGCGACGTCGTCGACCTCACGACCCGGCGGGTCGACGACGCTGGCGATCCCCGCGACCAGCAACAGCGTGGCCAGGAACGCCACGACGTTTGGCCGGACGGCTCCCTCGGCCTTCAGCAACGGACTCATGCGGTACCCCCAGGTGTCGCCATCAGGGCTGAGACGCCCCCGGTCATGTCAGGCGTGTCGGCCCCTGTGGCGCCGACGATGCGCAGTGCGAAGGCCGCATAGACCCGCGCCACTTCTTCAGCAGTGATCCCGCCGTCGTCGGTGAACCAGTTGGCGACTCGCAGCCCCATGCCGCCGATGGCGGCCATGGCCAGCCATTCCTGCAGCGGATGGAACTCGCCGCGGTCCACGCCGCGCTGGATCACTGCCTCGAGCAGCTGTTCGGATTGGCGGCGCAGCAGCGCCGCCGGCGCCAACAGGTCTGGCGGCAGGGCGTGAAGCTCGGCGTTGGCCACCATGGCCAACATCGCGTAGTCGGTGTGCATCCGGACGTGCGCCCGCACCAGGGCCGTCAATTGCTCCGTGGCGGTGACCCCGGCGTCGAGCAGTGCTGCACGCAGTCGCCGGTGGTGCTCGTCGTGGCCAATGCGCGTCAACTCGGCAAGCACATGCATCTTCGAGGGAAAGTGGGCGTAGAGGCTGGCCGACTTGACCCCGGCCCGAGCCGCGATGTCGCGGATGGAGGCCCCGGCGAAGCCGTGTTCGGCGAACAGGCGCAGTCCCGCCAGCAGGATCTGCGCGCGGGTTCCGTCGCTGACCTGGTGCTGCGGCAAGTCGGTGTCGCGCGTCGCAAGACGCCGTTCCTGGACCAGCTCCACGCCCACGCTCCCTATCGACTGATCGGCTCGCCCTGTCGGCACCGATCAGGATCCACGGCCAATCTGAGCTTTCCACAAGGATGCTGATGATCCCTGCCGATCGCTCGATAGGCGCGTTGGTTGCGCACCGAGTGCGCCCGGCCGAGCGCTGGAGCGCGCCGAGCCGGCGGCGTGGTTGGTCGCGCCGGACTCAGGAGACCCCGAGCAGCTCCTTGGCGCGATCGACGTCCTCGGTCACCAGAACCAGCTTGGATCCGGCCGCGATGTAGGCCTGTTCGATGTTCAGGCCGGCGTCGGCCAACGTGCGACACGCCGCGCCCAGCGCACCCGGCTTGTCGGGGATGTCAACAACGACCACGCGGCGTGCGGCCTTCACCTCGAAGCCGGCTTCGGTGAACACCTCCAGGGCACGGTCGGCGTCGTCGACCAGGATGTGGACAATGCCCTTGCCCTGACCGGTGAACGCGCTGATCGCCTCGATGTTGATGTTCGCTGAACCCGCCGCTTCGCCCAGCCGGGCGAGCACCCCCGGCTGGTCATCCGGAATGATCACAAGGTCCTTGCGCACGGGTGCCTCCCCTGACGAAGCCGTGGTGACCAACCTAATGGGTTCAGATCGTCCGGCGCCGGCTGCAGGATGATCCCAGCCGCCGACCGGCCAGCGGGCGCGGTGGAGCAGTGGTCGCCGCGGTTCATTGAACGGCGGGGTGGTGGGGTGGTGGGGTCGCCGCGGCCGCGCGGTGGGCACGCTGGGGCTGGCAGGGCGCGTTTGGGCCGTTGCTACACTCGCGCGCTTCGGACGGGCCAGCCCCGTCCGTCGCCCTTCCGGGGTAGCTCAATGGCAGAGCAATCGGCTGTTAACCGATAGGTTGAGAGTTCGAGTCTCTCCCCCGGAGCCCCGAGAAACCCCCGCAACTCGTCAGAGTACGGGGGTTTCTCGATTCTCGACCCGGCCCGATGTTCGGGTCAGTGAGTCATCGAGTGAGTCATCGGCGCCTCAGGCTCACCTGCCCGTGGTGACCCAGCCGAGCGCGGCAACCGCGAGCGACAGGCCACCCAGGACGAGGAGCCCCGTCGCGGCCGGTGGTGACACGATGTTGACGAACATGCCGAGCAACACCAGCGCGCCACCGAGCCGCGCAGCCTGCTGATGACGAGGGAGCGCCTCCCCGTCCTCGCCGGTCGGTTCGTCCGGGAACGCGTCGTCCCCCTTGCGTAGCACCACCATCCTTGGCCCCCGTCGTCCGTGTCGCCGCAGCGAAACTACCGGAGCCGCGATGCTGGATCACGGCCCGGGCGTGTCCAGGTGTCGCCGGATCGTCACGCGGGACACGCCGTGGCGGCGGGCCAGTTCGCTGATCGTGACCCCCGCGGCGCGGTCCCGGCGTCGCAGCCTCTAGGGTCCGCCCGGCTGACTTGAACCGGGGGCACACCATGCGCAGCACACGACTTGCCGTCCTGACGCTCGCCGCACTCGCCGCGATGCAGATGGGCGCGGCTGGCCAGCAGACCGAACCATCGGCACGGGCCGACACCTCCGCGTGTGACGGCGCGCCCGATGCCGGGTTCACCGACACGAGCAACAGCGTCCACAAGCCCCGCATCGACTGCGTCGCTTGGCGGGGCGTCACGACCGGGAAGACGGAGACCACCTACGGTCCGGGCGATCCGTTGAAGCGCGGCCAGGTCGCCACGTTTACGGTCAGGTCGCTCACCGCGCGAGGCGTCGAACTGCCGACGCCGTCCCGCGACTACTTCACCGACGACCAGGGCGGCACCCACGAGGCCAACACGAACATTCTGGCTGAGGCGGGGATCCTCGACACGTCAACGACGTCGTACGAGCCAGAGTCGCCCTCCACCAGGTCGTTCATGGCCCGAGTGACTGCCGGCGCGCTGGCGTTCGGCGGTGTCCAACTCCCGACAGCCCCTCCCGACTACTACACCGACGACAGCGGCGACCCGAACGAGTTGGCGATCAACCAGATCACCGACCTCGGGATCGTGACCGGCAAGGGAGGCGGCGTCTACGCGCCCGGCGAAACCCTCACCCGGGGCCAGATGGCAACGTTCCTCGCCCGCGAACTTGCCGCGCTCGTCGAGGAGGGCAGGATCGACGGGATCGGCCACTCGGGCACCAGCGACGACGTGTGGATGCAGAACGTTCCGATGGACGTCATCGCGATGGTCGATTGGTCACACTCGGGCAGCGGGCACTTCTCCGTCGTGTACTACGACGACCAGGGCGGCTACGGCGACCTGGTGGCGAACGAGACGGGCGAGGCGTCGGGGCGCTCCCCCGTCAACTTCGCCGGCGACGGGCCCGCGAGCACTTGGGAGATCTCGGCCGACGGCGCGTTTCAGCTGACGATCGTCGGGATGGGCGACGCGCGTGTGCTCGGGACGTCGATCAGCGGGAGCACACCGGACGTCGTCGATGGATCAGCGGCTGCGGGCCAAGTTCTGGAGGCGACGCATAGCGGCACCGGCCACTTCTCCGTCGTTGCACACACTCGTTCCGGCGGCTACGGCGACCTGCTCTACAACGAGACAGGGCAGTACCAAGGCGCTGCGCTCGTGCCCAGCGATGCCGTGTGGCTCGTGGTTGATGCCGACGGGCCTTGGACGCTGACCATCCGACAGCAATAGGGCATGACGAAACCCCCTGCCCGAAGGCAGGGGGTCGGGGGCATCGGCTCTAACCTGCCATCGCGATGATGCAGGCACGGCAGGGCCCGTGCCTGGGGTGGTTGCGGCGGGCGATCTTGCGGAGGCGACGGCGGACGCGTGGGGGGTAGCCGGCGAGCCATTCTGCCGGCAGGGTCGACTCGGGCGGGTGCATCAGTCGGCCGGCCAGCCGCGGCCCGCCGCGGCTGCGGCAAGCGCGAGGGTGTCGTCGCCGTCGTCGCCGACCAGGGCGATCACGCCGGGGACGCCGGACAGGGCGCGGGCGGCCGGCCCGCCGACGGCGTAGACGGTCACGCCGGCCTTGGCTGCCTGGCGGGCGAGGTCGACGTCGTGGACGAGCGCGTACCGGCCTCGAGTGGGACATCGAGCGCGTCGGCCAGCCGTCCGATGACGTCTGGCTTCGTGCCTTTTCTCCGACCGGCTTCCAGGTCGTTGAGGTACTGGACCGAAATCTCAGCAAAGCACGCAAGGGTGGTTTGGGTCAGCCGGGACTTGATCCGCAGAGCGGTGAGCGCGTGTCGATTGAGCATGCGACGACGGTAATGCGTAATCACGCGTATTGCAAGCGTTACGCACGAAATAGTGGTGCGTAACCGCTCTGACCTGCGGAAAGACACCGTTGTTTCTCACCGGAGGCGCGTATCGGTGCGCACCCAGGTCAGTGGTTACGCACTCTTTCGCACGGCATGATGACCCCATGGATGAAGACATGAGCTACGAGTTCGGGAAGATGCTGCGTCACGAACGTGAACGCCATCGGCTGTCGATCCGCGCCGCGGCACGGGCCGCCTACATCTCCGAGGGGCTCTGGCGGCAACTCGAGAAGGGGGGCCGCAACGTCCACGGGCACTGGATCCCGGCCAACCCCAGCACAGCGACGTTGCAGGGGATCGTGCTGGCCCTGCCACGGACGAATCCGCAAGAGATCTTCTCCATGGCGGGCAAGGAGTACGACCCCCGGTCGGCGTCGCGGCCGACGGAAAGTGCCGGCTACATGTCGGAAGATGCCGTCTCTGACCTCCCAGCACTCCGAGAAGTCGCCACTTGGGTCCGTGATCTTGAGCCGGACGACTACCGCGAGCTCGTTGACTTCCTGCAGTACCTCCGATCACGCCGGCGCCGCCCGACCGTGGTGCCGCGCATGTCGATGCGAGAGGCGCTGGACGATCCCGCCGTCGCCGATCGTGGCCGGGAGCGTGGTCCGTCCGGGTACGGCTTGGCGGCGGCGTCGGGTGACGTGGACCCCGACAGCGACGATGCCGATCGTCTGCAGTCGGTTCTGGACGACATCGAAGACGAACAGGCCGGAGGAGGTGGTCGCGAGTGACCGCGGCGACCAAAGTCCAGATGAGGATGATGGGCGACAACGATGTCGTTCTCGCAGATCACACGGTGAACGACTGGACCGGATCCAAGAATCAGGTCAAGAAGGCCGGGGAACGACTCCGCCAGCCTGTCGGCGATAGCGACGCGGAAATTGCGAGCTACCTCGAGGCGATCAACATCGCCGAACGGTGGCGGCGAGCCCACAGCTACGTCCTCACGAAGGGTGCCATGAGCCTCCGAAGCCGCTGCAGGACGCCCGGCGTCGCCAACTGGGAAGTCTCCCAACGGCAGAAGCGGCTCATCACCATCATGGACAAGCTCGGCCGCATCCCCGGAATCCGACTGGACAGGATGCAGGACATCGCTGGCTGTCGCGCCATCATGGACACAGTCGCTGACGTCCGGAAGGTCCAGCGGCAATACCACAAGACGTCACGGCCCGAGCAGATTCGCAACGAGAAGGACTACATCCTCACCCCGAAGACGTCCGGCTACCGGGGCGTCCACATGATCGTTGCGTATCGGGCCAAGAACGGCGCCATCGGTCCGGAGGACCTCCTTGTTGAGGTGCAGCTCCGGACGCGGATCCAGCACGAGTGGGCGACCACCGTCGAGAAGATCGCCGGTAAGGTGGCGTTTGACTTGAAGTCGAGCGTGGGACCGCCCGAGGTCCTCAAGTTCCTGAGCCTCGTAGCCGAGGCCATGGCGCACGAGGAGTCCGGAAACGTGCCGCCGCCTGTACTGTTGGAAGACGTCCGTCGGGCACGGACGGCCGCAGGCCGGTTCCTCTGACCCACCAGGATGTGTTGCATGTCCACCGACGCTCCGCTCAACCACTTCCTGATCGTTTACCGCCGCGCCGACGGGAACGTCAACGTTCAGGAGTTCGGCGACGACGTCGAGCGTGCCATGGATGTCTACGCCGAGACCGAGCGCAAGTACCTCCGTGATGACTATGTCGAGGTTGTCCTGATCGGGTCGGACTCGCTGGAGACGGTGAAGTTCACGCACTCGAACTACTTCGGTGACGCCACTCCGGACAGCGTGATCGGGAAGTACCTCACGGGTATCTGACGTCACAGGGTCGCGGCAACCTTCGCAGGGTGAACGAACGATGGAACCCCTGGGCGACCCTCGCCAGCCTGCCTGACCTACTGGTCGGCTACCGGCACCTCCCAACCCGCATCGGCGGAGGCATCGCCGGGCACAGCACCCGCACCGGCCGTCCCGTCGTCGCGCTCGCCAAGGGCCTCACCCAGGTCGAACGCAACGCCGCCTTGGCCCATGAGCTCATCCACCACGAACGTGGCCTGCAAGCGCACACGCCCGGGATGCCGGCCACCTGGGCGCCACGACGGGCCGCCGACGAGACGGCCGTACGCCGTGAGGTCGCGAGGAGGCTCGTCCCGGTGACCGAGCTGGCCGCGTTCGCGGACGAGCTGGCCTGCGCGGGTGAGGGTGTGTCGCCGTGGCAGGTCGCCGACCACTTCGACGTGCCCTGGCATGTCGCTGCCACGGCGCTGGACGAACTGACCAGATGGGAACGCGGACAATGATCGCCTGACGGCGAACACCACCTGGATCGCACCACTGAATCCTGGGGAAGCCGATGTCGACGATGCCCGAAACTCCGCCGCCCACGCGAGCAGCGATGCCGTCCCTGAGTTGGTGGCAGAAGAAGTGGGGAGCAGCGGCCATCGGGCTCGTGGCCTTCGCGGTGGGCGTCGGACCTGGCGGGTCGACCACACAGACTCAGGACACGGCCGAGGCACCAGACCCAACGCCCACGGTGACTGTCACTGAGGCGGCACCGGAAGTAGACGAGGCGATCCCCGAACCCGTCGAGAGTGAAACTGGGCCAGAGGAGGTCGGGGCCCTGGCAATGCAGTCGAACCTCAAGTCGAAGGCCGACGAACTTGCAGAGTTGATGGTCCCCATCCTTGAGGGCGACCGCGAGTCGGACTCGGTCGACAAGGTTGTTCTCAACGTGGACAGCTACACGCTGGAGATCGCGGTGACCTCGCGCTGGCAAAGCGCTGACAACGTCATCGATGGAGCATGGGCCACCACTCGACTCATCTCGTCGAGCTTCTACGAAGGGCTGCTCACCGACGTCGTTGTCAAGGACGACGACTTCGAGCGGGCTCTGCCGGCGCTGTCCCTGACCGTGAGCGAGTTCAGCTACCACTGTTCAGCGACGTTCATGGTCGACCTCGCCCGTTCTCGCGCGTCGCGTGCCGACTGGGAAGAACAGTGCTCCTAGCCGAGTAGTTCGTCCATCTTGTCCGTCGCGGCACGCAGATGCTCGGTCTCGAGGTGGCCGTACACGTCCCGGGTCACCGCGATCGACGAGTGCCCCAAGATCTGCTGGACCTCATGCAACGGGATCCGCTGCGCCAGCAGCAGAGACGCGGCCGAGTGCCGCAGATCGTGGATCCTCGGACGACGCCCGATGGTGACGTCGCACACGTTCTGGAAGTCCTTCAACGCCTTCGTCTGATGCAACGGCCGGCCTGCCGAGACGCGCGAGTCGGTGACGAACACCAGCCCGGCGCCGGTCAGGCCGCAGACCTGGCAGCATCCGTCGAGGTAGAGGTCGCGGCGTCGCATCCGCAGTTCGTTCTGCTCGGCCCTGTGCCGGGTGAGCGCGTCGACAGCGAACGCGGGGAGCGGGATGTCACGTCGTGACCGCTTCGACTTCAGGTCACGCAGCACGTAGTGCCGCTCCCCCTTAGGCCCGTCCCGCTGCATCTGCCGACGTACCTGGATCAGGCCGCCGTCGAGGTCGATGTGCTGCCACGTGAGCCCGAGCGCCTCCCCCAGCCGCAACCCCACAGCGAGCGTCACGGTGTACAGCGCGGCGTTGGGGTGGCCGTCGAGGGCTGCGAGGACGGCGCGTGCCTGCGCGATCGTGAGCGGGATGACGTCGTCACGGTCGACCTTGGGGCGGGCGACCACGCCGACCGGGTTCCAGTCGATGATGCGGTCCTTCACGGCCTGTTCGACCGCGGCATGCAACGTGGTCCTGATGTTGACCTTCGTCTTCGCGGCAAGCCCGCCGATGCGGTTCCCGTCTGCGTCCTTGCTTCGGCCACCACGGTCGTCGAGGGCGCGCAGGAGCCGGCGGACGTCGTTGGGGGTGAGCTTGTCGAGCCGGACCTTCCCGATGACGGCCTTGATGTGTGCGACCTCGGACCGGTACGCGGCGAGCGTCCCGTCGGCACGGTTGCCGTCGAGGTCGGCGAGCCATCCGTCGAGGTAGGTCGCGAGGGTCTGGGTGGACTGGCCGGGTTCGAGGTTGCGGGCCTTGATCCGCTCGAATTCGCCGAGTGCCTGGACGGCCTGTTTCCTGTTGGGTCGGACGCGACGGATGTAGCGGCGCTTGCCTGCGGGGGTCCAGCCGTTGTCGACCTGGGCGACCCACTTCCCGTCGCCGCGTTCGTAGACGGACCCGGAACCCTTGGCACGTTGGTCGGTCATTGTGGACGCCCGTCGCAGTGTTGGTGAGTCATTCGGTGAGTCATTCGTGTGGACACTACCCGTAGAGGTCGGTCGCTGGTGGCCTCTGTTTGGGCTGAACGCGGCTGTTTCTGCGGAATGACACGCCTGAAACTACCACAGACTTGGGCTGTTAACCGATAGGTTGAGAGTTCGAGTCTCTCCCCCGGAGCCCCGAGAAACCCCCCGCGGACAGCGTTCTCCGGGGGGTTTCCGATTCCCGGCACCGGTTGGCAACAGACCTCGGGTGCGTGGCCGTCAGATGCCGGCGGACGCCAGCCGATCGGCCGACAGCAGGCCCAGGTCCAGGGTGCAGTACCAGGCACTGCTCGGGTTGCGCCCGATCGGGACCTGCGTTGCTGGCGGACGCACGACTGCCGGTGCGGACCCGTCGCGATCGATGGTCCGTGCCAGGCCGTCTGCAACGGGTTCGAGTCCGAGGTGCTCGCGGACCTGGGGCTGCAGCGCGAGCACCCAGAACCCGCCGTGGCCGGTCGCCAGCCAGATGTGGCCGGTCTCCGCCACGTAGCGGACGTGACCCCACGCCACGTCAAGACGGCCGGGGGCGCCACCGATGAATTCGAACATGCCCGGATTGAAGTAGGCGACCTCGGTGGGGTTGGCGGGGTCGCGCAGGTCCGCGATCCGCAGGCCGGAGTTCCACATGGACAGCATCGCGAACGTGGTGTCGGCCTGGTCGTCGACGTCGTGGTAGTGGACCGACGAGTTCATGTTGTCGGCAACCTGCAGGGGGCAGTTCTCGACCTCGTTGATCTCCAGGCGGAACTGGGAGACCTGCATCCTCGGTGCCGTTGGGTCGCTGATGTCGGTCAGGTACGGCTGGGCCGGACCGCCCATCGGGTTTGCATCGGCTGGCACGCAGCCCTTGGCCGTCGGGTCCGCGATGCTCTCCTCGGAATGCAGGACGTATGGCACGCCGTCGATCGTGGCCGTGCGCACCGAGTGACCGCGACCCTGCTGCTGGCTGATGATGCGGACGGGCTGGGCCGGGTAGTCGGTGACGTCGAGGATGGAGAACGTGTCCCATGCCGGCGTCTGCCCGCCGACGTAGAGCGTGTTGCCGTCGTCGGACACCCATGCTTCGTGGCTCAGGAACTCGTCCGCGAAGCGTTGCTCAGGTGTGGCGGCCGCGGCCTTGAGGTCGTCCTCGATGTTGCCCAGGAACACGGGCGCAGCCGGGTCCGACACGTCGATCACCTGCAGCGGCAACGTCGACCACAGTCGGGTGCCGTCGGGTGAGAAGGTCAGGTTGTGGGTGTTCGTGGGCCACGTGAACGTGCTGACCAGGACGGGAGCGGTGCAGTCCGCGACGTCCCAGAGGTCCATGGGGCCGCCGACGCCCAGCGGTGCGGGGCCATAGCGCCCGGTGGCCAGCAACTTGGCCTCCTGGCTGGCGCCGAGCGTCTCCAGCGTGAAGTCGGAACCCGGGCCCGTCAGGATCGTGGCGACCACCGGATCGGACGGGTTGGACACGTCGATGACGGCAACGCCGCTTCCCGCGGTCGCGACGTAGGCGCAGTGGTCGACCCAGGCCATGTTGGCGCCGTAGTCGTAGCCGAGGGACACGTGGCCGACCAGGTCGATCCCGCAGTTGTAGCCCTGTGCTGCGCGGCCAGAGAGCTGATCGGCCAGTGGCACCTCGCCCTGCAGGCCGGTCTCCACCAGGTCACCTTCGGCGCACAGGTCAACGGCCAGGCCGGCGCCGAAATCGCGCTCGATGTGGCCGACAACGCTGGTGGGCTCGACGGCAGTGAAGCCGAGGGAGCCGCCGCCCAGGAGCGCGGCTGAAGCCAACACGGCCGCGAGGCGGGAGGAGGAGGACACGGTGGCACCTTCGATGCGGCGGGGGGGACCGGTCGCCACCACATTCGCCGTCGCTGGCCGGGAGTCCTGCCCAGGGCTTGCCTTCAGGGCCGCAGGACCAGCTTGCCAAACACCTCGCCCGCAAGGAGTCGCGCAAAGGCGCTACGAGCGTCGGCCATGGGCACGACGTCGTCGATGAGGGGACGCACGCCGGTTGCCTCGCAGAAGCGCACCAGCCGGATCAGTTCCCCACGGGTCCCCATGGTCGAGCCGATGACTCGCAACTGCTTGAAGAACACGCGTTGCAGGTCGGCTGGCGGATTGGGTCCGCTGGTCGACCCAGCCACGACGATCACCCCACCCGGCTCCAGCGCCCGCAGCGAGTGCGCCCAGGTGGCCTCGCCAACGGTCTCCATGACGGCGTCGACCCGCGCTGGCAGTCGCTCGCCAGACTTCGCCGTGACGTGGGCGCCCAGCGCCGCAGCCTGCGCCAGCCTTTCCTCGTCACGACTGGTGACGGTGACGTGCAGGCCGGCAGCTCGGGCCAGCAACAGGCAGGCCGTGGCCACACCTCCGCCCGCGCCCTGGATCAGGACGCGGTCACCCGGGCGAAGGTCGCCGCGCGTGAACAGCATCCGATACGCCGTCAGCCAGGCCGTGGGCAGGCATGCAGCTTGCTCGGCAGACAACCCAGGTCGTCGAGGGAGCACGTTGCGTTCGGGGACCGCGACAAGGTCGGCGAACGTGCCGTCGTGGATCTCACTGAGCAGCGATCGGTCCGGGTCGAGCGTCTCGTCACCTTCAGGCGAGGCGATGACGGAGTGCAGGAGGACGGGATCGCCGTCCAGGGTCTCCCCGGCGGCGTCGCAGCCCAGCACGATCGGCAACCGGTCGGCCGTGATGCCCACGCCCTTCAACGTCCACAGGTCGTGGTGGTTCAGCGATGCCGCGGTCACTCGAATCACGACCCAGCCGGGCGGCGGGGTCGGATCCGGGTGGTCGCCCAGGGTCAGGCCACGCAGCGGCTCCGCGGCATCCAGCGAGGTGGCAGTGATCGCAAACATGCGCGCGACCCTATGCGCGGCCGCGTGCCTGCATGTGCCCTGAGAGGTCGGCTACCCGGTGCAGTCGTCCGGGGCGGGGAGGAACCCGACCTCGGCAACGGCGAACGCGGTCAGCAACGGTTCGGAGACGGCTGGCAGCTCCATCCGACGGCCCCAGGCCAGGGCGACGACGGGAACCTCCAGGCGCGGTTCGGGGCTGGTCAGCAGCCAGGTCCGGCCCTGCGCCCACGCCGCCACGGCGGGGCCATCGGCGACATCACGGAAGCGGACGACGATCCCCCCAGCAGCCAATGTCGCGAGGTGGGTGTCGTTGTCGACCACCTCGTCGACAATGCCGCAACGCACGTCCCCGCGGTGGCGACCACTGCTGGGCGCAACCAGCGCCGGATCAGCCGGCGACGAGGCCGCCCCACCCGAGGTCGCCGCCTCGACCACAGTCGGCTCCGGTACGACGAAGTCAGCGACCAGCGCACCCGCAGCAAGGCGTGGCTGGGAACGCCCGGCCAGCAAGCCGGCCACCAATCCCACGACCGCGACCGCAACGGCGGCCAGCAGCCAACGCGCAAGCGTTCCCCGCAGCGACCTGCGGGGCGGCGCGACGTCGCCGGGGGCCATCATCTGCGACCCGCCCCGACCGGCAGGTGGCGTTCCACGATCCTGGCCGCGTGGTCGGGCCCAAGCCGCTGCCCCTCCGCCTTGAGCCTGCTCGCCGCGGCGTGGACGGACTGGTCGCCCAGGAGTCGCTCGACGGCGCCGCGCAGCCGACGACCCAGGGCCGGACCCGGCGGGACGGCCAGGCCTGCACCCGCCTCGGCCACGCGACGTGCCGACTCGCGCTGGTCGCCAAGGCCGCGAACGATCGCCAACGGGACACCACGCGACAGCGCCTTGCCGATGAAGCCCCCGCCGCCGGGTCCAACGGCAACGGCTGCCTGGTCGAGGAGGTCCGCATGGCTGCCGCGCCCGACGACGACGTTCCCATCGCGCCGACCCGGGCCACTTGAGGTCACAACCAGGCGGATCGGCAGCGCCGACAAGGCCGCGACGGCCACCTCACCGAGAGATCCGAGTACCCCCGAGGCGGTCGAGTCGGTCACCACGACGAGGGGGGCATCGCCCTGCGGCGGGGCCAGTCGCGGCCACGCCGGCTCCCACTCGAGTGCACCGACCACCCAGGTCGCCTCCGGCCACGTCCGTCGCCGGAGCTCCAGGCTGGGCAACGTGCACAGCAGGCGCGCGGCGGGTCTGTGGCCCGGTGGCAGGGCAAGCCGCCCGCGGACCTGGTCGCGAACCCGACGAGCATCAGCCATGGAGGCCCGCTGCCGGCGCCGGATCGAGGCGTCATCGAATCGTCGCACCGGATTGCGGGATGGCCGGCGCCCGAGCCCGACGGGCGGGATGTCCGGATCCGGGTCCATCAGGTGGTGCGGACAGACACTGACCACGGGCAGCCCCATCAGGTCGCCCACGAAATGCCCGACCGTGGTGAGGACGTCCGTGACGATCATCTCCGGCGCGAAATCGTCGAGGTCGGCGCGAACCCGTGGCGCCATCTGGGCTGCACGCTCCCAGATGATGTGGGCCAGGTCGTGGTCCTCGGGCGTCGGTCCCAGGTCGGGGAGGATGGCGGTGTGCGGACCACACGCCCGCAGGTCGTCCAGCCACGGACCACCGGACAGGACCAGCGTCTGGTGACCTCGGCGGTGCAGTGCGACCGCGAGCCCAGCGATCGGGAACAGGTGGCCGGGATCCGGGCCGGCAACCAGTGCAATCCGTGCCACGGTGCACTCCTCGCGCGGGGCGCCGCGAGACTACGTGTCGCACCACGCGACCCTTCAGCTGACCCGCGTCCGCGGGCTGTCCTCGAACGGCGACGGCCCCAGGACCCGCTCACGCCACGCCGCGATGCGCCCGGCGATCCCGGGCTGCGGGATCCGGACGCGGACCTCCGCACTTGCGGTCGGGGATGCCTGCGACCAGCGGCCGCGCGTGACCTGCGCGGGTTCCAGGCCCAGGCGCTGGGCCACCTCCGCGACCAGGACGTCGGCGGCCGCGCCCGGCGCAACCCGGACGTGGACACGGACGCTGCGATCGTCGACATCGACCTCCGCGCGCAACCAGTCGAGCGCGCGCACCAGGACGTCAAGGTCGTGGCTGCACAGGACCGCGGCCCAGCTGGACACGTCGGCCAGTGCGACCAACAGGCCGGCCCCCTGAGTGAAGGCGGGATCCGACCACCGCTGATCGGCCGCCAGGCCAGCCGCATGGCCCGTCACCCAGGCGATCGGCGGGGAATCCTGGGTGGGCACGGGCCGCATCTGCCGCAGGTGGCGCACGCCACGGCTGCGATCGACGTCCTCGACCCAGGCGGCCGTGTCCTGCGCCGTGGTGCCCAACCGATCGGCGATCGCCGCGACCCCGTGGCCCGCGCGGAACAGCGCCCTGGCCCGTGCCGGCCGTGGGTCGGATGGATCGGCAGGAGCGCCCAAGTCGGCAGGATCACCGGGATCGGCAGGATCACCTGAACGCATTGCCGGATCAGGGACCGGTCGACCGACCACGGACAGATCAGGGACGCTGTGGGGCGCAACAACCCTTCGAGCACGCGCGGTCAGCGCAAAGGGCACTGGGGCTGCCTCTGGATCCAGCAACGACGGTTGGACGACATCATCGGTCATGGCCGCCTCCTTGGTCACGACCCAAGGTAGAGCAGGGGTGTGACATGCCCGCGGGCGCTGCGGGCTCCCCGCGTCGTGCCGGCCGCGATCAGTCGCCGAGGTAGCCGCGCAGGGCGTCAGCGGTCGACGGGTGGCGCAGTTTTGCCAGCGCCTTGGCTTCGATCTGTCGGATCCGTTCGCGGGTGAGACCCAGGTCGGAGCCGACCTCCTCCAGGGTGTGCGGCTGGCTGTCGATCAGCCCGAAACGGCGTTCCAGCACGTGGCGTTCGCGCTCGTTCAAGTCCTCCAGCAGCTCCTCGAGGTGCAGCGCGAGCAAGCCGGCGGCCGCGGCGTCGGCGGGGGCGGTTGCGTTGGGGTCGGCAATCATCTCGCCGATGTCGCCGCCGTCCTCCCCAAGCGGGGCGTCCAGCGACGTCGGATCCACGGCCAGGCGCTTGATCTCCTCAACCCGGGCGGGCGCCATGTCGATGGCCGCAGCGACCTCCTCGACCGTGGGTTCCCGACCCAGCTTCTGGAGCAGCTGCCGTTCGGTGCGCCGGATCTTGTTCAGGGTTTCGACGAGGTGGACGGGGAGTCGGATCGTGCGCGACTGGTCCGCCATCGACCGACTGATCATCTGTCGGATCCACCACGTGGCGTAGGTCGAGAACTTGTACCCGCGGGTCGGGTCGAACTTGTCGACCGCACGGATGAGCCCGAGGTTGCCCTCCTGGATGAGATCCGGAAGCTGCAGCCCACGCCCGACATATCGCTTGGCGATCGAGACGACCAAGCGCAGGTTCGACTCGACGAGGTGGCTGTGGGCCGCGCGCCCAAGGCGCTCGATGTGGCGCAGGCGCGCCCGGTGGTCGGGTTCGAGGTGCACCGGGGAGTCCAGGATGTCCTCGGCCTCTCGGCCCGCCCAGACACGCTTGGCCAGGTCGACCTCTTCCGCGGCGGCCAACAGGTCGACACGGCCGATCTCGTTCAAGTACAGGCGCACGCCGTCCGCGGTCGCCTCGCCGCGTTCGGCGCCTCGACGAACGGCGATCCCCTCGCGCTTGAGCATCGCCGTCAGCACGGCTTCCGACTCCGGCGGGAGGCCGTCGAACTCGATGGCGGCGTGCAGTTCGGCCGGCGTGACGTGGCCACGCCCGCCACCGACGTCGCGCAGGTCGGACAGCGCGGAGGAGTGCAGGACCGCATCGCGCAGCCGCAGATCGATGACACGACTGCCCGGGAGATCGTCCTGGGTCGTCATGTCGTCCGCCGGCGGGTCGACCGCCACGTTGGACCTCCCCGGATCGGCCCGGCTGCGGTCGGGCCGAACCGCAAGCTAATGCGCGGGCGAGTGGCGCCGGTGGCGATTCGGGACGCGGCGCGCCCTGTCGCGCGCCTGTCAACACCTGCGCTCACCGGGACACCCGGATCAGTCGGTGGTCGCCCGCAACGCGCGCGCACGCTCCTCCAGGACCAGGATCTCACGGAACGCCGCTTCGAACCCGTGCGCGTCGGTGCCGGCGTTGCGTTGCGCGATCGCCGCCTTGCGACGCGCGATCTCCGACTCGACGCGCGGCAGCAACAGGCGCTGGATCGTCGCAACCGCGTGCTCGGCATCGGCCGCCAACGGATCCTCCTCCAGGGCGACGCCGCGAATGACGTCGCGCAGGTCATCGTCGGTCGCGCCGTCCAACACGCTCGCCAACGTCACGCCGGGGCCGCCCGCCGCCATGATGGCGCCGAAGACGCCACGGGCGGTGGGGTGGGTGAAGTCGCCATCCTCCAGTTCATACCAGGCGTCCGGGAGCAGCTCCGCGTGCTGGAGCGCGATCCGCAGGGCAGCACGCTCCAGGCGCACCCGACCCGAAGCGAGCCTGCCCAACGGCCCACGTGAGGTGGTCTTGGGCCGACCGGCCGCGACGGCCGCGATCCCCTCGTGCTGATCCAGGCTCACCCCGGCTCGCGCCGCCGTTCGTTGCACGAACTCGATGGACACCCCGACACGGTCGGCGATCTCGGTACGCGCGTACTGGCGGCGCAGGTCGGGATCCGCGACGTCACCCAGGAGCCCGACCGCGGCCTGCAAGGCGCTGGTGCGGCCCTCCTGCGTGGCAAGGTCATGCGCGTCAACGGTGCGGCGGATGGCGAAGGGCACGACGGGTTCGGCATGGGCGACGCGGGTGCGCAAGCCGTCGGCTCCCTCGTCAGATCGCACGACGTCCGCTGGGTCCTGACCGACGGGAAGGAGCAGCACCCGCACGTCGACGTCGAAGGCCTTGGCGATGCGCCAGGCCCGCTCGGCCGCGCCGGCACCGGCAGCGTCGCCGTCGAACGCCAGGACCAGTTGGTGGACGTAGCGAGTGAGGACGCGCACGTGGTCCTCACCCACTGCCGTTCCGCATGTCGCAACGGCGTTGGTGATGCCCGCCTGGTGCAGGGCCATCACGTCGGTGTAACCCTCACAGATCAGCACCTGGCCCGTACGCGCCATGGTCGAGCGCGCCTGCGGCAACCCATAGAGCACCTTGGACTTGTGGTAGAGCGGCGTCTCCGCCGTGTTGAGGTACTTGGGCGGCTCGAAGTCGCCGTACTCGATGCCGGGCAGGATCCGACCGCCGAACCCGATGACGTCGCCCCCCGCGTCCTTGATGGGAAACAGCAGTCGACCCTTGAACCGGTCGCGCAGCCCGCCGCGGTCGGAGGTGATTGCAAGCCCGACCCTGGTGATGTCGCGCTGGTCAGCCCCCTGGGTGATCAGGTGGCGCGAAAGCCGGTCCCACTCGTTGGGGGCGAAGCCCAACTCGAAGCGCTCCGCGTCCTCGCGCCCGAACCCGCGCTCCTTCAGGTAGTCGCGGGCAACCTCGCCGTCCGGACCCAGAAGGACGTCGCGGTAGAAGGCCAGCGCGGCGGCGTTGAGCTCCTGCAGTTGCGTCCGTTCCCCCAGTGAGCGTCTCTGGCCGGACGACAGCTCCTCGTAGTGCAGCGTGAAGCCCATCCGCCGGGCCAGGTGCTCGACCGCCTCCGGGAAGTCGAACCCCTCGATCTCGCGCAGGAACGTGATGACGTCGCCACCGGCTTGGCAGCCGAAACAGTGGTAGAGGTTCTGGCCCGGGTCAACCGTGAAGGACGGCGTGTTCTCCTGGTGGAACGGACACAGCCCCTTCATCCGGGCGCCCGCGCGCTTCAACGCCGTGTACGACGACACCACCTCGACGATGTCGGCACGCTCGCGCAACGCCTGGACGTCCTCGTTGCGGATCCTGCCGGCCACCGGCGACCTCCTGCCCTGCGTCAGGCGACGTTGGCGTCGTCCCAGGCATCATCCAACATGTCGAGGAACTCGGTGATGCGCACGACCTCGGCCTGCTCACCGATCTCGCCCGCGGCACGCCCCAACAACGCGAGGCAGGTCAGGAAGCCACGGTTGGTCGGGTGCGCCCAGCGACACCAGCCACGGCCGCCCCATCCGTTGGCGCGCAACGCGTCCAGCCCGCGGTGATAGCCGACCCGGGCGTAGGCGTAGCGCTCGACCGGCTCGCGCCCGAGGCGGGCGAGGGCCGCCCACCCCTCCAGCGATGTCGGGTCGGCAGCCACCACGGCCGCAACGGCGGCACGACGCGCGGCGTCATCGTCGTGGGCTTCGCCCGCGGCCAGTGCCACAGCCTGCTCCGGCGTCGGACCGCCCAGGACGACATCGGGACGGTCGGCGAGCGGGAGCGATGCCATGGTGATTCCTCGGTCGATGCTGCTGTGGACCCACGGGCGGGGGTCGTGCGTCGGGGGTCTACCCTCGCCCGCATCGCAACGCCACATCGTTGCGCTGAAGAACACCAGGCCCGCCAACCGGATCGTGGAGCAGCCATGGCCGACCCCGTCCAGTACTCCGTTGACCTCACCGACCGCATCCGCCATCTGGTGCGTGTCACGGTGTCGGTGCCGACGGACCTGGCCCCCGGCGCGCGGGTCACCCTGCCCTCGTGGACGCCCGGCTCCTACGTGATCCGCAACTACGTCCACCACGTCCAGCAGGCGAGTGCCACCGATGCCTCGGGGCGGCCGATCGAGCTGACCATGGAGGGCACGGCCTCCTGGCGGCTGCCGCAGCAGGCGAACGGTCCGGTCGCGGTCACGCTGGAGATCTACGGCCACGAACTCACGGTGCGGACCAACCACGTCGACGACCACCACGCGCTGCTGATCACTGCGGCCACGTTCCCGCTGGTCGATGGCGCCCGCGGACGACGCCACGAGGTCACGGTCGACGCCGGCGGCGAACGCGTGTGGTCCTTGCTGCCCGACGACGGCGGCGTGTTCGTCGCAGACGACTACGACCACCTGGTCGACAGTGCCTTCGAGGTGGGAGACCACGCCCATGTGTCCTGGTCCACGGCCGGGGTCACCCATCGGTTCGTGTGGGCGGGTCACGGCGGTCACCCCGACCTCGAACGGATCGCGCGGGACGGCGCCATGCTGACCGACGAAGCCGTCAGGCTGTTCGAGGGCGACCTCCCGGTCGTCGGCGACTACACGTTCCTGACCGTGGGGTGGTCCGCGGGCGGTGGTGGCCTGGAGCACCGCGACGGCGCCGTGTTGATGATGCCCGTCACGACGTTCCAGGACGATGAACGCTACGCCACGTTCCAGTCGCTGCTGACCCACGAGTACCTGCACCTGTGGAACGTGAAGCGCCTGACGCCGGCAGCCCTGGTGGCGCCGGACTACGAGCGACCCACCCACTCACCATCGTTGTGGGTCGCCGAGGGCTGGACGGCCTACTACGACGAGCTGCTCCCGGCCCGGGCCGGTGTATGGACGTTGAGCCGCTACCTCGAGCGCACCGCGAAGAGCATCGACGGCGTACTGCGCTCCCCCGCCGCCCAGCTGCATTCCGTGCGCCAGGCCAGTCACGAGGCGTGGACCAAGCAGTACGTCCGCGACGAGAACTCGCTGAACTCGACCGTGAACTACTACCCCCACGGGTCCGCACTCGCGTGGGCACTCGACCTGGAACTGCGTCGCGACGACCCGGCGGGACCAGGACTCGACGGGCTTCTCCGTTCGCTGTGGCGACGCCACGGCCGCACCGCAGAGGGCTACACCGAGCACGACGTCATGGTGGCAGCCAGCAGCGCCGCCGGTCGGGACCTCGACAAGTGGTTCCAGACCCACGTCGGCTCGCCTGGCGTGCCGCCTCTGGAGGAGTCGATGGCCATCGTCGGCCTCGCGCTGATCGACGCCCAGGAACCGCTGGTCGTGCCCTGGCTTGGTGTGTCACTCGAGGAGACCGACGCCGCCGTGACCATTTCCGCCGTGGCCCGCGGCGGCCCGGCCTGGGATGCGGGGATCAGCGGTGGCGACATCCTGCTGGCGGTGGACGGCCAGCAGGTCCTTCGTGGCCAGGTCCCCCAGGTCCTCGCCGCACACGCTGCGGGGGCCGTGGTCGAGCTCGCCGTGTTCCGCGGACCGCGGTTGCTGACCGTGCCCGTGACCCTGGCAGCGCCGCGGCCCGCGCGCCGGCTGGTCCGCGTCGACGAACCGTCCGACGTGCAGGCTGAGGCATTCCGGGCCTGGATCGGCTCGGAACTTGGTGAGGTCGGAGCGGCGTGAACGTGTTGGACGGACTTCTCGTCGTGGCGGCGGGGTCCGCGGCCTGGGCAGGGTGGCACCGCGGCCTCATCGTCCGACTCATGTCGTGGACGGGCGCGGGGCTCGGCGCCGGCCTGGGGTTGCTGCTGCTCCCGATCGTGATGGACGCGTTGGAAGAGGCCGCCCCCGAGACCCGCCTGATCGCGGGGTTGCTCGCCTTCTTCCTGCTGGCCGGCATCGGGGCGGGCCTGGGCGAACTGTTCGGACGACAGGTCCGTGACCTGGCTGGAGAATCGGTCGCCCAGGAGTGGGACCGCAGCCTGGGCGCCGTGGCCGGCATCCTGGGCGTGGCCGGGGCAGTCTGGCTGTTCACCCCAGCCGCCGCTGACGTCCCCGCGATCGCCCGGAACGTCCGTACGTCGAACATCGTCCGGCTGATCTCCGACACGACCCCGCGCCCGCCCGATCCGGTCGCGGCCCTACGCACGCTGGTCGGCGGCACGCGCTTCCCCGAGGTGTTCGACGAGCTGCGACCCGCACCCGACACCGGTCCGCCGCCCGACTCCTTCGCGATGGACCAGGACACGCTGGCCCGTGTGACGGCGTCCACGTCGAACATCGAGGTCATCGGCTGCGGCGCGCGGTTCGAGGGGAGCGGCTTCACGGTGGCGGACAACCTCGTGGTGACCAACGCCCATGTCGTGGCCGGCGCCGAGGTCATCCAGGTCCGACGCCCCGACGGCCGCCTGCGCGACGCCACCGTCATCTCCTTCGACGACGACATCGACCTCGCCCTGCTCAGGGTCACCGACCTCGAACAGGCACCACTGGAGCTGGGACAACCGGTCGTCGGGGCCGACGGTGCGGTGATCGGGTACCCGGGCGGCCAGGACACGCCACGCGCCACCCCGGCGCGCGTCGAGCGAGCCCAGCGCGTGACCGGCCGCGACATCTACGGCGACGACCGCACCGAGCGCAACGTCCTGTTCACGGCCACTCGCCTGCGACAGGGCGACTCGGGCTCGCCGCTGGTGGATGCCGCCGGCACGGTCGTTGGCGTCGTGTTCGCCATCGCCCCCGACGATCCGGACCTGGCCTACGCGCTGCACGTCGACGAGCTGACGGCGTTTCTCACGGCACCCGCCAACGCCGGCTCGGGTCGGTGCGCCTGATCGCGATTCGTCCCGGCGCTACAGCTGCGCCTGCAGGTCGCGCAACCGGCGCGCCAGCACGGCCAAGCGATCGCTCGCCGCGTCCACGGCCTCCAGTGACGCGCTCGGATCGCCAAAAATCCGTTCCAGGGAACGCACCTCGAGCACCATCAGCTCGACCTCGGTACGGACGGCCCGGACTGCATCCAGGTCATGGTGCGGGCGTGCCACCAGCGCCTCATGGATCAGCTTGCGGGCTCGATCGTCGTCGGAGAGCAGGTCAGCGGACACGTCAGCCTCCCGGAGCACGAGGTCCAGGTCAGGCAGGGCACGGTCGAAGGGGTAGTCGGCCAGAACCCGCTCAAGGCGTTGCAGCGCGTCATCCACCCATCCATCGTAACGCACCGACCATGCGGCGATCCGGCTGGTCAGGCCGCCGCACTGCGCCACGCCGGCCACTAACGTGGCGTCGCCAATTGCAAGCCAAACCAGTTCGGGAGGACAGGGTGGCCACCATCACCGCGATCGAGGGCGTCGGCGACAAGCAGGCCGAGAAGCTCCGCGCCGCAGGCATCAAGACGTGCGAGGGGCTCCTCGACGCCGGCAACACCAAGAAGCGCCGCCAGAAGTTGGCGGAGGCCACCAAGATCAGCGAGAAGTCGCTGCTGACCTGGGTCAATCACGCCGACCTGATGCGCGTGAAGGGCGTCTCGGGCCGGTACTCCGAACTGCTGGAGAAGGCCGGTGTCGACAGCGTTGTGGAACTGAAGACCCGCAACGCCGAGAAGCTCGCCGAAGCGATGGAGAAGGCGAACAACCGGCTCAAGAACAAGGTCCTGCGCACTCCGTCGCCCAAGGTCGTCCAGAACTGGATCGACAACGCGAAGACCTTGAAGAAGGTCGTGGCGCACTGACCGATCAGGGCGCGTCACCCATGGACAGCATCCCGACGCCAGCCGAGCTGCGCGGAGCTGCCGCCGTTGCGCAGTCCTTGGCGTACGTGGTCGGCCTTGCGGGAGTGGTGGCCGGCGGGTTGCTGTTGCGCGACGGCGAAGCAGCCATGGCCGTCGTGGTCTGGGTGATCACCTTCGCCGCGGGGGCGATCCTGATGATCGCCGCGTTCATGGTCCGCGGCCTGGTCGCCCTGCTCGCGCGGATGACACGGGTCGAATCCGATCTGGCTGTGCTGGTCCGGCGCGACGCAGCCGACGAGCAGCGCGACCTCTGGGGCCACCGGCCACCGACCTGAATGGCGCCCCTTGGGCGCCCACGACGCACATGGCGCCGAGCGTCACCTGCGGCTGGCAAACTCGTTGATCAATGCACCTCGACGAACTCGGACGCCAGATGCCCCTCATCACGGCCGTCGGACGTGCCCTTTCCATGGCCCGCACCGACGACACGGCAGCGGTCACGACGCTCCTGCGGGCGGCGATCGACCACCTCGACGCATCGGAAGTCCGCGTCATGGTGGCCGCCGATCAGGCAGTGGAGACCTGGACGCTGAGGGCCGGTGAGCTGCAGGCATCCCTGGCGGTCGAACTGGACGTCGAACGACCGGGCGGCATGGACGCGTGGTTCTCCACCGCCGCGATGGCGGGGCGCTCGATCACGGTTGCCGACCTGCCCTCTGCCCCCGGCTACGAGTACGGCCTGGTCGCCGCCGAGGTGGCCGCTGGCACCCACGCCCTGAGATCCTCCGAACTCGGTGACGTCGCCGTCCTGACCGCGGCCCTGGTCAGCGCTGCGCGCGCCGACGTCGAACGCCGGATCGCCGAGTCCGCCCTGTTCCGCGTCCGCCGCGGCGCCTGATCACGCCGGCAGGCGCTCGGCGAGGTAGTCGACCAGCCGTTCAATCGACACGCGTTCCTGGGCCATGCTGTCCCGATCACGCACCGTGACCGCCTTGTCCTCCAACGTGTCGAAGTCGACCGTGACGCAGAACGGCGTGCCGATCTCATCCTGGCGCCGGTAGCGACGACCGATCGCCTGGGTCTCGTCATAGTCGGTCATCCAGTGCGGCTTGACCACGTCGAAGACCTCATTGGCCACGACGGACAGCTCGTCCTTCTTGGACAGCGGCAGCACCGCCACCTTGTACGGCGCAAGCCTTGGGTCAAGCTTGAGCACGACCCGTTCCTGCATCTCACCCTTGGCGTCGGGTGCCTGCTCGACCGTGTAGGCGTCGACGAGGAAGGCCAGCGTTGCGCGGGTCGCCCCGGCCGCTGGCTCGATCACGAACGGCGTGTAGCGCACGTCGTTGGGCTGGTCGTAGTAGGTCAGGTCCTGGCCGCTGGCCTCGCTGTGGGCCTTGAGGTCGAAGTCCGTGCGGTTGGCGATGCCCTCGAGTTCGGCCCAGCCGAGCGAGTGGTCTGCGAAGAAGTACTCGACGTCCACGGTGCGCTTGGCGTAGTGGGACAGCTCGTCGTCACGGTGTTCGCGGATGCGCAGGTTCTCCGGGCGGATGCCCAGACCCGCGTACCACTGCATCCGGTGGTCGATCCAGTATTCGTGCCACTCCTCGTCGGTCCCAGGCTCGACGAAGAACTCCAACTCCATCTGCTCGAACTCACGCGTGCGGAAGATGAAGTTGCCCGGCGTGATCTCGTTGCGGAACGACTTGCCCATCTGGGCGATCCCGAACGGTGGCCGCTTGCGGCTGGCGCGTTGGATCGTGGCGAAGTTGACGAACATGCCCTGGGCCGTTTCCGGCCGCATCCACGTGACGTTCGCGGCCTCCTCGAGCGGACCCGAGTAGGTCTTGAACATCAGGTTGAAGTTGCGCGCGTCGCCGAACTTCTGGGCCTTGCAGTTCGGGCAGGCCAGCACCCCGGGCGCGTCCTCGGCCCCGAATTGGGCCTCGCGCAGGTGGTCCTCACGAAAGCGGTGGTGACAGTCGGCGCACTCGACCAGCGGGTCAGAAAAGTTCTCGAGGTGGCCCGAGGCCTCCCACACCGGCGTGGGACCCAGCACGGCCTGCTCCATGCCGACGACGTCGTGGCGCATCTGGACCATCGTGCGCCACCACTGACGCTTGACGTTCTCCTTGAGTTCGACGCCAAGTGGCCCGTAGTCCCACGTCGACCGCTGGCCGCCGTAGATCTCGGCCGTCGGGAAGATGATCCCGCGACGCTTGCACAGCTCGACGATCGTGGCGAGCTCCGTCGTGTTGGACGGTTCGGGCGTGGCTGACATTGGTGGTCCGAGGAGGCGAGGGCACCGGGCTGGCGGCACGGGGCGGCGTGGTTGCGTCGGACGTGGCGGACGCAACACCGTCGAAGGGGCCGACGGCGGCGGCAGGAGGGTAGCCAAGCGGTGATTCGCGACCTGTCGACGCGCGCCCGTAGCGTCCGCCGCGCCCCCTGCCCAAGGAGCCACGTGTCCACCTACGACGAAGCCCTCAGCCCACGCCAGGTCGGCGAGGGCCGGTTCAGGATCACGTCCGACCCGGCCTATCACCTCTGGCGCGACTCCTTCGTGCATGGCGGCTACCAGCTGGCGATTGCCACACGTGCCCTGGCTGCCGCAACGGGACGGCCGTCGCCGGCGACGCTCACCGCGCACTACCTCGATCGGGTCGTCCCCGGCGAGCTGGACGTCATCGTGGAGGTGATCCGGGCCGGCAAGCACGCCACGGCCGTCGCCTCGATCGAACAGGACGGCCGGCTGCGAACCCGACTGACCGCGACGTTCGCTGACCAGGCCAGCGCCGTCGGCCTCGACCATGTCGAGGTGTCCCCACCGGATGCGCCCGCATTCGACGACGGGGACCTGCGCCACGGCACGACCGCGACGTCATACCACCACTTCGTGCCCAGTTGGCGCCAAGGATCATCGGGGTTCCTGGATCGCGCCCCTTCAGGCAGCACCGAGGTGGTCGCCCGCTATCGCCGCCGCGACGGGGACCTGATCGATGCGGCCGGGCTTGCGCTGTTGAGCGACATCCTGATCTCGCCCGCATTCGAGGGCGGGCTGGCTCCGTTCGGGTGGATTCCGACGCTGGAGTTGACCAGCCATTTCCACCGCCCCGAGGCCGTCCACGCCGAGGTCATCGTGCGGCTCACCATGCCGGTCGCCACCCGCGGGTACGTGACCGAGGACGTCGACATCTGGTCCGCCGACGGCAAGGAACTGCTGCTCACCGGCCGTCAACTGGCCCTCGTCCGCACCTGAGGGACGGCGCTGCTGGTGCTGGTCAGTCGACGTCGACGGGCTCGAACGTGATCTGGTCGTCGATGATGTTGGCCATCCAGCCCTCGACGCGGCTGAGCGGGGTCGTCTTGCGCACGAAGTGGGCCGCGCGAACCAGGTCGGCGCGCTGCAGGCCCGCCATCCGCGCCGGGGCGATCTGGATCCGTTCGCTGTAGAACGCGCAGCCAGCGTGCTGGATGAGGATCACCCGGTCCAGCGCGTGCGCGTCAACCAGGAACTTCAACTCGTCCAGGAGGCCCTGCTCCTCCAGCCGCGCCTCAGGGTGGCCGGCCAGGCAGGCTGGGCCGCCTGGCATCGCCACGCGGTCGTACCGCGGCAGGTCCAGGCCGGTCGTCAGGAAGTCGTCGAACGCCGCGCCGACGCGACCGTCCGAGCAGTACACCGCAGCCGCGTGGATGCGCTCGACGACGAATCGGACTGGGCTTGCGTAAGGCTCGGACATGCGACGGGAACCGTTCGGCCTTCAATGGCGGACATGGGGTGGAGGGCACCCTATGGCGTGCCGACTCGCCTACGGTCCTGCACGGCGCGACCAGGCGGGCCGGCCACCGATCCAGGCATCCCCACGAAGGCGGTTCAGACCGTGCCTCCTGTGACGATCTCCGACATCGTCGACGCGCACGCGACGCTGGCGCCCCACGTCGTGCTCACGGCCCTCAGCCCGTCTGCGGTCCTGTCGGAGGGGACAGGGTCGACGATCGCGGTCAAGGCCGAGCACAGCCAACACACCGGCTCGTTCAAGTTTCGTGGCGCTCTGAACCGCCTTGCTGCGTTGAGCGACGACGAGCGGCGCCGCGGCGTGGTGACGGCATCGTCAGGCAACCATGGTGTTGGCGTCGCGCGCGCGGCCGGGATCGTCGGTGTGGCGGCGACCGTGGTCGTCCCAACGGGTGCCTCGCCGTCGAAGTTGGCGGCCATCCGATCCCACCCGGGGGTCCACGTGGTGACGGTCAGGGAACGCGACGCCATTGCGGCCGAGCGCCACGCGCGAGTCCTGGCGGGACAGACCGGGGCCACCTACGTCAGCCCCTACAACGATCCGATGGTCATCGCCGGGCAGGCGACCATCGCGGTGGAGGTCACCGACCAAGTGCCGGCGATCGGCTGGGAGGACCTCTCCGCCATCGTCGTCGCCGTCGGCGGTGGCGGACTCATCGGCGGGATCGGCACGTGGGTCCGCGCGCATCACCCCGACACCGTGGTCGTCGCGGCCCAGCCGGCAGCCGATGCGGTCATGGCTGCCTCGATCGTGGCCGGCCACGTCGTCGACGTCGACGTCGACCCCACCCTGTCCGACGGCACCGCTGGCAATCTGGAACACGACACGATCACGTTCGAGCTGTGCCAGCGCGTGGTCGACGAATGGGTGCTGGTCTCCGAGCATGACATCGCCCGAACCGTCGCCCTGATGATCGACGGCCACCACAGCCTCGTCGAGGGAGCCGCTGCCGTGGCGCTGCACGCGGCCCGGGCCTGGGGCACCGACCACCCCGGGGCGCGGGTGGTGGCGGTGTCCTGCGGCGCGAACATCTCCTCAGCCCGCTTGGCCGACGCCCTCGCGCTGGCCACCTCGGCCTGATCTGCGCCGATCCATGCTTCGCATGCGGTCAGGGCCGGAGTCAGGGCTGGAGCCAGTGGCCGAACCGGTCGTCGTGGGCCGGCGGCTCCACGTCGACGGTGAGATCAGGCGCGTCGATCGGATCGCCGAGCGTGGCCCGAACGGGGACGACGCCAGCCCACACGGGCAGGGCCAGGTCGTCCGGATCGTCTGCCGGTGGGCCGGTTCTCGCCTTGAGGCTGGCGTCGGTGAGCGGCATCGCGACCACCGTCGTGGCCGCCAACTCGGACGCGGACGGCCAGCGCACTTGCGACCACCGACCAGGGAACAGCCGGTCGGTCAGCACACGCAGGGCGTCGACCTTGTCGTCGGGGTCATCGATGATCGTCGCACTGCCCTGCAACACGACACTGCGGTAGTTCATCGAGGAGTGGAACGCCGACCGGGCATGCACCAGGCCGTCGAGGTGGGTGACCGTGACGCAACACGGCGCGCCGGCCGCAAGCAGCCGCATGGTCCGACTGGCCGACGAGCCGTGCAACAAGACACGCAGCCCGTCACGGACACAGGCCATCGGAACGATCACGGGTGCGCCCGCGTCCACGACGCCAACATGTGCCAGCACTGCCTCGTCGAGGACTGCTGCGATGGCGGCCAGGCCGTAGTCCGCCCGTTGTGGCGCGCGTCGGACGCGGGCGCGATCGGAGGGTGGTGGGGTGTCACTCATGACGCGCGACGGTAGCCCCCGATGCCTGCGCGGTGGTCAGCGCCCGCGCGTCCGGATGCTGACGACCTTGTCGACCGCACCGCCGAAGCGCCGGTCGCGCCGCTGGTACTCGCCAATCGCGAGGAACAGCTCCCGGCGCTTGAAGTCCGGCCACAGCGTTTCCGTGAAGACCAGCTCCGCGTAGGCCGCCTGCCACAGCAGGTAGTTCGACAGGCGCTGCTCACCCGAGGTGCGGATCATCAGGTCGACGTCGGGCAGATCCGGCTCGTACATCCGGGCGGCCAGGGCCTTGGCATCGATGCGCTTGAGCTTGCCCGAGGCAACGTCGCGCGCGGCCTGGCGCGCGGCGTCCACCAGTTCCGTGCGGCCGCCGTAGTTGAAGGCGATGACCAGGTCCAGGCGCGTGTTGTCCCGGGTCAGCTGCTCCGTGCTCTGGATCAGCTCGACGAGGCGCTTGGGAACCGGGCGTGTGCGTCGTCCGATGAACCGCACCCGGACGTTGCGGTCGTCGAGTTCGTCGGCGCGGCGCACGAGCAGCGACTGGTTGAAGTCCATGAGAAAACGAACTTCCTCGGGCGACCGCTTCCAGTTCTCAGTCGAGAAGGCATAGACGGTGAGATGGCGGACACCGACGTCGAGGGCTCCCTCGACCACGTCGAACAGCGCATCCTCGCCGGCCTCGTGCCCCGCGTTGCGAGGCAGCCCGCGGGCATTGGCCCAGCGCCCGTTGCCGTCCATGATGATCGCGATGTGCTTCGGGATCCGGTCGGGATCAAGCTGGTTGGCAAGCACGGCAGGTCCCGGAGCGACGTCCCGGCAGCCTAACCATGTCCGACCGCCCCGAAGTCAGATGGCAGCGGCCTTGGCGACGCGGAACAGGGTTTCGTTCATGGGGGTCGCCACCTTCCAGGTGATCTGGATGGGTTGTTCGCCTCGGTCCTCGACGTGCGTGACGGGGCCGAGGAACGTGAAGCCCGGTGCCCGGCCGTTTGCGTCCTTGTTGACCTCCCGGACGAACAGCAGCACGGTCGAGGTGCCGTCGAGATAACGCCGACCTGTCGGTGAGCGGCGAGTCGTGCCGGACTGCGACTCCCAGTGGAACAACTCGCTGGTTGCCTCACCGTCACGTCGCCTCGACCAGGCCGACGCCGCAATCCGAGAAGCGATCGCATTGGTGCTCGACGCGCGCTCACGAAGGCCAGTGCTGCCCGACGTACGGCGTGGGGTTCGCTCGGCACCATCGGTCGAGCAGCTCGGCCAACGCCGGGGCCTGTGCGCCGCCGGCGGGAAGATTGCGCTTCAGCACGCAGACCAGGACGAGGTCGGGCTCGCTGGCGTAGTCGACGACGTTCTCGGTGACCATCGCCCGGTCCTCCGCGCGAGCCACGGAGGCCACCTGCGGGTCTGCCACCCCCCGCATCCCCAGATCCTCCACGTGGACGGCGTCGTGGCCGAAGGCCCCGCGAAGATGCTTGGCGGCCGCGCTGGGGAACATCTCGTCCAGCAGCAGCCTCACGCGAGCAGCGCCTGCCGCTGCTGGGCCGCCCGACGCCCTTCCTCGATCGCGTGTTCGTTGCGCGCGATCCGTTGCTCGACGTCATGGGGATGCCGCGACGCGAACTCCAGGGCCGTGCGGATCTGGCGGGGATGCAGTGCCGACTCGGCGGCGAGCGTGGCGATGCGGTCCTCCTCGCTGCCGTCGAGCTCGCGCAGACGAGCGACAATCTCCCACACGTCGGAGCCGGCAGCCAGGGCCGGCCGGCGGTCGGAGGTCGTGCCCCGGTAGACGATGCCGGGATGGTCGAGGACGTCCACGCCTTCGATGATGAGCCGCTCGAGCAGGGCAGTGGCGCTCAGCCCTTCACGCTCGGCACGATCAGTCAGCCGCTGCCTGGCCTGGTCGCTGAGCCGGAAGGAGGTGCTGGTCGCCATGCGCTTCCCGATCGCGGGGTCAGTGAGCTACAGCGTAGCGCAGTCGTAGCGACGCGGCAATCAGAGGAGGCTTGCAGCACGTGTCCATGTGGATGTGGCGCGCAGGGCGATCTCGAGTTCGAAGCGGGCGTCGGGTTCGTCGAGGTCGGAGCCGAACAGATCACGCAGCTGCGTCATGCGGTAGCTGACCGTCTGGGGGTGGACGTTGAGGGTGTCGGCGACCTGCTGGCGTTGGCCGTGGTGCTGCAGCCACGTCAACAGGGTGTGGGCGAGCCGTTCTCTGGTGGAAGGTCGCACAGACTCCAGTGGTGCCAGCCGTCGGGCGATGAGATCGTCAAGCAGGTCCGGGTCGCTGTGCACGAGGAGCGCGCCAAGGTGCTCGTCCGCGAAGAGCGGGTCTGGAGCGAGGATGCCGGCTGACTGAAGACGTGCCGCTGCGCCTGCCAGTCGAAGGCTGGCTGCCACTGCAGTCATTGGCCTGCTCGGACCGATGACGGCCGCACAGCCACCCAGGTTGGTGGTCATTCGGGCGCGGCCATGCTTGTCCAACGGGGTGGGCACGATGGCCACCACGGCGTCGCCGTGCTCAGCGATCAGCGCATCGGTGCCCAGACGCGTACGCAGCTTGTCTGCTCGATCAGTGGGCACGAGCACGGCCATGGCCCGCTCAGGAGGGACCCAGCCGACCGCTGGTGCCGCTTCTGCGACGGCGGTGGGATCCACGGGGTTGGTCAGCAGCAGGTCGAGAAGTTCTCGTCTGCGCCAACTGCGTTCGTCGGCACGTGCGGACTGTTCCGCGGCGTAGCCCTGCACGCTCGCTGTGGACAGTTCGTCGATGTAGGCGAACACTGCCTCGGCGAGCGGAACGATCCCGTCGGCGGGCAGGCCGTCTTCACGGGCGGAGAGCGCGAAGTGGCGAAACGCGACGCGGGCGCCGACCCGGTAGGCCTGCAGCAGCACCTCCAGGGAACGGCCGGCGCGCATCTCCCCGCGGCCCAGTTGCACATAGACGTCACGGTCGGCTTCGCCCAGCGCCGGCAGGTCGGTGCCGGGCAGCGTCAGGAACCGGCCGAGCGCCACCTCGACACCGCGCCGCAGCCCGGTGCCGAACGCGCCCTCGAGTGGCCTTGCATACGCCGCCACCTCGCGGCCGATCGTGGCAATGGTGTCGTCCACCACCGCCGACAGGTGGCGCCGCAGGCCGGCTGCCATGCCCGCCGGGAGGGCCTCCCAGGGCATGGAAGCAGCCATCTTGTCACCTACTGCCAAATTGTGCGGGTAGAAGCGTGTCCATTGAGCGTAGCCTTGTCCAGTTTTGTCGAGGATGATGAAGGCAGTACGTACCGACCACGAGACCTTCCTGCGACGAGAGAACCCTCGATGCCCCTCACTGCCGACCAACAACTCCTGGTTGAGCTCGAGCCGCGAGCCGAGCAGCTGCTGCACCGCCACGACGCCGCCGCGAAGGAGTGGTTCCCCCACGACTACATCCCCTACAGCCTGGGGCGCGACTTCGACAAGGAGCCATGGAGCCCGGACCAGTCACGGCTGTCGGGTGTGGCCCAGACGGCGTTCGAGGTCAACCTGCTCACCGAGGACAACCTTCCCAGCTACCACCGGATCCTCCACGACATGTTCGCCGGAGGTGACAACGCGTGGACCACGTGGTCCCACCGCTGGACCGCGGAGGAGGGACGCCACTCGATCGTGATGCGCGACTACCTCGTCGTGACCCGCAGCATCGACCCGGTGCAGCTGGAGCGGGGCCGGATGCAGCAGGTCATGACCGGCTATGACCGCAAGGACACCAACCTGCTGCAGGGCTTGGCCTACGTGTCGTTCCAGGAGCTCGCCACCCGCATCTCGCACCGCAACACCGGCCGGTACTCCAACGATCCCGTCGCCGACACGATCATGGCACGCATCGCAACCGACGAGAACCTGCACATGGTCTTCTACCGTGACATGGTCCAGAGCGCGCTCGAACTCGACCCCTCGGCCACTGTCAGGGCCATCGCCGCCGAGGTGATCGCATTCCAGATGCCGGGCGCCGGCATGAGCGATTTCAACCGCAAGGCCGTGGAGATCGCCAAGGCCGGCATCTACGACCTCCGCGTCCACCACGACGACGTCGTGTGGCCCCTGCTGCGCTACTGGAACCTCTTCGACATCGAAGGCCTGGACGCCGAGGCCGAGCAGGCCCGCACGGAACTCGCCGAGTTCCTCGACGGACTCAACGCGATGGCAGACCGCTTTGAGTCCAAGCGCGCCGAGCGCGAGGCACGCGTCTCCGTCAGTTGATCAGCCAGGGCGCAGCGCTCGCCATGGATCCGGCCCCTTGAACGCCACTCAGGCCAGTGGCCTCTCAGCGAGGGATCAGTTCCCAGGAGCGCAGGCGACGGTCGAGGTGGTGTTCGGCGAAGGCGCGTGCGAACGACGACGCGGTGCGGTGGGCGTCCGAGCCGTCAGCGACAGCGGGGATGTCTGGCCATGGGCCGACGGCGAGGGTGCGGATCGCCTGCATGGTCCGCTCATCCACGGCGCGCGTGCCCGATGCGGCGCAGTTGCCGCACAAGGCACCGCCGCGCGTGACGCTCAGGTACGGGTGCGGTCCTGGCGACCGACAGGCGGCGCAGGAGTCGACGAACACGTGCGCACCGTTGAGCTCGGACAGCCGCAGCAGGAAGGCGTCGACGAACACCGCAGGGTCCGGCGGCTCGGCGTCCAGCGCCTGCAGCCCCGACTTCAGCAGCAGGAAGAGGCGCAGGTCCGCCGCACCCTCCTGGGCCACCAGGTCGACGCCCTCGACCATGGTCGACGCGCACATCGTGCGGGCGTAGTCGTCACGTACCCGCGGGTGGGCGGCGATCGTGTCAGCCTGCTGGATGACGTCGAGATTGCGACCCTCGTAGACCTGCAACTCGACATGGGTGAACGGCTCGACCCGCCCACCGAGGCGCGATCCGGTCCGGCGCACGCCCTTGGCGACGGCACGGATCTTGCCGCGGCCCTGGGTCATGACGTTGAGGATCCGGTCGGCCTCGCCCAGCTTCCACGTGCGCAGGACAATGCCCTGTTCGCGATAAACAGCCATGGCCCGGTCCCCGGCGGCCACGCCCAGGCGGTCGCACCCACCGAGCGTACGGAACGGCCGTGCGCGACCGACACCTTCTCGGACCTGCCGCCAGCCAGCCGGCCCTACAGCGGCGGCCAGGGATAGGGGCGCTCGCCTCGCGGCTCGGGGAACACCTCCAGCGACGCGGCTCGCCGGGCGCGCTCCCGCGTCACCGCCACCTCATCACGGGTGAGCAGTTCGATCAGGCGCTCGTGGCCGACCGCGCCAGGGGCCAGGAGTTCGACCAGCCGCGCCGCTGCGCCCCGATCCGCCGCCGGCACCGGCGTGCCGGCCAGGTTCCACGCGACGGTGCGGATGTGTGCCTCGGCGTGGAACGACACGCCGTGGTCGACCAGCCACAGGTGGCCGTCGGTGCCATGCAGCACGTGGCCGCCCTTGCGGTCGGCGTTCTCGATGATGAGGTCGAACAGGACCATCCGTTGCACCTGGGCCAACGATCGTTGGTCGAGGTTGTCCACCACCCAGAAGTAGTGGTGGTCAGGATCATGGGGCATGTGGCGCTGCAGGCTGCCCAAGCCGTAGGGCGCGTTGTCACGCACGATGGTGTCCGGCACCATGTTGAAGCCGAGCAGCCGGTCAACCACGTACGCAGCGACCTCACGTCGGTACAGCGTCCCGGCGGGGAAGTCCCACAGCGGGGCCTCGCCCTGGAGCGGCTTGTAGACCGCCAGGCGATCCGCCGGCAGGTCCTGGAGGTCGACCGCGCCAGCCGATTGCAAAGACGGTGGCCCCGGCTCCCCGGGAAGGCCGAGGTGCACGAGCAACGTGGCGTTGCTGGCATCGGTGAAGCGGCCCACCACGGTCAGCGTGGCCGTCCTGAGCAGCTCCAGGTCAGGCGCCGGGCGGGGCGTGGGATCCACGTCAGTGGCGCAGGCGGCCATGGCCGTTGGTCGACGGGAACACGACCTGCCCGGCGACGTCCTTGACCACGGGCCCCTGCTCGCCCGGGGGGCGACCCTGGCCGACGACGGCCGTTGCATGCGCTGCCAGGCGGCGTGCCTGGTCCTGGCTGAGCCAGATCCTGACCGAGCGCAGCCGGCCATCGGTGTCATCGGCGGACGACAGCTCAGGATCGAACTCGGTCGCATCCATGAGGAAGCGTCCACGGTCAACGTCCATCCCGACGGCGATTTCGCCCACGCGCCAACGTGCCTGCACGGGTTCGCGCAGCTTCATTGCCTCGTGGTCCCAGTCGTCGGCAGGCACGTCGTCGAGCGTGGCCAACAGCTGCTCCAGCAGCTCGCCGAGGGCACCGACCTGGCCCTTCTCGCACTGCAGCGTGACCAGCGTGCGATCGTCCTGTGCCTGCAGGTGGAAGACACGCTCACCCGGTTGGCCGATGAAGCCCGCCGTCACGTGATGGGGGTCGGTGAGTTCGTCCTCGAGCATCAGTCGCCTCCGAGGGGTCCGGTGTCGTTGAGGCGGACCAGCGCGGGTCGCCCGCCCGCGGGCAGGTGCAGCACGGTCGCCGATGCTGGCTGGATCACGATGCGTTGGAACTGGTCCAAATGGGTGCCGAGGTAGTGCGCCACCACGGCCTTGATGACATCGGCGTGGCTGACGACGACAAGCATGGTGCCAGCATGGGCGCCGGCCAGTTCCTCGACCGCCTCGACCGCGCGCGCCTGGGCAGCGCGGATCGACTCGCCGCCCGGGAAGGTGACCCGGCTGGGCGTGTGCTGGATCGTCGGCCACAACTTGCGCGTGCGCAGTTGCTTGAGCGTCTTGTCGGACCACGCGCCGTAGTCCACCTCGTTGAGGCCGTCGTGGACGACCGGTTCCAGGCCATGCGGGGCTGCGACGATCGCGGCCGTCTCCCGGGTGCGTTCCATCGGCGAGGTGTGCACGGCCACGATGGGCAACCCGGCCAGGCGCGCGGCCGTGGCCTGCGCCTGTTCGATCCCCTTGGCGTCGAGGTGGGCACCCGGCGTGCGACCGCCCAGGCGCTTGCCGGTCGCAGCGGTCGTGGCGTGGCGGACCAGCACGATCGTTGCCACGGCTGCCACCTCCCGCCGACCTGGGCTCAGTAGGCGCGCGCGAACACCACGCGCTTGCCGTACGCCGACGGCGAGCCGCACCACACGCAGGCACCCTGCTCCGGTTCGCCGTCCATGGGGATGCAGCGCGGCGTCGCTGCGTGCTGCGCCTTGATCTCGTCCTCGCAGGCCTCCCGGCCGCAATGCAGGACGGTGGCGAACCCGATGCCCACCTGCTCCCCGAACGTCGACTTGTCGTCGACCACCGCTGAGTTCTGGTCGAGGAAATCCTGGGCGCGGGCCAGCAGGGCGTCATGGAAATCGTCCAGCCGCTGTGGCATGGTCGCCGCCAGCCCGTCCAGCGCAACCGTGTCCTTGACGGGACGCCCGTTGGCGTCAACGTCGGCGAGGCGCGTCGCGAGCAGGCACGTGCCGCCAGCCAGGTCACGCGGCCCGAGCTCCACGCGAATGGGGATGCCCTTGAGCTCCGCGTCATTGAGGCGGAAGCCGGGTGACGCATCCGTGGCGTCGACCTTGACGCGCACGCCGACGGCCCGCATGGCGTCGGCCAACTCGTTGGCACGGGCCAGCACCGCTTCGGCGTCATCACCGCGCCCCATCGTGACGATGACGACCTGGACCGGGGCCAGGCGGGGCGGCAGGACCAGGCCCTTGTCGTCGCCGTGGGCCAGGATGACCGCACCGACCATGCGCGTCGACATGCCCCAGGACGTGGTGTGAACGTGCTTCAGCTGACTGTCGGCATCCTGGAACGTGATGTCGAATGCCTTGGCGAAGTTCGTGCCGAGGTAGTGCGACGTCCCAGACTGCAGGGCCTTGCCGTCGCGCATCATGCCTTCGATGCTGTAGGTCGCCACGGCACCGGCGAAGCGTTCAGACGGCGTCTTCTCGCCCATGACCATGGGGATGGCGGCGACGTTGCGCGCAAACTCGGCGTAGACGCCGTGCATCCGCAGCGTCTCCTCCATCGCCTCCTCATGGGTGGCGTGGGCGGTGTGGCCCTCCTGCCAGAGAAACTCCGTCGTCCGCAGGAAGATCCGTGGCCGCAGCTCCCAACGCACGACGTTGGCCCACTGGTTGATGAGCACCGGGAGGTCGCGGTGGGACGAGATCCACTTGGAGTACATCTCGCCGATGACGGTCTCGGACGTGGGACGCACCACCAGGGGCTCGCCCAACTCCTTGCCGCCTGCGTGGGTCACCACGGCAAGCTCGGGAGAGAACCCTTCGACGTGATCGGCCTCACGCCTGAGAAACGATTCCGGGATCAGCAGCGGGAAGTAGGCGTTGACGTGACCCGTCGCCTTGAAGCGGTCATCCAACTGGCGCTGGATCAGTTCCCAGATCGTGTAGCCATATGGCTTCATGACCATGGTGCCCTTGGCGGGCCCGTGATCCGCAAGATCAGCCTTGAAGATGATCTCGTTGTACCAGGCGGACACGTCCTCGCTGAGGGGCGTGACGCCGAGGTTGGGCTTGTTCGAGGTACTCATGGGCGCGACGGTAGCGACCCCTGACGACGCAGACGGCCGCGCGAACCGGGCCGTGCGACCGGGCCGGATGGCCGGGCCGGTGGCCGAGCGACTCAGCGGACGGACACGCCCTTCCAGAACGCGACCCGCCCGGTGATCTCCCTGGCTGCGCGCTTGGGGTCCGGGTAGTACCAGGCTGCTCCGGGGTTGACCTTGCCATCCACGACGACGTCGTAGTAGCTGGCCGTCCCCTTCCACGAGCAGGCCGTGTGGTTGTCCGCCCGTGCGAAGTACTCCCTGTTGATCGAGTCGATCGGGAAGTAGTGGTTGCCCTCGACGACCACCGTGTCATCGGACTCGGCCAGGACGGCACCATTCCAGGTCGCCTGCGGCATGGGTGGACTCCTCATGGATCAGCGGGTTGGTGACTGCGCAGACCCAGACAAACCCCATTGGCGGTGAGGTTCTTCCCGGCGTCTAACGTGGCGCGCACGGCGACGGAGGAACGACGATGTCAGCAGGGGGCGGCACCAAGGCCATCATGGCGGCGATGGTCGCCAACGGTGGCATTGCGATCTCCAAGTTCGTCGCGTTCGGGGTCACCGGTTCGTCATCGATGCTGGCCGAGGGCATCCACTCCGTCGCCGACACGTCAAACCAGGGACTGCTCCTCTTCGGTGGCAAGGCCTCACGTCGCGCGGCCACCACGGAGCACCCGTTCGGCTACGGCCGGGAGCGCTACTTCTGGTCGTTCGTGGTCGCGTTGGTGCTGTTCTCGCTGGGCGGGGGTTTTGCCCTCTACGAGGGGGTGGCGAAGATCCGCCACCCGCATGCGATCGAATCGGCCGCATGGGCGATCGGCGTGCTGTCGTTCGCGATCGTGGCTGAGGCCTTCAGCTTCCGCACGGCCATTGTCGAGGCTCGGCCGCTGAAGGGCGATGCGTCCTGGGTGTCGTTCATCCGCCACGCCAAGGTGCCGGAACTGCCGGTGGTATTGCTGGAGGACGCGGGCGCCATGGTCGGCCTGGTCCTTGCGCTGGGAGGCGTCGGGATGACGCTGGTCACCGGCGACCCCGTGTGGGACGGCGTCGGGACACTGATGATCGGCGTGCTGCTCAGCCTGATCGCCATGATCCTGGCGTTCGAGATGCGCTCGCTGCTGCTGGGCGAAGCGGCGTCGACGTCGGACCGCACCGCCATCGTCGCCGCCATTGAGGGACAGCCCGACGTGACCGGCCTGATCCACCTGCGCACGCAGCACCTGGGTCCCGAGGAACTGCTCGTCGGCGCCAAGCTCGAGTTCTCGTCGTCGTTGTCGGTGAAGGAGCTGACCGGGGCAATCAACGCCACGGAGCGCGCCATTCGGGATGCCGTACCCGCCGCCCGGATGATCTACCTGGAGCCGGACGTGCGCGACCCCAACCACCAGCCGACGCGACCTGCGTCGCCGGACTCCGCCGCGGAACATCACTGAGCTGTCCTGCCCAGCCACGCGTTGCTGGTTGGGCCGATCAGGCCTGGCGTTCCAGGGCGAAGACCCGGACGTCCTTGCCCGACCACACCTTGTAGGCGGCATAGTTGGGTGACAGGGCCTCGAACCGCGCGTAGACGCCGTCGCGTTCGGCCCCCGCCAGCAGGCGCGCCGTTACGGCGACCTCTCTGCCACCGACCCGCACCGACGCGGACGGGTCGGCCAGCAGGTTGTGCGTCCAGGCGGGATGGTGGTCCTGGCCCCAGTTGGTCCCAACCACCGCCCAGCCATTGTCGACGGCCACGTGGACCAGTGGCTGCTCGCGCAGCGTGCCGCTGCGGCGGCCCGTCGTGACCAGCACGAAGGTGGGCAGCACAAGGCTGGTGAAGGTGCGCTTCCCACCCGTCACGCGTTGGACGATGCGGTCCAGTCGCGGCAGCAACCAGCGATAGGCGCGCGCACCGCCCTTGGTGGCCGCCAGGGCCATCAGCGGCTTGTTCACGAACTTGGGCAGCACCGCGGTCTCCCTGCAGGATCGCCGCAGCCTACGGACGGGCCGCCCTGCGCCAAGTGGCCCAGCCCACCATGTCTGGAGGCGGGTTCACTGGCCGCCCAACCGGAAGGTGCCTCAGTGACCGATCGCCATCGTCGCCTGTCGCGACTGGTGTTCGGACTGGTGCTGTTCGGCGTCGGTCTGGCGCTGATGGTCGCGGCCGACCTGGGCCTGCCGCCGTGGGACGTGCTGCACCAGGGCATGTCGAGGCGCATGCCGATCACGATCGGCCAGGCGGGGATCGCAGTCGGGATCGTGCTGCTCGGCGGGATGCGGGCCCTACGCGAGCCGTTCGGGATCGGCACCGTCCTGAACATCATCATCATCGGACTGGTGTTGGACGGGACCCTGCTCATCGTGGGCGACCCAACCAGCATGGTCACGCGCGTGTGCTGCCTCGCCGCTGGCCCGTTGCTGGTCGCCGTCGGATCGGGGTTCTACCTGGGTGCCCGCCTTGGGCCGGGCCCGCGTGATGGCCTCATGACCGCACTGGCCCGGCGCAACGTCGCGGTCTGGAAGGCACGTTCATTCATCGAAGGCGCGGCCTTCATCGCGGGCGTCGCAATGGGCGGGACGACCGGCGTCGGCACGGTGTGGTTCCTGGTGATCATCGGTCCCGCCGTCCATGTGGCGTTGCCACGACTGGACATGGGACCCGTCAGTAACCGAACCGACCCAACGCCTTCGGATCGGCCTGCCACTCCTTTGCGACCTTGACACGCGTTTCGAGGTGCACCTTGGAGCCGAACAGGACCTCCAGCTCGTGGCGCGCCTCGGTGCCGGCCTCCTTCAACACCGACGCGCCCTTGCCGATGACGATGCCCTTCTGGCTGTCGCGCTCGACGAACACGACCGCTTCGATGCGCAGGACGTCGTCGCGATCGGGGTCCGGGGCAAGCTCCTCCACGACCACCATGATGGAGTGGGGCACCTCGTCGCCCATGCGCGCGATCAACTTCTCGCGCAGGATCTCGGCTGCCCGCTGACGTTCCGGCTGGTCACTGACCCGGCCGACGGGGAAGAGCCGCGGTCCCTCGGGGAGGTGGCGGACCAACACGTCAAGCAGAACGTCGAGGTTGAAGCCACTCACCGCTGAGACCGGCACGATCTCCAACCAGTCCCCCAGCTTGCCGACCTCCGTCAACAGCGGCAGCATCTGGTTGCGATCCTTGACGCGGTCCTCCTTGGTGACCAGGCACAGCTTGCGCGTCGGGACGTCGGCCAACTGCTCGGCCAACAGCCGATCACTTGGGGTCACGCCCTTGGTCGCCTCCACCAGGAAGCACAGCAGGTCAACGCCGGTCCACGTGTCGCGGACCAGGTCGTTGAGTCGTCGGGTCAGTAGCGTCTTTGGCCGCGTCAGACCTGGCGTGTCGAGGAACACGACCTGGGAATCGTCACGAGTGAGCACGCCACGGATCGCGTTGCGGGTTGTCCCGGGCACCCGCGTGACGATCGCGACCTTCTCTCCCACCAGGGCGTTCATGAGGGTGGACTTGCCGACGTTGGGACGACCCACCAGCGACACCATCCCGGACCGATGGCCGGGAGGCGTCGGCTCGTCGGCAACCGCGAGAATCTCCTCGAGATTGATGTCGCGGTCCGAGCCTGCGGCGCCGAACACCTCTGGTCCACTCATCGTTGCCCCTCTGCAAGTCGCTTTGCGCCGAATCCATGCGGCAGGAGTTCCGCCAGCCGGACCACAAGCGGTCGACCGCCGTCGCCGCTGGCGTAGATCATCGCTGCCGGCCCGAACTCGAAGATCACCTGGCGACACGCTCCACACGGCGTGCACGGGTCTTCTCCGTCGCCCACGACGGCCACCGCGACCACCTCGCTGATTGAGCCGGAGCAGGCCATGGCACGGATGGCGTTCTGCTCCGCGCAGGCCGACAGTGGGTAGGCGGCATTCTCGACATTGGCCGCCTCGTACACGCGACCGTCGTCGGTGAGCACGGCCGCCCCGACATGGAAGCCCGAGTACGGCGCATAGGCACGGTTGCGAGCAGCGCGGGCGCGCCGCAGCAGCTCGGCCTCGTCGACGACCTCGCCGGCGGAGGTGGCGGTGGGCTTCATGATCGCCTCTCGGCTGACAGGGCTGGCAACGATCGGGTCACACCGTGACCTGGTCGACCGGCTCGCTCGACGGCGGGGTGACCACGACCTGGGCGATACGGCGGCCCTGGACGCGAGCGACGTCGAACGTCACGCCCTCGACCTCCACGCGCTCCCCGACCGTGGGCACATAGCCGAGGGTGGTGAACACCAAGCCGGCCACCGTGTCCCAGTCCGAATGCGGCAGCACCGTGTCGAGGAGCTGGTTCAGGTCGTCCACGGACAGACGGGCGTCGACGTCGAATGCACCGTCGGGGCGCTCGACGACCATGGGAAGCTCATGGTCGTGCTCGTCGACGATCTCGCCAACGATCTCCTCGAGGATGTCCTCGATCGTGACCAGGCCGCTCACCGCCCCGTACTCGTCGATCACGATGGCGAGATGGACGGTCTGCTCCTGCAGTTCGCGCAGGAGGTCGTCGACGCGCTTGGACTCCGGGGCGAACGTCGGGGGGCGGACCAAGGTGTCCCAGGTGTCGTTGCCGGGCTTGAGTGCGAGCTGCCGCAGCACGTCCTTGGCGTAGACGACACCGACGATCTGGTCCCGCGAATCGCGGTGAACGGGGATGCGCGAGTGGCCGTTGCGCAGGATCGTGTTGACCAACTCGCGCAGGCTCGCGTCCTCGGAGACCGTGATCATGTCCGGGCGGGGCACCATGATCTCCCGCGCCACCGTGTCACCCAGCTCGAACACGTTGCGGACCATTTCGCGCTCGTCGGGCTCGAGCGGATCGTCCTCGTCCTCGGCGGCTTCGACCAGCCGTCGCAGTTCGTCCTCCTCCGGGAACGGACCGGAGACGTCCGATCGCGTCCCGGCAAGGGTGCGCCCGATTCGCACCAGCAGCGTGGCCGCTGGCCCGACCAGGGCCACCAGCAGTCGCAGCGCCGGTGCCGTCGCGAGGCCGACTCGCTCCAACTGGCGCAGGGTCAGCGTCCGCGGGACCACCTCGCCGATCAGGACGATCGCAAGCACGGCTGCGCTCACGCCAACCGCGACGCCGGGAACCGTGCCCAGCAGGTCGACGGCGGTCACCGTCACGATGGCGGCAAGCAGCGTGCGGGACACCACCGTCACGACCAGCACGACGTTCATCGCGCTGCCGCGATGCTCGACCAACCACAGCAGGGGACCGGCGTTGTCGACGTCGTCGCCGGCCAGCCGCAGCGCACGGACCCTCGACAGCCGCAACAGCACCGTCTCACCTGCCGCGAGGAGCGCCCCGAGCATCAGGAGCAGGATCGCGCCACCAAGCACCGCCGCCGCAACCATCACGACGATCCCGTGGGGCCCAGGCCCGCCAGCAGCTCGTCCGTGCGCGTGAACATGACCCGCTCGCGCTCTGGCGAGTCGTGGTCCATCCCCAACAGGTGGAGCATCCCGTGCACGGTCAGCATGCGCAGCTCGTCCTGCAGCCCACGCCCGAGGCGAGCCGCCTGGTCGCGCGCGTAGGCCGGGCACAGCACCACGTCACCAAGCAGTGCGGGCGCATCGGGCGTTGACTCCCCAGGCTCGTCGATCGGGAAGGCCAGCACGTCGGTTGCCCCGTCCTGGCCCATGTGCTGGGCATTGAGGCCCGTCATCGTGGCAAGGTCGACGAGCAGGAGGGCGACCTCCATGTCGGCGGGGATCCGCTCCTGAAGGACGACGTGCTGCGCAACCGCCACGAGGTCTTCGAGGTCGACGACCTCGTCGGTCTGCTCATCCGACAGGAAGACCGCCACGTCAGGCCTCCGCGTCGGCGCGCTCGTCATGGCGCGAGTACGCCTCGACGATCCGTTGGACGATGTGGTGGCGGATCACGTCCTCGGAATCCAGTGTCATGAACGCCACGCCCTCGATGCCGTCGAGGATCCCTCGGACGACCCGCAGGCCGCTGTGCGCCCCCCGCGGCAGGTCCACCTGGCTCACGTCACCGGTCACCACGGCCAAGGACCCGAAGCCGATCCGGGTCAGAAACATCTTCATCTGCTCCGGTGTGGTGTTCTGCGCCTCGTCCAGGACGATGAAGGCGTCGTTGAGCGTTCGGCCACGCATGTACGCCAGCGGCGCCACCTCGATGGTGCCCTGGTCCATGTGCCGGACGAGTTCCTCGACCTCCATCATGTCGCGCAGAGCGTCCCAGAGGGGCCGCAGGTACGGATCGATCTTCTCGCTCAGCGTCCCGGGCAGGTAGCCGAGCCGCTCGCCGGCCTCAACGGCCGGGCGGGCAAGGATCAGGCGATTGACCTGCTTCGCCCGCAGCGCCTGCACCGCCATCGCCATCGCGAGGTAGGTCTTGCCCGTGCCAGCCGGACCGATCCCGAAGGTGACCGTGTTCGACCGGATGGCATCGAGGTAGCGCTTCTGGTTGAGCGTCTTGGGTCGAATGGTCCGTCCCCGGTGCGCCAGCAACGGCTCCCCAAGCACGTCCGAGGCCGCCTCGTCGGTGCCGCCCCGCACGATCCGGACTGTCTGCGCGACGGTGTGCTGGTCGAGGACATGGCCACGCGAGACCAGTGCGGCCAGTTCCTCGATGACACGGATCGCCCCGGCGACGGCAGTGGTCGAGCCGCGCGCCGTGACCTCGTTGCCCCTGGCCATGAGGTCAGCGTCCAGCGAGCCCTCCAACTGGCGCAACCACTGGTCCTGCGCTCCCAGCAACGAGACCATGGCCACGTCAGGGGGGACGGACACGGTCGCTTGGCTCACGACGGCCCGCGCATCAGCAGTCGCAGGAGGATCACCGTCGGTTCGAGCCGGGAGAACGGCCACGTGTGGAATTGACCTTGGTCGCTTGGAGGGCACGAGTGTAACCCCGTGACCACGACACAGACGGCCTCAGAGCGGCCGTGGCATCCACGCGGCCGGTGATCGATCAAGCGCCAACGGACCACCACCGGCGATGGTGGCGCCGGCCGTGGCTCCGACGAGCCGGTCACGCAGGTCGTCGGCTGAGACATCCAGGATCGCTCCCAGCGTCTCGAGGTCTTCATGGCGAATCGTCATGACCCGGCCGTTGTAGTCGCCGCGGCGCACCTGGATCGACGTGAGGAAGCGCTGGACCAGCTGGCGCTCGACCGGAGGCATGATCTCCAGGCGAGTCAGGTCCAACCGCAGGCCGGCCCGTTCGCGCTCGGCCACGCCCGTGCCGCCACTGGAACGTGGCAGGAGTTGGGCCATGGGCACGTGGTAGAAGTCGGCCAGCAGGCGCAGGCGCGACACGGACACCGAACGCTCACCGCGTTCATAGGCCCCGACGACGCTGGCCTTCAACCTGCCGTCGGAGCGCTGTTCGACATCCTGCAGGCTCAGGCCCTGCTGCTGGCGAACGTTGCGCAGCTGGTCGCCCAACGCCACCGCGTAAGGCGAGTTCTCCTGCTCGTTCATGGGGCCCTCCGATTGCACGCGATGCGGCGGGTCGGGGCGATGGAGGGGTCAGAGCGCCCCGACCGCCGTCGCCACCCCAACGTACGAAATGACCGCGGTCCGTAGGTAACCATGATCGCCATCCAACCAGATCTGGCCCGCAAAGGGTCAGGATGGGCTAGCCCATCCTGCCCAAATAGAACGCCAACACCGTGCACAACGCGAACCCAGCGTGCTCTGTGCGCAATGTGAAGGCGCCGAGCGTGGCGGGCTGGAGCCCGGCTGCCGTCATGGCCTCGACCTCTTCGGCCGTCCAACCGCCTTCTGGTCCGACCGCACCAACCACCGATCCGCCGGTCGGCCGGCCCGCCTGTGCCAGCGCCGCGCGGATCGTCATGGACGCGTCCGGGTGGCCGATGACGCCGACAGCCGGCGTGGCAAGCGATGCCAAGGCCTCCTGCAACGTGACAAGGCCATGAATCTCGGGCAGCCATGGCCGACGCGACTGCTCGGCCGCGGCCCTTGCCACGTCGACCCAGCGCTCGCGCAGGCGCGGACCGCGGTCCGCATCGGGCCGACCCTGGGTGCGGGCACTGACGACCACGGTGATGACGTCGACGCCCAACTCCGTGGCCGACCGGATCACGTCGTCGCACTTGCGCCCCTTGGGCAGCGCCTGCAACAGGTGCAGGGCCACGTCGGCTGGGTCGTGCACGATGACGGGTCCGTCCACGACGACCGTGCCGTCACCGAGGATGGCCGGGGCCTCGCGACCGCCGCCATCGGCGACCTCGATCCGAGCACCGGCTTGCAGTCGGAGAACCCGATCCAGATGGTGGCGCGCGCGTGGGTCGACCCGGATGGTGGCGCCGGGACCAATGCCAGCAAGCGACTCCGACGCAAGGTGGACGTAGGGCGTCAGCGACACGACGAGGCCGTCCCCCACCCGAAGGCCGCCGTGGCTGGGATGTCCATGCCGCCGGTCATCGGAAGGCATCCCGAAGCCGACCGAAGAGCGACTTGCCGTCCGCGGGCACGTCCTCACCGCGATGCTCGGCCAGTTGGCGCAACAGGTCGCGCTCGACGTCATCCAGCCCACTCGGGACCTCGACGCGGACCGTGACGTGGACATCACCGCGGGCTCCACCACCGGTCCTGGGCAGTCCGGCTCGGCGAACCGACACGACATCGCCAGGCTGGGTGCCCGCCGGGATCGTGACCTCAACGGTCGACCCATCGAGGTTGTCCAGGTGCGCGACGGTGCCAAGGGCGGCCTGGGACAACGGGATCGTCGCCTGGGTCCACAAGTCGCGGCCGTCGCGTTCGAACACATCGTGCGGTGTCACTCGCACCTCCACGAACAGGTCACCGGCAGGAGCTCCGCGCAGCCCAGCCTCGCCCGACCCGCTGACGCGCAACCGGTCGCCCTCGTTGACCCCGGCGGGGATGTTGACGGTGACCTTGCGACGCCCGCCATGACGCCCGTGCCCGCGGCAGGTCGGGCACGGATCGGCGATCGTGACGCCGTCACCCTCGCAGCGTGGGCAGGTGGTGGCGCTGGCCAGTTGGCCGAAGGCGGTCCGCACGATGCGTTGGACCTGGCCCCGACCGCCACATTCCAGACAGGTCGAGGCGCCACCGCTGGTGGTCGTGCCAATGCCGGCGCAGTCGTCGCAGCTGACCGCGACGTCCACCTCGATCGTCTGTTGGACGCCGACCGCCACGTCCTCCAGGGTCAGCGCGGTCGGGCGCAGGACATCGCGTCCGCGCGGGTCACGGCGGGCGCGTCCCCCGCCTGCAGGGCCACCCCCGAAGGCTTGGCCAAAGAACGCGTCGAAGACGTCGCCCAGGCCCCCCATGCCGCCGAACGGATCGCTCTGGCCACGTGTCTGGGGCGTGCCATCGTCGCCGGTGCGGTCGTAACGGGCGCGTCGCTGCGGATCGGAGAGGACCTCGTAGGCATGCGTGACGGCCTTGAACTGCTCCTCGTCGCCGCCAAGGTCGGGGTGGTGGTCACGAGCAGCGCGGCGATAGGCCCGCTTGATCTCGTCGGCCGTGGCACCTCGCGGCACGCCGAGCTGGTCGTAGAGGTCCGCTGCCATGCTCAGCGCCCCTCACCCATGCTCGACAGACCGCGCTCGAGTTCATCGGCGACCGCACGCACAGCCGACAGGACGGCCGCATAGTCCATGCGAATCGGCCCGAGGATCCCGAGCGACCCGGCCGACAACACGTCATAGCGCTGCCCCACCAGCGAAGTCCCGTGCAGGTCCGCCAACTCGTGCTCCTCACCAATGGTGACGAAGGACTCATCGCCGACGACCGGCGCTGTCCCGCGGTCGATCGCACGCACCAGCGTCTCACGCTCCTCGAGCAGCTCCAGGACCCGTTCGAGCTGGCCACGATCCAACGACCTCTCCGTGGCGAGCGAGGAGCTGCCGCCGATGAAGACCTGACGGGCAGCCTCGCGACCGAGTTCGGAGCCGATGGCCGCGGTGATCGCACCAAGGACAGGGCGCAGTTCCGTCGGCGCCCCCCCAGCCAGCCCGCCGATCAGGTCGCGGACGTGGCCCATGCGCCGGCCGCGAACCTGTTCGTTGAGTACGACCCTGACCCGGTCCACGTCAGCCTCGGAGATCGCGATGTCAAGCTCGACGATGCGCTTGTGGACGCTGCCCGTGTCGGCAATCAGGAGCACCAGCACGCTGCGTGGACCGAGCGACACCACCTCGACGACCTTGCACGTCGCCGCTTCCAGTGCTGGAGCGACGACGAGGGCGACCAGATGTGTCAGTTGCGCCAGTGCCGACGTGGCCTTGGTCAACAGCTCGTCGACATCGCGCGCCTGGCTGATGGCCTCGCTGATCAATTCCCGCCGCTCACCGTCCAGCGGCTGCGGGTCGTCTTCGGGCCGCAGGTGATCGACGAGGTAGCGGTAGCCCTTGCTGGTCGGCACCCGCCCGGCCGACGTGTGCGGCTGCGAGATGAACCCCAACTCCTCCAGTGCGGCCATCTCGTTGCGCACGGTGGCGGGAGACACGTCGAGGTGGGCGACCTCCACGACCCGGCGGGAGCCGACCGGCTCCGCGCTGGTCACATAATCCGCAATGATGGCGCGCAGGATCTGCGTCTTGCGCTCGTCAAGCACGTCCTCGACCACGCCGCCCTCGTCAGGTGTGCTGGCCGGCTGGAGGGTAGCTGCCACACCGCACCGCCCCCGAGCCCGCGCGGCATCCTGCGTCCAGCCGCACGCGGCCCGCAACCCTAGGGTTGCCGACGATCCTCGCGTCCGGAGTCACCATGCCCGATGACCGACCCCTTACGACCAGTGCTGCCCGGTCGGCGCCCATGGTCGCCAGGGAACTGGGCGACGACGTCAAGCTGCTGATCTCCCAGGAAATCGCACTGGCGAAGCTGGAGGTCATGGGTGCGGTCAAGCGGGTCGGGGTCGCGATTGCACTCTTCTCGCTTGCCGGGATGCTTGGCCTGTACATGTTGGGCTTCCTGCTGGGCGCCGTGGCTCGCGCCCTGGAGGGCCCTTTGCCCGACTGGGGTGCCTGGCTGGCGACGGCCGGCATCATCGTGATCGTGATGGGGATACTCGGCCTGGTCGGCAAGTCCCTGCTCCCCGACGGCGTGCACACCGAGGCCACCACCCAGGAGGCCATGGCGACGATGGCCGTGGTCAGGGAACGCGCCCAGGAGGCCGCGCGCGCGTTCGCCGGCGGTACCGCGGCGACCACGGGGCACGATGGAGCCGACCATGGCTGAGGACCCGATCGCCCGAGCCCGCCAGGAAGTTGCCGCCACGCGAGCGCGGATCGACAGCCACCTCGTCGACCTCAGCGCCAGCATCCCCGATCGTGACGATGTCGTGGCGACCGCGGTGCGGGTGGGCGCCGCCGTTGGCGCAACGATCGTCGCGGTGGCTGGCCTGGTGATGCTCGGACGCCGGCGCGGCGCGGCGAAGGCACGCAGATCGGATGGACTCGCGTACGCCCAGGCCCTGGTCGCTGCCCTGCCAGAGGTGGCCGAGGCGTTCGTTGCAAGTCGTGGCGGACTGAGTGCCAGCACCGCCGGCAACAGCAGGCCGCGTGAACGGGGAGCTGACGGCGCCAGCCGCGCGACGGAGCCAGGCCGCCCAAGGGCAGGCCACAACTCAGGCGACGACGGAGCCGGTGCCAAGGCCGTGACGACTGGGCTGCTGGTTGTCGGTGCGGTGGCGGGGCTGGCGCTGTCACGGCGCCGCGGCTGACCATTGCAGGCGGCTGATCACGAGCTGCCGGGCGGCACCCGGACGATGCCTGCGCGCAGAAGGAACTTCTCATCGGGCGCCACGATCGGGCATGATCCCTGTCGACACGCAGTCCGGCCACCACTCAAGTTCGCCAGCCATACGCCGATCGGACGGTCTGACGCGCCGCCGACGCAGCCGCAGCACAGGAGTGCCCATGACACGCGCACGCTCGAACACGGTCGCCATCGGCTCGCGCCGACGGATCACTTCGCTCGCCGTCGCGGGCATCGTGGCGCTGCCGTTGCTGGCGCTGCCCACCCAGCCTGCCGACGCCGGCGCGATCAACACGACGCGGCTGTTCGGTTCGACGCGGTTCGACACCGCTGTTGCCGTGTCCGCCGAGGCGTGGCCCGGCAAGGCGGAGGAGGTCTTCATCGCCACCGGCAACAGCTTTGCCGACGCGCTGGTGGCGGGCGCCGCGGCGGCCGACCGCGGCCCGGTCCTGCTGGTCACTCGGGACGGCATCCCGGCGGTGACCGCCGCGGAGTTGTCCCGCCTGAACGCGACCAAGGCCTGGATCCTGGGTGGCACGGCTGCCATCTCCGATGCCACGATGGCCCAGGTCGCCGCACGGATGGGCCCGGACACCGAGACGGTTCGGTTGTCCGGCAGCAATCGGTTCGCCACGGCGGCCGCGATCACGGGCCAGTTCTTCGCCGGGCCTGTGGCACGCGTCTACCTCGTCAACGGCCACTCCTTCCAGGACGGCCTTGCAGCCGCAGCGGCAGCGGGCGCGGAGGGTGTCCCGGTGTTGACGACGGAGAGCGGCCGACTGACCGCGACAACGGCAGCAGCGCTGGACAGCCTGCAGCCTGCCGAGGTCGTCATCGTCGGTGGTGAGGCCAACGTCTCGGTTGCCGTTGAGGTCGACCTGCGCCCCCACACCGACCTGGTCCGCCGGCTGGCTGGGGACAGCGCCGAGGAGACGGCCGCCATCGTCAGTCGCAGCACCTTCGCGCGCGCGGACATCGCCTTCATCTCGTCGGCAGACACCTTCCCTGACGGACTGGCCGGTGGCGCCTACGCCGGCAAGCTCGGCGCCCCCCTGCTGCTCGTCGACCCGAACAGGCTGACCTCTGGTCCGGGTTGTGAGCTGGCTCGGCTCGGCGTCAGCCAGGTCCGCGTCCTCGGTGGTCCGGGCGCGATCAGCAGTTCCGTCGTCAGCGACATCTCGGGCGGCATCGACGTCCGCTCGCTGGGCTGCTCGACCGGGATCCTGACCGAGATCGCCGACCCGAATCCCCAGACCGAGGTCAGCGAGGTCACCCTCTACGACCTGGTCATCAGCCCCGACAACAAGACGGCGTACGTCGTCAACAATCACTGGAACTCGGTTGAAGTGATCGAACTGGCCACGGGTGCCCACGTCGACACGATCCCGGTCGGCTCGGACCCGGCCGACATCGAGATCACGCCAGACGGCACGACCATCTTCGTGGTCAACAACGGCGGCCAGGACATCTCGGTCGTCGACGTTGCCACGCGGCGCGAGGTGGCGCGCCCGTCGCTGCCGATCACGACCGCGGGCACCAACGATGGACGCACCTGGAGCGTTGCGTCGGCCGGCGATGGTCGCAACTTCCTGACCACCCTCGGAGGTGTCGAAGCCGACCTGCCACCGCTGATGGAGATCGTTGCCAACGGATCGTCCTGGAACATCAGCAATGACCCGCAGGGGATCGTGACCGACGCGAACCTCTTCCGGTCTGCCGACTACGAGACGCTGGCCGTGATCGCCGACGGCGGCCAGGGCGAGCGCATCCAGTACTACGACATCGCTGCGGGCCTGTGGCTCACCTCCGACCTGTCTTGGGGACTCACACCCGTGGAAGCCGCATTCGGGACCGTCGCTGGTCCAAATGACGCGCACACATGGGTCGTCATCTCCGACGGCGCGTCGACCCTGCACGTGGCAACGGGCGATGAAGGCGGCAGCGCCAACGACTACCGCCTGCTCGGGACGGTCACCAGCGACGCGACGTCTGGGTGGGGACTGGCCATGGCGCCGGATCGGCGTACGGCCTACCGGGTCGTCACGCCGGCCGACGGGACGCCGGGGGCGATCGAGGTCATCGACGTCGACAGCGCTGTCGACCATGAAGGCAGCTTCCGCGTGAAGGACGTGCTGCCCATGCGCTCGAGCGTGCTGGGCTACGGCGCGACCAACCAGCCAGTCGACGTGCGCATCGAGAACCAGCTTGCGATCTCACCAGACGGGACGATCCTGGTCGCCGTGACCGAGGGCGCCGTCGAGATCTTCCACCTGGTGAGCTGACCACCGACTGCCGAGGTCCCCGGTCCGTCGCCTACGTGAGGCGACGGACCGCCTCGTCCAGCAGGAACCAGCCCCGGTCCGTGCACTGCAGTCGTCCGCATGAGGTCGCAACCAGGCCGCAATCCACGACGTCCTGCAACGCCTCGCCCGTCAGCGGGGGCACGTCGGACCAGTGCAGGCCCTCACGCAGTCGCAGTCCCATGAGCAGGCGCTCCTCTGCGCGCTCCTCGCGGTCGAGGTGCTCCTCGCCCGCCACCCCCGACCGGCCGGCCTCGACGTCTGCCAGCCACCGTTCGATGGAGCGGTGCCCCCACCAGCGGTGGCCGTCGTCATGGCCGTGGGCACCGACGCCGACGGCGAGGTAGTCGCCGTGGCGCCAGTAGAGGACGTTGTGGTCGCTGCGCAGCGCCGCGGTCCTGGCCCAGTTGGACACCTCGTAGTGCTCGAAGCCCGCAGCACTCAGTACCTCGCCGGCCACTTCGAAGCGGTCGGCCTGGACGTCCTCGTCGACGTCGGCCATCAGGCCCTGCGCCACCCGACGACCGAACGCCGTGTTGTCGTGGACGGTCAGGGCATACGCCGACACGTGATCGGTGCCGGCTTCCAGCGCACCACGCAGGGAAGCATCCCAGTCAGCCGAGGACTCCCCCGGCGTGCCGTAGATCAGGTCGAGGTTGATCTCCGCGATGCCGGCCTCGCGAGCCTGGGCGACGGCCTGGGCCGGCCGCTGCGGCCCGTGACCACGCTCCAGCGTGGCGAGGACCTCAGGCACGAACGACTGGGCACCCATCGACACGCGCGTGCAACCGGCGGCGGCCAGGGCACCGAAATACTCGACGCTGGCGTTCTCGGGGTTGCACTCGACGGTCACCTCGGCGCCGTCCTCGACGTCGAACTCGGTCGCAATCCGCGCGAGCACGCCGGCCAGGTCGGCTGCGGGCAACAGGGTGGGCGTGCCACCACCGACGAACACCGACGTCAGGCGACGACCGTCGTGCTCGGCCGCCTGGCGTGCAAGGTCGCGATGCAGGGCAGCCACATAGCGGTCGACGAGGTGGCCGCGGTCCGCCCAGGTCGCGAAATCGCAGTAACCACAACGATGCGCGCAGAATGGCACGTGCACGTACAGGCCCAGCCCGGCCGCGCGACCACACTCCACCGGGGAAGCCAACCAGTCACGTTGGCCATCCTCGATGGCGGTGGCTCTGTCCACGTTGGTCAGTCCTTTGACGACGAATCGCCGGAACGCAGGGCAGAGACGAAGGCCTCCGGTGGGATCTGGACCGACCCCACCGACTTCATCTTCTTCTTGCCTTCCTTCTGCTTCTCCAGCAGCTTGCGCTTGCGGGAGATGTCACCGCCGTAGCACTTCGCCGTCACGTCCTTGCGGCGCGCCTTGATGGTCTCACGCGCGATCACACGCGCCCCGATCGCGGCCTGGATCGGTACGTCGAACATCTGCCTGGGGATCAGCTCCTTGAGGCGTTCGACGATGCGCTTGCCGTACTCGTACGCCTTGTCCTTGTGAACGATGCCGGAGAACGCATCGACGGGCTCGCCATTGAGGAGGATCTCGACCTTGACCAGGTCAGAGGTCTGGTACTCGGCCATCTCGTAGTCCAGGGACGCGTAGCCCCGCGTGATGGACTTCAGGATGTCGAAGAAGTCCGTGATGATCTCGGCCAGCGGCAACTGGTAACGCAGTTCGACGCGTTCCTCGGTGAGGTAGTCCATGGCGATCAGGCGACCGCGGCGTCCCTCGCACAACTGCATCAATGGGCCCACATAGCTGGACGGCGTGACGATCATGGCCTTGATCGTGGGCTCATCGATGTGTGACATGCGCGTGGGGGTTGGGAGGTCCTGGGGGTTGGAGACCTCCACGACCAGCGGCTTGCCGTCAGCATCCTTGTCGTGCTCCATCGTGACGCGATAGCGAACGGACGGCAGCGTGGCCACCAGCGGGATGTTGAACTCACGGTCCAGGCGCTCGAGGACGATCTCGAGGTGGAGCAGGCCAAGAAATCCGCACCGAAACCCGAAGCCGAGGGCAGCCGACGTCTCCGGCTCGAACACGAACGAGCTGTCGTTGAGCTGGAGCCGATCCAGCGCGTCGCGCAGCATCGGGAAGTCGTCGGAGTCCACGGGGTACAGGCCCGACCAGACCATGGGCAGGGGCTCGCGGTAGCCCGGGAGCGCCGCGACGTCGAAGTGCTTCTTGCCGGCGAGCGTGATCGTGTCGCCGACCCGCGCCTGGCTCACTTCCTTGATGGCGGCCGACAACATCCCGACCTCGCCGACGCCGAGCTGCCCGATCGGCGTCTCCTCGGGCGACAGGACTGCCAGATCATCGATCTCGCAGCTGTGATTGGTCGCCATGAACCGGATCTGGTCGCGAGGTCGGAGCGTGCCGTCGACCATCCGGAAGGACACCAGGGTCCCGCGGTAGGCGTCGTAGAAGCTGTCGAACACCAGGGCTCGTGCCGGCGCATCCGCGTCACCGACAGGGTGGGGCACCAGCTCGACGATGCGGTCCAGTACCTCACGGACCCCCTCGCCAGTCTTGGCCGAGATCCTGAGTATGTCGCTCGGGTCGCCACCGATCAGGTGGGTGATCTCGCGTGCGACCTTCTCGGGCTCTGCGGCGGGCAGGTCGATCTTGTTCAGGACCGGGATGATCTCCAACCCCGCATCCAGCGCGAGGTAGAGGTTGGCGATGGTCTGGGCCTGCATGCCCTGTGCCGCGTCCACGAGCAGCACCGCTCCCTCGCAGGCATTCAGTGCCCGGGAGACCTCGTAGCTGAAGTCGACGTGGCCGGGCGTGTCGATCAGGTTGAGCAGGAACTCGTCGCCGGTCTTGCCATGCGGGCGATACGGCATGCGTGCCGTCTGGGCCTTGATGGTGATGCCGCGCTCGCGCTCAATGTCCATCTTGTCGAGGTACTGGTCGCGCATCTTGCGCGGGTCGACGACCTCGGTGACCTGCAACATCCGGTCAGCCAGCGTGGACTTGCCGTGGTCGATGTGGGCCACGATGCAGAAGTTGCGGATGCGCTCGACAGGAAAGGACACAGACGGCCTCGGGGCGATGCGGTGGTGCGCTGCGTGGCGAGGGCATCAGTTCGGCGGCTCGCGGTGACGGCGGCGCACGGAAAGGCGCGGCAGGCCATCCGAGGGTATCCCCGCCAACGAGGCACCAACCGTCCGGCGAGCGCGCAGGCACCGGTTGCTCGCCCCAACCTGCGGGGCTACCCTCTGGCCCTTCGCGGCTGCGCTTCTGGCGCAGCCTCGTTGGGGTCTGCAGGCCCGGTCGGCAACGACGGACACGGCCCGCCCCACCTCGAAGGTCCCAACCCCGCCGCACGCTCGTGCGAGCTCCCGACATCTTTTCCGCGTGTTTCGACGACGCGCACGACATGCCAGCGAGGCCAGACCGTGGCGAACATCAAGTCGCAGATCAAGCGCAACCGCCAGAACGAGACGGCGCGCGTGCGCAACAAGACCGTCAAGACCGCGCTGAAGACGGTCCAGAAGAAGTTCCTGGTCGCGGCCGAGTCCGGCGACAGGGATGCCGCGACGACGGCACTCCAGACCGCGAGCCAGACCTTGGACAAGGCTGTGACCAAGGGCGTCATGCACGCCAACACGGCCGCCAACCGCAAGTCCAAGATGGCCAGGCGCGTCAACAACATGTGATCGGGGCCACCACCTCGCAGACGGGCACCCCCATCGGGTGCCCGTTCTCGTCGTTCGCCTCGCGCGGCCTGCTCGAGCAACCTGGTCCGAACAGCAGTTGCGCCACACCGAGGACCCCGGGTTCCTAGCCTTGCGTGGACGCGACCGCGAGGGCGACGTGACGCAGACCAACGTGGCCGACGCCGAATCCGTGGCTGACGCAGGGATCCTGGCAGCCTGTCGCCAGCTGGCCGGCCCCGAGCAGGCCGACGTGGTGGTGACCTTCGCGGCCGCGGCATTGCGACGAATGCCCGAGGACCAGTTGGCCGCGGCTGATGTCGAGGGTTCAGCGGCCGTGTTGGTCGATGCGTTCGGGTTCCTGACCGCGCGCGGCGACCGCGAAGCTGTCGTCCGCGTGCTGTCGCCCGGCACGTCGATCCTGGGCCACCCGATGGGCGGCACGGTCGTCCAGGTGACCACCGGCGATCGCCCTTTCCTGTTGTCGACCGTGACCCAGGAGATGGCGCTGCGCGACCTCCAAATCGTGCGCAGCGTCCACCCGATCCTCGGCGTCGAGCGCGACGAGCATGGCGCGGTCACGACGATCACCCCGGCTCGCGACGCCAAGCACCGTGAATCGTTCATCCAGCTCGAACTCGAGCAACTGCTCGACGACGAGCAGGCCGTTGACGTCGAGGCCACCCTGCAGCGCCTGTTTGCGGATGTCGTCCTTGCGACCGACGACTTCGACGCCATGCGAGGCCGCCTGCACCGCGCCATCGCCGAACTCGAACGCATGCCGTCCACGGAGCAGTATCGGCGCTCGGAGATAGACGAGGCCATGGCCCTGCTGCTGTGGTTCCTCGACGACAACTTCCTCCTGCTCGGGATGCGTGAATACACCTTGACGGACGTCGACGGTGAGCCCGCCATCCAGGTCGTCGACGGCGCTGGTTTGGGAATCCTGCGCACCGGGTCGAGGTCGCAGTTCGCCCGCCCCGTCCCGATCTCGTCGGTCCCCAGCGACCTCGCGGATCGGATCCAAGGGGGCGACGTCGTCACCGTGTCGCTCACCAACCGGCTGTCGACGGTGCGCCAGCGCGAACGCATGGACGACGTCAGCATCAAGCGCATCGATGCCGACGGCAACCTGGTCGGGACCCTGCGACTGCTGGGCCTGTTCACCCGCAAGGGGCTGGCCGAGCCGAGTCGGGCAACCCCTGTCCTGCGGCGCCGCCTGCAGGAGATCCTGCGCCTGGAGGACATCCCGCGTGCGTCCCACGACGAGCGCATGATCACGACCCTGTTCCAGGCGCTGCCCAAGGGCGAACTGTTCCAGGCCAGCATCGACGAGCTGCGTCAGACGCTGGTCGGACTCCTCCACGCCGAGGAGCGTCGCGAGACACGAGTCATGGTCCGGGCCGATCGACACACGCGCACGGTGTCTGTGCTCGTCTCGGTGCCGCGCGACCGCTACAGCCCGCAACTGCGCCGTGACCTGACGGAACTCTTCACGGCGACATTCGGCGCCTCGCGCGTCGACGTCGACCTCTCCCTGGGTGATCGCGCCGACGCCATCGCACGGTTCCTGCTGGAGGTCGACGGCGACATCCCAACGATCGACGTCGCCGCCCTGGAGCTTCGCGTCCGCGAGCTGGCCCGATCGTGGATCGACGAAGTCGTCGGCCTGCTCGTTGCCCGCCACGGGGAAACCGTGGGCATGCGGCTGTCCCGTCAGATCGCCGACATGATGCCGCGGTCCTACCAGGACGCGACCCCAGTGGCGATGGCCGTCGGCGACATCGAACGCATCGACACCATGTTCTCCGAAGGCCGCGACCTCGACGTCGACTTCGTCGTGGACCCGCGCCCGGGCGCAACGCTGCCCCGCCTGCGCGTCGCCCTGTCCGGGCGCCCCCTGGAGTTGTCGGCATTCATCCCGATCGTGGAGAGCCTTGGCCTGACGGTGGTCGAGGAAGTTCCGTTCCGGATACGCGAACTCGACGTGACCGTCCATGACATCGGCGTGCGCGACGAGCAGGGCACCGTCGGGGGCGTCGTCGCGGCCAATGAGCGCATGGCCTACGCCGTCCACGCGGCGTGGAAGCGCCAGATCGAACTCGACGGGCTGAACACGCTGATCCTTCGGGCAGGACTGACGTGGCGCGACGTCATGATCCTGCGTGCCTACCGCCGCTATCGCCGCCAGGCAGGCACGACGTACACGCCTGGGTACATCAACGACACCGTTGCCGAGCACCCAGAAGTCGCCCGCGCACTGGTGGACTATTTCCACGCGAAGTTCGACCCCATCAACGGCGTGGGCACCCGGCCCGACCGTGACGACGCCCTGGCGCCATTTCGCCAGGCGTGCCTGGATGCGTGCGAGGCGGTGGCACGGCTGGATCAGGACCGCATCCTGCGCGCCTTCGTCTTCCTGATCGATGCAACCCTGCGTACGAACGCCTATCGCAAGGACGCGGTCGCGACCCAGGCTGACGGCACCTCGCTGCCCTACCTGTCACTGAAGATCGACTCGCATCGCGTGCCCGACCTGCCACAACCGGTGCCCTATCGCGAGATCTCGGTCTACTCGGCCGCCGTCGAGGGTGTGCACCTGCGTGGCGGGCCGGTGGCCCGCGGGGGGTTGCGTTGGTCGGACCGACGCGACGACTTCCGCACCGAGGTCCTTGGCCTGATGAAGGCCCAGATGTCAAAGAACTCGGTCATCGTGCCCACCGGTGCCAAGGGCGGCTTCGTGCTGCAACGGCCGCCCTCGGATCCGCAGGAGCTGCGCAGCGAGGTCGAGCGCCAGTACGTGCTGTTCGTGCGCGGCCTGCTGGACGTGACCGACAACTACGTGGGCGATGGCGTGGTGGTGCCGCCCGACGTCGTTCGGTGGGACGACGACGATCCCTACCTGGTCGTCGCTGCCGACAAGGGCACGGCCACGTTCTCTGACACGGCCAACGGCATCGCGATCGACTACGGCTTCTGGCTGGGTGATGCATTCGCGTCGGGCGGGTCCAAGGGCTACGACCACAAGAAGCTCGGAATCACGGCCCGCGGCGGGTGGGTCGCCGTCCAGCAGCACTTCCGCGAACTCGGCATCGACATCCAGACCGAACCGGTGACGGTGGCGGGTGTGGGCGACATGAGCGGCGACGTGTTCGGCAACGGGATGCTGCTGTCGTCGGCGATCAAGCTCGTCGCCGCCTTCGACCACCGCGACATCTTCCTCGATCCGGACCCCGACCCCGCAGCCTCCTTCGGAGAACGCCAACGCCTGTTCGGGGTTCCTCGGTCCAGCTGGCAGGACTACGACGCCACGAAGCTCTCCGACGGCGGCGGCATCTTCTCCCGATCACAGAAGTCGATCCCCCTGACCCGCCAGGTCCGTGACCTGCTCCGCGTCGAGGATGAGGCGCTGTCCCCCGCTGAATTGATGTCGGCGATCCTGCGCGCGCCCGTTGACCTGTTCTGGGCGGGTGGTATCGGCACGTACGTCAAGGCGGACACCGAGAGCCAGGCCGACGTGGGCGACCGCACCAATGACGAATTGCGGATCAACGCGACCGAACTGCGGGCGAGGGTCGTCGGCGAGGGCGCCAACCTGTCGTTCACCCATCTGGCCCGGATCCAGTACGCCCGCCGTGGCGGCCGCATCAACATGGACGCGGTCGACAACGTCGCGGGCGTGGACTCCTCGGACCACGAGGTCAACGTCAAGATCCTGCTGAGCATCCCGGTGGCCGACGGGACGATCGACGGTGACGAACGGGACGCGCTGCTTGAGACGGTCACCGACGACGTGGTGGCGCACGTCCTGCAGGACGTACGCCTGCAGGCGCAGCGGCTGAGCCTGGAGGTCCGACGCAGCGCCGCCTCCATGCACGCCTACGAACGCTTCATGACCGACCTGGAGCAGCGGGGCATCCTCAACCGCGACGTCGAGTTCCTGCCACCAAGCGCTGAGATCCTGCAGCGGGCCCAGGCAGGGGCAGGCCTCACACGCCCGGAGTTGGCCGTCCTGCTGGCCTACGGCAAGCGCTCGTTGACGGCCCGCATCCTTGAATCCGAGCTTCCCGACGACCCCAGTCTGCAGCCCGTGCTCACGACGTACTTCCCGGGACTGCTGGTGGATCGGTTCCCCGATGCCGTGGCCCGACACCGCCTGCGGCGGGAACTGATCGCGACGATCGTCGCGAACGACCTTGCCAACCGAATGGGCATCACGTTCGCGTTCGAGGTCGCGCGCGAGTCTGGGCTCACCGTCGCCCAGGTCGTGAGCTGCTACTGGGCCGCCCGGGAGGTCGTCGGATCGGAGGACCGCTTCGAGCAGGTGCATGCCCTGGCCGCGATGCTGCCCCCCGAGCGTCAGATGGACCTGTCCCTGGGCATCCATGACCTGCTCGGTCGACTGGTTCGTGCCTACGCGGCCGAGGAACGCCGCCACAGCATCGAAGACATGGTCGAACGCGATCGCCCGCTGTTCACGGCACTGGAGTCCGCCCTGCCATCGCTGGGCACGGCGGCACAACAGCGCCGTCGCTCCGAGGCCGTCGCCCTGCTCGAGGAGGACCTGGTCGACCCGCATCTGGCGTGGTTCGTGGCAGCGGGCGAGGAGCTGTCGATGCTGCCCGCGATCGCTGCTGCCGCGCAGGGGCGTGACGGCCTGGCGGTTGCCAATGCGTTCCTGCAGATGGACGAGGCCCTGGGCACCCACCGCTGCGTCCGGCTGCTGGAGGAGTTGAAGGTCGAGGGGCGGTGGCAGCGCGAGCAGCGCGACGGGCTTCTGGCCGATGCGGTCGCGCTGCGCACCAACGCCGTTCGCGCGGCCCTCGGCGAGGCTCCGAACGAGACCGAGGCCGTGGCGGTGGCACAACTCCTCGGGACGCGTCGCGAGCGACTGGCGACCGCGTTGGCGCTGCTGGATGAACTCGAAGCACTGCGGCCGGCGCCGCTGGACGGCATCGGCGTCGCGCTGCGTGCGATGCGCCGCGTGGTCTCGCGGCTCTGACATGGACCGGGCGCGCGCCATGGAGCCGCCCCTGCGCGTGGTGATCGTGGACGATCACGAGGTCGTCCGTGCGGGCCTGCGTGCCGAACTGCAGAAGCACCGCATCGACGTGGTCGGAGAAGCCGGCGACGTCACGACTGCCGTCGCCGAAGTCAACCGAGCCCATCCGGACGTGCTCGTCCTCGACGTCCGCCTGCCCGGTGGCGGAGCCGCCGCTGTCCTGACCGCGCTGGGCGACAGGGCACCGCCGACGCTGGCCGTCTCCGCGTCTGACGAACGCGATGACGTGATCCTCACCATTCGGGCCGGTGCCGACGGCTACATGCTCAAGACGGCGGCCGTCGCGGCCATCGCGAACGGCATCCGCGAGATCGGGGCCGGCCGCCCATTCTTTTCGGCCGAACTTGCCGGCCACCTGCTGGAGGTGGACCGGGGCGATGCGGTCCAGGACCCGACGTGGGAGGCTCTCACCGCACGCGAACGTGAAGTCCTGCGCGTGCTCGCCCGAGGCCACCCCTACAAGCGGATCGCCGATGACCTGGGTGTTGGGGTCAAGACCGTCGAGACCCATGTGCGCAACATCCTGCGCAAGCTGCAGGTGACGACCCGCCACGAGGCCACCCGCTGGGCGGCAGAGCGCGGGTTCGACCAGGGATAGGCGTCACAGCGCGGCTCTCCACAGCTCAGGGTCATTCCTGATGGCGTCGCTTCCGAGGTGGTGCAGGATCGCCGCACCGATCCCGGAGTGCGCGATGCCAACCACGACATCCCCCGTCCCACCACCCCATCCCCCGGCTGGCCGACTGGCCACCACGCCACCACCGCGGCCAGGCGACCGCAACACGGCGATGCGCCCACCGGCGGCCCGTTCCCCCCGGCCCAACTGGCGAACGCGGCTTCCCGAACTCGTTGCCGGTACGGGCCTCGCCTTCGTGGCTGCTGCCATGGCTGGGTTCCTGTCGTCGACCTGGGCGGCGCTCGATGAACCCGCCAAGGCGCTGCTCCTGCTGGCCCTGTCCGGTGCCTTGACTGCCGCGGGGGCCATGTCCGAGGGACGACGTGACCCCGTGGTGCGGCTTGGGCACCTTGTGTGGGCAGCAGGCTCGGTGACCCTGGCAGCCGCGATCACCATGGCGGCCACGCATGTGTTTCCCGACCACGCGCGACTTGTCCTGGCCGTTGCCGGCCTGTCGGGGGCCGCGCATGCCGGGCTGCGCTGGCGTCGTCACGCCGACGCGTGGAGCCTGCTGATCGCCACCGTGGGCATGGGCCTGGTCGCGGCGGGACCGCCCGGTACGGCGCTCGCAGATGGCCTGGGTTCGCTGCGACTGGCGGACGTGGTCCGACCGCTTGGTGGACTGTTGGACCCCACGCTCTCGTCGAACCGCCACCTCCTGACCGGCTCGGCGCACCTGCTCCTGGCGATCGCGACCATCGCGGCCGCCCGCTGGCTGCCGACGCGGACCGCGACAACGGCGAAGGTCCTGGGCACAGGGCTGCTGTGGTATGCGGCGGCGGAACTGAACGTGCTCGACATCGAGGTCGGAGCCGTCGCCGCCCTGCTGATCGTGCTGGCGCACCTGGCACACGGGCTGATCACCGACGACACCCTGATGGTGGTCATGGGGACGCTGGCCTCCCTGCTCGCGGGCGTCAGGGTCGTGACGTCGCTGTTCTCTGGCGAGGTCGTGGTCACATTCACCGTCCTGGGCGCCGGGATCGGCATGCTCGCGTGGGCATGGCGGGCTGCGCAGTCACGCGCTCCCGCCCGACCCGGCGGACCGAGCGAGGTCACGACGACCGACGACGCAATCGGCAACACTGCGACGTGACAGCAACCACCGCGACCCCGCAGGTTTCGGCGGATGGGCCCCTCGGCCCGTCCGCCGAGCGCCTGCGTGACGAAGCAGTCCGCTTCCTGCGCAGGTTCGGGCTGGTTGCCGCTGGATGGTCCACCCTGTTGGCCGCGACGGCCCCCCAGACCAGGCACCCAACACGCCTTTGGATCGGCGTGGCGCTGTTGGTCGCCTGGGCCTGCGCGGCCCTCGCCGTTCGACATCAGCGGATCTGGTGGTTTGGCTGGGTCGTTGCTGCCTCGGGCGCAGAACTGCTGGGACCGATCGCCGGGACCGATGGGTGGTCGATCACCGGCGGTGCGACGATGATCGTGCTGGCCGGGGCAGCCCTGTCGGGACGCACCGCACCGGTGATCGGCGCCGTTGCCTGGCTGTCGGCCGTGGCCGCCACCCGCAGCCTGGTGGGCGACGGTTGGCGCCTGGGTGATGCAGTCGGGACCAGCCTCCTGTTCGGGTTCGGAGGACTGGCGCTGGCCTGGGTCGTCCGCATCGCGCGGAGGTCCATGGATGAGCGCGATGCTCTCGCCGCCGATCTGTCGACCGCCCGGGCCGAAGCCGCTCGCCGCGAGGAACGCGACGAGGCAGCCGCGCAACTGCATGACACCGTGCTGCAACACCTGACTGCGGTCGGCATGGCCGACGACCTCGGCCAATCGCGAGACCTGGCCGCCCGGGCCGCCAATGAGCTGCGCACCTTCCTGCGATCCCCCGGGCGAGGGCATGCAACCCTGCGGGCCGCCCTCGAGGATGCCGTGACATCGGCGGCGGGCGGGGCGGCGCTGTCCATCGGCGGGACGGGCGACCGTCCGATCGATGAGGCGACCTCGTTGCTGGTCGACGCGGCGACGGAAGCCGTCCGCAACGCAGCCAAGCACGCCGCCTCCGCGATCCGGGTCTTCATCGAAGTCGAGCCCGAGGGCCCGGTGACCGTCTGGGTGACCGACCACGGCCCGGGGTTCGACCGCAACGCAGTACCCCCCGACCGGCTCGGTATCCGCGGATCCATCGAGGAACGCCTGGCCCGAGCCGGCGGGCACGCAGGGCTGCGCAGCGGCAAGGATGGGACCGAGTGGGAGCTCCGCGTTCCGGGTCCTGCGTGAGTCGTCGGTCACACGTCCGTGATGCGCTCGCCATCGGTTTGGGGGTCGCCGTCTTCGGGATGGCGTTCGGTGTCCTGACAATCCAGGCTGGCGGGACCGTTTGGCATGCCATGGCCCTGTCGCTGCTGACGTTCACCGGCGGTTCCCAGTTCGCGCTCGCCGGCGTCATCCAGGCCGGCGGTTCGGTGGCCACCGCGTTGACCGGCGCGATCTTGCTGGCGTTGCGCAACGGCGTCTACGGGCTTGCCCTGTCCAGCACGATCACCGGGGGTCTCGGCCGGCGCATGCTGGCCGCACATTTCGTCATCGACGAGTCCACGGCCATGGCCATCGCCCAACCCGACCCTGAACAAGCGCAGTCTGCCTTCTGGACCACCGGCCTGTCGCTGTTCGTCTTCTGGAACGTCGGCACCGTGATCGGTGCCCTGGGTGGCAATGTCCTCGGCGATCCGGCGGGCGTCGGCCTCGACGTGGCCTTCCCCGCGGGGTTCCTGGCATTGATGGGACCGGCCCTGCGCACCCGCGCAGGCGCGATCGCCGCAGCCGTGGGAGCGGCGATCGCCTTGGTCGCCCTGCCCACGACCAGCCCTGGAGTTCCCGTGCTGCTGGCCGCAGCTGGTGCGTTCGTGGCACACGTGCTGACCCGCGACAGCGGTGCGCCATGACCTGGGCCGTCGTGCTGGGACTGTCGGCGGCGGCCTACCTCGCCAAGGTCATCGGGCTGGTGGCCTTGCGCGACGCCCGTCTGGTACGGCGCGCCGTCCCGCTGCTGCGCCACCTGCCCCCGGCGGTACTGGCCGGGCTGGTCATCGTGCAGACGATGGGAGGCACCGGTGGCATCGAGGTGGACGCCCGCCTGGCCGGGCTGGCGGCGGCGGGCGTCGCGGTCTGGCGCCGAGCACCGTTCCTGGTCGTTGTCGCTGTGGCCGCCGCCGTGACTGCCGGCCTACGCGCCCTGACCTGAGCGCGAAGCCCAAACAGCCGCAGGGTCAACGGGGGCGCCACGGCGGGCCGGGGTCACGCGGGGTTGCCACATCGATGATCGTGAGTTCCATGACGATGTCGTCGGGGAGGTCGGTGTCACCCTTCAACTGCAGGTCGGCGCGGGCCAGCCGGTCATGACACCAGCCGAGCTCGCCCGGCCCGAACCTGGCCGCGTCGGAACGCAGGAACCCCAGCTGGCCCGGGTTGGACGTCTTGGGGGCAGCGGCGCCAGCCACCGACGGGCGCCAGGCGGCACGGCCAAGCCGCGCCAGGACCTCGCGTTGGCCACCAGGTCCCTTGAGCGCCAGCATCGAGCGAAACCGTGCGGCCAGCATGCCGATGATCCCCAGCGGCGCCTCACCGGCTTCCAACGCACCGCGCAGTGCCACGAGTGCGGCCGCCGGGTCGCGTTGCATGACCGCATCGCTCACTCGACCAGCCCCATGGTTGCCCACGCCTGTCACCACGGCGCGTACGTGGTCGCCCGTGATCGAGTCGACATCGGGATACGCGAGGGCCACCTGGGTGACGTTGCTGGCGATCATGGCAGGCGACTGGCCGCTGCGCTCCAGCAGCTCGTGCAGCGCCTCCGCGTCAATGCGGCGACCACAACGCTTGGCCTCCATGCGCACGACGTCCTGCCACTCGCGCTCCTGCCACGGCTTGGGCAGGCGGTCCTCCTCCACCTCGCCCAGCTTGCCGACGGCCGCCGCGATCTTGCGGATCTTGCCGGTGCCCTTCGCCGTCATGAGCAGGATCGCATGGGGGTCCGGGTGTTCGAGGTAGTCGTCGACATCGGCCTTCAGCGACTCGGACGCCTCGTGCATCCCGCGCAGGACAACACACGTGGTCCCGCCGAACAGCGACTGGGTCCGCAACTCCGGCAGGGCAGGGGTCTCGCGGGCCTCGTGGACCTGCGGCTCGGCGTCAGGGTGATCGGCAATGAGCCTGGCGACGGCGACCTCGGTGGCGCGCAGCAACAGGTGGTCGTCGTCGCTGACGACGAGGCGGACAGTGGGTGCAGCGGCCATGCCCTGACACTAGCTCTGTCCCGGCCCGCCGCCGGTCCGTGGCCACGACCGCGCGTGGCGTCGCCGGCGCGGCCCAGCCAAGCGGGTCGACCCCTCGCGCAATTCGATCCGTGGCGGGCAGTTCGATCGTCACCGTGCCCTCCAGATCCGTCCGGCGGACCACGGCGCGGTGTGCGGCCAGGCCATCCAGCGTGGCCGGTGCGGGATGGCCGTAGCGGTTGTCCGTCCCCACGGACACCAAGGCGATGCTGGGCGCCACGGCGTCCAGGAGGGCTGGATCGCTGGTGGCGCCGCCATGGTGGGCCACCTTCAGCACATCGGCCCTGAGCAGGTCGGGCCGGCGCAGGAGATCGCGCTGGGCGCTGACCTCCGCATCGCCGGTCAGCAGCACGGCACGCCCCGCCCAGCGAACGCGCAAGATCAGTGACGTGTCGTTGAGCTCGGACTCCCCGTACTCATACGGGCGCCCGGCCGGCGGCCCGAGCACATCGATGGTCGTGGCTCCGAATCGGGCCGATTGCCCGGTCCCCGGCTGGTGGATGGGCACGCCCCGTTCACGCAGGGCCACAACGACCGCCGCCGGTTGCGGCAGGTCGACGGGCACGGATCGGTACCAGTACTGGCCGACGTCCACGACGGCCACCACGGCAGGGAGTCCGCCCACGTGGTCGAGGTGCAGGTGGCTGGCGACCAGCAGGTCGACCTGGTCGATCCGATGGCGCCGCAGCCAGGTCGCGGCCGCGTCGTCCCCTCCACCATCGACCATGACCGCAACGTCTGGAGTCTCGACCAGGATCGCGTCGCCCTGGCCGACGTCGATCGCCGTGACGCGCATGGCGTCCGTCGGGCGCTGCCACCGCATCGCCGGTGCCTGCGCCAGCGTCGCGCACGCCAGCGCCATGGCGGCCAAGGTGTGGGCCACCCGCGTGCGTGGCCGCGACAGCACCCAGAGCCCCGCACTGAGTCCGGCAGCAAGCAGCAAGGGCTGGGCAGCGTCAAGCACCGGTCCTCGCCCGGCGAAGGCTCGCGCCACCGCGAGCACGCCCGACGCCGGGACGGCCGCCACGGCGATGACCGGCTCCCCCAGCCCCGGCTTGACAGCGGCCAGCACAGCGCCGACGACGCCCACCAGCGACGCCCCGGCGGCCAGCGGGACCGCCACCAGATTGGCCACGACGTCGGCCAGTCGGACCTGGCCCGCTCCCAGGAGCAGGATGGGCGTCACCCCCAATTGCGCAGCGATGGCCACGGCCACCGCGTCCGCGACGCGGATCGGCAGCCATCCCAGGCGGGCTCGGACCCTGGGCCGCAGCACCAACAGCCCCCAGGTGGCGGCTGCCGACAACAACAGGCCGAGCGATCGGGCCAGCATCGGGTCGATCACGACCAGGCCCAGGACCACGACCGCCAACCCGCGACGCGCGTCTGCCAACGTCCCACGCAGCCGGGCACCGACCACCACGACCGCCATGGCGGTGGCGCGCAGGACGCTGGGCTCGAAGCGCGTGAGGAGCGCGAAACCCAGCAGCGCCACGATGAGCAGCCCCGCCTCGATCGGTGGTGACAGCGCGAGGAAGCTGGCAAGCGCCACGACCGCGACCACGACAATCGCGACGTTGGCACCGCTGACCGCCGTCAGGTGGCTCAACCCGGCCGACCGCAGGTCCGCCTGTGATGCCCGCGACAGCAGGCGCGAATCGCCGGTCGCCAGCCCGACAACCAGGGCCCTGGCATCCCGGGGCTCCGCGCCAGCCCCGCGCCGCACCCGGTCACGGATGCCCTCCGTGACTCGGCCGAGGAGGGCTGGCGGTCTCCACTGCCCAGGTTCGACGGCCGTCACGTGGACCTGCGCGTGCAGCGTCGCCACGTACTGGTCGAAGCCGGTGGAGCCCAGCGGGCGCGCCGTGACAGGCCCCTGCCACCTTGACCACAGCACCGGTGGTTCGTCAGGGCCGCGAAGCGTC
>Ga0326597_10000204_pt1 | contig 109218 bp, 67 predicted proteins | sample RVTome_12_FD_203789 | JGI IMG/M metagenome (GOLD analysis project Ga0326597, IMG submission 203789) | Soil microbial communities from uranium-contaminated site in the Upper Colorado River Basin, Wyoming, United States - RVT100D185 | ecosystem: Environmental > Terrestrial > Soil > Contaminated...
TGCTTGCTGCGCCCTCTCTTGGTTGGCAGGCAACGAGGGCGCAGCAAGCAGCGCCCCTACCAGAGAACTACGGGATTCCTATGTGGTCGGGTGCTAGCGCGTCCACGTCCCAAGTCCATCGCGCCACACGTGCGCTTGCCAGCGGCACGTTCACCGACAGCGCCCAGCTGCTCGGGCCGACGTCGTCCGTCGCCGTGTCCGTGGGCGACGTCGATGGCGACGGCGACGCCGATGCGTTCGTCGGCAACTTCATCGAGCGCATCCCGGGCGGCTGGCGCGGCCAGCCGAACCGCGTCTGGCTGGGCAACGGCAGCGGCGGCTTTGCCGACAGCGGCCAGCGGCTGGGCACGGAGCCCACCTACGCCGTGGCGCTGGCCGACCTGGACCGCGACGGGGACCTGGACGCGTTTGTTGCCAACTTCGGCAGCGTGGACACGGTCGGCGCGTGGCATCCGGCGCCGAGCACGGTGTGGCGGGGCGACGGCCAGGGCCGCTTCACCGACACCGGGCAGCGCCTGGGCAACGGCTTCGCGCTGAGCCTGGCGCTGGGCGACCTGGACGGCGACGGCGACGTCGACGCCGTCCTCGGCAAGGGCGGCGTCGACGGCAACCAGGCGCTGGGCCGGCCCAACGAGGTGTGGCGGAACAACGGCCTGGGCGTGTTCACCGACACGGGCCAGCGGCTGGGCAACGGCGTGACCACCGCGCTGGCGCTCGGCGACGTGGACGGCGACGGCGACCTGGACTTCCTGACCGGCGAGACCGGCGATGCCGTATCGGTATGGCGGAACAACGGCAACGGCGCGTTCTCCGACTCGGGCCGGCGGCTGGCCTCAATGCAGGTCCACGCGCTGGCGCTCGGCGACGTCGACGGCGACGGCGATCTGGACGCGGTCATGCCGGGCTTCAGCCCGCTCACGGACCTCTCGCAGCCAGCGCCGGCCCAGATCTGGCGCAACGCCGGCAACGGCGTGTTCGCCGATACGGGCCAGCGCCTGGGCTTGGCCCGCACGGCGGCGCTGGCCGTCGGGGACGTCGACGGCGATGGCCATGACGATCTGGTCTTTGGCAACGCCGACGGCCCGGACACGGTCTGGTTGAACGACGGCGCCGGCCGGTTCGCCGACAGCGGCCAGCGGCTGGGCGACCAGCAGGCCGGCGGCCTGGCGCTGGCCGACGTCGACGGCGACGACGACCGGGACCTCTGGGTCGCCAACCCCAACCAGTACAGCCGCGTGTGGCTGAACGGGCCGCCACCTACCGCCGGGGCGCCCACGGCCACGCGGACCGCGACCGCCACGGCCACGCGCACGCCCACCGCGACGCGGACGTCGACCTCGACGGCTACGCATACCGCGACGCGCACGCCCACCGTACCGGCGACGCCAACCGCCAGCGCCACGGCATCGCGCACGGCCACGCCCACGGCCTCGGCTACCAGCACCCGCACCGCGACGGCCACGCCATCCGCCACCGCAACGACCTCGCCGACATCGACGCGGACCCCGACCGCGACGGCGACGCCATCGATCACCCCGACGCCCACCCGGACGCTCTCCCCGTCGCCCGGACCCTCGCCGACGCCCACGACGACGCTGACCCCCTCGGCCACGCCGTCTGCGACCGCAACGGACACCGCCTCGCCCAGCGCCACCCCGACCGATACCGCGACGCCGTCGCCGACGATAACGCCTACGCCCTCGGCCACGCCGACGCCAACGAACACGCTGATCCCATCCCCTGGCCCGTCCCCGACCCCGACGCAGACGCTGACCCCTTCGGCAACCCCGTCGGCCACGAGCACCGAGCCCCCGTCGCCGACGCCATCCACCACGCTGACGCCGTCGATCACCCCGACGCCGACGCAGACGCTGGTCCCCTCGCCCGGCCCTTCCCCAACGCCGACGCGCACTCCTAGCGCCACGGCGACGGCCTCGATCACCCCGACGCCGACGCAGACGCTCACCCCCTCCCCGGGCCCGTCCCCGACCGCGACCGCAACGGCCACCCCCACGCTTGAGCCCTCGCCCGGCCCCTCGCCCACGCGCACCGCCACGGCCGACCCGACCTTCGCGCCCAGCGTCACGCCGCGCCTGACCGAGCCGACGCCGACCATCGACCCGGACCGCCCGACGGCCACCCCGGGCTCGCCGCCCCCGCCGAGCGCCACGGCGACGGGGACGCGCGAGGGGGGGACGTGGTGGGTGTTCTTGGCGTATGTGGGGAAGGCGGGGCGGTAGGCGGGCTGCCCCTTGACTTGCGTCACCATATATGGCAGCATAACCACCACAGGACTGAGCTGCGCTGTGCCCATGGCTGGCGGCCCCTGCTCGTGCTGTCAGGCACGCTAGAGGCGAAGGAGAGGCCCCATGAAGCGAACGACGGTGATGTTCGACGAAGCGACCTACGCAAGCCTCCAGGAGATCGCGCGTCGGAAGGGGACCACGTCGTCGCTGCTGATTCGCGAGGCGGTTGGGCAGTACGTGGCGTCGGCCAGCCAGGAGGAGGGCTCGCCGCTGGAGAATCTGATCGGCATCTTCGAGGGACCTGGCGGAGAATGGGCGTCGCGGGCCGACGAGGCCTTTGGCGAGATCGTCCTGGAGAAGCACGCAAGGATCCAGCGTGACCACGAGCATCGCTGACACCGGCTTCGTCGTCGCCTTGGTCGACCGAAGCGACCCTGCACACGCTCGCGTTGCTGCTGCGGCTCGCGGACTACGTACGCGTCCCTGGCTACCATCCTCGGCAATGACGGAGATCTGCTTTCTGCTCCATCGCCGCATCGGTTGGCGCACGGCAGCCGACATCGTTGCCGGCATGACTCGTCCCGACGCAGGCTTTGCCCTGTTGGACCCCACCGTTCAGGACTATCAGCGTGCGGCCCAGGTCATGGCCCAGTATGCCGACAGCGGGCTCGACTTCGTCGACGCCGTCGTCGTCGCCGTGGCCGAGCGGTTGGACGTGGGAACGGTGTTGACGCTGGACTTCCGGCACTTCGGGATCATTCGCCCGCGGCATCGGGAGGCGTTTGAGCTGTTGCCGGAACCGCGCTGAGCAGGCCGCGGCGGCAGCGCAGATACCCTCGGGCGCGAGTAAGCCTGGCTCTACGTCAGGACGAGGGCGTTTTAGGCGCCGCGCTAGAGCAACCGCCCCGCCGCCGCCCGCCCGCTTCGCTCCCATGCCTTGAGCGTGGCCTTGCCGTCTGCCCACGCAGGATGGATCCGCGCCACCGCCGCCCAGAACGCCGGCCCGTGGTGCGGCGCCTCCAGGTGCGCCACCTCGTGCGCCACCACGTAGGCCAGCGCTTCGGGCGGCGCCATGATCAGCCGCCAGCTTACCCGGACGACGCCGCTGGTGGCGCACGAGCCCCAGCGGGACTTCTGATCGCCCAAGCGGATCACGGACGGCATCCGCCCCAACCGCGCGCCGAATGAGTGCGCCTCCGCCTCGACGTGGTAGAGCGCGCGAGCCCGCAGCCAGCGCACCACGGCATCCCGAACGGCCGCGGAGCGCGCCTCTTCGGCGAGGTGCGCGGGGACGCCGATGGCCAGGCGCGGAGCATCCGTGAGGTATTCCTCCCGCGCGTCGGCGTCGGCGTCGGCGTCGGCGTCGGCGTCGGCATCGGAGCGCGGACCGCGGGCGACGTGCGCTGCAGGGCTGTCAGCCACGTGCGCCGGCTCATCCTCGGCAACGACCTCGCGCAGGCGGACGCGCCTACCGAGCGCAGGCTCGACCTGGAACGCCAGCTGCCCGCCGCGGTACGGCACCGCGCCGCCCTGCTCCCACGCCGGAACCATCTGCGCGGCCGCGGCATCGCGACCGGCCTCCCAGCGCGTCACCCGCTCCAGGGCGCCGGCAATCCAGGCCGCTTTCTGCGCGACGAACGCCTCGGCCTCGCCGGCGCTCGCGCCACGCGGCACCGTGACGATCACGCCCTCGGGGCCGACGCGGATGCGGATGCGGCGGGCGCGCGCGCTGCGGACGGTGGTCCAGGCCACGCTGTCGTGGCCGATGCGGAGCCTTGGCATAGGCCAACGATGCCACGGGTGGCCAAGGAGAGGGAGCGGCGCGGTGTTCCGGCTCGCCCGCGAAGGCCAAGCGCATGCGCGCCGTACGGGCCGCTAGCTGGGCTTACGGCAAACCGGGCAAAGGTGCTGAGGCAACCGACCAAAGGCTTAGCTCCAACGCCCTGTTTCCCGTAGACCTTTCGCCTCACCTCGCCCGCCCTGGTATTGCACGGCGGGCCAAGCCAGCCAAGATGCCTCGAATATACCTGCGCCGCGATGGGCGGGCAACGCGATGGGCGGGCGGCGCGTTCCGGACCGCGCCGCCCGCCCATGATATTGCCCCCTAGGGAGGCGCTACGCCGCCAGGCTCATCCCTGGCGGCAGCTCCACGGGATCATCCGGGTGCTCCGCGTCCCACCGCGCCACCACCTCGGCCACCGTGAGCCCAGCGTTGGAGCGGTTCAGGATGGTCCCCCCGAACTCCGCCAGCGTGGGCATCGACCGTCGCAGCGTGCGGTCCACCCGGAACGTCGGGCGCATGCGCCCGCTCAGCGCCGCGGACGAGCTGTAGCGCCCCAGCCCCGGCAGGTTGACGGCGTCGCCCTCCCAGAGCGCCTTGGACACCTCGCCCGACAGGTCCTCGAGGACCATCCGGGCGATCGAGCGGGTCACCAGCGATCCGCGCGCCAGGCGGCTGGAGAGCGTGTCCAGCCCGACGGTGCGCGGCGTGAGCACGCGCGGGGCGTACTCAGAGATTGCGCGAATCAGCGTTGCCATGGTCGTTCATCTCCTTCTCGTGTGTGTCTGGATCGGTCCGAAGTGAAGCGCTTCGGGCAATGAACGATCCAGCCCGAGAAAAGGTTCCCGAACGAGCGCGATGCCTCCAACCCCCGCTCACCGCAGCGGCCACAACCACGGCACCATGATCAGCACGATGGCTAGCAGCACCATCGTCAGGCCTGCCCCGACCTTCACGAAGTCGAAGAAGCGGTACTTGCCGGGGCCGTAGACCAGGATGCACGCCGGCTCGAAGGGGGCGATGAACGACACGGACGCCCCGAGCATGATGGCCACGGCAAAGCTCCGCTCGTCGGCGCCCAGCAGCTGGGCCGCCTCCATGGCGATGGGCAGCACGACCAGCGCGGCGGCGGCGTTGGACATCGGCTGCGTGAGCACCACCGTCAGCACCAGGAAGCCAGCGAGGACAGCGAGGTCGCCCCATGGGCTCAGCCAGCCCACGATGGCGTCGGCCAGGAACGTGGCGGCGCCGCTCTGGTCCATGGCCGTGCCGAAGGCCGTCATGCCGCCAATCAATATCAGCAGGCGCCAGTCGATAAACTCGTACGCCTCGTCCATGGTCACGGCGCGCGCCAGCACGGCCACGACGGCGGCGCCCAGGACGGCCACGGCCAGCGGCAGCACGCCCAGGAACGTCAGCACCAGCGCCGCGCCCAGCGCGGCCAGCGTGACCACGCCCTTGCGCGGGTCGTAGCGCGACGGGTCGATCTCCTCGAGCGTCCAGAGGTCCGGATGGCGGCGGAGGTACGTCAGGCGTTCGGCCGGTCCCTGGACCAGGAGCAGGTCGCCCGTGCGCAGGCGGATGCGCGAGAGCCGCTCGACCATGGACTGCCCGTGGCGGTAGATGGCCAGCACGGTCAGGCCGTAGCGCTCGCGGAAATTCGCCTCGAACAGGTTCCGGTCGCGCAGGTCGGACTGGGGGGTGACCAGCATCTCGACGATGCGGATAGACCCCGTGCCGCCTAACTCCGCATGCCGCTCGGGGCGGATGTCGATGCCCGCCGTGGCCTTGATCTTGAGCAGGTCCTCCGGCCGGCCCTGCACGAAGAACACGTCGCCCGGCTGGATGGTCGTGCGCGGGTCCGGGATGAACGCGTCGTCGCCGCGCATGACCTTGAGGATGCGCACGCCCAGCGCCGCCAGGTCGGAGCTGAAGATCAGCTGGCCGACGAGCGGCGACTCCGGCGGGACCGCGACCTCGCTCAGGTACTCGCGGATGGCGTAGCCTTCGGCCAGCGTGTCCGGCTGGTGGTCCGGCAGCATGTGCCGGCCGATCAGCACCATGTAGGCCACCCCGACCACCGAGAGCACCAGCCCGACGGGCGCCAGCTCGAAGAGCCCGACGGGCGCCAGCCCGGTCCGGACGATATAGCCGCTGACGGCCACGTTGGTGGACGTGCCGATCAGCGTGCAGGTGCCGCCCAGGATCGAGGCGAAGGCCATGGGCATGAGCACTTTGGACGGGCTGACCCCCACCTTGCGCGCCACGCCCAGGACCGGCGGGATGAGCACCGCCGTGGTCATGGTGTTGCTGGCAAACGCCGACACGGCGCCGGCCAGGCCCATGACGGCCAGGACCAGCTGCCGCTGGCCACCGCGCGCCAGGCCGTGCAGGCGCGCGCCGATGGCGTCCATGACGCCGCTGCGCTCCAGCGTGCCGCTGATCACGAAGAGCGCGGCCAGGACGATGATGATCTCGTTGCCGAAGCCCTGGAACGCCTGCTCGACCGACAGGATCCCGCTGACGACCAGCACGATGAGCACCATGAGCGTGGTCAGGTCGACCGGCACCTTCTCCTGCGCGAACAGCATAATCGTGGCGACCAGGAGGCCGAGGACGAGGGCGATCTGCACGACGGCTCCATGGCGGATGCCTGCTACGGCGTGCCAGCGGCACGGCCGCTTGCCGAGCGCAGATCGTAACGCGTCGACCGGCGGGCGGCCACTTCCGCGGCTGGCCTAGCGGATCGTCACCGACACCCCACCGCGCCGCCAACGCGCGCGTACACCGCGGCCAGGTCGTCGGCCGTCGGCGCGTGGTGGTAGGCGGCGGCGTCGGTGGCCAGCGCACGCAGCAGGCCCTCGTCCACGTCGCTGCCCAGGCCGATGGCGAACAGGGCGACGGCCGCGGCGCGCGCCCGGTCGCCCGCGGCCAGCGCCGTCGCCGGGTCGTCCTGCCGGCCGTCCGAGAGCAGCACGATCACCGGCGTGCGGTCGCCGTCGCGCTGGGCCAGGAGGTCGAGCGCGGCGTGGATGCCCAGGTCCATGCGCGTGCCCTCGCCGGCGATCAGCGCCGCGGCGGCCGCGTCCAGCGCGGCGGGGTCGCCCGAGAGGCCGGACGCGACGCGCGCCTGGCCGTCGAAGGCCACGATGGCCGCGCGGTCGCGGCCCTCAGGCTGTAGGCGCAGCTGGTCCAGGAAGATCAAGAGCGCGCGGCGCGCGGCGTCCAGCTTGGCGCCCGCCATGCTGGACGAGACGTCGACGACGAGCACGGCGTCGACGCCTCGGCTGGCCGGCAGGCAGTGCGCGACGACGGCGTACGGCAGGTAGATCGGCACGAGCACGCGCGTAGCGGTCGGCTCGACGGTGGGCGTGGGGCGGGCGGTGGCCGTGGCCGTCTGCGTGGGCGCGACCGGCGTGGGCGACGGGGCCACGACCTCGACCTGGGGCACCGGGAACACGATGCGCTGAGGCACGCCCCAGCCATCCGTGAACGCGGCCACCGCCTCCACGTTGGTCGGCCAGCGGCCGAGGTCCTGCGGCGTGACGCGTAGCGCAAAGCGCGCCGTCCCGTAGTCCAGCGCGGCCACGCTCCACGTCACCACGCCGCCGGCCACCGCCGCCGCCGGCGACGGGCTGCCCGGTACCAGCGGCATGTTGGCCGGCAGCGCGTCGGTCAGCTGCAGGCTCGTCGCCGGCGCGGCGGGGACGTGGTAGTCGACCAGGCGGCGGTAGATGGCCTGGATGTTGTCCACCACCACGTCGGCATCGCTGGACGCCAGGTGGTTGGCGTCGCGCACGATCGAGTCCTGCCACTGCCCGCCGCCGATGTAGCGCCGGACGCGCACGGCCTCGTCGACGAGCACGGCAATGCGGATGCCGGCGCCCTGGATAGCCGTGGCCGTCTCCTCCGCCGGGACGTAGCCGCGGCAGTAGGCCGCCGTGGCATGGTAGTCGGGGTGGCAGTACTCCGGGTGGTGGAGCAGCATCACGCGCCGCCGGGTGGCGTCGCCGAGCTGCGCGAACGCCTCGGCCAGGCCGCCCTGCAGCCGGCTGACCGCGCCGGTCTCCGGGCGGCGCGCGATGCCCTCGATGGCGCGGTCGATGCGGTCGGCATCCTGGGTGAGCGGGAGCTCCACCGCCGCCGCCGTAAAGTACGACACGATCCCCACCCGGTGGCGGGCCAGGTCGATGCGCGCGACCACGCGGCGCAGCTCGTCCACGATCGGGTCGGCCGGGTCGGGCACCGCGCGCGGCGGGTACTGCGGGACGACCAGGACGATGTCGCTGGGCAGCTCGCCGATCCCGCAGCGGCCGGCCAGCGACAGCGTCACGGTGACCGATCCGCCCAGCGCCACCTGCGCGGGCGCCGCGACCTTGTCGGCCGCGAACGCGCACGACGCGTCCGCCGGCGTGGCGTCGCCCTCGGGAGCCCCCGGCTCGAACACCGAGACGAGCCCCGACTGCTGGTCCAGCGTGTAGACGCGGCCATCGTCACCGGCCAGGAGGCCGACCAGCGTGCTCGGGTCGCTGCTCGCCGACGGGCGGCCGTCCAGGCGGCCGAGCACGCGCCCGTCCGGCGCCACGCGCTCGACGCGCCCCGACTCGCGGAGCACGTAGAGCTGCCCCGCAGGCGAGACGGCCAGGGCGCGCGCGTCCCGGCTGACGGGCACGGCGGGGAGCGGGCTCCCGGCACGATCCCAGCGCCGCACCTGGCGCGCGTACTGGTCCAGGACGTAGGCGGTGTCGGCGGCGTCCACCGCCACGTCGATGGTCGAGGGGCGGATGGCCGGTCCGGCCACGGGGACGTCGCGCGACTTGCGGAACGTGCCGTCGGCGGCCTGCCAGCGCCGCAGCCGCTCGACCACGCCGTCGTCCGTGAAGTCGTGGATCAGCCCGACGATCGCGGCCGAGCCCGGGCCGCGGTCGAACGCGATGCCGTGCTCGCCGAAGCGCCGGGTCGTGCTGTCGAAGTACGTGTAGGTGGTGCCGTCCAGCGTCTCGCTCCACACCGCCTCGAGCGCCTCGACCTGCTCGATCAGGCCGCCGATGCGCAGCCGCTGCAGGATGACGCGGAAGCGCCCGACGCCGCGCCGCGCGGCGGTCCGCGACGAGCGGTAGCCGGTGGTGAACGCCCCGAACACCTCGTCCGCGCCGCCGCCGCCGATGGGCTCGTCGACCTGCGTGACCGTGAAGACGGTGGGGCCGCCGCCGGTCGTCGAGGGCAGCCGGCGGCGCAGCACGCCATCGTCGCCGTAGCGCCGCAGCCACTGGTCGGCGACCAGCAGCTCGCCCGGGTCGCGCCACGCCATGGCGCGCGGCTGCGTGAGCGTGAGGTCGTAGTAGCGGTCGTCGAGCGCGGGGTGGACAGCGGTGACCGAGCGCAGCTCCGCGTCGGCAAAGCGCACGACGGCGTCGGTGACCGGCAGCGGGCTGCGCTGGTCCTTCAAGTTGCACGAGCCCGGCCGCGGGTCGTATGTGCCCAGCGCCACGAACTGGCCGCGCCAGGCCCGGATGCGCGGGAACGCCAGCCCCCCGCACACCGTCCCGCCGCCGCGGCTGCTGGCCAGGCTGAGCCGCTCCGGCTGCGCGGGCGAGAGGATGCAGGCCCCGGTACCGACCGATGCCCAGACCAGCTCGTCGCCGATCACCTGCACGGACTCGGCGGGGCAGTCCTGGAACTGCCGCGCCGTGAGGTCGAAGGCGCGCTGCAGCTCCAGGCCGCCGGCGCCCAAGGTCAGGTACTGCACGCGCAGGCGATCCAGGTCGGCCACGGCGACGGCGTCGAACGACCCGGCCTCGCGCGCCACCACGGCCACGTCCAGGTCGACCATCCCGCTCAGCTGGCCCGGCCCGATCCCGCGCTGGCCGAACGTCCCGACCTCGACGCCGCCAGGGCTGCGGATGCTGATCACGCTGCGCGCTCGATCGGCCAGGTAGACCCGCCCGTCGCTCCCGACGCCGATCCCGGCCGCGTCGATGCCCGGCCACTCGGCCACGAAGCTGCCGTCGGACGCGTACACCACCACCCGGTCCGCCCCATCGTCGATGGCATAGAGCCGCCAGTCGGAGCCCTCGGCGGCCGAGATCGGGCCCGCGGCCAGCTTGCCCGGCGCGCCGATGTGCTCGGGGCCGTCGCTGTCCGCGCCCAGCGGTCGCAGGAAGCGCCCGTCGGGCGTCACCACGTGGATCCCGCCGACGCCCGCGTCCGCCACGAACACCGTGCCGTCCGGCGCCACCTCCAGGCCCGTCGGCGCGCGGAGGAGGCCGACGAGGTCGGCCGACGCGTCGGGGATCGGCCACTGGGCCGTCAGGCGATAGCCCTCGGGCTGGGCCGACTGGGCGGCGGCAGAGTCGACGCGTGCCGGCGGCCCTGCGGCCGCGGCCGCGGCCGCGGCGAGCGCGACCACCAGGGCGGATGGGCGGAGCGAGGTGTGGCGCAACGTCATGTCCGTTGACCTCGAGAGGCGGTGCGATCCCGCAGGGTGCCAGCCAACATACCACAGGCTGCGCGTCCTTCATACCGTCCAGCTCGACTAGCTCGCGGGCCGAGATCCGACCTACTTGCACACCCCGATCGCCGGCGTCCACACCGTGCCGTCGTTCCACGACGCCAGGCTGGCCGGCCGGTGGGGCGCGGTGCTCCACCAGAGGTTGTCGAACGTCAGGCGGGCATTGGGCATGAGCTTGCTCTGCCCGCACACCAAGTACTCGATCGAGCCGCGGCGGATGTCCAGCTCGCCGGCGTAGGCGTTGAAGTCCTGTCCCGGGCCCCGCGCGACATGGCACGTGCGGCACGAAGGCGCCACCACGTCGTGGTAGAGGGCCGCTTGCGCCGACCCGACGAAGCCCGGCGGGACGAACAGCAGGTCGGGCGCCGGGCCCGGGTTGGGGTTGCTGGCGGTCCCGTACCAGCCGTCCAGGAGCTCGACGATCGCCGCCGCGGGCGCCGTGTGGTCGCGCACGCGCTCGTTCAGATCGCGGAACGTCGTCAGCTCGGTCGGGGTGAGCTGCGAATCGTCACGCCCGAGGGTGTAGCGCAGCGACGGGAGATCCCATTCGCGGAAGCTCGCCCCAAAATCCAAGTCGTCGACCGTCGGCGCGAGCGGATCCGCTGGACCGGACGTGGGGCCGATGGGATCGTAGCGGCCGCCGTGGCAAACGGCGCACACCTGCGGCACGGGCTTCGGCGTTGTCCCGTCCAGGTCGACGGCGTCGATGCGCGGCGCCGAGCCCGTGCCGCCGCCGTAGGCGTAGAACGACACGAACCGTCGACCGGGGTCGGCGGGCACGTCGGTGTACTCCATCGTCACGGTCGCGCCAGGACCGAGCTTCCCGGCGGCCAGGTCGGCGTTGCCCGGGAAGGTGTAGCCCGTGTTGGGGCCGAAGTTGGGCGCACCGTAGTTCGTCACCCAGCAGGCGACCTTGAGGCCCGTGCGCAGGCAGTGCATGTCGCGCCCGAAGCCGAGGTCGTTGTGGTTGAGGTAGGCGGCCTTGAGCTCGCCCGTCCCGCCCGGCGCGTCGCCCTTGACGCCGAAGCCGTTGAGCTGCCACCAGGCCGAAAGCGTGGTCCGCTGGCTGGCGGGATCGACCGCGGCGTAGTAGGCCGCGGTCACGTCGGCGTAGGAGATGCCGTCGGCCGAGTAGTCCGGGAAGCCGAAGCCGGTGAGGAACTTCGGATCGCCGTTTCCGTCCACGGCCACATCCGCGGGCAGCGGGATCGTGAACGGGATCGGCGTGCCGCACGGGCTGTAGGGCGCCTGGATGTTCGGCGCTTCCTCGCCCGGGATGAACGGCCGCGTGCCCAGGGCGACCGTCGTGGTGGCGTTGGCGATGAGCTGGCCCTGCGTGTCGAGCAGCGAGAGGCGCAGCGCGTTGGCCTTCTGGATCTGGAGGAACGGGTAGAGCGTCTGGCTGATGACGATGGGCAGCTGGTAGACGGCCAGGGTGGTGTTGCCGGAACGCACCTCGGCGCGGAGCGTCGTTCCCGGCCGGACCGTGGCGTCGGGCGCCACCCGGACGCAGGTCAGGTTGAAGCCGTCGGGCAGCGCAACCTGGTAGATGTGCTCGACGAGCGTCGCGGGTGCATCGGGCACCAGGGCGTCGCCGACGTACGCCGGGCCGTCGCGCGTCGCCACGAGGTCGGCCCGGCCATGCGTGTCCCACCACATGCCCGTCGCGCCGTCGAGGAACCAGATCGGCGCCTGGACCGGCGCGCTGACGGCGATGGCCGCGCTGATCGGCACGCTGAAGCCGAGCCGCGTGCCCGGCGACGGCGCGTACGCCCGCCCGGCCGCGTCGTGGAACGCCATGCTCACGGCGCCGTACGCGTCGAGGTGGCGCGGCGTGCCCTCGCGGTCGAGGCCCATCGGGCGGCCCGGCGTACCCTCGCCGCCGCCGATGATCGGCCCGCCCACGGTCCCCGTGACCATGCCGGTCGGCCGGGCGCCGTCCGCGATGCCGACGAGGCTGCCAGCCGGAAGCTCGACGCGCGCCCCGGGCAGTCGGGAGCGGACAACGGCCGGCTGACCGTCGACGAGCGTCGTGGCGGCTGCGGGGTCGAACGCCTGGCCCTCGAGCGGCGCGAGCCGGATCGCCGCGCCGTACGCCTCGCCGTCGCGCACGGCCAGGACCGGCGCGTAGCCCCGGCGGTGGACGTAGAGGATGGCCTCGTCTTCGGCCGCCCACAGCGCCTCGACGGCGAACCGTCCGCCCGCCGCGGCGCGCCCGTCGACGGTCGCGACGCCGCTGGCCGCGACGCGCACCGTGGCGCCCTCGAGCGGCTCACCGGTCTCCGCGTCCAGGACGAGGCCAGCGAAGCGCGCGCCGCCGGTCGCCCGCACCTCCAGGTGGACCGCGCCGTTGGCGAAGCCGCCGCGGCCGTCGGCGACCACCAGGTACAGGTCGTGGACGCCCTCCTCCTCGGGCAGCCGCCAGCGCGCGAGCGCACCCTCCGTCGAAACAACGGTGCCGGAGCCGGGCGTCGTGAACCAGCTGTGGCGCAGTTCGTCGCCGTCGGCATCGCTGGCCAGCGCGACGACGTCGACGGTGGCGCCCGGCGCGGCGACGCGAACGCCGCGGCCGTCGACGCGCGCCTCGATGCCCGCCAGGATCGGCCGGGCGTTGGCAAACACCAGGTCGGACCGGCGCGGCGCCGCCTCGCCAGGATCGACCAGCAGCGCCTCGGTCACGCCGGCCTCGCAGCGCGCCGCGATGCGGAAGCGCCCGGTCGTCGGCGTCCCGGCCAGCACGTACTCGCCCATGGCGTTGGCCCGGACGGGCGCGCCGACCGGCGTCCCGTCGCTCGCCTCGAGCGCGACGACGGTCCAGACGTGGACGTCGCGCGCCGGATCGAAGTAGTGGCACGCCTCGCCGCCATGCAGCGTGGCGCGGCCGAAGATCACGCCCGGCGCGGGCTGGATCCGAAGGGGCTGCACGGTGACGTCGTCGCCCGCCACGGTCACGGGCGGCACGCACTCGCCGGGGAAGCCGGGCGCCTCCCAGCACAGGCCGAATTCGCCCGGACCTTGGGACGGGAAGTGGTACGTCCCGTAGAGGTCGGTGGTGGTCCGCGCGACGTCCGAGCCGTCGTCCAGCGACACGAGCCGGATGGTCACATCGGGGACGGCGGTGCGCGCGCCGGGCTCGAGCTCGGCGTACACGGCGCCCGACACGCGCCCCAGCCGCGCCCGGCGCACCGGCGTCGGCGCGGGCGGCTCGGACGTGGCCGTCGGAGTGCCGGGCGAGGGCGCGGCGGTCGCCGACGGGGTGGTGGCGGTCACGGGCGTTGGGGAGGGCTCAGGGGTCGAGGGCGTGGTGCTCGGCCGCGGGATCGACACGGGCGGCGCGCCGAAGCGGCCGATCAGCGCCACGGGCAGGAAGACCTCCCCGCCGGGCACCTGGTTCGTCGCGGCGAGTGATCGGGGCGCCGGCGCGGTGGCCAGCGATCCCACGAGCGCGGCGAGCGACGCCGCGCGCAGCGCGGATCCGAGGGGCGGTATGAGAACGAACGACCGGGCCATGGTCCACCTCCGTTGTCACACGACGAGCGCTGAGCAGGTCATTCCGCAATGCCGCCGCCCGCCTCGGACAGCGCCTTCTTGAGCGAGTCCACCGAAGAAGGGCGCAGCAAGCAGCGCCCCTACTCGAGCGGCCCGAACCATCCGCGCCGCAGCGCCCACTTGGTGACCTCGAGGACCGGTGAGACCGTAGCGCTGAGGAGGACGACGATCCACCAATCGATAGCGGTCAGCCCGAACGTGCCCATGGCGTGTTGGAAGAACGGGACGTAGAAGATGGTCACCAGCAGCGCCAGCTCCCAGACGATGGCGATGTTCAGCCAGCGGTTGGCGAACGGGCGGTGGAGGACGGAGCGGCGGTCCGACCGGAAGTTGTAAGCCTTGAAGAACTGGATGAGCACCAGCGAGCCAAACGTCATGGTCATGGCCTCCGCCGTGCTCCGTCCCGAGCCGCTCGCCCACACGAACAGCCCCAGGTTGACGATGGTCGACCAGACGCCGCCGGCGAGCATGAGCGCCAGCACCGGGCGCGTGAAGATGCCCACGCGCGGGTTGCGCGGGCGGCGGCGCATGAGGTCCGCCTCCGGCGGGTCGACGGCGAGCGCGAGCGCGGGCAGGCCGTCGGTGGCCAGGTTGACGTAGAGGATCTGCACGGCGCTCAGCGGCAGCGGCAGGCCCATCAGGGTGGCGCCGGCCATGAGCCCGATCTCGCCGATGTTCGAGGACAAGAGGAACATCAGGTACTTCTTGATGTTGGAAAAGATGCCCCGCCCCTCCTCGACCGCGGCCACGATCGAGGCGAAGTTGTCGTCCGTGAGCGTCATCGCGGCCGCTTCGCGCGTGACGTCGGTGCCCGAGATGCCCATGGCGATGCCGATGTCGGCCTTCTTGAGCGCCGGCGCGTCGTTCACGCCATCGCCGGTCATGGCCACGATGTGGCCGCGCTCCTGCCACGCCGTCACCACGCGCAGCTTGTCGGCCGGCGAGACGCGGGCGTACACGTCGATGTGGGCGACCTCGCTGGCCAGCGCCTCGTCGCTCATGGCCCCCAGCTCGGCGCCGGTCACGACGCGGCCGTCGGGAGCGACCAGGCCGAGCTCGCGAGCCACCGCCTCGGCCGTTAGGGGGTGGTCGCCCGTGATCATCACGGTCTTGATCCCGGCCTCCTCGCACGTCCGGAGCGCGTCCTTGGCCTCCGGCCGCGGCGGGTCGATCATCCCGACGAGCCCGAGGAACGTCATGTCGTTCTCGGCGCTGCGCAGGCTGCCGTCGGCCTTTACGGCCACCGCCAAGACGCGCAGCGCCTCCGTGGCCATCGCCTGCGCGGCCGCTTGGATGGCCACGCGGTCGGCGTCGTCCAGCGGCGCCTCGCCGTCGTCCGTGAGGACGCGGCTGCTGGAGCCCAGGATCACCTCCAGGGCGCCCTTGGAGTACGCCATCGGGCCGTCCGGCGTTCGGGTGAGGGTGGTCATCCGCTTGGTCTCGGACGTGAACGGGATCTCGGCCACGCGCGGGTGCTGGGCATCCAGGTCGGCCTTGTCGATGCCGGCCTTGGCCGCCGCGACGACCAGCGCGCCCTCCGTCGGATCGCCCTTGATGCCCCAGATCGCGTCCGTCTCCTCGACGATGTAGGCGTCCGACGCCAGCACGGCCGCCTGGAGCAGCGCGACGACGGCTGGGCTGGGCGCCACCGGCTGGCCGCCCTCGGCAAAGTCCCCGCTGGGCTCGTAGCCGGCGCCCGACACGTCGAACGTCCGGCCGGCGGCGAGCACGCGGCGCGCCGTCATGGCGTCCTTGGTCAGCGTGCCGGTCTTGTCGGCGCAGATGACCGACGTGCTGCCGAGCGCCTCGACGGCCGTCAGGCGGCGCATGAGCGCATGGCGCTTGACCAGCCGCTGGACGCCGATGGCCAGCGAGATCGTGACGACGGCGGACAGCGCCTCGGGAACCACGGCGACGGCCAGTGCGATGCCGAAGATGACCATGTCGATCAGCGGCTGCCCGCGCAGGAGCCCGAGCACGACGATGACCGCCACGACGACGAACGCGGCGCGCGCGAGCATGGTCCCCAGCCGGTCCAGGTCCTTCTGCAGCGGGGTCTTGCTGGACTTCACCGCGCGCAGCATCTCGGCGATGTTGCCGAACTCGGTTTGGGCGCCGGTGGTCACGACCAGCGCGCGGCCGCGGCCGTACGTGGCCGTGGTGCCGGCGTAGATCATGTTCCACCGATCGCCCACCGGCAGCACCGGGTCGTCGATCACGTCCGCATGCTTGCTCACCGCGACGGACTCGCCGGTGAGCGCGGCCTCGACCACCTGGAGGTTGACGGCCTCGATCAGCCGGCCGTCCGCCGGCACCTTGTTGCCGGCCTTGAGCAGCACCACGTCGCCCGGCACCAGGTCACGCGCCGGGATGTCGCGCTCGCGGCGATCGCGGATGACGCTGGCCGCGGGCGCCGCCATCTTGCGCAGAGCCTCGATGGCTCGCTCCGCGCGGAACTCCTGCACGAACCCCAGGAGCACGGCAAAGAGCACGATGACGGCGATGGCAATGGACTCGACGCCGTGGCCGAGGACCATGGAGAGCCCGGTGGCGACGAGGAGGATGACGATGAGGACGTTCTTGAACTGCTCGGCAAGGATGGACCACGGCGAGATCCGGACGGCGGCCTCGAGCTCGTTCGGCCCGTGTTCGGCCAAGCGGCGGGCAGCCTCGTCCTCGGACAGGCCGTCAGGCGCGCAGCCGAGGTGCGCGCAGATCGCTTCAACGGCCAGCGCGTGCCAGGAGGGCGGCGCGTCGTGATCGGACGGTGGCATGGAGATGCGCCTCCGAGGGCATGAGAGGGCCAGGCGGGGCGCGTGCCCGGCCAACGGTAGCAAAGGCGAGCGCGAAGCGCTACATGCCGAGCGCCGCGTAGGACACGGCGGCGACAGCGTCAGCGACGCGTAGCGTGCTCCTGGAACAGCCGCTCGTAGCCGTCGACGGTCTGGTCGAACGCAAACACGCGCTGGATCGCCTCGCGCGAACGGTGGAAGCGGCCTGGGTCGTCCAAGACCTCGGCCAGCGCCTCGCCGATGCTAACCGGGTCGCCCTGCCGCGCGAGGAGGCCCATCCCGGTCTCGGTGACGGGCACGCGGCCGCCCGGGATGTCGGTCATGACCACGGGCGTGCCGCTGAGCATGGCCTCGACCTGGACGAGGGCAAAGCACTCCGTGTCGCTGGGCAGCACCAGCACGTCGCACGCGGCAAAGAAGTCGGCCATCTCCTGCGGCTCGCGCAGCAGCCCGAGGAACACCAGCTGGTCCCGATAGCGCTGGACCAGGTGCTGCTGCCGCTCCCAGGTGTCCTCGTACGGGATCAGGTACTCGCCCGCGAACACCAGGCGCGCGCTCGGGTGGCGCTGGTTGACCGTCTCCAGCGCCCGCAGCGCCAGGTCGGGGCGCTTCTCTTCCACGAACCGTCCGGCGTAACCGATCACCGGCCCGCCGTCCATCGACCACTGGGCGCGCAGCTGCGCGACGCGCTCTGGGTTGGGGAGCGGCATGTGGATGGGCGGGTAGATGGGGACGACCTTGTCCAGGAACGGCCGGAGGTAGTACGAGTGCTCGGCGTAGTCCCGGCTGTAGGCGATCAGCCGTTTGGCGCGCCGGGCCATCATCCGGAACATGGCAAACATCGTCCCTTGGATGAAGCGGTTGAGCAGCCCCTTGGGCAGGACCAGGTCGCCGTGATGGGTGGCGACGATGGGGGTTCCGGTGAGCCAGGACAACCCGCCGAGCAGCGCCGTCTCGAAGAGCGGCGTGTGGACGCTGACGATGTCGTGGGAACGCATGAGCTTGAAGGCCGCCCAGGGGTACGCCGGCATCAGCATGCCGCGGCTGAGGCGGATGGGTGCCCAGAGCCGCACGATCCGTACGCCGTGGTGCACTGCGGTATCATCGCGCGGCAGGTCGTCGTCGTAGCGCGCGGTGAGGACGGTGACCTCGTGGCCCCGGCGCACCAGCTCCTCGGCGACCAGCTGGACGTGGATGGTCAGGCCGGTGCGGTGCGGCACGTAGTACAGAAGGCAGATCAAGATCTTCAGCCGGCCGGGGCCGGCAGGCAGCTCCCCGTGGTCCGATGCCATCGCGCTTCTCATCGCAGCCTTCACGTGGATTAACGCCGCGCAGCTACCGAGCCAACGGGAACGGTGGGCGTGCGCTCAGGCGGTCGGACGTTCGAGTCGGGACGGCCAAGTCTACCCCGATCCCGACGGCCGATCAACGGCCGGGCACCCGCGGTGCCCCTCCATGGAGCCATCATGCCCGTACCGACCGCGCGCATCTTGATGCTAAGCGCCCTGTTGGGGGCGGCCACGTCGTGCCGTGCCGCGGAGCCACGGCCCGCCCCCGCCCCTGCCACGGCCGAGCGGGCGGATGGCTGGGCTGCCACCGCCGGCCCCACCACGATGCCGTCCCCGTCGACGCCCGCCGCGCGCGCGACCACGACCCGCGACGCCTTGGAACGCCTCGGGGGCGTGCCGTGCCTCGATAGCGACTACACGTGCATCCGGCTGACCGTTCCCCGCGACCACGTGGCGCCGGACGGCGGCGCGACCGCGGAGGTCGTGTTCGGCGTGCTGCCCGCCGGCGGCGAGCGGCGCGGGCTCCTGGTCACGGCCGTGGGCGGGCCGGGCGTCTCGGGGCTGGCGGTGGCGCAGTCCTACACGGAGGCGCTGGACCCGGAGCTGCTCGAGATCTTCGACCTGGTGTTCTTCGACCAGCGCGGCGTCGGCCGGTCCGGGGGCGTGGCTTGCCCCGAGGCGGCCGCGGCGTACTACCGCGCGCCGTGGCTGGGCGACACGCCGGCCGAGGAGGCGGCGACGATGGCCGCCGCGCGCGCCTTTGCGCGCGATTGCGCGCTGGAGGTCGGCGACGACGAGGCCCTCGCCTTTGCGGGCACCGAGCAGGCCGTGGCGGACCTCGAGGCGTTCCGGGCGGCGATGGGCGAGGAGCAGCTGTGGCTCTACGGCGAGAGCTACGGCACCCAGCTGGTGCAAACCTATGCCGCGCGCTACGGCGAGCACGTCGCGGGCATGATCCTGGATGCTCCGGTCGACATGGCCCTCTCGATGACCGAGTTCCTGGCCGAGCAGGCCCGCGCGCACGAGGCGCTGCTCGTCGCGACGCTCAGCGCGTGCGACGCCGACCCGGGCTGCGCCGCAGACGTCGGCGGGGACGCGCTGGCGGCGTTCGACCGGCTGGCGGAGGCCGTACGCCGCGCGCCGACCGGGTTCTCGTTCCCGCTGCCCGACGGCGGCCGGGCCGAGCGCACGCTCTCCGCGGCGGATGTCGAGACCGCCACGGCCGGCAACCTGGCCGGGCCGGTCGGGCGGCAGCTGGTCCAGCGGGCCGTCGCGGCCGCCCAGCGCGGGGACCTCGTGCCGTTCGCCCGGCTGCTCTACGATTATCTCCTGCTCGACCCTGCGACCGAGGAGGCAGTGGCCGATCCGACGTTCTCCGACGCAAGCTACTATGCCGTCGAGTGCAGCGACCACGCGCTTGCCGGCGGCTCGCCCGAGCAGCGCGCCACCTGGTACATCCGCCAGGGCGACGCCATCGATCAGGACCTGCAGCGCCTGGGCGCGGCGTTCTACGGCGACCTGGCGTGCGCCTTCTGGCCAGGCGAAGGGCGACGCCCGCCGACCGCGCCGGCCGGGAGGCTGGCCGGCATCCCGACGCTGGTCCTCACCGCCACCGGCGACCCGGTGACCCCGCCTGAGCAGGCGCGGCGGATCGCCCGCCGTCTGGCGGACGGCTACCTGGTCACCACCCAGGGCGGAGAGCACGTCACCTATGGGCGCGGCGAGGACTGCCCAGACGCGCTGGTCAACGCGTTCCTGCTCGAAGGCGAACGACCCGCAGCGCGCGAGGTCGCCTGCGAGGGCGATCTGGTCGCCGCGTACGTGCCGCTCGCGCCGGCCGACGCCTCGGCGTTCGCCGATCCGCTGGCCGCCCTTGCCGCGGTGGATGCCGAGATCGCCCAGCTTCCGGAATACCTGTCGTGGGATGGCCAGGAGGCCCTGGCCATCGGATGCCCCGCCGGCGGCCGCCTGGTGCTCGACGCGGTCGACGACGTCGGCCGGAGCGCGCTCACGCTGGACGCATGCGCCTTCGTGACGGGGCTCGTGCTCACCGGGACGGGCATCGACGACGGCGAGATCGGGACGCTGACGCTCGACGTCGGGGTCGGCGGCATAGCGGAAGGCGACCTCTACTACCATCGCGACGCGGATGGCCGGTTCAGCATCGAGGGGCGCTACCAAGGCGAGCCTATCAGGTTGTCGTCGGACGAGCGGCGCCATCCTTGAGGGCGGTTGTGCCCAGGCCCCTGGGCGTCCGGCCCACCCGTTCGGGTGTGGTGCGGTGTGTGCGATCCCAATAGAGTGGAAGCTAACCGCGCTGCTTTGCGGTAGGGGATCATCGCATGAGGGGGCTGCCATGAGGGGGCTATCGACGGCTGTAGGCGCCGTGTGTGTCGTGCTGAGCGGCCTGGCGGGTGCGGCGGGCTGGAACGCCCATCTGACCGCCGCCGGTGCGCGCGTCGGGAGCGGGCCGGCGGCGGCGGTGCAGAACACCGGCCATGGGCTGGGCGAGCGGAGCGTCGCGATCCCGCAGGCGGCCAACGCCATCGGGGCCATCGGGCGGGCGACGCTCGGTTCGGTCGCACCGGCCAAGGCCCTCGTCCCGGCGCAGGGGACCGTGCTGCTCGACGAGGACTTCGAGAGCGCGACGTGGCCCGCGGGAACGCCGTGGTCGACCTTTGACAACACGGACGCCACCGGCGGCGAGTACTTCTTCGCCAACCGCTGCACCGGGTTCAACAGCGCGCGCTCGGCCTGGGCCATCGGCGGGGGCGCGAGCGGGCGCTCGCTGACGTGCGGGGCGACCTATCCCGAGAACCTCGACAGCTGGATGGTCTACGGCCCGCTCGACCTCTCGAGCGCCTCCGCCGCCACGCTGCAGTTCGCCTTCTGGCTGAACAGCGAGTGCCAGGGCACGGACTGCGCCGATAAGTCCGATCGCCTTTGGGCGCTGGCCTCCACCGACGGCACCGACTTCCGCGGTGCCTGGTGGGCGGGCGACTGGAAGGACGATCCCGATGCCCTCCCGGGCGGGTGGAACGAGCGCACGCTGGACCTGGAGGACTTCGTCGGCCACTCCCAAGTTTGGATCGCCTTCAGCTTCGACAGCGACGGCACCATCGGATACCCCGGCGGCGCGTTCGTCGACGACGTCGTGCTCCGCGTCGAGGGCGGCTGCGCGCCGACGGCCTCCATAGCCAGCCTCACGCTGGACCGGACGTGCTACGTGCCCGGGAGCACCATCGGCGCGTTCGTCGACGTGGCCAATAGCGGCGGATCGCGCGAGATCGAGGCCGAGGTCACGCTCTGGAGCGGCGACGTCATCTGGGCCTCCGCGACGCGCCGGTTCACCGCCCCCGGGCAGCAGGTCATCCAGCTGGCCGTGCCGGCCGACCTGTTCCCTGGCAACTACGACGTGTGGGTGCGCGTCTACGACCCCGCCAACCCGAGCTGCGTCCACGACAGCCAGCACGTGACCGTCCTGGTCGATCCTGCGTGTGGGAACGTCACCGCGCCGGTGCCGACGGCGCCGACCGCGCCGACGACGCCGACCGCGCCGGCCATGACGCCGTCGCCCACCCCGACCATCGAGGCCACGCTCTGCCCCGGCCAGTCCGTGAGCGAGGTCAAGAACATCAGCATCCCGGCCGCCCCCGCGCGCGCCGACGTCCTCTTCGCCTTCGACACGACCCAGAGCATGGGCGACGTGCTCTCGTCGGCCAAGACCAACGCCCTGGCCATCATGAACAACCTGTCCGCGGTGATTCCCGACATCCAGTTCGGCGTCGCCGACTTCCGTGACTATCCGATCGCCCCATACGGCAACGCGGGCGACTGGGCGTACCTCCTGCGGCAGGGGATCACCGGCAACCGCTCGGCGGTGTCGTCGGCCATCAGCGCCACGTCCGCTGGCGGCGGCAACGACTTTCCGGAGGCCTACACGCGCCTCCTGTACGAGACGGGCACCGATGGCGCTATCGGCTGGCGGGCGGACACGCGGCGCTTCGTCGTGATGTTCGGCGACGACGTCCCCCACGACGACGACCTCAACGCCGGGATCACCAGCCCGCGCGTCAACCCGGGCGGCACGTGGTGCGGCGACACGTCGGCCGGCTGCGTCCTCGACCCGGGTCGCGACGGGGTCGCCGGAACGGCCGACGACCTCGACCTCCAGACGGTGCTCGACCAGGTGCGGGGCCACCGCACGACGCTCCTCTACGTCGTCAGCGGTGGCGGGAGCACGTCGCAGGACAACCTGGTGCAGTACTGGCGCCAATGGGCGCGGCGGACGAACACCGGCGGCGACGCGCTGCCGCTGGCGGATGCGTCGGCCCTGCCGACCGCCATCCAGAGCCTGATCACCTCCGCCGGCCGCCGGATCTCGCGCCTGGAGCTCCGCACCGTGCCCGCCAGCTACCAGTCGTGGCTGACCGTCACCCCGCCGGCCTATGTGGACCTCGAGGTGCCGCCCGGCGGGACGTCCGTCCGCTTCGACGTCGTCATCCGCGTCCCGGAGGGCACCCCGCCCGGCACGTACACGTTCGAGGTCAAGGCCATCGGCGACGGAGCCGTGTACGGCGGGCAGGGGGTGACCATCCACATCCCCCCGAGCTGCGTGTCGACCAGGACGCCGACTCCGACGCCGACGACCACGCGCATGCCCACCGCCACCCCGACCCCGACGACCACGCCCGTCGTCTGCCCGCCCACGCGCCCCGAGGTGGCATTGACGTGCCTGACCCCCAACATCCTCCGCAACCCTGACTTCGAGAAGGGGCACCGGAGCTGGGCCGAGACGTCCACGCTGGGCCGCGAGATCATCGCCACCGACGACGCGCTCGACGGCTTCTGGTCGGCCACGTTCTACGGCCCGCCCGGCGCGACCAGCGACGAGTGGCTCTACCAGCACGTCGACATCGCCCCCGACGTCACGGGCATGAGCTTCTGGGTGCAGGACGTCGGGCGCTTTGCCGCGGCCGTCAACCCGCCGCCCATCACGGCCGGCAACTTCTTCCGCGCCTCGCTCTACGACCCGCTGATGGGCACCGAGCTCGTCCGGCTCTGGGAGTTCGACCCGATGCTCCCGCTGGAGTGCGACATCGACCCGTCGGGCATCAACCTGGCCCCGGCGCAGCTCGACCTGGTGCGCGGGCGGACCGTGGTGCTGGTGTTCCGGTTCCACAAGGTCACGCCGGGCTGGCACGTGGGCGTCAAGATCGACAACGCCCACCTCACGGTCTGCCACCCCGGCCCGCCCTGCAACGTGACGGGCGACAAGTCGGCCGCCCCCGGCGAGGTCGTCGCCGGCGGGGAGGCCGTGGTGACGCTCAGCCTCAGCGGCCACGATGGCACGTGCCTGCCGGCGCGCGTCCCGGCGGACATCGCGCTGGTCATGGACGTGTCCGGCAGCATGGACGGGCAGCCTATCGCCGACGCCAAGACCGCGGCCAAGGGCTTTGTCGATCGCGTAGAGCCCGGCACCGACCAGGTGGCGCTGGTGTCGTTCTCGGACTCGGCGACGGTCAACCAGGTGCTGGCAACCTACGCCGGCACGGTGCGCACCGCCATCGACGGCCTGTCGGCCGGCGGCAACACCAACATCGCCGATGCGCTGGCGCGGACCAGGGCGGAGCTGGACAGCCCCCGACACCGCCCGACCAACGCCCGCGCCATCGTCCTGCTGTCCGACGGGCAGCCCAACGTGGGCGGCGACCCGCGCGCCGAGGCGGACGCGGCCAAGGCGGCCGGCATCCGGATCTTCACGATCGGCCTGGGCACCGGCGTCGATCCGGCGCTGCTCCGGGACCTGGCCACGTCGCCGTCCGACTACTTCTATGCGCCCGCCAGCGACCAGCTGGCGGCCATCTACCAGCAGATCTCCGGCCTGCTCGGCGGGTCGCCCGCCACCAACATCACCATCACCGACCAGCTGTCGCAGCACGTCACCCTGGTGCCGGGCTCGTTCACCGGCGTGCCCGCGCCGACCGTGAGCGCGGACGGCAAGACGCTGACATGGCGCATCCCGCGCCTCGGGCTGGAGACGCTGATCTGGTCGTATCGCGTCAAGCTGACGACGACGGCGGGCCTCTGGCCGACCAACGACTCTGCGGTGGCCACCTTCACGAACTCGCGCGGCGAGCCGGGCTCGGTGACGTTCCCGATCCCGCAGGTGCGCGTCCGGCCGGCAAGCGTCGGCCAACCGGAGATGGTGTGCCGGGACCACCCGGCGGACGACGGCTCGCTCCCGTCCAACCCGGGCGGCGAGCCCGTGTGGGACAGCCCGGACATCTGGATCCGCAACGCGGCGGACGGCGGCACGGCGCACCAGAGCCCGCTGGTCGGGCTTTCCAACGCGGTCTACGTCCGCGTCCGCAACACCGGCACGGCGCCGCTGGAGAACGTCACCGTCAACGTCTACGACGCCGTCGGCGCGACCAGCCTGCGCTGGCCGGACGACTGGGCGCCGTCGATCGGGCGCGCCACCGTGGCGCGCGTCGAGCCCGGCGCGTCCGCGGTGGTGGCCATCCCGTGGGTGCCGACGATGGCAGGGCACACCTGCTTCCTGGCGCGCCTCGAGGCGCCGTCCGACCCGATCCGCTTCGACGGCTGGGTGCCGTTCGACAACAACATCTGCCAAAAGAACGTCCAGACCATGGACCCGCCTTCCGACGGCAGCACGACCAGCACGACCAGCGTCGGCAACCGCAACCGCGGCAGCGGCTACGGCTCGGTGCGGGTCCGCTCCGACGACTTCGATCCTGGCGCGACCGGCCGAATCGCCTTCCGCTCGGAGGAGCTGTTCGAGCGCTGGCGGCTGGCCGGCGGGGAGGTCACCGGCGGCGAGGTCGACCCGGCCACCAAGTCGATCCGCTTCGGCCCGGGCGGCGGGGGGCTGGCGCAGGCCGGCATCGTGGACGTCGTCATCGAGCGCCTGCCCTTCGAGGGCGACGAGCTGGCCGGCCTGACGTTCGAGGTGGACGGCATGGGCGATTCCGCGCCGCCCACCCTCTTGATCGAGCAGTTCCAGGAGGGCGCTTCCGTCGGCGGCGTCTCGCTGCGCGCCGCGGCGCGACCGAGGCTGTTCATGCCGGTGGGGTATCTACCCGATCGGTAGGGGGCGGCCGCTACCTCGGCGACCACCGGACCGCGTCGTATCCGATGCGCCGGCTGAGCACCGCCTCGCCTGTGATGTCGTTCAGCGAGGCGTACTCCTCGCCGGAGCCGGTGAAGCGGTACGTGCCCAGCGATACCCACGCGTCGCTCACCGCAAGCTGGTCGACCACGCGCGAGGCAAAGCCGTCCGCGTGTGCCACCCAGTAGGTGGCCTGACGGGTGTTGGCGTTGCGGCTGGGGATGAAGACGGACACCTCGTATCGTCCTGCCGCACGAACGCGGCGGGACCGCCCCGATAGCCTCCGTCCTCGCCCAGCCCGACGGCGGCCGAGCCGACGCCGACGATGGACCCGCCGAGCGCCACGCCGGCAGCGGGGGCGGCGCCGATCTTCCTGCCTTCGGCGCACACCGGCGCGTACGCGGCAAGCGCGACCCCGACCGCTTCGCGGTCCCAACGGGTTGACGCCCCGCGGCTGCCGCAGTATCGTCCGCGGCCCCTGAAGCCCCATTCGTACGAGAACCACGCGCCATGAACCGACTCCTCCGCGAACGCGAGGCCCAAGCCGAGCCGATCCGGGTCGCGCTCGTCGGTGCGGGCGCCATGGGCGTTGGCATCGCCTGGCAGGTCGGCCGGACGCCCGGCATGCGCCTCGTCGCGGTCACCGACCTGGACCTGGCAGCCGCGGGCCGGGCCGCCGAGGCCTACCAGGCCGGGTTCGCCGCCGCGCAGCGCCCAGGGTCCGCGGCCGCGAGCGGCGTCTTCCAGTCCAGCACGCCGGAGATCGGCGGCGCCGCGCCCGGGTTCGACGTGCTCGTCGAGGCCACCAACACTATCGGCTTCGCCGGGCAGGTATGCCTCGACGCCATCGACGCCGGCGCGCACGTGGTCCTCATGAACGCCGAGGTCGACTTGGCGCTCGGCCCGATGCTGAACCGGCACGCGGACGAGCGCGGCGTGGTCGTCACCAGCGATGCGGGCGACCAGCACGGCGTCCTGGCACGCATGATCGACGAGATCGCGCTCTGGGGCTTCCGCATCGTCATGGCGGGCAACATCAAGGGCTTCCTGGACCGCCATGCTACCGCAGAGGGGCTGGCCCACGAGGCCAAGATCCGCAACCTCAACCCCGTCCAGTGCTGCGCGTACACGGACGGCACCAAGCTCAACATCGAGATGGCGCTCCTCTGCAACGGCTACGGGCTGGTCCCGTGGGTGCGCGGCATGGAGGGCCCGCGGGCGGCGGACGTGCTCGAGGCCTTCCAGCACTTCGACCTCGATCGCTACGGCGCGACGGGCGTCGTGGACTACCTGTTGGGCGCCGAGCCCGGCGGCGGCGTCTTCGTCGTCGGGCACTGCGACGACCCGCTCCAGGCCCGCTACCTCAGCTACTACAAGCTGGGCGATGGCCCGCATTACCTCTTCTACCGCCCCTACCACCTCTGCCATCTGGAGACCACGCGCGCTATCGCACGCGCGGCGCTGTACGGCGAGGCCTGCCTGACGCCGGCGCACGGCCGCGTCGCCGACGTCTACGCCGTGGCCAAGCGCGACCTCGCGGCCGGCGAGGCGGTGCCGCATGGCATAGGCGGCGACCACGCCTACGGCCTCATCGAGCGCTGCGCGGTCGGCGATGGCGCCGGCCTCGTGCCCATCGCACTCTTCGAGGCCGAGGGCCGGAGCACGGCGCGCATCCGCCGCGCCGTTCCGCGCAACGCGGCGCTGACCTGGGACGACGTCGCGCTGCCGGGCACCTGGCTGGTCGACGCCTTCCGAGCGCAGCTGGGCGACCAGGCGCTGGCGCCGGTGCCCGCGGTCCCCCGCGAGGGCGCCCGCGTCGCGGGTTGAGCCCCATGACCACGATGCTCAAAGCGCAAAGCGGGCTTGCCCCTACGACGCCCGCAGCCGCACCCGAGGCGGGCGGCGACCGGCCGCACGTGATCGTCCTGGGCGCGGGCGTGTGCGGCCTGTACGCCGGGCGCGTCCTGGCCGCCGCGGGCGCCCGCGTCACGGTGCTGGAACGCGAGGACGTGGTGGGCGGGCTGGCGGCCGGCCATCGCCTGGGCGACAACCTCTACGACCTCGGCGTCCACCACCTCCACGCCTTCGACCGCGACATCTTCGAGGACGTCAAGGGCCTCATGGGCGACCGGCTGATCGGCATCGCCAAGGACGCGCGCATCAAGTACGGCCGCGGCTTCCGGCGCTACCCGCTGGAGTTCGGCGACATGCTGCGCGGCATCCCGCCGTGGACGCTTGCGACCGCGCTGGCGGGGCTCATGGTGCAGCAGGTGGCCAACCGGCTGCGCCCGCGCGAGGCTGAGAACGCCGAGCAGGCGCTCATCCAGCTCTACGGCCGGCCGCTCTACAGCTTCTTCTTCCGCGACTTCACCGCCCGCTACTGGGGCATCCCGCCGCGCGAGCTGTCCGCCGCGTTCGTGCGGAACAAGATGCCGCGCCTCTCGGCGGTGGACGTGATCAAGCAGGCGCTGGCGCGCTTGGGCCTCCGCGAGCCGGGGGACGCGGCGGTGGAGAGCGCGCTGGCCGAGGAGACGCTCTACTACAGCCGCGAGGGCGCGCGGGGCATGCCGGAGGCGCTGGCGGACGCCATCCGCCGCGATGGGGGCGCCGTGCTGACGGGCGCCACGGTAACGGCCGTCGAGACCGAGGGCGGTCGCGTCGTCGCGGTGCGGTATCGCGCGGGCGGCAACGAGGGCGCCGAGCTCCGCTTGCCGTGCGACGCCTGCCTGTCGACGATCCCGATCAACCACCTGGCGCTGGCCTTCGAACCGCCCGCGCCACCCGCCGTCGTGGAGGCCGCCGCAGGGCTGCGCCACCGGCCGATCGTGGTCTACGGCTTCCGCGTGGCGCGGCCAAGGCTGCTGGACGCGCTGTACATCTACTACCGCGATCGCGTGTTCCACCGCCTGGCCGAGCCCAAGAACAGCGGGCTGGACATCGCGCCCCCGGAGCACACCATCCTGCTGGCCGAGATCATGTGCGACCACGGCGACGCGCTGTGGAACGGGACGCCGGAGGCCGTGGCGCGCGTCGCCGCCGACATCGAGGCCGAGGGCATCCTGCGCGCGGACGAGATCGTCGAGACGCACGTGGTGCGCGCACCGGAGGCGTACCCGGTGTTCGCGCTGGGCTTCGAGGCGCACCTGGCGCGGATCGAGGCGTTCGTGGCGGGGCATGCCAACCTGCGATCGACCGGGCGTCAGGGGGGCTTCTGCTACCCCAACATGCACGCCGCCATGCGCATGGGCGCGGAGGCGGCGCGCGAGCTGGCGGCGGGCGCTCTGGTGGAGCCGCGTGGGCGACGGCCGGGTGCCTCCGCAGCCTCCGCGGTTCCCTACCCCGTCTCGAACGCCGCCGCCGAGTAGTAGAAGCCGCCCATCCCGATGGCGTGCACCAGCGCGCGCTCGATGGGCAGCGTGCGCGCTTCGGTGACCACCTGGAGCGGGCCGCACGCCGGGTCGAGCACGTCGTGGTTGATCGTCGGGGGGATCTCGTCGGCGTACACCGAGAGGCACGCGGAGATGGCCTGAAGGGCGCTGGAGCCCGCGCCGTGCTGGCCGAGCATCGACTTGATCGAGTAGATCGGGACGTCGGGCAGGCGCTCCCCGAACACCTCGCCCAGCGCCTGGGCCTCCAGCCGGTCGTAGAGCTTGGACGACGAGCCGTTGGCGTTGACGACGTCGACCTGATCCCGCGACCAGCCGGCGCCGGCGATGGCGCCACCGATGGCGCGCACGCACGGCCGCGCGTCCAGGACGGGCCGATCGTGGCTGTACTCGCGATCCTCGCCGGCCGCCGCGCTGCGGTAGGCGGCCAGGCGCGCGTAGACGCGGGCGCCGCGGGCGAGCGCGTGGTCCTCGGCCTCGATCAGGAGCGCCCCGGCGCCCTCGCCGAGCACGTTGCCGTCGCGCTCGGCGTCGAACGGGCGCGAGGCGATGGCGGGCGTGTCGTTGTAGCGGGTCGCCAGCGACCGGCTGCGGGACAAGGCATAGACGATCTCGCGGACGACCTCGCAGTCGGCGCCGATGACGAGCATGGCCTCGGCCTCGCCCAACCGGATGGTCTTGGCCGCGTGGCCGAGCGCGTCGAGCCCGGCGTTGCAGCCGGACGTGGCGGTGTGGAGGGGCCCGCGAAGGTCGAACGTGGCGCTCACCAGGCAGGCGGCGCTGTGGTTGAAGCCGAAGAAGGCGGCGTGCGCCGGCGCGCGATGGTACTGCTGGAGGGCGTCCTGCAGCGCAAAGCTGGTGGCCAGGTTGGCGATGGAGGTGCCGACGTGGACGCCGACGCGATCGCGGCCGCACCCGTCCAGGTCGATGGCGCTGTCCTCCAGGGCGAGCGCGCCGGCGGCCAGCGCGAACTGCACCATGCGGGGCATCTCGGCCATGCTGGGGCGGGCTTCTGGCAGGTGCGTCATGAGGTCGAAGTCCTTGACCTCGGCGGCGATGGTGGAATCGAGGCCTTCGGTGTCGCACAGGGTGATGGGCCCGAAGCCGTGGGTCCCTGCGCGCAGCGCGGCCCAGAACGGCTCGCGGCCGGTGCCGATGGCGCTGACGGGGCCGACGCCGGTGACGACGACGCGGTTGAGCTCCATGGGGCGCTCCTGGGGGGAGTAGGTAGGCGGACGAGGACGCGCGATGGGTTGGACGCTGGCATTGCGCCAACACAGTCTACCGGACGGGTCAAGGAGAAGAATCGCACGGCCGGCCGGGCGGGTGGGATGCCCTTCCGCTCGGCGCTCAACTCGGGGGTTGGGCCTTGCGCGGAAGGGCCGGAATCGGCATCGGGGGGCTGGGAAGGCGGCGCGCGGGCCGCCGTCGCCCTCGCACACTCGCACCTCGCTTCAGGGCATCCCACCCACCCTACGTCCAACGCCCACCCGCCCGCTATCCCTTCCGACCCGCCTCCCACGTCCCCCGTTGGTAGGGGCACGGCGTGCCGTGCCCTTCGCCCGCCATCCATGCGCCCCCGCCCGTACGCCCGCCCGCAATCCAATCCGATCCGCCTCCCACAGCCAGCGTTGGTCGGGAAAGGGCATTCGAGACCTGTTGACGTTGAGGTGTCGGCCGGATACCATCGACAGCACCTGGGGGGCATAGCGTCATGTCTTGCGATGCCGGATCTCCGGCCAAGGAGCGACCGATGCCGTTCCCGCTACTCGACTGCCGATTGCACCGGGTCGTTTCGGCCCTCAGCGGGACCCTTCTCGTCGCCGCGTTCGCCGCCGCTCTCGGCCAACCCCAGGGCATTCTCGCTGACACCCTGATCGCGTTCGACCGCCGCGACCACATCCGCGCGCCGCAGGTCGACTTCACGCGTGCCGCGGACGTCGACGGCGACGGCGATGTGGACTTCTTTGCCGTCGAGCCGGGACCGGATGACCTCAGCTGGTGGGAGAACGTGACCGGGCGCGGCGACCAGTTCACGGAGCACGTGATCAGCCTGAGCGCGGGTGGCCCCAGCGTCGTGGCGCCTGGCGATGCCGACGGCGACGGCGACATCGACCTCTTTGCCCTGGAGCGGGAGAGCAACCGGATCACGCTCTGGCGCAACGACGGCGCCGGTGGCTTCGCCAAGGACGCTGCGTTCCGCGAGAGCACCCAGAACGCGTCGTTCATCGACGCCGGGGACGTCGGCGGCGACGGCGTGGCCGACCTCTTCGTGCTGGAGGCCGACACGCGCCGCATCCAGTGGTGGCCCAACGCGGCCGCGCCGGGGCCGGGCGGGCTGGTGCGGACGCCCATCCTGACCATTCCGCCGGGCATCGGCGGCGAGATGCTGAGCGTGGCCGACGTCGACGGCGACGGCTTGGTCGACATCCTCACGGCCGACCGTGAGACGGAGCGCATCGGGATCTGGCATCAGGTGGCGAGCACGGATGGGGCGCCGGCCTGGGAGGCGCTGCTGCCCGGGCTCGGGCTGCGCGAGCAGGACGTCATCGCCGTACGGGCTGGCGATGCCGACGGCGACGGCGACGCGGACCTGTTTGCGCTGCGCCGGATGCCGTACATCGTGTTCCTGTGGACGCAGGGCGTCGACGGAACGTTCACCCGCGACGCCGCCCCGCTGGCGCGCAGCCCCGGCGGCGACGCGGCGTTCCCCTGGATGTCGATGGACCTGGGCGATGTGGACGGCGACGGGGCGCTGGACTTTGTGACGTCGGAGCTGGACGGGTTCCTGTGCTGGTATCGCAACCCGCTCGGCGGGGCCGAGCCGACCGCCACGCCGAGCACCACGCCGACCCCGATGACCCCTGCGACGCCCACGACGCCACAGACGCCGGGAGCCACGGCCACGCGGACCGCCTCACCGGTGGCAAGCGTGGCCACGCCTGGGACGGCCACGGCCACGCTCACCACCGCGGCGACGCCGACCGCAGGGACACCGGTCGCGACGAGCGACCCGGGCGAGACGCCGTGGGCGCCGGTGGCGCGACTGGCCGTGCCGTTTGCCTCCCGCAGACGGTGAGTGCACGGGCGCCCTCTACCGGGCGATCCGCACCGCGCGCAGGGTGATCGGCAGGTAGATCAGACCGGGCGGCACGGTCGTGGGCGACGGGAGTGCCGGGACCGTCATGGTCGCCTCGGGCGAAGGTGCCGGTGTTTCGGGCGTGGGCGTTGCGGTCGTCGAGGCTGTCGTCCCGGTCGCCTCCGCCGTGCTCGTCGCGATCGGTGTCGACGTGGGGACCTCGACGTCTGGCGCGGGGACGCGCACCGCGTAGATGTCGCCGGCATCGGTGTCCTCGCGCCCCTCGGCGACGACCAGCAGGCCGTCGCCATCCGGGAGCACGGCCGCCCCGCGCGCGCGCCGGGCAAACGACATTGCCATCACCGCCGCAGACGGCGTGTCTGCGACGTCGAAGAGCACGTTGACGTCGGTTGCGCCAGCCCAGGCTACGTCGAAGCGATCGCCGGAGGCGGCCAGCGCGGGGCTGCCAGGCGCGGCGAGGGTTGCCGACACCAGCGCCCGCGGGGCCGTCCAACCGCCGGGCAGCCGCCGGCTGAAGCCGATGTGGCCGTCGCCTTCCAGCCAGGCGATCGCAGGGCTTCCAGAGGCGTCCAGCACCAGGCTGGCGTCGCTCGATGTCACGGCGGGCGAGGACGACACGACCTCCGGCAGGCCCCAGCCCGCCGCCGTGCGGTGCATGGCCACGACCTCGGTCGCCTGGCCGGGCTCGATCGCTTGGGACCACGCCAGATGCCATTCGGCCCCGCTGGCGGCGACGGCGGGCGTGGTCCCGTCCGCGTCCGGCACCGGACCGCTCGACCAGCCGGCCCCGGGCGCTTGGGTGGCCGCGACGATGTGCGGCTGCTCGGCCTCCAGCTCGGTCCAGACGAGCAGGAGGGTGCCGTCGGTACGGGCGGCGATGTCCGGCTCGACCGAGTCCGACACGGTGCCCGACACGGTCTCCGGCAGATTCCACGCGCCGCCGCTCAGGTGGCTGTGGTAGATCTCGTAGTTCTCGTCGACCAGGCTGAACCCGGACCAGGCGACGTGGAAGGTGCCGTCGGGGGCGGCGGCCACGGCGGGCGTCGAGCCCACGGCGCCCGGTATCGGGGCGGCGGGGAGCCAGGCGCCGGCGACGCGGCGGGCGTGCCAGATCTGCTCGCCCTCGGTCCAGGAGACGAGCGCGTCGGCGCCGGACGTCGCCACCGCCGGCTCCTCGGACGGACCGAGCGTTCGCGAGAGGTTGACGGGCTGCTCGGGTTGCGCCGCCACGGCGGAGAGCAGGCCGCCGGCCAGGAGGCCTAGGAGGCCTAGGAGGAACAAGACGAGAGGGGCGGCACGGCGACCGCTAAGCGATCCCCGTGCCGCCCTCTGATGCGCAACCGCGCTCATGTCCCGTCTAGTTCCGCTTCACCCGCAGCGTCTTGGCCAAGAGCGTGCCGTCCGGCTGCGCCAGCGCCCGGCCCTCGACCTCGCGGTCCAACGGCGATGCGCCGGCGGCCAGCCCCACGATATGCGTTTCGTCGCCGATGGTTACGACGGTGGTCGTCCCCTCGTGCGCGATCGACCAGCTCGTGCCGTCAGCGGCCACCTCGGTGACGACGCCCTCGACTCGAACCGGAGCCTGCGAGTGACCGCGGCCGGGCGTGCTCGGGCGGCCCACCACCCGGATCTTCTGCGCCGTCAGCACCTCGTTGCCCGCGGCATCCGTCGAGCGCAGCGCGCGCACCGCGACCCGCACACCGTCGGCCAGATCGCCCTCGACCTCCGTGTCCGGCGTGACCAACACGTCGTGCGCGGCGTCCGCCCCCTGGATGGTGAGGACGTAGTCGCCGGATCGATCGGCCGGCAGGCCCGTCACCGTGCCGTTCAGCTCGACGGTGTCACGACCGCCGCCCTGGCCGTCGCGTGCCGGCTTCAACACGACGTTCTGCGCGGCCCAACCGGCGTCCGTAGGCCGGGCCAGGAAGCAGCTGCGCATCCCGATGGCCGGCTCGACGTCGCGCGGCGTGATCCGCGTCTGTGCGCTCACGGCAAACGTATAGTCGGCCACGTCCGGAACGCTGATCGTCCAGTCGCCGTCGCGACCGCTCGCCGGAAGCGCGGTGATGGTGCCGCACGCCTGCAGCGGGCGCTGCGGCGGCTGGGGGCGGCCCTTCAGCACCAGCACGAGGGCCGTGAAGGCGCCGCCCTCGTCCGCCGGCGCCATCGCTACCGCGCGGGCCCTGACGTCCACGGCGGGCTCTACGCCCGGCGGCGAGATGCGCGTATCCGCGGTCAGCTGGATGGTCACGTCGTCGGCCGGGTCCTCGTCGCGCTCGCCGCGATCGAGGGTCAGGACGACGCCGTCCGCCGTGGTCGCCACGTCCGAGATGACGCCGCTAAGCACCACACGGCGGGACGCCGCTCGGTCGTCCTGCGCAAAGGCCGACGAGGTCATGCCCAGGGTGAGGGCCAGGGTCAGAGCAAAGGCAAGCACGGTCATGCACTTGGTTCGGAGGGGGGTCATGGCTCGTAGCTCCTAAGGTGCTCGATAAGCAGACAAACGGCAGGTAGGCGAGGCATGCGATTTTGTTGGGAAGCGATCACTAGGACGTGATAGCGGCGTGGTCGTTACGATGGGCTCCCGACGGGCCGAGGATAACCTCTTCCAGGCTCGAGACGACACGGGTGCCGCATCGAGGCGATCAGCGGGCGCAAGCCCCCAGCGCCATCCTCACCGCTCGATTGACCGCCACCCGCTCCAGGAACGCCAACCGGGCCTGGCGATCGGCGATCCGCCTCGCCTGCACCAGCACGGCCCGCCCGGCCGCGCGCAGCGCGCGGTCGGCGCCGGCATCGCCGACGTCGGCCAGCGCCCGATAGACAGCCAGGTGCACCAGCTGCTCCGGCTCCTCGATGGCGCCGACCGCGGCGAGGGCGGCGCTTGTCTCGCGCGCCGCCTGGGCAGCCTCGGCGGCGCGCCCGAGTTGGCCGAGGGCCTCGGCGCGCCGCGCCAGGCCGACGACGCGGTAGCTGGCCAGGCCCGCCGCTCCGGCCGCGGCCATGCACCGCTCGGCCGCGCCAAGCGCCGCCGCGGCGTCACCGGTCGCGGCCCGGGCGAGCAGCGCGCCCGCCAGCGCGTAGTCGCCCAGCACGTCCAGGAAGGCGCGCCCGAGGACAGCGGCGGCGGCGCAACCCGCCTCCGCGTGGGCCACCGCCGCAACACCATCGCCCTCTGAGCGCGAGATCTCGGCCAGCCCGAAGCACGCTAGCGCCTCGCCGGACGGGTCGTCGACGGACCGCGCCAGGTCGCGCGCGCGCTGGGCGTGGTGGCGGGCATCGGCATAGCCGCCGAGGAGCGTGGCGATGGCGGCCAGGTTGATGCGGTTGCTGAGCTCCCGGCGCCGCCCGCCGAAGCGCCGGGCGAGGGACAGGGCCTCTGTGCCGCGTGCCAGCGCCGCGTCGAGCTCGCCGAGGCAGGCGTGGACGATGGCCAGGTTGTCCAGCGCCCAGGCGCGCTCGGGGAGGGCCTCCGGCTCGGAGGTGGCGTCCAAGGCGCGTTCCAGGACGGGGCGCGCGGCCGCGAAGTCGCCCAGCTCCGAGTCGAGCGCGCCGATCTGCACCAGCGCGTCCGCGCCCGCGCGCGTTGCGCCGCACGCGGCAAACCGCGCCGCGGCGTCCTCGAACGCGGCCCGCGCCGCCGCGTAGTCGCCGCTCTCGCGCGCGGCGCGCCCGGCGTTGCGCAAGAGGGTGCCCTCCAACAGCCACAGGTCGGCGTCGTCGTCGGCCGCGGTAGCCGTGGTTGCTGCGGTTGGCGAGGCGGACGCGATGGCCGTGAGCCCGGCTTCCGCCGCGCGCCGCGCCCCGGCAAAGTCGGCCGTGGCCCACAGGAGGTCGGCTTCGGCGTTGAGGGCCCGCGCCATGGCTGCCGGTCCGAGCCGCTGCGCCAGCTCGCGGAGCGCGGCCACGTCGGCGCGCTGCGCGGCGCGGTCGCCGAGCCGGTCGTTGACCTCGCAGCGCAGCGCGAGCAGCGCGGCATGAAGGCCGTCTAGGCTCGGCGCTTGCACCGCGTCAACCCCGGGCTCGGCATGTTGGTCTCCGCCCAGGGCCGCCAGGCCCTTTGCGCAGGCGTCCAGCGCGTCGGCGTTGGCGAACACGTCGGCGGCGCGCCGAGCAGCCCGGAGGTACCAGCGGGCGGCGGCAAGGCCATCGCCGGCCGCGGCGTGGTGCGCGGCGATTTCGCCCGCATGCGCCAGGATGCGATCGCCGGCGCGATCCGCAAGCCACGCCGCGGCCCGCGCATGGAGCGCGCGACGGTTGGCCAGCAGGAGGTTGCCGAAGGCCGCGTCGCGCAGCAGCGCGTGGGCAATCGCGTACTCGCGGAAGCCGGCAAACGCCGAGCGCGGTCGGACGGCCACCAGCGACCGGCCCTCGAGGGCATCAAGGTCGCGGCCGGTCGTGGCCGCCTCTGAGTCGCCGGCACCCAGCTCGGCCACCGCATCGTCCCAAAAGACCCGGCCTACGACCGCCGCGCGCTGCAGCGCGCCGCGCTCGCCGCCGGGCAGGCCGTCGATGCGCGCCTGGAGCAGCCCGGCCAGCGTTGGTGGCAGCGCGTCGATGTCGCCGCTGCCGTCGCGCAGCATGCGCACGAGCTCCTCGGCGTAGTACGGGTTGCCGCCGGAGCGCGCCATGACGCGCTCGCGCACGGCCTCGTCGAGGCCGCCGGGCACGACGGCTTCGAGGCCATCGACGAGCGCGCGCTGCTCGTCCGCGGCGAGCGGTTGGAGGGCGATGTGTTCGCCGCCGAGGTCGGCGGCGAGCGTCGTGCCGGGGCGCGCGGAGGCGATCAGCAGCACCGGCGCCCGAGCGCATGCGGCGGCGAGCAGCGGCAGGCTTGCTCGGGAGGCGTCGTCCGCCCAGTGCAGGTCGTCCAGCGCCACGATGGCGCCGCCGGCAGCACGTCCCACGGCAGCCAGCCAAGCGCCGAGCGACGCTAGCGCGCGGTCGCGGGCCTCGCGGGCGGCCTGGGCAGCGGGCGGGGCGCTTCCGGCCAGCGCCCCGAACCCGAGCAGGGCGGCGATGTCGGCGGCGGCAAGCGCCGCGTCCGACGACGGGTCGTCCGACATCGGGTCGTCCGGCATCGGATCGTCCGCCGCGACGTCCTGGTCGCTCGGTGGCCCTTGGCGGCGCACAAACGCGGCAGCCAAGTGCGCGGCGAGCTTCTCCCGCGCCACGCTTCCACCCTCGCTCGGGCGGATGTCGCAGCGGCGCGCTACGAGGTCGCGCAGCAGGGCGTAGGGCTCGCCCATCCGAGCGGCCTCGCCGGTCGCGTCCAGCCAGGCGCGGCCGGGCAGCTCGCGCTCGACGACCGCGCGCAGCTCCGCCAGGAGCCGCGTCTTGCCTAGACCGGCGTCTGCCTCGATTACAGCGATGCGCCCGGCGCCTTCAAACGCATCCCGGGCCAAGCCGTGCAGCGCGGCCAGCTCCGCGCCGCGGCCGACCAGCGGCGAGCCGTCGAAGCCGCGCGGCACGGCAGCGGCGGGCGCGTCCTCGACGATGTGCGTGACCACCGGCTGGCGCTTGCCCTTGAGCGCCAGCGCGCCGTGCGGGCTCAGCGCGACGGCGCCGCGCACGAGGCGCGCGGTGGCCTCGCTGATCAGCACCTGGCCGTGCGGCGCGTTGGACTCGATGCGCGCGGCCGTGTTGGCGGCGTCCCCGATCGTGGTGTACTCGCCGTGCCGCCCGCCGCCGATCTGGCCGGCCAGCACCCGCCCGGTGTGAATCCCCACGCGCACCTGCACGGGCGGCCCGCCCCGCGCGGCCAGACGGGCGCCGTACGCCGCAACGCCGTCGCGGATGGCGCAGGCGGCGCGGACGGCGCGCAGCGGGTCGTCCTCGTGGCTGATGGGCGCGCCGAAGAAGGCCAGCATCCCGTCGCCCATCAGCCGCCCGACGCGCCCGCCGTGGTCGTCGATTGCGCGCGTCATCACGGCAAACGCGCCGTCGACGATCTCGGCGACGTCCTCGGGGTCGGCGTGCTCGGCGATGGTGGTGGAGCCGACGATGTCGGCGAACAGGATGGTGACCTGGCGGCGCTCGCTGGGCGCAGCCCCTGGCGGCGTCGAGGACAGGTCCACCGGCGCCTCGGCGTCGGCCGACCGGCGGCCTTCCCCCTGGCCCGGATCGCCACGCGGCGGGTCAGCCGGCGCGGCGCCGACCTGTTGCGCGCGGAGCGCTGCGATGGCGGCGTCGACGACGGCGTCGCCGAGGACCGCGCGCTGCGCGTCCAGGGCGGCGATGGCCTCGGTGGCCTGCCGCGTCGCGCCCGTCAAGCGCCGGCGGCCGAGCGAGCGCGCCGCGGCCCAGGCCGCTCAGCCCCGCGGCACACGCCGTCTGTCATCACCCTGCTGCCCTGCTGCACTGCCGCCGGACCGCGAGGCACCCGCCGCGCGTCATCGCCCAGCCAGCTCGAGCGCGACGAGCCCGACGTCGCCGGCGGCCAGGACGCCTCCGGGCAGCGACGCGAGGCCGAAGTGGCGGGCGCCGAGCGCCAGGGAGGCCACGATGCTCGGCGCGTCTGGGTCGCTGAGGTCGACGAAGGCGAGCTCGCGGAACGTGCCCACCCACGCGCCAACCTCGCCTTCAGCGGGCGCGACGGTGTAAGGCTCGATCCCGGCCAGCGTCCCGCGTTGGGCTGGCGCGCCGGCACTCTCTACGTCCACGATGACCAACGCCTCCGCCGTCCCGACGAGCGCCAGGTTGCCCGCCAGCGCGACGGCTCGCGCCTCATCGGGCAGCGGCAGCGCGCCGCGCACGGCCGGCGCGGCCTGGTCGGCGATGTCGACGACGACTAGGCCGCCATCAGTGGCGATGATGGCGAGGTCGCGCGCCAAGTCGACGGCCATCGCCTGCGGCGGGTCGTCCAGCGGGAGCTCGACCACGAGCGCAGCGTCCGCAGGGTCGGCGACGTCGAGGACGACGAGCCCGCGAACCGAGTCCAGCACCAGCACGCGGTCGCCGCCGAGCGCGGCGATATCCAGGGCGCCCGTTGCCTGCCGGAACCGACCGAGAACCTCTGGATCGGTCGGATCTGAGATCCCAAAGATGCCGACGCCATCGCCTCGCTCGGCGGTGAAGAGCCGATCGTCGCCAAACGCGACGGCATCGGCGCGCAAGGCATCCGTGATGACGGCGAGCAGGGTCGGGGCGGCAGGGTTGGCCACGTCGACCAGCCCGACGCCGTTGCCGATGAACCCCACGGCCGCCAGATCGTCCTCTGCCCTTAGCGCCGTGGCACGGCCCGGCACCGCGAAGCGACCGGTGCGGATGGGAGCGTCCGGGTCGGTGCCGTCGACCAGGCTAAGCCCGCCGTTGTTCTCCGTGATCAGCACCTGGCCGCCCGAAGCGACCACCGAATGCGCCCGCTGGCCAACGGCCGCGAGCACCCCGCGTGCCGCTGGCGCGTCTGGATCGCTGATATCGGCCGCGGCAAGACCAAAGAAGTTGGTGCCCGCCCACAGGGTGTTCCCGTCGAGGGCCACGCTCTCGGCAAAGCCCTCCGGCTGGAACGTGCCGCGCGCCGCCGGCGCCGCCGGGTCGGCGACGTCCACCAACGCGACGCCCGCGTTGCCGTGCGCTACGGCCGCAAGCCCCTCCGCGACGTCTAGGCCATACGGTCGGGCCTCCAGCGGGAAGCGCGCCACCTCCTGCAGCCCGTCGGGCTCGGCGCGCGCGATCAGGAGGGCCGTGTTGTAGACGACGTAAACCTGGTCGCCCTGGATCGCGGCGGCGCTGGCGCCGCTGGCCCCCAGGCTGCCCAGCGCGCGCGGTGCGGTTGGATCGCTCACGTCGTAGAGCGTCGTCGTGCCGGCGTTGCCGGCCACAAGCCGGTCGCCCTCCAGGGCCAGCGCGGCGATGCGCGCATCCGGGATGGCGGCGGCCAGCGACAGGTCGCCGGTCGCCGACGCCTGGAGCAGCCAGACGCCGGCGTCGTGGCCCACAGCCACGAGCTGTTCGGACGCCGCGAGCGAGCGAGCGGCGCTGGGCAGCGGCCCGAAGCGGCCGACCTCGTCCGCCGCGCCGCCGGCGATGGCGAGCGCCACGATGTCCAGGCCGACGTCGACGAACGCGAAGCCTGCGCCCAGCGCGGCGTAGTCCGTGGTGCCGCCGAGGTGCCCGACCAACTCCAGGCTCACTGTCTTGGTCGCGGTCGGCGTCGGCTCAGGGGGCGTGGGGCTGGACGCTGTGGTCGGGGAGGCAGAGGCCGTGGCCGTCGGGCTGTCGGGCGGCGTCGAGCTCGGCTCGATCGGCGGCGTGGGCGGGTCGGTCGTCGGCTCGGCCGTCGCTGTCGAGGTCGGGGCGCCGACGCCGGCGTGGGCGACGGGGAGGTAGACCGTGCTCGGGCCCGTCTCGACGGGCGACGTGGCCGTAGCCGTCGCGTCGGGGCGCGTCGGCGTGCCCGTCGGGGTCGGCGGGAAGTGCGTCTCCCATGCCGTGCTCGTCGCGCTCGGTGCCGTCGTCGACGTCGGCGTCGGCGCGTCACCCGTCGAGGTCGCCGTGGCGGTGGTGGCCGTCGCGAGCGTCGGCGTCGCGGTGGTCGACGTCGTGGCCGAGGCTGAGGCGGTGGCGGTCGCCCCGGTCGTCGCGGTCGGGGTCGACTCGGCATCGAGGTAGCGGAGCGCGTACGCATCGCGCAGGATCTGCTGCTGGTTGCGCGTGCCACCGTGGACGATCAGGCGCCGGCGCGTGCTGTCCCACGCCGCGCCGGCAAGGAAGCGCTCGTTGGGTCCGCCGGCCACCACCTGGGTGTTCGTCCAGATCGGGCTGTCCGGACCGAGGTCGGCCACCACCAGCTCGCGCAGCCCCTGGTCGCCGCTGGCCGTGCCGCCCTGATGCCACCACAGCCGCGTCGTGTCATCCCAGCCGGCGGCCATGAACGCGCGCGGGCCGATCGGGGTCTGCGCAGCCAGCCGCCGCCAGCGATCGGCGCCGTCGAGCCCGCCGGAGAGGTCGAGCGTGTCCATGAACGCCACGGCGTTGCCCGCGTTCAAGCGATCGGTGCCGCCGTAGGCCAGAAGCCGCTGGCGCTGGGCGTCGTGGATCAGCGCGTGGCCGCCGCGGGCGAAGAACCCGGCGTTGGCCATCCGCACCCAGGTGGGATCGCCCGGGCCGAGGACCAGCGCCCAAGCGTCCGAGCGTGCCGCGGTGGGCGTGCTGAACCCGCCGCTGACGACGAGCGCATCGAACGCCGCCACGTAGGCGGCGGCGTGGCCGAAGCGCGGGTTGGCGTTGCCGGGCACCGAGGCGCGCGACCAGACGGGCGCCGCGGGGTCGGCGACGTCGAGCGACCAGACGTTGAGCGGCGGCACGGCGTCCCCTCCGGCGTCGAGCCCGCCGTAGAGCAGCACGCGTCCGCGAGGCGGATCGAACGTGAGCGTGGCCAGCGCCAGCGCGGGCGGGCGGATCCCGCCGGCGTTCACCAGCTGCCAGCGGGCATCGGGATCGGCGGCGTCGAGGCGGTACAGGTCGTCTTGCGGCGGACCGCCCGGTACCTGGATACCGCCGAACAGCCACACCACGTCGTTGTCGGGATCGTACGCCATGGCGTGGGCGGCTCTGTCCGGGCCGCTCTCGAGCGCGGACCAGGTGACGTCGGGGACGGCGGCGGCGGCCGGCGCATCGGCGAACGACGCGAGAGCGGCGGCCAGGAGCGCGGCGCGGCCTGCGGTCGCGGAGCGCGAGCCGCAGCGGGCCAGACGGGAAACGGACATGACGGGCTCCTCTCGCATGCGTCACGCCACCGCGCGCTCCCTCCCCGCCCCCGGCGCCAGGCGTCGACTGCTGCCTGCCGCCGAGTATGACGGCTTCCGCTGGGGACCGCAAGGAGGCCGGCGCAGGCGTCCAAATAGAGTGACCCCCGGCGACTTGTGGCGAGCGATCGGCTTGGAGCACCGAGCCCCTCCAGCTAGCTGAGCACGCCCATCTTGCTCACTGAGAGCCTCTTTCGCCCACGGACTCACCTCCACTTGGATGGACCAAGTCGCGCAAAGCGGAACCTACGTCCGGAAACTGGAACTCGAAGCCTTCCGCCTGCAAACGTCGCGAAGCGCAGTAGCGGCCATAGAGAACCAAGTCCGGATCCGTGCGCAACAGCAGTGGAGCAGCGAGACGCACCATCCAAGCCATCGCCGGGAAACCGAACGGCATTCGCAAGGCTCCCCGCAGCTCACGCATGAACTCGGCGTTGGACACAGGAGTTGGCGCAGTCGCCATATAGGCGCCAGCAGCGTCATCATCGTCCATAGCCCATGCAAAGAGACGGTTCATGTCGTGTTCGTGAATCCAGCTGATGCCCTGTCGGCCGTGCCCCACTGTCCCCCCCAAGCCCCACCGCGCAAGCTTGGCAAGCGTAGGCAAGGCACCGCCGGTGCGTCCGAGCACGAAGCTCGTCCGGAGCACAACCTGCCGCACCCGAGAAGGCACCACGCGGGCAAACGCCTCTTCCCACGCAGCACCGACGGCCGGGGCCAAGCCGTATCCGAAGGCCGCCCCTTCATCGATCACAACGTCGGGCGGATCGCCGTAGCGATGCGCGGTTGACATTTGAACCCACACGCGCGGAAGCTTGTTCACGTTCTCCAAGCTGCGGCCAAGCACTTCGGTTGACTCGACCCGAGAGCGCAGGATCTCATCGCAGTGATCGGGCGTCTTGATACAATCTACCGACCGACCGGCCAAGTTCACCAGCGCATCGGCCCCGTCCACGTGTCGAACCCAATCGCCAAGCGTGCGCGCGTCCCACGTGGCGTGTGACCAAGGGTGGTTCACCTCGGGCGAATGGCGAGAGATCACGACGACCTCGCGGCCTTCGCGGTGGAGGTGACGCGCCAGATTCTGGCCGAGAAACCCGGACCCTCCTGCGATGACTGTCCGGCCTGTTTGTTTCATGGTGGTCTGGTCGCTTTCATGGTGCAGTGAGTTCGCGCCTGTTAGGAGAATCCGTTGTTGTAAATCACTGGCATCTGTCCACTCCAATCACTCCATGTCTCGTCGCCCGTAATCAACTCGGCCATGAAGCGCGCAACATTGATGCGACTGGCCTCTCCCGCGTTGAACAGCGCGCTGTGGGTGGGTGACGGGTACACCTCAAACTCGGTGACGCTGGACTCTTGATCACAATGCCGTAGAACCGACTGATCTCAGGCATCCGCTGAAACCGGTCGGAGATTCGGGAATACATCCTCGGGCAACTTGCCGGTCAGCTGGAGATACATCGCGTCGGGACAGATGTCGATCGCCATTCCCCACTCAATAGCCCCATGAGACCCCAACTGGACCGAGTTGAAGAACGCCAAGTCATCCCAAGCCTTGAACACGCCTCGCCCAGCCAGGTCGGCAAGATCGACCTCACCCTCTGTACCGTCGTCATAGCGCATCCAGAGGCGAAAGTTCGGCAATGGCTTGATTTCGATCGGTCGAGCCATGATCATCCTCGGACTTCTGGGGCCTCCGATCGGTCAACGCGGTGACGTTGTCCCGCGGGAGCCATCGTTGCATACCACATCGTTGCGCTCATGCACGGCGATTCTATCCCACGCCGAGGGCAAGCGCAACAACCGTCGGTTCGCCCTGCCGTGGGGTTGGGTGGCCGAACCGGTGGCGATAGACGTCACGGCGACTCAGGAAACCGACTGAGGTGCTCATGGACAATGCGAAAGCCACCAGCATCGTGCGCGAGCACGCGTGTGCCACGGCCTCGAACGGCAAAGGCTCGACCGCCTTGGAATCCTTCCCAGTTGTAGGTGTAGGTCGCGGTAGCGGTTGTCTCATCGACCGTCAGGATGGTTATGTCAGTGAGGTAGAACCGGGCCTTCTTGACGGTGAGATCACCCCGCCAAGTCATCTCGAAGGATGCTTGGATGGCTGAGCGACCGATGAAGTCGCCGTCGTTGAATCTGAAGACCGCATTGGTATCGATCATATCGTAGATGACACTGAAGTCTTCCTTCTCCGCCAACCTCTCGAACTCATGAAGGAACTCGACCACAGCATCTTGCGAGATAGTCACTTCAGGTGGCTCCGTGCGAGAAGTCGCGATCCGCTTGGACGCATCGTTAGCCGTCAATCTCGGACAGCCGCGCTTTCACGCGCTCGAAGTCAATATAGCGCTGAATTACAGGCCACTGCTTTCGCGCAGCATCGTACACGCCGAGCGCACCGGCGAACGCACCCACAACGAATGCAGCTGCGACCCACAGCCACTCCCGCGCCTTCGGCGTCCCAGAGAACTGGAATACGAAGTACAGTGCGACCGCCAGCACGAGCCAAGCAATCCCGCGCACGACGCGCCGTCGTGGCGTGGAATGTAAGGGTCGATTCTCTGCGGCGGCCACCGCCGCAAGATATCGGCGCTCATTCCGAGGATTCACGACAGACTCCACGATTGTAAGTTAATATCGGAGTGAAACTGCGTCGTTCTCGGCGAACTTCGATACCGCATGCAAGAGGCCGTCAGGCTGCGTGCGGATTTCGCGCTCATCACGTTCCGAGGGCACCCTCCGAGTTCATCCGGTCTATCGCTAGTCCGCCGTCGTAAACCCCCACGTCACGTCGAACGCCACCCCGCGGCTGTCCGTGCCGCTCACCCGCGCCTCGTAACCCGCCCTCGCCGCCATGGGCTGCTCGGCGATCAGGAACACGACATCCGGCCCGAGGAACTTCGGCGCGTCGTTGCGCTCGTCGATCGCGTAGGCGCGCACGATCGCCCCCGCCGCATCGCGCAGCTCCGCGCGGGTCACGCGCCAGGGCGTCGATTGGTCGGGTCGAGCGGGCCGGAACGACGCCTGGAGACCCTGAATGCCGAGAACGCCTTGGCTGCCGGCGCCGTCGCCGTAGCCGTCGCGAGGCACAAGGCCGCGCAGAAGCGCGATTGCCGGGTCGAAGGGCCATAGCCGGCCCGCGGCGAGCGCCGCGGCCACCGGCAGCGGCGGCTGCGCCAGGTACAGGCTGACCGGGTACCCCACCTCGTCGTCGCGCTGGGGCAGCGGGTCGGGGCCCTCGTTGCCGTCCCAGCTCCGCGGCACGTCCGTCGCGCCGTCGATCGGCCAGGTGTAGGCGTAACGCGATGACGGCAGCGGGCCGCCGCCGCCGCGCGCGCCCATCAGCAGCACGCCGACAGCCTTGTCCTCCTCGAAGGCGTAGCCGAAGCCCATGTCCACGTGGCTGTAGTCCATGATCAGGTTGCGGTGGTACACCGTGGCCTGCCAGCCGTCGACCGCGCCGGGGCCGTAGTGCGCGTCCTCGAGCGTGTACGCCGTGCCCCACTCGAAGGCCATGTCCTCGCTGACGTCCGGCGTGTAGCCGTAGTACGACGCGCGGTCCCACGAGCGCGCGCCGGTAAAGCCGGGCGTGCCGGGCGTCTCCACATGGCCCTTGGCAAAGCCGTTGGCCATGTCCCAGCCGGCATGCGCGCTGGACGCCAGGTCCAGCGCACCCGCCTGGCGCACTTCGCCGAGGCCCGCGGCGGTGCGGATGGCGTTGACGCGGGCATGCGCGGCGCGCTGGATGGCATCGGGCACGTGGCCGCTGGGCGCATCGGCGCGGTCGAAGGTAACGCGCTTGCCGCGCGAGGCCGCCTGGGCGGTTGGTAGGACGCGCAGCACCAGCGTGTGCGTGCCGTCGCCCAAGCCGTCGTACACCGCCGGGATGCCAAGGCGCGCCTCGTGGAAGTAGAACTCCAGCACGCCCTGCGACCGGCCGTCGATCTGCACGTTGGCTTGGCCGCCGTCGGGCCCGAGCACGCGCTGGAGGGCGATGCTGTCGCCGCTGAAGGCGAAGGCGAGCGTGTCGCCCGGGGTGCTGGAGGCGATGTAGCTGCTGCCCGAGGCGCCCGCGGCCGAGACTGGACGCCAGTCGCCAGTGGTCGTGAGCGCGGGGTTGTCGTCCTCCAGCTGTACGGCCGGGAGCGGGACGGTGAAGTCGATGGGCTCGGCTGCCTCGCTCTCGCCCTGCTCGAGGTAGGTGGTGGACGCGGTGAGTTCGTAGGTCAGCCCGGGGACGAGGCCGTCTAGGATCACGCGTGGGCTGGTGTTTGGCGTGGCCGGGTCGGTATAGACGTATCGGAGCTGCGTCTCGCCGCCCCCGGCTAGCGTCGCGTAGGCATGATAAATCCACGCGTCCGGCACGGCGTCGAACACAAGCGCCCACGGCGCGGGGCTGCCGTCGTCCCCAGGCTCGCCGGGCTCGACGCGCAGGTTCGCCGGCGGATCGCCGATGCCGGCAAACTGGATCGCGCCGAGATCGGCGCCATCCTCGGCGGCACCGCGAGCGGGTGAGAGAGCGGTCGGGCTGAACTCGTTCGGTGCGAGCGTGAGGAGGGCATCGGCGGCCACGATATCGCCCTCTCCCGCGTCGACGCCGTCTTCGTAGGGGGATTCGACGGCGCCAAAGAGGTTGTGGTGCCCCGACACCTCGCCCGCTACCCCGGTGCCGCGCACGCCGACGCCGGCGATGTCGACGATGCTGTTGGTCAGCCGGCTCCCTGGACTGCCGAGCATCGCGCCCACGTCGACGTGGCGCAGCGTGACGTGATCGGCCACCAGCCGCGCCGAGGGCTCGACCTGAAGGCCGATGCGGCAGTCCATACAGATCGAACGGGCGACGTCGACGCTCGCCGTGCAATCGGGCGCGCACCATGCGCCGACGCCGACAGCGAGCTGGAAGAGGAGGACGTCGTGGATCGCGTGGTCACCGGGGGTGTCGACGCGCACGCCGACCGGGACATAGAGCTCCGCAGCGATCGTCATCCCTTCGACGGATGCGCCCTCGCCCAGGGCAACGAGAAAGGGCAACCCGGCCAGGTCGTCGCCGGGCTGCGTCGCGACCGGCTCCCCTTCGGGCGCGATCCACCAGAGGCTCGTCTCGCGCCATCCGGCGCCGCGGAGCGCCACGTGATCGGGCACGCGGAGGCCTCGTTCCTGGAATGTCCTGGCCGCCAACTCGACCACATCTCCCGCCTGTGCCGCCGCCAGCCCCGCCGCGATCGTCGGGAACTCGCCCGGCACCTCGAGCACCTGGCTCGGGCGGGGCGGCGGCGCGTTCGGGTCGGGGTTGAGCGCGGGGAGGTAGATGCGGGCGCCGTCGTCCTGCTGGATCGCGGCACTCGAGCTCGGCCCGCGCTGCCGCGCGGAGCCCTGGGCGGCCAACGTTGTGCCGCCTTGGCCGAACCCCAACGCCGCCAGCGCAAGGCCAACGGCGAGCGTCGGTGCGCAATCGCGCCGGACGAACCGTACGAACCGGACCACCATGCCCATGGTGCGCCTCCCTCGACTGTGCGGCCGGCCGATGGGTGGGAGCGGTCGTTCCGCTCGCGCCGGCCCTCGTGCAGAGCTTACTCGCCGCTCGCCCCGTTGCTAGCCGCCCGCACCTCTTCCTCCTTCGCGTTCGCGCTGCCGTTTGCGCTCGCTGGCGCCGGGCGGTGGGTGAGCACCGTCACGTCGTCCAAGCGCGGGTGGCCGTCGCAGAAGTCGGCGGCGGTGAGGCCCGCGCCGTCGTGGGCTTGGTCCATGGCCACCAGCGTCTGGACGAGCACGTGGACGGCCGCCAGGACGTCGCCGGTGTGGCCGGACTCGGAGATGGTGTGCATGTTGCGCACCGGGAACCCGATCGTGGTCGATGCCGAGTCGATGCTGGCCAGGAAGCCCGCCATGGCGTCCGTGCCCGTGTCGCGGCCGTTCGTGTCGTGCTGGATGGGGATGCCGTGCTGCGCGGCCGTGTGCGTGACGATGCTGTTCAGGTACGCGCTGGTGATGGCGCCGTGGCCCAGCGTAAAGCCCTTGCCCATGGCCAGCGGCGCCAGCCGGCGGTCCGAAAGGCCCGGCGCGGCCTCGTAGTCGTGGTTCACGTCCACACCGATCACCACGTCCGGCACCAGCTCGCCGGCCATGACGCGGCTGCCATAGCGCCCGATCTCCTCGTGGGTGGCCATGGCGAACAGGACGCGGATGTTCCGGAGGCCCTGGCGCTCCGCGAGGAGGCGGGCCGTCTCGGCGGTCACGAAGCAGCCCAGGCCGTTGTCCAGATATGCACCGTAGAACGTGTCGGGGCTGAAGCCGCGGCGGATGGGCCGGTCCAGGATGATGGGGTCGCCGGCGCGGATGCCCAGCGCGGCCACCTGCTCCTTGCGCTTGTCGCCGTGGAGCTGCAGCTCCAGGTAGAGCTTCTTGGGCTTCAGGCCGGCCTCGCCGCTGCGCACCTTGGGGTCCGCAAAGTGGATGGCGCCGATGGCCTCGATGGTGCCGCCGTCGATCACGCGGTAGCGGCCCGGGCTGTCCGGGTCCTCGCTGAACAAGCGCACCTGGTGGCCGATCAGCGTGATGGGCAGGAACGAGTCGCTGTCGATCCAGATCTTGCCGTCCGAGCCGATGCTCCGCACCTGCATCCGGATCTTGTCGGCATGCCCGATGATCATCACCGAGAGCAGGTCGTCCGCGCCCGGGTGCGTGTCCAGGACGATCCCGGCGTTGCCACGGAACTGGTGGACCACCCAATCGTCCAGCGCCAGCCCTTCCAGGTACGGCTTGAGGACACCGTACGTCATGGCGCCCTCGAGCCCGATGGGGCTGGGCGCCGCCAGGATGCGGCGCATGAGGTCGAACTGCTCGTCGGGCATGGGCTGCGCCCAGGGCTTCTGGTCGGACACGGGGAGGCTCCGTTCGGCGTCTGAATGGGCGGCTATCATACCCCAACCGAGCGCTGCGCGAACGGCCGGCCGCGTGCCGACCACATCGTCCCCGCGCGCCCCCCGCAACGGAGTCACCCATGCCCATCCGCGTTGCCATCAACGGCTTTGGCCGCATCGGCGAGATGGTTCTGCGCACTAGGCTGGCGCGCCCTTCGTCGCCCGTCCAGATCGTGGCCATCAACGACATCGTGCCGCTCGACACCATCAGCTACCTGCTTCGGCGCGACTCGGTCCACCAGGGCTCGCCGCGCGACGTCGAGAGCGGTCCGGGGTGGGTGCGCGTCGGCGGAAGTGAGATCACGATCTACCAAGAGCGCGAGCCGGAGCGCCTGCCGTGGGGCGACCTGGGCATCGACGTCGCGGTGGAGTCCACCGGCGTCTTCGAGGACCGCGAGGGGATGTCGCGGCACCTGCAGGCGGGCGCGGCGCGGGTGGTGCTCACCGCGCCGGCCAAGAACGACGACGCGGATGTCACCGTGTGCGTGGGCGTCAACGAATCGGCGCTCGACCTGGCCAAGCACCGGCTCATCTCCAACGCCAGCTGCACCACCAACTGCCTTGCGCCGGTCTTGCGGGCGCTGGACGAGGCGTTCGGCGTCGAATGGGGGCTGGTCACGACCATCCACGCCTACACCGGCTCGCAGGCGCTGGTCGACGCCGCCAACAAGAACCCGACCCGCGGCCGCGCCGCGGCGCTCAACATCGTCCCGACGACCACGGGCGCGGCCAAGGCCATCGGGCTGGTCCTGCCGCACCTCCAGGGCCGCGTGGACGGCATGGCGTTCCGCGTGCCGGTGCCGGACGGCTCGGTGATCGACCTGGTGTTCGGGACGCGCGATCCCATCTCGATTGAGGCCATCAACGCCGCGCTCACCGCCGCCGCCGCTGACCCGTCGTACCGCGGCGTCCTGACCGTCGCCGAGGAGCCGCTGGTCTCGACCGACATCATCGGCGACCCCCGTTCGGCCATCGTCGACACCGCGTCGACCATGGTCCAGGGGGACCACCGCGCCAAGGTCGTCGCGTGGTACGACAACGAGTGGGGCTACGCCAGCCGCGTGCTCGACCTGCTCGAGATCATCGCCGGCCGTTCATAGCGCACGCCGCGCGCACGTGGCATCATGCGGCCGCCAACACGCGACATGACCCCTATCGCCCATTACGCCTACTGAAATAGGAGACCCTCGACCATGACCGATCCGGAAACGAGCGCACCTGGCCACGTCCGAGTCCACGTCCGCCTCGAGGAGGCGACCGCCCTCCAGAACCCCGAGCGGCTCACCAAGGGCGACTGGACGTTCCGCATCTTCGCCGGCGATGTCGAGCGCTGGCAGAGCACCGACGAGCTCCACATCGGCCGAGGCGAGACCAAGCGCGTCGGGGCCGAGTTCCAGGTCGACGTGCCGGCCGAAAGCGATCACATCAAGCTGCGCGTCGAGGCGGCGGAGAAGGACATTCTAAGCAACGACGACATGGCCACGGGCCAGACCATGCTCTACCGGAGCCAGGGCTTCGGCAGCACCATGCCCGTCCTCATGGACGTCACGGGCGACAACGCCCACCTGCGCCTGAAGTTCACGGGGCGAACCGAGCCGATGTAAGGACGGGGTTCAACCCCGCCCTATCGCCCTTCCATCTGCGCGCGCCACGCGGCGGCGTACCGCCCGCCCGCCGCCACCAGCGCCGCGTGGTCGCCCGACTCGACGATCCGCCCGCCCTCCATCACGTGGATCGCGTCGGCGTGCATGGCCGTGGTGAAGCGGTGCGTGATGATGAGCACGGTCCGGCCCGCCGCCAGCGCGCCGAAGCGCGCCAGCCAATCCGCCTCGGCCCACGCGTCCATGGCGCTCGTCGGCTCGTCCAGCACCACGATCGGCGCCTGGCGGAGGAACGCGCGGGCCAGGGCGATCCGCTGCCACTCGCCCACGCTGAGGTCGGTGCCGCCCTCGAACCACGTGCCGAGCAGCGTGGCGTAGCCGTCGGCGAGGTGCGCCACGGGCTGGTCGGCCCCCGCGGCGCGGGCCGCCGCCTCGACGGCCCTCTGGTCGTGCGCGGCGTCCAGGTCGCCGAAGGCGATGTTGTCGGCCACCGTCTCGGCGTAGTGCACCGGCTCCTGGAACAGGATGGTCATCCCGCGGCGCAGGTCGGCCAGCCCGAAGCGCCGGAGGTCGACGCCGTCGACGGTGATCCGGCCGTCGTCCGGATCGTACATGCGGCACAGCAGCTTGATGAGCGTGCTCTTCCCCGCCCCGTTGGTCCCGACCAGCGCCGTGATCCGGCCGGCCGCGATGGTGAGGTCCAGGTCGGCCACCGCGTCGCCGCGGCTGGTCGGGTACCGAAAGCGCACGCCCTCGAAGCGGATCCCGTCGCACAGGCTCGTGGGCATCGGCTCCGGGCGCTCCGGGCCGGGCGCTTCGCGCGGCAGCGCCAGGAACTCGAAGAGGTCGCCGATGTAGAGGCTGTTCTCGTAGATGTCGCCCAGGTAGCCGAGCAGCGTCCCGAGCAGCCGCTGGCCCTGCGTGAACGCCAGGAACGCCGTGGTCATCTGCCCAAGGCCGACCTGGCCGCTCATCACGGCGCGCCCGAGCAGCCACCACAGCGCGGCGGCGGCGATGACCAGCGAGGCACCGCTGGCGGCCACCTGTGCCAGGCCGTGGTCGCGCACCAGGGCGACGTGCTGGCCGCGCAGCCGGGCGCGGACCCGCTGGAACGCGCCGCGGAAGTGCGGCCCAAGCCCCAGGCTGCGGATCTCGGCGGCCGCCTTGCGGTCCGTCAGGAGCCAGTCCAGGTACCACGTCCGGCGCTCGTCCTTGGTGGCCTCGACGCGCCACCGGTGCATGCGCATCCGATGCTGGAGGACGACGACCAGCGCCGGCAGCGCGCTCAGCGCAAGGGCAGCGGGCAGCACCGGCCCGAGCGGCGCGAGCAGACCGGCCATGGCCGCAAACGCGATGGCGGAGCGGAGGAACCCGCCCAGGCTCTCGAGCAGCGCCGTCGGGCGCTGGCCGGCGTTGCTGCGGGCGCGGTGGAGCCGGTCGTAGTAGGCGGGCGAGTCGTAGAAGCCAAAGCCCACGGCCGCGGACTGCTCGTAGACCAGCCCGCCGATGTGATCCTGGACCAGCCCTGCCTGGGCGGTGCGGACGACCCGCAGCACCGCCTCCAGCACCGCCGTGGCCACGATGGCGCCCAGCAGCGCCAGCGCGATGGGCGCCACCGGCCGCAACGCCGCCTCGGACGCGCCGCCGGCCGGGAGCGTGCTCAGCGCGTCGACCAGGCGGCCGGTCAGGGCCACCGTCACGGCCGGGAGGATGCCCAGCGCCACCATGACGGCCGCCCAGAGGAAGGTCAGGCGCGGTGCGGCGGCGCGGATGAGCCCGAGCACGCGCGGGACGTACGGCAGCTGGCGGAGCGCCCGCCGCCGCCGCGCCGCCAGGAACGCGATGGCACCGCGGGCGGCCGCGCCGGGCGATGGGGTCATGGCCGGTTATGATACCGCTATCGCCGCCGCCCCCGCCGCCGCGATGACGACCCGCCGGTGCGCCGCCGCCGCCAGCCGCCGGTCGTGCGTGGCCAAGACCACGGCCGTGCCGCCGGCCGCCACGGCGAGGAGCGCGCCGATTAGACGGTCCATTGCCGCATCGTCCAGGCCGCGCGTCGGCTCGTCCAGGAGCAGGACGGTGCGCGGGGCGGCCAGCACCGCGGCGATGGCCGTCCGCTGCCGCTCGCCGGTGCTGAGATCCAGCGGGTGCCGCTGAGCCAGCGCGGAGAGGCCCAGCGTCGCCAGGACGTCAGCGATGCGGCCCGCGCGCTGGTCCGGCGGCAGCGCGCCCGCGCCGCGCGCCGCCAGCGTCGCCGCCAGCTCGTCGTGCACGGAGGAGGCGAACAGCAGCGCCTCCGGGTCCTGCGGCACGTAGCCGACCAGGCCCGCCGCCACCGCCGCCGCGGGCGCGCGACCCGCGATCTGGATCGCCCCGGCCGTCGGCGCCAGGCGGCCGATGAGCAGGCGCAGCAGCGTGGTCTTCCCGGCACCGCTGGCGCCCATGACGGCGACGATCTCGCCGCCCCGCACCGCGAGGTCGAGTCCCTGGAGGACGGCGGGCGCACCCAGCCATCCAAAGCCCACGCCCTTGGCCCAGACGACGGCATCGCCCGAGCCGGCGCCAGGCGTCTCCGCGGGCGGCGCGTCCGGGCGGGGCGCGCGACGAGCGTGGGGCAGCGCGCGCACCACCCAGCCGTTGCCGCCGCGCTGGCGCGGCTCGCCTTCGTCGGCCGGACCGAGCGCCAACCGCGCGGCGGGGAGGTCGCCGAAGCGCTCCGGGTGATGGGTCGCCACCAGGACCGTGGTGCCCTGGGCGACGAGGTCGCCGAGCAGCGCGACCAGGCTGGCCGCCGTATCGTCGTCCAACTGCGAGGTCGGCTCGTCCAGCAGCAGGACGGCCGGCCCGGCCGCGATTGCCGCCGCGATGGCTACGCGCTGGCGCTCGCCGCCCGAGAGCGTGGCGAGCGGCCGCTCCTGGAGCCCGGCCAGCCCGACGCGCGCGAGCGCATTGGCCACTCGACCCGCGACGACGCCCGCCTCATGGCCCCGCGCCTCGAGCGCCGCGGCCACCTCATCGCCCACGCGCTCGGCGACGAACAGCTGGTCCGGATCGCCGGGCACCAGCCCAACCACATGGCCGAGCTGCTCCGGCCCGAGCGCGCACACATCCAGGTCGCCGACGCGGACCGTCCCGCTCAGGCGACCGCCCGTCAGGCTGGGGACGATGCCGCACGCGATGCGCAGCAGCGTCGACTTGCCGCTGCCGCTCGGGCCAGTGATCAGCGAAAGGCGTCCCGGCGGGGGGGCGAACGAGACGGCGCGCAGGGCGTGGCTTGTGGGGGTGTCTGGATCGAGGTCATATGGGTCATCTAGAACCTGACCGGAGACAATGCCGGTAGGGGCGCACGGCCGTGCGCCCTCTTTGCGTGCGAACCCGAAGAGGGCGCACGGCCGTGCGCCCCTACCAGAGAACAACGGGTTTCCCATGTGGGCGGGTACTTGGGCGTCCAGGTGCTTCCGGCGGGCCGGGGCGCGGGCGCCATCGTAGGCGAACCAGACCCTGTCGAACACGACCGCGAGCGCTTTAGGATGCCCCACGGCGCCATCGCCGGTACCAGGCGCTCCCGCACTGCCACGCCCGTCCCCGCTCCCCGCCACCTCGACGCGCATTGCCAACACCGGCCGCGCGCCCCGCCCGCGCGCGGCACCCCGCACCAGGAGCGCCGGCGCCGCGATCCCGGCGCACGCGATCAGCACCCACGGGTCGAGCGGCGCCAGCGACAGCGTGGGGTACGGCGACCAGGCCAGCGTGGCGCGCGCGGCCGGGCTGAAGAGGACCAGCGCCACCGGCAGCCACGCGCACGCGGCCACGCCCAGATCCGCCGGCCGCCATGCCCAGCGCGCCGCGCGCTTGGGCAGCCGCGAGCCCACGCGCCCAAGCGTCACCCCCGCCACGACCGCGGCCAGGCCCAGCGCGAGCGTCGCCGGCAGCGCTTGGAGCAGGCCGGCGGCGGCCAGCGCCATGGCCACGGCCAGGGCCGCGCGTTCCGGTCCGGTCGGGGCGGCGGCCGGCACCAGCCCGCGCAGCGCCAACGACTCGGCCAGGCGGGCGGCGCGCTCCAGGCCGCCGGCCACTACCGGCACGACCAGCGCGGACCAGCCGCGCGGGCCGCCGACGCCCAGCCCGCGGACGGCCTGCGCCTCGCGGACCGTGGCCAGCGCGGCCAACGTGCCCGGCAGCCACGCCAGCGCCACAGCTGCGGCAAGCGCAGGCGCGCCGAACGCGCGCGGTACCAGGGCCAGGAGCCCGGGGCGCGAGACGGCCTGTTGGAACGCCGCAAAGGCCGCGATCAGCGCCACCAGCATCAGGCCGGCGCCCATGCCGTACACCAGCGACTCGAGCGTGAGCGCGCCGCCGACGACCGGAATCCCCGCCGGCAGGCGGCCGAGCACGGTGGTGCCCTGGTGGGCCGCGAGCAGGTTGTACACGGCCGCCACGGCCACCATGGCCGGCGCAAGGCGAGCTAGCGGCAGCGCCGCCCCTGCCGGCGCTGGCCCAGCGGAAGCGCGCACCGTCCCGATGGCGACGATGGCCAGCCCGAGCACCAGCGGGTGCCGGGTGGCGCTGGCGGTCACGAGCACCCCGACCAACCAGGACAGCCAGGCCTGCGGCGGCGTTCCGTCGCGCGGGACGGCCCTCTCAGCCCTCGCGGTCGCGGGCCGCGCGGAGACGCGGGCAGCGTCCGGAGCGCCTGTCGGCACTGGCGAGAGAGGTCGCGGCGACGAGGCCTCGGACCCGTCCGTCCACCGCGTGCGGATCGCCCGCAACGGCGCCTCGCCGCGCGCATACGGTGACTGCGGCGACGGCAGTCGCGATGCCGTCGCGCCGTCGCGCGCGCTCGGTGGCTCCTGCGACGGCTCCGCACCAGAGCCGACGATGCGCCCATCCTCTGCGCTGAACCAGCGGCGGAAGCGCGCCAGCACCGCCAGCGCCGGCGCGCCCGCCACGCCGATCAGGGCGGCGTTGCCCAATGCCCCGAAGACGTCCCAGCCGAGCGACGTCGCCAGATAGAACGCAGCGTAGCGGTGGAGGGCGGTGTCCGCGCCGCCGCCTCCGCGGCCGGCTTCGAGCGCAAACCAATCCCACGACGAGAGGAGGGCGCCGTAGCCGATCCCCCAGAGCGCGCCGAAGGCCGCCAGCCCGGCCACGGCACCGCGAGGCGGCCGGCGGCCACCGCGCGCGCCGGGCAGCAGCCCGGCGGTCAGGCCGATCCAGCCGGCCACGATCGCCTGGTACGGCAGCCACGGCCCGACGCCGCCGGTGGCCACCGCCGACACCGCCATCGTCAGCGTGCCCGCTAGGAAGCCCAGGCGCGGCCCCCAGGCCCAGCCCACCAGGATGAGCGGGGCAAAGATGGGCGTGAACCCGCCGGGGCCGGGCAGCAGCACCTCGACGAAGCGCAGCGCGCTGGCCGCGGCCACGATGGCGGCCAACAGCGCCACGGCGCGCGCGCCAAGGCGCCCGCCGGCCTCCGGCACCGCCACCGCCAGGCCGAGCGCCACCGTCGCGCCGAGCAGCAGCGGACCGCTCCGACCGCCGTAGGCCACGCCGTCGCCGAGCAACGGCTGGGCAAAGGCGAGGGCTCCAAGGGCGCTGGCGGATGCCACGAGCAGCCACGAAGGCATGGTGCTGGGTGGCTTCATGGGCGGGACGGGCGCGGCGGCGCGGCGTTCACGGCAGGCGGCAGGGCGCGTCGGGGGCGTGCGTTGGACCTGGGAGGGGGGCGTTGCGCGTCCGCCATTGGGATGCGTCGAGCGCGTGCGTTGGACCTGGGAGGGCGACGCGGTGCGTCGCCCGTACACGGAGGTGGTTGAGGTGGCGGACGGGGGGCGCCGTGCGTTGGGCCGGGGCGTGGGCGCGTCGTTCCGCGATCACCGGCGGCGGCTCAGCCACGCGGAGCCCGCGAGGAGGCCAGCAGCCAACACGGCGAACAGCAGCAGCGCCGCCGTCGGCAACTCAGCGTCGCGGCCATCGGAGGGCAGCGGGGCGCGCGATGTGGCGCCGTCGGCCGCCCGGTCGGTCGCATCGGTGCGGCCGGCGGTCGCGCGCAGCGGCCCCGCGGCGTCCCGGCCGCTCGCGGGCATCGAGGCGCGGGGGCTGGCAGGACCGCCGCTCGCACCGCCATCGACCGGCGGGGTCGCGGCGGTGCCGGCAAGGTCCGCGCCGGGCAACGCATCCACGTAGTCGTCGGTCGGACGCACGGCCGGTAATGGCGCGGCCACGTCGGTCGCAGGCGCTGTGCCCGCGGCGCCGGGTCGCCCGGCGAGGCTGGCGGTCCCGCCCGACGGTCGGACGTTGCTGGCCGAACCGAGCGCGGTTCGGGCCGCCGACGTGGTGGACGTACGGCGAGCGGCGGGCCAAGCGGCCTGTCCACCCCCGCCGGGCGTGGCCTCCCGCGCCGCCCCGCCGGGCGTGGCCTCGCGCTCCGCGCCACCGGTCGTGGCCCTTGCTTCGGCCGCGCCAGGCGTCGCCCTCTGCGCAGCGCCGCCGGGCCGCGCCGCCGCCAGCTCCGCGCGGCACATCGTCTCGAAGGCCACGACCGGCGGTGAGACGCCGCCGGTCAGCCCGCCCTTGCCCCACGCCCAGCCGTCGACATCGCCGGGCGCCACCTCGCGCGCGCTGGCGCCCAAGAGCGCGTAGCGCCAAGCACCGTCCTCGAGCGTCGAGTAGGCCCAGTAGCGGCAGTCGCCCGACAGCAGGCGGCACCGGCACCAGCACGACTCGGCCGGCCAGGCGCAGCCCTCGGCCTGGATCTGGCACACCTGGGCGCCCAGCGGCGTCTGGTCCACGGCCAGCGCCAGGCCGGTCTGGCGCAGCAGCTGCTCGCCGGTCGTCCGGCCGCCCGTGAGCGGCAGGCAGAAGCTGTGGACCGTCCCGTCCCCCATCTGGACGACGATGCCGGCAAACGGCGGTGGCTGCGCGCGCGCGCCTGCGGCCGCCCCTGCGACGATCGCTACGGTCGCGGCGGTCGCAAGCACGGCCACGAGCCAGCGCGGGCGGTGGCCGCCAGGGTGGCGGTCGGCGTCCGCACTCACGGGACCAACCGCCCGGCCCGCGGCACAAAGCCGATCGGCAGGTACGCCGGGCGCGGCGGCCGGATGGGCAGCGTCCGATCGGCCAGCGCCAACAGCGCCGCGTAGGTGCTGCCCGGGTCGTCCGCGCCGGCAAAGCCGGCAAAGCCCCCTTGCGGCGACTGGCGTCGGAGCAGCGCCTCGCGCGGCGTCCACCGGCCGCTGCCCGCGCCCTGCCAGCCCGGGCCGCCGACGTCCTGGCTAACCGCGGCCAGCCCGCCGATGGCCATGGCCGTGCTGGCGGCGCTCGTGGCGCCGTCGAAGCCGGCAAAGCCGCCGTCCGGGTTGTGGAGCGCGCGGAGCGCCAGCACACCGTCGCGCACCGCCTTGTCGCCCGGCGGGACGCCGGCGGCCCCGAGCGCCTGGAGCGCCAGGCCGGTCGAGTCGGCGTCGGGCGCTTCCGCGCCGGCCGCGAAGCCCCAGCCGCCGGCCGGGCTGGCGGCGCCGATGAGCGCAGCGACGGCGGCGGGCGGCACGGTCGCGTCGGCCGCCGCAAGCCCCAGCACAGCCCACGCCTGGTCCCACGTCCCGCCCGCGCCGAAGCGGCCGGTGCCCGCGTCGTACGCGCCCTCGAGCAGCGCGACGAGGTCGACGCCGCCGAACGCCCTCGGGTCGGCGCCCAGAGCGATCGCCCCCACCGCCAGCTTGCCGGCGGCGCTCGGGCCGCGCGCGGCGTAGTCGGTCGCCTGCTCGGCGAGGTACGCGCTGGACAGGCGCCCGCCCGGCGCAGCGCGATCCGGCGCAGCCCCTGCGGCCGCCAGCGCGATGACCGCGTCGATGGTGGCGCCGGGGTTGAAGCCCTCGAAGGAGCCGTCGGCCGCCTGCAGGCCAAGGACCCATGCCAGCGCGTCGCGGCGCGCGACGCCGGCGCCCGGCTCGGCGAGCGTGCGCCCGCCGAGCGCCGGCACGACCTGGAGCGTGGCCACGAGGTCGGCCGGGGCGATGTCGAATCCGAAGCGGCCCTCCGGGCGCTGCGCGGCCAGGAGGGCGTCGACCGGGCCGCCGCTCGCGCCGGCCCAACGCGCCGCGTTCGGATCCTCGCCGGCAGCGTGGAGCGCCTGCAGCGCGTAAGCCGTCGAGTTCACGTTGACCGCGGTCTCGCCCTCGTGGCCATGCCCCCAGCCGCCCCCGGGCAGCCGCGTCGCCTCGAGGCGGTCCAGCGCGCCGGCGACCACCGTGCCGGTGATGGGCACGCCTGCGGCCACGATGGCCTGGAGCGCGAGTCCGGTGGAATCGGTGTCGGACTCGGCCGCCTGGGGGCCAAAGCCCCAGCCGCCGTCCGCCGCTCGCGCGGCCGCAACGGCGTCGACGGCCGCCGCCGGGATCGGCTCGCGCGCGGCGGCAAGGCCGAGCAGCGCCCAGGACTGGTCCCAGACGCTCGACCCGAAGGCACCGGAAGCGGGGTCGTACCACGCCATCAGCTCGGCCGCCCAATTGGCGCCCGCAAACGCGCGCGGGTCGGCGCCGGCCGCGGCCAGCCCGGCCAGCAGCTTGCCGGCCTGCGCCGCGCTCTCGGCGGCGTACGCCGCGGCGTGCTCGGCCAAGTGGTCCAGGGCGGCGTGGCCGCCCGTGCGCCAACCGTCCATGTCGGCCGCCGCGGCGCGTGCGCTCAGGATGCCCTCAACGGTGAGGCCGGGCGCGCCGAGGCCGCCGTCGGGCAGCTGCTCGGTGCGCAGCCACCCGAAGCCCAGGGCGACGGCGCGCGCTTCGGCCGTCGCCGTGACGGGCGCTCGTGCTCCGCCCCAGACCCAGCCGTCGCGCGCGTCCGCCGGCAGCACCCACTCGGCCGGCCCCTCGCCGGCATACGACCAGCCACCGTCCGCGGCGCCGTGGTGGTACGACCAGTAGCGGCAGTCGTTCTGGTCGCGGCAGGCGCAGAAGCAGTCGGTAACCGGGCAGCCGACGCCCTGGATGGCGCAGACGGCGCCGCCGCTGGTCGCGACGTCCAGGCCCGCGCCCAGGAGGAGGTCGCTTCCGGTGGCGCCGACGGCAACGGTAATGCGGCGAACGGCCACGCGGCCATCGTCGAAGTCGACGACCAGGTCGGCGGCCATCGGCGGCTGCGACGCGGCGTGGCGGCCGACGATGCCTGCCGGCCGATGGTCCAGGCCCTGCCCAACCGCCGAGCGAGCGGCAAAGGGCGCGGTGCTGGCCACGCCGATCAGCGCGATGGCCAACAACGCCGCGAAGGCCGTCGCTGATGAGCGTCGGATGGCCATGTCGAACCCCTCCCATAGGATCCGGTCCAGCACGGCTGGCGGATCGGGAGGGGCGTGCGCCGCGGGGTCCTCGGCGTGTGGAGGGTCCGGTGCGGGCAGCGTCCGTTGCCCCGAGGCGCGAGGGCAGGCTGGACGGACGTCGCCGGGTGAGTGATCGGGCTCCCCGCGTGCCACGACCCCAATGTCGAGGGCCGCGGCGCGGGTTACCGTTGCGCGTCAGCGCCGGAATCTCACCGGACTTCCCACCCGGACCGAGGTCGGCGTGCCGGCCCCGGCCCGAGCCCCGCCGCATGGCGGGTCACCCGGAACGTTCGAATGCGGTTGTGGATGCCCGATTGTACCACGCCGCGCGCGGGCCATGCACGTGCGCCCACCGTTGGTAGGGGCACGGCACGCCGTGCCCTTCTTCTGCGCCCGCGGGCCATGCACGCGCGCTCCCTGCGATATAATCGCCCGCCCACCACCTGGAGGCCCGCCATGTCCGGTCCACGCGTCGTCCGCGCGCCCCGCGGCACCGCGCTGCGCTGCAAGGGCTGGCTGCAGGAGGCGGCGCTGCGGATGCTCATGAACAACCTAGACCCCGACGTGGCCGAGATCCCGGATCAGCTGGTGGTCTACGGCGGCCGCGGCCAGGCGGCGCGGAGCTGGGACGCCTTTGACGCCATCGTGGCCGAGCTCGAGCGGCTGGCGGACGACGAGACGCTGCTGGTCCAGTCGGGCAAGCCCGTGGGCGTCGTCCGGACCCACCCCGACGCGCCGCGCGTGCTCATCGCCAACAGCAACCTGGTTCCGCACTGGGCGACCCAGGCGCACTTCGACGACCTGGCGCGCCGCGGGCTGACGATGTACGGCCAGATGACGGCCGGCTCGTGGATCTACATCGGCACCCAGGGCATCCTCCAGGGGACCTACGAAACGCTGGCCGAGGCCGCGCGCCAGCACTTCGGCGGCTCGCTGGCCGGGACCATCACGCTCACGGCCGGCCTGGGCGGCATGGGCGGCGCCCAGCCGCTGGCCGTCACCATGAACGGCGGCGTGGCCATCGTGGTGGAGGTCGACCAGCACCGGATCGAGCGCCGCATCGAGACGCGCTACCTGGATGCCTGGACCGCCGACGTCGAGGAGGCCATCGACCGGGCGCTGGCGGCCAAGCAGGCTGGCCATCCGCTCTCGATCGGCCTCCTGGGCAACGCGTCGGAGCTGTTTAGGACGCTGCACGACGCCGCGGTGCCCATCGAGCTGGTCACCGACCAGACGCCCGCGCACGACGTCATGAGCTACGTCCCGCACCACCTCAGCGTGGAAGCGGCCGACGCGCTGCGCGCCGCGGACCCGGAGGGCTACGCGCGCGAGTCGATGGCCAGCATGGCCGAGCACGTGCGGGCCATGCTGGCCTTCCAGCGCCGCGGCGCCGTTGTGTTCGACTACGGCAACAACCTCCGCCAGCGCGCGTTCGATGCCGGCGTTGCCGACGCGTTCGACTTCCCCGGCTTCGTCCCCGCGTTCATCCGGCCGCTGTTCTGCCGCGGCAGCGGCCCGTTCCGCTGGGTGGCGCTCTCGGGCGACCCGGAGGACATCTACACCACCGACCGCATCGTGGCCGATCTCTTCCCGGACGACGAGCCCCTTCAGCGCTGGCTTCAGTTGGCGCGCGAGCGGGTGGCGTTCCAGGGGCTGCCGGCGCGCATCTGCTGGCTGGGCCAGGGCGACCGGGCCAAGGCGGGGCTGGCGTTCAACGACGCTGTGGCCCGCGGGCTGGTCAGCGCGCCCATCGTCATCGGGCGCGACCACCTGGACACCGGCTCGGTGGCCAGCCCGCGCCGCGAGACCGAGGCCATGCTCGACGGCAGCGACGCGGTCAGCGACTGGCCGCTGCTCAACGCCATGACCAACGTGGCGAGCGGCGCCACGTGGGTGAGCTTCCACCACGGGGGCGGCGTCGGCATCGGCTTCAGCCAGCACGCCGGCCAGGTGATCGTGGCCGACGGCACGCCCGAGGCGGCGCGGCGGCTGGAGCGCGTCCTCACCAACGACCCCGCGCTGGGCGTCTTCCGCCACGCCGACGCCGGCTACCCGGAGGCGCGCCAGGCAGCGCGGGCTGCCGGGCTGCGGGTGCCGATGGGCGGTTAGGCGGCGTGGCCATCGCGGAGACCGAGCTGGGGCGAGGGCCGGAGCGGGCCGGGGCAAGGGCCGAGCCAATGACCAGGCCCGAGGAGATGACCGATGGGCTCGGAGCTCGCGCGACCCCGGCCCTGACCACCCCTGTAGCGGACGACCGGCCGCCCGACCCGACCTGGGCGCTGCGCCCGATCCTCCTCCTCGCCGCCTACGCGCTGGCGATCGTCGTGGCCGTGCTGCGGCGGCCGGACTTCGTGCTGAACGCGCAGTTCTGGGCGGAGGACGGGCCAGTCTGGTTCGCGCAGGCGCACGCGCTCGGGGGGCTGGGCGCGCTACCGCTCCCCTACGCCGGCTACTACCACCTGTTCCCGCGCCTGGCCGGCGCGCTGGGCGCGGCCGCCGGCGTGCGTTACGCGCCGCTCACGATGAACGCGCTCTCCGTGCTGGCGTACGCCGTGCCCGTGCCGCTCGCGCTGATGCTGGCGCGGTCGCGGCGCCAAGGCTGGTTCCTGCTGTTCTGCGCCGCGCTCTACCTGTTCCTCCCGTACAGCCGGGAGACGCACTTCAGCGCCACGACCGCCATCTGGCCGCTGGCGCTCAGCCTCTTCCTCCTGGCGATGCACCCGGACGACCGCCGTCAGGCCGCTGGCCGCGACTGGCTGAGGCTTGTCGGGCTGGCCTTCTGCGGGCTGAGCGGCCCGTTCGCCGTGTTCCTTCTGCCCGCGATCGCGCTGCGCACCGTCTGGCCCGGGGGCGACGCGCCGGCCCCAAGGCCGTGGCCATCGTGGTCATCCTGGCCGGCCCGGCCGTCCTGGCCGTCCTGGCCGTCGTGGCTGTCGGTCGCGGTCCTCGGCGCGTGCGCGGCCGCCCAGCTGACGCTCCTGGCCAGCGGGATGCGCAACGCATCTGCGCTTGGCGGCGTGCCGGCGGAGGTGCTGATGCGCATCGTCGGCCGGCAGATCGTGGCCGGCGGGCTGCTCGGCGAGGACGCCGTTCACGTGCTGAGCGAGGGCGACAACGACCTGGTCTACGCCCTGCTGGCGCTGCTTTACGCCTTCGTCGTCGTCCGCGGGGCCGTCCTCGGCGACGGCCGGCTGCGCGCGTTCCTGCTCTACGCGCACTTGATCCTGGCCGCGGGAATCCTCTTCGCGCCCGCCTCCGAGGGGGGCGATATCCTGGTCGAGCTGCTGTCGCCGCAGAACGGCCAACGCTACTGGCTGCTCTCCACGCTGGGCTTTCTGGTCAGCGCCGCCTGGATCGTCGCCTCGAGCCGCGTCGCGTACGAGCGCATCGCGCTGGCCGCCCTGCTGCCGGCGTTCCTGATCGGCAGCGCGCGCGACTTTGCCATCCCGCCGCTGGCGGACCTGCGCTACGGCGCGTACGCCGATTGGTACTGCGCGCTGCCGTTGGGGGAGCCGATCGAGGTCCCCGTCAACCCCGAAGGGTGGCAGGTGGACCTCGTGCGCAAGCCGGACCGGTCGTGCCCGTGAGGGCGCCTGGCCCTGCGGCGAGTCCCATCACCGCAGGGCCACATCCGTGCGCTCAGACGGGGATCTCGATATCGTGCATGAAGCGCTCAACCTCGGTCTCGGCCTGCTCCTGCGACCAGCCATAGCGCTCGCGCAGGCGGCCGGCAAGCTTGTCGACCTGGCCCTCTACCTGGTCCAGGTCGTCGGGGGATGAAACCTCGTCGGGGCCAGGATCGTCATTTGGGGTGCACGCGAGCCGTTGGCATCGGAGCCGCCGGCCGGATGATGCTAGTGCCCGCATCCCGCGTTCACGGGCTCCGCGGATCGAGCACAGAAACGCCGCTCGATAGCGTGCCGCTCCACACCAATCCTCGTGCATCGACGGCCACGGTGCGCACGAAGTCCTCGAGGAGCCCGTCCGCGCTCGTGAACCGGATGGGCGCGGCGTCGCCAGCGCGATGCTCCAGGCCCGAGCGCGAGCCGTACCATACGCCGCCGCGCAACAGGTCCGCGGCGATCGCCTCGACGCCGGAGCGCGTTGGATAGTTCTGCCACGTGCCGTCGGGACGGAGGCGGCTGATGCCCAGGTTGGTGCCCAGCCAGACCGTCCCGTCTACGTCGATGGCGACCGCGCGGCCATCGCTCCCTTGCAGGCCGTCGTCCTGGGTGAACGTCCGCCACGTGCCATCTGGGGCCAACCTGCTCACCCCACCTGAGCAGGCAAACCACAGGTTGCCGTCGCGGTCCTCGGCGATGTCGCGGACGAAGATGCTGCCAAGGCCGTCGTCGGGCGTGAACGTGCGCCATGCGCCGTCCGGGGCGCGCACGGAGACGCCGCGGTTCGTGGCGAACCAGACCCTCCCGTCCCGGCCGACGTGGATGGCCTCGATCCAGCCAGCGACCAGCCCGTCGGCCTCGGTGTAGCGCGTCCAGGAGCCGTCGGGCGCGCGCGCGACCGCGCCGGCATCGGTGCCGAACCACACCATGTCCGTCCGCTCGTCGAAGGCGATGGCACGGACGAACCCCTCGCCGAGGAAGTGGTCGTCGCGATGCGGAAGCCACGGCATCGCCGGGTAGCGCCGGAACGGCGTCCACCGGCCGTCCGGCGCGCGCCGGCTGGCGCCGCCGGCCCACGTCCCGACCCACGCCGTGCCATCCTCGCCGATGGCGATGGCGCGGACCGAGTTGCCGGCGAGGCCGTCGTCGATCGCGCGCGTCGTCCAGGTGCCGTCGCGCTCGCGAACGCGTATCCCAACCTGGGTGCCCACCCAGGGCGACGAGCCGCCGTCGAACGCGAGCGCCGAAACCCACCCGTCGCGCAAGACCGGGTCGTCGGCGACGACGTCCCACGCGCCGTCAGCGCGTCGGCGCCCGACGCCGCCCGGCGCGGCGAACCACGGCGCGCCGTCGTCGTCGACCGCAATGGCCGTAACGTCGTCGTCGATCGGGCCCGGGCGCGCGTCCAGGGTGACGGTCACCGGCTGGCCGTCGTCCAGCGCGGCGCGCAGCGCTGCGCCGGACGCGGCGTCGATCATCAGCGCCGGGATCGAGGCGCTGGGTGCGAGCGACGTGCGATGGGGGCGAAGTGCGGAGTGCTGCGGGTCGTCCGGCTGCTTGAGCGCCACGATCACGGCGATGGCGGCGCCGAGGCGCTGGGCGGTCGCCACCTGTTCGCCGTGCGGGCAGCCGCCGTCGGCGAGGAGCGCGACGGCGCCGCTCAGGTCGGCGGCCGGGACGCCGCCCGCACAGGCGTCGCCGAGCCACGCGAGCGGGGCGGTGGTCTCCGACGCCGGGTCGGTGGCCACCGGCGGGGCGTCGAGGCTGGCGAAGTAGGTGGTGGCCAGCAGGCCGCCCGGCCACGTCGCCGAAAGACCGCCATCGCCGCCTGGCCAGCGCCGCCAAGTGCCATCCGGCGCGCGGCTGACGACGGCGGCCTCGACGGTGTGGCCCGAGTCGCTCGCGTGCCGCCGGTGCGTGGCAAACCAGGCCGTTCCGGTGCCGTCGACGGCCACCGCGGTCACGATGGGCAGCGCGAGGCCGTCCGCGACGTCGTAGCGCGTCCAGTCCCCGCTCGTCGTGCGCCGGGTGACCCCGCTGGCGGCGTCGCCGTGCGCAAACCACAGGTCGCCGGTCACGGGGTCCTCGGCGAGCGCGACGGCCGGCGCGGCAAGCGTGTCGACGCGTGCAGGCCTCGACCACGCGGCGCTCGAGTCGAGCACGGCCACGCCGCCATCGGTGGCAAACCAGCGCGCGCCGTCGCGCGTCACGAGGATGTCGTAGACAGCGTTGCCCGGCAGGCCGTCGTCGACGGTGTACGTCGCGAGGCGGCCGTCGGCACCCAGCCGGTTGAGGCCGCCCGCCGTCCCAAACCACCGGTCGCCGGCCTGGTCGACCGCAACGGCGTGCGCGTAGCGATCCGCAAGGCCCTCGGCGACGGTATAGATGCGATAGGAGCCGTCGTTCAGCCCCCACGCCACGACGCCCGTCGACGTGGCGGCCCACATCTCGCCGCGCGCGCGGTCCGCGGCGAGGTCGGTGATGGCGTTGCGGTCCACGTAGTGCGTCCACCTGCTGGCAGCATCCGGGCCGCTCATGCTGTCGCCCAACCCGGCCGCGGCAAGGGCGATGGGCAGGTAGACCGGTCGGTCCGGTGCGCTCCGGCGGGTGGGCGTCGGCACCGGCGGCTCGGTTGGCGTCACCTCGGGATCCGGCGACGGGGTGGCGCCTGGCACGCCCTCCAGCCTGACGACGCCGAGGCCCATGCGGCCGCCGGCGACAAACATCTTGCCGTCCGCAAACACGAGATCCTTGCAGAACTCGAGCGTGTCGATGGCGGCGAGCAGGGTAGGCGCGGACGGGTCGGCGATGTCGACGACCGCCACGCCCTCCTGACCTCGACCGACGTAGGCCAGATCGCCGTCGACGTCGATGCTCGTCAGGTCGCCCTCCAGGATCGACGAGCCGAGGAGCGCGGGGGCGCGGGGATCGGCCACGTCGTACACGGCGAGGCCGCCCACACCGGCAACGTAGGCGATGGACCGCTCGGCATCGACGTCCACGTCGCGCGCGTACACGTCGATCACCGTTGCGCGCACCGGCTGCTCGGGGGACGAGACGTCGATGACGTGCACGCCGTCGGTGAGGGATACCACGTAGGCGAACCCGCCCGCGACCGCCACGCTGTAAGCGTTGGGCACGTCGATGGTGCCCACGAGTCGGGGCCGGGCAGCGTCGGAGATGTCGACCAGGGAGAAGCCCACCTGGTGCGGGATGTAGGCAATGCCGCCCGCGACGACGACGCTGCGGGCGAAGCGGAGGGGCAGGTGCGCGACGGGCTCGAGCGACGGCCCGTCGGCGACCCGAAGGACGTGCAGGCCGTCGTTGCCGTAGCCGACGGCGTACACGTACCCGCCCGAGGCATCGAGGGCGTCGATTGGTCCGGGCACCGCCTCCGGGTCGCCGGTGGTATCGACGTGCGCGACCTCGACCAGCGCAGCCGGATCGGCAACGTCGAACATCCGCACGCCGCCCGCGAAGCGCGTGCCCTCGGCGACGAAGGCAAAGCCGCCCTCGACGTCGATGCCCACGCCGTACCGGAGGACCGGCCGCGCGCGAAGGAGCCGCGGGGGCGCGCCGGCGGCCAGCGCGAACGCGTGCAGCCCGTCGAGGTCGTCGGCGACGAACGCGTGGCCGCCGGCCACGGCCAGGCCGCTGGCCATGCCCGGGGTGATGGACCTGGTGAGCAGGCTGGGCGTTGCCGGATCGGCGACGTCGATCTCCACGAGGCCTGCGCCCCAGTTGGTCACGTACAGGCGCAGGCCGGCAACGGCAAGCCCATACGGGTCGTCGAGCAGCTCGAGGCGGCCGAGCTCGGCCGGGGCGGTGGGCACGCGAACGTCGATCGCTCCGATGCTCGCGCGGGCGCCGTGGACGACGTACCCATCCCCGACGTACGCCGTCCCGTCGTGCACGACGACCGACCGGGCATTCCCCGGCGTGTCGACGACGGCCACCTGGCGCAGCGCCCCGACGTCCGCCACGTCGAAGACGCGCAGCCCGAGCTCGCCCGAGGCGACGTAGGCGTGATCGCCATCGACATCGATCGCGTACGGGCCGGGCGAGAGCCCGATGACCGCCGCGCGCCATGGGTCTCCCGCTTCCGAGACGTCGACGGCGGACAGGCCGGCCGCCCCGGTCACGAAGGCAACATCACCGCGCACGTCCAGCCCGGAGACCGACCCGACGACGACCTGCCCGAGGACGGTCGGCGCGGCGTCACCCGACACGTCGAGGACGTACAGCCAACCGCCCGCCCCGACGTAGGCCAGGCCGTCTCGCACCACGATGGCCGAGGGCAGCGCGCCGAGCGGCTCCGAGCTGCCGAGCACGCGGAGCGCCGACGGGTCTGCAGCATCGAGCAGGACGACGCGCGGGCCGCTGCCGGCGACGAGGCGCGTCCCGTCGGCGGCGACAGCCCACGACGTGCCCCCCACCTGCCCGACGAGCGCGAGGCTCGGCGCGGGCACCTGGGCGCGGGCCGCGGCGGTGCCGGCGAGGGCAGCGATGACGACAGCGCCAGCGACCCGGAGCGCGGCGGTAGGGTGGGTGCGATCGATGCGGGTCTCGCTGTTGGCCATGATGTCGGCTCCTCCCCAAGCGATGGCTGATCCCGATGCGGCTCAGCCGCCCTTCAGGTGCTGGTCGAAGAACGCCACGGAGCGCTGTAGCGCAAGCGAGAGCGAGCGGGACAGGTTGTGGTCGTCGCCCTCGTACACCAGGTACTCGGAGGGCCGGCCGGCCGCCTCCATCTGCTGCTGGAGCACCGCCGAGTACTCCACGGGCACGGAGTGGTCCGCGGTGCCGTGGTGAAGCTGCAGCGGGCCGGAGATGTCGGCGAGGTAGGCGTTGGGCGACACCGCGTTCCAGGCCACCGGGTTCTGGTCGGGCGTCCCGAACAGCTCGACCAGGTCGAGCCGCCAGCCGCGGCGGCCCCCGTAGTTGGTGCCGGAGCCTTCCGCCGCCGGACCTTGGCCCAACCGGTTGTACATATCCGTGTACGATGCGACGACCCCCGCCCAGATGACGCCGGCCCGGATCTGCTTGGAGAGCACCATGCTCCGCAGCGTGATGCTGCCGCCCATGGAATGGCCCCACATGCCGATCCGCCCCGCATCCGCCTCGGGGTAGCGCGCCACGGACGCCATGCCGTTCAGCACGTCGATGGTGTAGTCGGGGGTGCCGCGGCCGCCCGTGGCCACGCCCTCGGAGCTGCCATGGCCGCGATAGTCGGACTTGAGGACGATGTAGCCGTTGCGGGCAAAGGCGTCCAGGTAGGCGACGTAGCGCTCGGTCGTGCGGTACTGGGCGGGCGGGATGTGGCCGTGATTGAAGATGACGACCGGCCAGCCGGTGGCAGGGCGCTCGCCGTTGGGCACGGTGAACAGCGAGTAGATGGTGTTGCCCTCGGACTCGTACGACACGATGTGGCGGCTGTAGTTGGAGCCGGCGGGCAGCGTCTCGACGAACACGAGGTCGCTGCCCGGGTAGGCCTGGGCGCGCAGGCGCTCGATGGAGAGCGGGTGGGCGAGCGGGTCGGCAGCGCTGGGCGCCGGAACGCTGGCGTCACCGGGCGCCCGTAGGCTGGCATCGGCCGCGTCGCCCGGTGCGGTGGCGGGCGCGATCGAGCTGGGTGCCGAGGATCCCGTGTCCCCGGCCGCCGCGACGGCTGGGCCTACGGCCGGCGCGACGATCGACCCGTCGTCCGGAGCGCTGCCGCCGCTTGCCTCCGCCGCCGACGCGGGCTCGTCTGCGGGCTCCGGGTCGGTCTGGGCATCGGGCGCCACCGCGTTGTCCGCCTCATGCGCCGCGCCTGAGGCGGGCGGCGCGGCGTCGGCAGGCCCGCCATCGGAAGCGTTTCCCGCGCCGTCGAGCGCGGCGGCGGGCGGAGATCCGGCGTCAGCCACTGCCGGAGGGTCGTCGGGGGTGACGGCACAGCCGGCGGCCAGCGTCCCGAGCACGATGAGCGCAGCGAGCACCATCCAGCGCAGCGCCGCTGGCCAAGCGCTGGGTTGCGCTAGCATGGTCGTTCGATTGGGGGTGGTCATGGTCGGACTCCTCGCCATGCGGCGGTCGTGGCCAGCAGCGGCGCGGCGCGGATGCGGGGGGCAACGCGCGGCGCATAGGGGTTGTACAGAATACACCGCCAAGAAGGCGGCGCGCATGAGCGTTGGCTCAGGATGGCGGCGTGCGGGCGCTGGCGAAGGGGCTGGCGCGGGGCTAGCGACGATCTAGCGAGGCCAGCCCCTTGCCCATCCGCACCCGTGTATGATTCGAGTCGTGCTGAGCCAATGCCGGCATCGACCCCGTCGCAACCAGACGCCCACCAACAAGAGGAGCGACTTGACGTGGCGCTCTCACAGGACGTGCCGTTCGTCTCGCCCGAGGAGTACCTCGCGGTGGAACGGCTGGCCGAGCTGAAGCACGAGTACATCGACGGCGTCGTCGTCGCGATGGGCGGCGGGAGCCGCAACCACTCGCGCATCAAGGTGAACCTCACCGCGCTCGTCCACGCGCAGACGGCCGCCCGCGGTTGCGAGGCCTTCGACAGCGACCTGCGCGTGCGCGTCGATTCCAGCCGCTACACGTATCCGGACCTGGTCGTGGTGTGCGGCGAGAGCCGGTTCGCGGACCCCGAGTCGGACACGCTGCTCAACCCGACCGGCATCTTCGAAGTCCTCTCGCCGGCCACCGAGGCCTACGATCGCGGCGAGAAGTGGGCGCGGTACCGCCAGATGCCGTCGCTGCAACAGTACGTCCTGGTCAGCCAGGACCAGCCGCTCGTCGAGGTCTTCACGCGGGCCGGCGAGGTCTGGCTGTTCGGCGACGCGCGCGGCCTGGACGCCGTGCTCGAGCTCGAAGCGATCGGCGTGAGGTTGGCGCTCGGGGATGTGTATTCGCGCGTCGGGTTTGGGGAGGGCGAGGGGGACGCGGTAGGGCGATAGTCGGCTGCCGGTGGCGACGGGCAATCTGGCGACCACGCGTCTGCCCGTTCCGCCCGTCCTTGTGCCCACGGCGATTCCCCGGTACTGTGCGCCCGCACGTCATCCGCTCTGCTGGGGAGGTCACCGATGGTCGCATCGCTCACGCGTTCAGCCGGAACTGCGGCCTTGGTCGCTGCCTCCGTATGGCTCATCGGGCTGGTCGGCTTCCTGGTCATGGGCGCTGGGGTCCTCTCGTCCTGGCAAACGACCTATACCCTGCTCACCGCCGGTGGGCTGGTTGCTGGCCTGGCCACGCTCGTGGCGCTCAACGGCCTGCTGTCGCGGGCCGCTGACGGGGCCGCCGGTTGGCGTTGGGCCGCCCTCGGACTGGGGGCGCTGGGCGTTGTCGTGATCGGGCTCGTCTTGTGGGCCTACCCGTTGTGGACGGCCCTGCTCTCGGCCGCATCGGTCATCGTGGTGTATCGATTGCGCGGGGTGGCGCTGGTTCCAAAGCTCGGCCCCTGGGCGTTCGTCGCGGCGTGGCCGCTGAGCTTCGGCCTCTTCGTGCTGCTGGACGCCATCAAGCTCGGCCAGGTCGATGAGTACGGCGACTACCCGATGGCAGGAGGGATCGGCATTGCGGTCTGGTGCGGTCTCTTGGCGTTGGGGCTGGCGGTGTATGGCCGATGGCTGCGCCAGCAGGAAGCGGCCGAGGGGCCGCATGCACCGCCCGCGCTGATCTAGCGGCTGGATCGCGGCGCGTCGTCATTGCAATGCGCGCGACGCGACAAAGCTATCGGCGTCCGCGAACCACGTTGAACGCGTCGGCGGCAGCGTTGCGCACGTGCAGTCGCCCTCCATCACATCCCAAGGCGCTCAACGATGCCGTGCGTCCCGTCCACCCGGACCCATTCTCCGTCGGATAACAGCTCGAGCGCCCCGTGCACTGCCATGACCGCCGGCAGCCCCACCTCGCGGGCCGTGACCGCGCCATGCGACAAAGGGCCGCCGCTCTCCGCGATGACCGCCAACGCACTGTAGAAGAGCGGCGTCCATGCCGGGTTGGTGGTTCGGGCGACCAGGACGGCGCCGGCCGGGAAGCGCGGGAAGTCGTCGACGCTGCGCAGGCGGAAGACCGGACCCTCCACCACACCGGGAGCTCCCGGAAGCCCGCGCAATGATCGCGCCTGGTCGGCCGCGCCCGGGCCGCCCGCTGGCGAATGAGCTGCGCTTGTCGCGGCTCCCCACTCCTTTGGTGGTGGTGCCGCGCGTTGATGCTCCCATATGCGCCGGTTGGCCGTCACTTCGGTGCGGACGTCGATGGCGCCCCCTTCCGCCCACGAGGCCAGCGTGGCGTGATGGGCGAAGAACACATCCTCGGGCACGTCGGCGGCGCCGCAGGCAACGAGCTGGCGTCCGATTGCGAGCAGGGCGCGGCGCATGGGCACGGCAAGCCGGGTGGTCTGGTAGTGCTCAAGATCGTCCAGCGCGGTGTAAGCGCGCGCCAGGCGCAGCAGCTCGATGGCAACAAAGTGCAGGTCGCCGGGAAGCGCTTCGAGCAGGCGCGCTTCGGCGGCCAGCTGGCGGATGCGCAGCGCCCGCTCGCGCTCCGCCGGCGTCTGGGCTGACGAAGGGGCTGCGGGGCCGAGCATCAGCCGCAGCTGCTCCAGAACGACCCACGGCTGATCGATCCAGGTCGGCACCGCCAGGTCGTAGGTCACCTCGCGGTGACCGTGGTCGGCCAGGAAGCGGTCGAAGCGCTGCTGGAAGGCGTCGAACGCGGTCAGGCGGCCGTCGGTCCACAGCGCGCGGCGTTCGACCGTCGTCAGCAGCTCGGCCAACGCCGGCGTCGCGCGCGCCAGCTCGGCAAGCTCGTGGAGCTCGGCGTTGACGAGGTTGGTCTTGGTCTCGCAGAAGCCGGTCAGCGCGTCGTAGAGCTCCGGAGCCTCGGACGGGCCGACAGCCAGCGCCAGCAGCCGAAACAGCGTGCGATGCAGCACGCCGTGGGTGATGGACAGGGCTATGTTGGGCTCGAAGTAACTGTCGCCCAGCGCTTGCAGCGCGGTGACGTGCTGCCACAACGCCGCTTTCTCGAGCGCATCGATGTCTACGGCGGCCAGCGCGCCAAGGCGCAGCAGGTAGCGGTCGAGGTCGCGCAGCCAACGGACCGGCAGCTCCTGCACCCAGCGGTAGCGGTCGCGGAAGACCGGCAACAGCGCGCGCAGCGCGTCCAGGCTGTCGAAGTTGGTCTGCTCGGCCGCGGTGAACACCCGAATGGCCGTCTGGTTGCCGTAGACGTAGCCGTCCTTGAGCGCGAACCAACGGCCCTCGAACGGCGGCAAGCCCATGAGGGCCAGCGAACAGGCCAGCGAGTGGTGAAAGCCCGTGTCGGTGAAGTCCCATGTCAGCGGCGTCAGCGCGTCCGGGAACCGCTCGGCCGACTCGTCCCGCGTCCAGCGCTCGGGCAGCCGCGTGACCGGCCGCGATTGGAGGAGGTGCAGCCGTCCGCCGGCCATCGCCCACTCGATATCCTGCGGGAAGCCGTAGAAGCGCTCGGCACGCAGCGCCAGGTCCGCCACCGCTCGCCGCCCCGCATCGTCGAGCGATGGAGCATCGGCCTGCTCCACGCGCACCGCGACCGTCACCGGCCCGTCGTCACCGCCGACCAGGGCGTCGGCCTTGTGAGCCACGACGGCCTCGATCGTCTCCAGCGACCCCTTGGCCACGACAAATTGGTCGACCGCGCCGTCGCCGGAGACGACGGTCTCGCCCAGACCCCACGCGCTGTTGATCAGCACGTGGTCGAGCGCACCCGTGATCGGATGGATCGAGAATGCGACGCCGGCCACGTCGGCCGCCACCATCGTCTGCACGACGACCGCCATGGCGGCCGCGTCGTCGGCAAAGCCGGCCGCTCGCCGGTAGGCCACCGCCCTGTCGGTCCACAGCGATGCCCAGCACCGGCGTACGGCGTCGCGGACGCCCGGGGCGGTGCGGACGTGCAGAAACGTGTCGTGCTGCCCGGCAAAGGCGGCGCCTCCCAAGTCCTCGAGCGTCGCCGAGGAGCGCACGGCGACCGGCCCGTGGGCCAGCAGCTCGGGCAGCGCGGCGTCGATGGCGGCAGCGATATCGTCGGGTAGCGGGTGTTGGGACAGATGATCGCGCAGGCGGGAGCAGGCCTCGGCCAGGACGTCGGGCCGTGCGGCATCGCGGACAGCGGACACGTGCCCCGGCGCGTCGGCCAGGGCGGTGGCCAGGAAGGCTCGGTAGGCGTCGGCGGTCACGACGAGGCCAGCGGGAACTTCGAAGCCGCCGGCCACGAGCCGGGCGAGGCTGGCGCCCTTGCCGCCGGAGCGCGTCGGATCGGTGGCGTCGGGGTGGCCGAACGACAGGATGGGCGGTATGGGCATCATGGATTTCCTTTCGCGGCCGTTTCCACCTGTGCTTCGAGCGCCCCAAGCGCATCCACGATGGCGCGCGCTTCCGTCGCCAGCTCGGCCTGCGCCCCGGGGTGCCTTGAAAGCCACAAAAAGGCCCGCATCCGGCGCATCGCGGCGCCGACGCGTCCGAACCACCGTACGGCGTACACGCCGGAGTGCGGCACTGCCAGGGTCAGTACCAAGGCCCAGCTCCAGGGCAGCGCGAGCCACGCCGCGACGAGCATCACCGCGTACAAAGGGAGAAACACCACGATCGCGATGAACACAATGTTGCTGGCGAACTGATCGTCGTCCTCGGTTATCCGACCGGCGACGAGGCGCGTCAGGCCCGCCGGAACCGCGTGGACGACCAGGCCGAACAGGGCGACAGGACCACCGAGCACGATGAGCTCGAGCTCGCGCAAGACGAAGAACGCCGCGCGCGGCCAATCAAGCGGCAGCAACACCTCGTCCGGTGTCAGCCCGAGCGCGTCCAGGCGCGTTCGAAGCACCGCCACGCGCGCCTCGATCGCCCCCAGATCCCGGTCGTGGGCGGCATCGAGCGCCCGGTAGGCGGGGATCATCCGTTCCAACAGCCGCGCGCGTGCCCCAAGGAGGGGTCCTGGCTGATCGAGGGGTGCCGGGGGGGCGCCGCCGCCTTCGGCCAACTGCGCCGCCCAATGCAGCAGGTCGGCCTCGCGCTGGTCTGCGAAGTTCAGCGTGACGGCCTCGATCCGCTCGCGCATCGCCTCGGTCAAGCGGCGCGCGTTGGCCTCCGGGTTGTCGCGCAGCCACTGGGCCACGTCGAGGGGTGGGCCGAAGCGCAGCCTCACGCGCGAGCGGAACCGCTGCTTGGCCTCGAAATAGAGGCCCGCCGGCAGGATGCGGAGGCCACCGGGGTCGCCCGCGCGCAGGTAGTCCAGGGCTACGTGGGCCGCGCCGCGATGGAAGGGCCGCATGCTCGGATCGCTGTGGCTCTGGCCTTCCGGAAAGACGATGACCGCCCCGCCGTCGGCCAACCGCTGGGCGATCTGGTCGAGCGCATCCGAATTGTCCTGTTGGACAGCCCCCTCAGGGACGTCCTGTGGGCGATGGATGACGATAACTTCGGCGGCCGCCATAAGGAGCCGGACCAATGACTGCCGGGTCAACGTGCTCTTGGCCGTCAGCCACACCGGCCGGTCGAGGGCATCGGCGATGAACATGGGGTCGAGGAGGCCGTTGGTGTGGTTGGCCACGACGAGCGTCGGACCCGCGCTTGGAACGTGCTCGAGGCCGTCGACCTCGATGGTCTCGTAGAAGAGGCCCAGCGCCATCCGGAAGTAGCCGCGGAGGACGCGATAGACGCTTCCCGCGTGCAGCTTCGGGCGGGCTTCGGTCTCCTGGGCGCGCGCGACCGGCGCCAACAGGCGCGGTAGCGCCGCCAGCACGCCCAGCGCGATGGCCCAGCCGACGAGCAGATCGATCAGGAAGTGGTACCGCAGGACCAGGGTGGCCACGGCGATGAGGACGACGATCGGGGCGTAGGTCAGGCCGCGCAACCGATTGTGCCGCAGGTCGAATCCGCACAGATACGACGACATGGCCACGTGCAGGCTGGGCATGGCGCCGTGCGGTCCGCCGAACGCCGCAACGCTGCGCTCGACAAGGCCGACGAACGAGCCGCCAGGCAGCGGTGCCGTGAAGTCGTTCGCCAGCGCGACGATGGGCCCGCGGGCCGGGAGGAACAGATAGCCAACGAACGCGACGGCATAGACCAGCGCGAAGCCGGCCACAAACGGCCCTCGTTCGTGGGGTGGGCGGCCGATGAGCCCCAGCACGATCGACAGGTAGAGGTACGGGATGAACCACGCGTACGCGGCCGCAAGCACCTCGGTGGCCATGGGTGTGGCCAGCCCCTGGGCACGCAGCGGAGGCGAGATGCCGCCGCCGAGCACGCGATCGATGGCCGCCAATGCCGGGTCGACTGAAGGCCAGACGTCGAAGGGGGCGGTGGCCAGCGTGGTGTACAACGTGAACATGACGGCCATGGTGGCCACCGCGCGCAGTCGGTGGGCCAGCGGCTGGCGACCAAGGCGCCGCAGCACGGCGACGGCCCCGAGGTACGCGACGAGCAGAGCCCAGTGTATGCCTGCCGCGCTCGACGTTGGGCGGCCAAGGGCGGCGGCCGCGGTGAACGTGGCGCAGACGAGCGCGAGGATGGCGACGGTCGCCCGTTCCGCCACGTGGTAGGGGCGATCGGTCACTTCAGCCACGGTAGAAGGGGGAGGGGCGATGGGCGGAACGAGCGACGTGCGTACGATCCTCCTCCAAGCAGAGGGCGGTGACGGGGCCGAAAGGATGGCGCGTGGTCGCGACGCATGCAGCTGGATCATATGGGAGGCGGACTGAGATGGCACGAAGTCGTTCATGGGTTACCGGAACTCACCGGTCCGTCCGGAACCAGGATACCCGTTACGAGCTCGTAGCGCAGCCAACCCTCCGTCGAGGGAAGCGGCGTGCAGATGCCCGTCGTGTAGCTGAACCGCACCGACGTGCTGTCGGGATGCCACTCGATGGCCCATGGGCCCTCCACCCAGAGCTCGCTGCCGTCGGGGGCCGCTCCGGGAAGCACGACGGAGTGCATGTCCAGCGCCGCGCTGTGGTCCGTATCGTCGCCGATTGCGAGCAGTCGGATGGTGAACGGATCCCCCGCATAGCCTTCGCGCAGCGCGATCCAACGACCATCCGGGGAGAGCGCGACGCCTCCATGGGCAACGTAGTGGCGACCCATGGGTCCCTCGATGACCAGCCCGAGATAGGCCCAACGGCTCGATGGCGCATCGGCGTCTGCGGTCGGCGGATCGAGATCGCCCATCGAGGCGTAGCGCGCATTCCATGCGCCGTCGGGGGAGGGAGCGCCCCAGACAGCTAGCGCGACCCGATCATCGCCTCCTCACCGCGATCTCGATCAACCCCCCATCCCCGGTTGCCGCCCACAGCGCTCCGCCGTCCGAGGCGAGCCGGCCGTTGTGCCCAAGCCCGATCGACGGGAGCGTGAACGGGCGCTCGGGCGCGGAAACGTCGATCGCGTCGAGCCGGCCGCGGCCGTCATGGATCGTCGCGCCGGGCCGGCGCGTACACCGGAGGCGAAAGAGAACGTCGCCGGCGATGGCATGCGACACGACCGGGCGGAGGCAGGCGAAGACGAATTCCTCCGTCCCGATCGCTTCCGGATCCTCCGCGAAGCGCGCCCACGCGAGTGTTCGCGGCGCCGCCGCATCGCTCGGATCGACCACCTCGACCGCGTCCCCGTCCACGACGAGCAGGTGAGCGCCGTGGACGAAGACCTCCCCGCGGCGATCGGGCCATAGCGCGATGGATCGCGGGGCGTCGAGATCGGAGACGTCGACAACGCCGATCCCATTCTCGAGGTCGCTCGCGTACACGCGGCCGTGTCCCAGGGCCAAGTGATCGGCCTGCGCGAGCCCTTCGGGAAGCGGGATCGGCTCGTGGTTGCGCGGGAGCCGTGGATCACGGACGTCGACGACATCGATAAATGGCCATCCAGTTCTGGCGATCCACAGGCGGCCGTCGTGCTCCTCGGAGTCGGTGATGCCCATGCCGTATCCGTGCGGGCGAGCGATCCCGACCTGCGACATCATCCCGGCCGCGTCGAGGTCGAATAGGTTCAGAATTTCGTCCCATTCCATCCCGATGGCACCACCGATGCCGATCGCCCCGGGCCATTCAAAGTGCCGAATGATCGAGCCCAGGGGACGGCCGGCGGTGAGGGCGGCGCGATCGAACAGGTCGAGCCGATCGGCGGCGCTCCAGCTCGCGAGCCGCCGCTCGCGATCCGTTCCCGTCCTCCAATCGAGCCATATCCGGCCGCCGGTCGCGATCACGTCGACGGGTGCAAGCCCCAGCTCGAAGAACGACACGCGCCCCTCGGCCTCGCCGCCGATGTCGACGAGCGCGCTACCGTTCGGCATCGAAAGGAAGGCCACGTCGCCGATCCCGGCCGCCAATACGTCATGGCCCGCGTGGGCCTCGAAGTCGTCCACGAGCATGAGCGGCTCGATCGTGTCGAGCGACGATCGGCCGACGTAATCTGGCATACCATCGCGAAGGTCGAAGATCTCGATGTGATTCTCGTCGGCACGCTCGCTGATGCATGCCATGGCCGCCCGGGCTTCGGTCGCGCCCGCGACGATGCCGTCGCGGGAGTGCGCGTCACACGCCGGCGCACGCCCAGTGAGGCGGGGCCGCTCCGGATCCACGATGTCGAACACGAGCAGCTCCCTCACACCGCGGGGCTGGAAGCCGGACTGGGCGTACGCCATCAGCCGATCGCCGGCGATCTCCATCGACTCGATCGAGGCCGGGCTGAGATCGATCTCGAACGCGCGGCGTGCCCCGCCGTCGACACCGAGCTCGTAGACGGCGAGACCGTTCCATCCGCTCGGACCTCGAGAGCCCCGGTGCTCCGACGCGAAGAGCCACCGGTCCCGGATACGGACCGGATCGTGTGCCACTACCCCGTCCTCGGCGATGACGGCCTCCGTGGTCGGACCCGCCGGATCGCGCAGATCGACGATCTGAAGCCCGATACCCCCACCGGCGGAATCGTTGGTCCCCAACGAGACGACCGCCCGCCCGTCCCCGGTCCAGGCGACGCGCCGGCCGCCCTCGTCGAAGGGACCCGCCAGCGCCAGCGGCTCGAGCGCGCGAAGCCCTTCCGCCTCCGCCCGGTAGGTCAGAAGGCCGCGATAGAAATCCTCACACACCACCAGGCGATGAGGTCCAGAGCCACAAGCACTGCGCCTGGTGAGAAGCTTGAGCACTTCGGCGCCCAGCCCTTCCGCCTCGCCCATGGACCACAATACCCGCGGCGGGCCAGACCCGGCCACCGACACAAGCGTCGCTTCGGCCGGCCCCGCCACCAACACCTGATCCGGCCAGGGGTACATCACCTGCGGCACGTAGCCGACCCGGTGCACCAGCTCGCGCCGCGGTCGCGGCAGGTCGTCGAGACGGTAGCGGCTGAGCTCGGCCCCTTGGCCGAGATAGAGGTAGTCGCCGATCCGCGCGAACCCCCACACCGAGCCCCCGTGGCGCCGCACATCGAAGTCGACTCCGCGCGCGCCCGAGGCGTCGGCGTAGGGCAGAAACACCCGCGCGTCGGAACCCTGCGCGACGACGCCCGTCCCATGCGGCCCGGCCCAACTCGAACCGGTCATGCCGATGAGCGCGAGAGACGATAACGCGAGCGCGATCCGGATCGCCCGTCCCGATTGGAGCACCGAGTACGTCGACACCACCTCGAACCATGTTTCGACTTGACCATGATTTTCGCTCATGGATGCCTCCCGCCGCCGAGACCGCCCGCACTGCCCGTGCTGATCTAGCGGCTGGATCGCTGAATCAGCCGCCACCAGAGGATACCAACGAAGACGCGGCGCGTGGTACAGAGTTGTATACGGCGCAGGCGCCAGACCCGGCAAGGGCGAGGGCACCCCGTGAGGTAACCATGATGCGTCACGAGATCCGGGCAGCCGCCTGAGGCCCCCTCCGCCTTCCGCCAGCCAACTGCTCGACTTCCGCTTGACTGTCGCACCCCGCTCGGCTTGCCGAATACTCGCCGGTGGGACCATGGACCTCGCAGATTGGCCGCCTGGACAATGCCGTACGATGCACGCCCGCGCGACGTACGCGTCGGGCAAACACGCGCTATACTGCGCGTAGGGTCAACGGGTTCGGCGACGAGGAGACGTAGCATGGTCATCACCGCTTCGCGGCTGCGGGCGAACATATACCGCCTGTTGGACCAAGTCCTGGAGACGGGCCTGCCGGTCGAGATCGAGCGGCGCGGCCGCCGGCTGAAGATCGTGCTGGCGCAGCCGCGCAGCAAGCTCGACAACCTCGAGGCGCATCCCGACTTCGTCGTGGGCGATCCAGAGGAGCTGGTCCACATCGACTGGTCGCCGCACTGGCAGGGAGCAGGGCAGCTTGACCTTCCTTGATACCCACGTCGTCGCCTGGCTCTACCTCGACGCCGGCGCGAACCTCCCCGCACCGGTTCGGGCCCTGCTCGATCGCGACGACTTGGTGATCTCCCCAATCGTCGAGCTGGAGCTCCAGTACCTCTTCGAGATCGGCCGCACGGCGCAGCCGGCGGAGGCCATCCTGGCCTATTTGGCAGATCGTATCGGCTTGGCCGTGGACGCGTCTCCGTTCAAGGACGTGGTGCGTGCGGCGGCGGAGCAATCGTGGACGCGTGATCCGTTCGACCGGCTGATCGTCGGACATGCCGCGCTGAACCAGCGGATGCTGATCACCAAGGACGAAGCCATCCGCGCGCAGTATCGGCATGCGCGGTGGGCTGAGGCGTAGAGCCGTATCGACGCTGCGGTGGAATCGTCTCTGCAGTCACCATCAGCGCGTCGGTGCCGGGACCGGTGGATCGGATGATTGGAAGACTCGCAAGCCACCACTTCCGGTCGTCGCGAGGACGATGTCAGCATACGCCGCGAGCGAGTGGGCAAGGAAGGGCATCATCAGCTCGTCCCCGACAGCGACGCGATCGTGCCCCTTGAGCACCTCGTTGACCGTGATCGGCTGCCACAGCACGTGGAACGTCCCGGGCGACCACGTTATTTCCTCAAGCCCCGGCACCGATCCGAGTGGCCGGTATCGCTTGACCGTGCGGAGAGCGATCGGCCCAACCGTGGCGCTGACGACGAGCGAGTGGTCCACCAGCTCCTCCCTGCCCAGGCCGGTGACCAACAGGTCGTTCATCACGGCGTTCTCACTGTACGCCGTCGACGTAGGCAGCGGCTCCGGGAGCGCGCGCGTCGGGCATGGGCGAGGCGGCGCAGGCGTCTACGGCACTCCGGTACTGACCGGTCCGTCCGGAACCAGCGCCCCTGTGACGAGGTCATAGCGCAGCCAGCCTTCCGTGGACGGCATTTGCGTGCAGATGCCGGTCGTGTAGTTGAACCGTACGGCCGCGCTGTCGGGCAGCCACTCGATGGACCAGGGCCCCTCGATCCAGACCGCCTCCGGCGCCGGGAACATGGACGCGCGGAAGTCGAAAGCCGCGGTACGATCCGCCTCGTCGCCGGTGGCCATGAGGCGGATGGCGAACAGGTGGTCCGGTGCGTCCTCGCGCAGCGCGATCCAACGTCTATCCGGAGAGAGCGCGACGCGCCCGTGGACGGTTGGCGACTCGGCCGTCGCTTCGAACAGCCGATCGATCCGCTGGTCGGCGAGCGCGATTCGCACGATGCGATGCGTCGAGCCGACCGGGTTGTTGCAGCCGCCCGAGCACGGCCAGCTGCTGGCGGCAAAGGCGTTAGCGCCGTCTGGTGACCAGCCCAGGAAGTCGTCGGTTGGCGCGCACTTCGTATAGTTCGCCCACCCGTCCTCGACCGTGATGGTGTGCTGGCCATCGACGGACTCGATCGCCAACGATGAGTACGACCAGTCGCCGGGCTGTGTGTTGTCGTGTGACGGAGGCGCATCGAGACCATCTATCGAACCGTGGCGGGCGCGCCAGGCCCCGTCAGGCGATGTCGATGTCGTCCACACAATGCCTGGCGGGGGCGGAATAGGCGTGGGCGGGAGTGGCTGGACCTCGCGCTGCGCTGCGAGCGTTGGACTGGGCTTCTCAACGGCAATTGTTAGAGCGGGCACCACCGTTGGCGTCGAGGGGGCAGTTGACGACGGTCGATCAGCGCACGCCTGAGCGCAGAGGCCGATGGCGAACGCGACGACGAACAGGGTGAACAGGGCGGGGCAACGAGTTTGCATGAGTACGAGCTCCGCGCATGAGGATGCGGTTCGTCCTGTCCGACTCGCTCCGCTCGATCGCCTCGCCGCATCGCACCAGTCCAGGCTACAGCGCTTCGATGAACTCAGCGGACGCGACACCTGCTTGACGAAGGACCCCGGCGAGCGTGCCGACCTTCAGCGCTCCATGAAGCGGGACAACGCAGCCATCCGGTCCGCGTCGCATGATGACGTGACTTCCACTCTGGCGCACGGTCTCGAAACCGAGGCGCTGCAAGGCACGCACGGCCTCCGCTCCCGAGATACGGGGTAGCCTAGGCAGGAACGGACACCGTGAACGTCGTGATCAGGGGGTGACCCAGCCTGGTTAGCGGAAACTCGGTCAAGTAGAGCGCCGTTGCCTCGCGCAAGTTGGCCAGCGCTTCCTCGATGGTCTCGCCCTGGGAGGTCGTGCCCGTCTCGGGGTTCAAGGCGACGAACCCGCCTTCTTCGGCCGGGGTAAGGACGGCGGTCAGATCCATCAGGAGGCTCCTGGGCGGAACGTCGGGGGTTGCGTGCGGGGCGCGCGGGCCACGTGTCGATCCCATGGAGTCTACACGGCCGCGCAGGACAGGATCAAGGACCTAGTCATTCGCCCGCAGTACCAGCATGCCGTGTGGGCCGATGCATGGGCGCGACAAACGCTTGGCGGAGCATCGCACCGTGCTTCTCAACGATGCCGTGCGGCACTCGACCGACTACTCCATTCCAGCCCGCCGGATCTCCTCCCGCAGCCGATCGAGGAACGCACAGCCGGTCATGTCCTGCGCGAACTCGGTGCGGAGGCGATCGCGGTCGGAGTAGCGGACGCGGTCGTAGGTGACGATCAGGCGGCCGCCGGCGTCTATCCCGCTAAGCGCGAATGCTAGCCCTTCGGGTCGCGCCTCCTCGTAGACGAAGTATTGACTGTACCCTGGGATGGGTTCGCTCAGGTCGTCGAGTCGGAACAAGTACAACTCGCCGATCTCGCCCAGCGCAACAGCGCCCCACATGGCGGACAAGGCAGCTCTGCCATGACCGGCGTTGCCATCATCACCGTAATCGCCGTGGTAGGGGATGAGCACCGTGTCGCCGACGGCGACGCGCTCCGCGCCCTTGAACACCTCCTCGACGGTATTTGCCTGCCACAGCGTGTAGAACGGCTCCGGGGGCCGTGAAGGGATCCTCACTCCATCCGGCCATGGCTGGAGTGTTGGGAAGGCATATAGGGTTGCGGTGCGCTTCACGACGGACCCGACCGTGGCGCTGACGATGATGGCAGCGCCCGGCAGCTCTTCCCAGCCCAGACCGGTGACCATCAAGTCGTTCATGACGTCGTTCTCGGAGTACGCAGTCGATGTAGGCAGCGGCTCCGTGACCGAGCGCGTGGGGCAGGGGCGGGGCGGCGCAGGCGTCTCAACGCGCGCGTTGTCGGCTGCCGCCACGGTCGAGGCGACGTCGAAGACGTCGATGGACGATCTCGTCCCGTCGAACGCGACCCATTGGAGGCGTGAGTCCGAGGCCCAGCCCACGCCATCTATGGCAGGCTCCTCCGTGGACAGGATCACCCGCTGGTGCCCCTGCGCGAGGTCGACGTGGACCACGACGGAGCGCCCCGTGGACGAGCTGTCCCACGTCCGCTGGAGGTAGGCGATGCTGGTGCCCGACGGCGACCACGCGATCTGGTCGGGATCGGCATTGGGATCTGCCGCGGGGAACCGCGCCCGCTCGCCGTCGTCGAGGTCCCAGACGACCAGATCCGACTTCTGCCAGGCCGCGATGGCCGATCGATCGGGCGACAGCGCGGCCGACGCGCCGGCGTCGGGCGCGGTGGGGTCGATGACGGGCGCGGTGCCGCCGGTGCCGCGTGCGAGCAGCGCCACGACCACGGTGGCGATGGCCGCGGTGGCACCGAGCAGCGTGGCGTGTTGCCCTCTCATGGGTCGTCTGTCCCTTTCCGATGCGACCCACCGACAAAGCCGCGTTGGTCAACGGTGCTCTAGGCCTCGGCCCCGAGCAATTGCCGTGCGCTCAAAGCCCGTGCTCTAGGACGCCGAGCACCACGCGCTTCACGGCGCCCCGTCCCTCCTGCCGTAGACGAACACCCCGTGCTCGCCGATGGCCGCGAGCAGGAACCGGCCCGCCATCGCGAGGTCGTGAACCGCGCCCGGCAGCGGGATGACCCCGAGCTCGGTCGGCGCGTCGGGCCGGGTGACGTCGTAGACCAGCAGGCCGTGGCGATCCGCTGCGAGCGGGGCCGCGGGGGCGGGGTGGGGCGACCCAGCCGACGCCTCGACGTCGGTCGCACCCAGGACGAGCCGGTAGCCGACGAGCTCGACGGTGTGGGCCACGCCGCCCGCCGGCCGGAGCGCGTCGATCGGTCGCGGCGCGCCGCCGTTCGCGACGGCGTAGCGCGCGACGTCGTGGGTCTCGCTGCCCGTCGTGGCCCAGAGCGTCGTGCCGTCGGTAGCGCAGTCCAGGAGCGCGTACTCGGTCCGATGGGTCCCCGCGATGCGCAGCGCGCCGGGATCGGTCAGGTCGAGCGCCGTGACCGCTCCGTCGCCCAACTGTCCGCCGCACGCCCACGCGCGGCTCCCGTCGGGCGCGACGGCGATGGCGCTGATCACGTCCTGGAGGCCGGCTCCGGGAGGGCGCACGACCGGTGACGCGGGATCCGCGATGTCGACGTCGAAGAGCCCGGCGCTGGTCGCGACCAGGAGGTGGTCGCCGGCGAGGGCCACGCCGTGGGCGCGGACGTGGCCGATAGGCGCGTCTGCGCCCGGATCCAGGCGCACGGCGCCGACGGTCGCGACGAAGTCGTTGACGTCGCGGTAGAAGCGCTCCCCCGGTCGGTCGCTGGCGTCGAGGACGTGGAGCCACGCCAAGCCGCTGCCCGCCGGCCACTCGATGGCCGCGTAGGCGTAGGGCGGGCGGATGGCCACGGCCTGGGCCGTCCAGGAGCTGCTCTCGCCGACGAGCAGGGCGCGCGCCGCATCGCGGTCGCCTCCCGTCACCTGCTGCGCGACCACGTCGATGTCGGCTTCGCGCACCAGGCCGAGGGTTGCGGGGGAGGGCGGCGTGTAGGATCGCATAGAGGTCGGCCAGCCGTACGGATCGATCGCGAGCAGCGCCACGCCCTCCTCCCCGCCGACGATCGCCAGACCGTCGACCCCGTCGACCGATGTCGCTGCGAAGTCGACGTCGTTGATGACCGTCTGATCGAGCCCGGTCGGGCTCGGAGTGGCGGCGGACCGCGTGGGATCGCCCGCAGCGGGTGCCACGAACCGGTCGAGGACGGCTTCCAGGCGCCACAGGAGGGGCTGGGCCAAGAGGTAGTCCTTGGGCAGCGTCACCTCGAACTCGTACAAGACGCCCGAGGCGTCCGTGACAGCGCGGATCACGTGGGGCGTCATGTAGTCGAAGCCTTCTGGCGAGGTGTCGTCGAGCTCGCTGGAGAGAACCGCGAACGCAAGGTGGTGATCGCGTGCCGCCGCCTCGTGTACCGGCCCGGATGGGCGCTGAAATTGGTTCCCCAACCACCGATCAGGATCCGAGAGCTCGCGAAGCCGATCCTCGTGGCCCGGCCATCCTGGCAGGTAACGTCGAACGAGGATCGGATGACCTGGCAGAGTCGGCTGGGCGAGGCGAGCCACAGGATCGGGTAGGGAGGACTGCGCTTTCCTCCAGGGCTTCATGGGTGACTTGCCAACCAGGTCGGTGGCTTCCAGCCCTTTGGGCACCGCGATGCTGTACCCGCCAGATCCGTGGGACGGCTCGCCGTCGGGACCGAAGGGAGCTGTCGCGCCCTCGATCCACCCGACGGTCTCCGACGTGCGGATCGCCTGGTGGATCGCAAGCCAGTCCGGCTTCGCCTCGAACCCATGCGCGACGCGCTCGACGAGCACGATGCGCTCCGCGTCGTCACAGTGGGCCAAGGCGGGGTCGCCCATGTGAAGGACCAGCCGGGACCGCCGAGGCAGGACCGGGTGCGTTGTGATCCGGCCCTCGGTGTCGAGCCCCGCCGCGATCAGCGCGGGGCCGTGGTACGCATCCGGGATCGACGTCGTGATGCCATGGAACGCCCTGAGTTGGTGGAGGAACGGCTTGTCGAGCAGCACCGACTCGGACGCGGACGGGCAACCGCTCGCGGGGGCATCGTGAAGCCAGTCCACGTACTCGATGATCTCCCCGTGGTACGCATCAACCCACACCGTCTCCCCCGCCGACGGCGGATCGGCGAGCAGCGCCGCGATCGAGGGGTAGAGGCGGGTGCCGTCGTCGGGTGCAGGAGCGAGCTCGCTCGACGTTGGTTGACCTGTGCCGATTGCGTCAAGGAGATCGCGGTTTGGGTCGGCCGCCACTGCGGTGGAGGCTGCGCTGGCCACGGCGGTCTGAGTCGCATCGGCATAGGCCGCGTCGCGCTCGTCGGCTGACGAGATGCGGCCCGTTTCGCGCGAGAGCAACGCCATGAAGCTGGCCGCGATAACCGTGGTGGCACACAGGAGCGTCGCATCTCGTCTGCTCATTGGCTCAGAGCTTCGTCCGGAGCCGTAGCGCTGAGGTTCATTGGATGGCTCCTGAGAGGCGAGCGGGGGCATTGGCTGGTTGGCAGCGTGCGCAGAAGTTCGTGTGGTCGGCACACCGCAACTATACCCCTCCGCGCACGCCGGCTTCAAGACGGGTTGTCCGTTTAATCCTTCACCCTCACGATAACTGCCAGCTTAGTTCCCCGCACCAACCCGCCGGATCTCCTCGCGCAGCTGCTCCAGGAACGCGCACCCGGTCATGTCCTGGGCGAACTCGGTGCGGTGCCGGTCGCGGTCGGAGTAGCGGACGCGGTCGTAGGTGACGATCAGGCGGCCGTAGGCGCCGCGGTAGACGCTATACGCCTGGTCGACCGGTCCTGGCTCTTCTGAGAAAGTACTCGACGTGGCGGCGTCCTGAAGGAAGAACAGGTAGGTGGCGCCTGTCTCGCCCGCGTCGAGCATCCCGTCCTCCCATTCGCAGTCCGTGTACATGCAGTCGGCTGGGTCGGGATAGCGAATCACGAGCGTTTCGCCGACCGCTACGCGCTCTCCGCCCTTGAACGCCTCGCGCACCGTGATGGGCTGCCAGAGCGTGTGCCAGTCCGGTAGCGGCCGCACAGGGGGCAACCCATATGCCGGGAAGGGTGTGGGCAGGTTGAACCGTATCACGGTGCGCTGGATCACCGACGCGAGGGTCGCGCTGACGATGAGGCTCGGTTCGCGCGCGAGTTCTTGGAGCCCAAAGCCGGTCGTGCGGAGGTCGTTCATCACGTCGTCGCTGTCGTAAGCCGTCGAGGTCGGGAGTGGCACAGGAACGGAGCGGGTGGGGCAGGGGCGGGGAAGCGGGGCGGTTGCCGTGGGAACTGTGTTGGCGTCAGCCCTGGCGTCCAGCACCTGGAAGCGGTCGATGACCTCCTGGAAGCTCCAGAGCGCAGGCTGGGCGGCAAGCGCGTCGTCGTCGAGCCACATTGAGAACTCATAGATCGCGTCCCCGACGTCCGCCAGGGCGCGGACATGATGATCGCCAGCCGCAGGTCTCCAGTCGATGGTGAACTCTAGGGGATCACCACTGCGTGAATCGCGATCCGGCTCTATGGCAGGACGCTGGCGGTACATGGGGCCAAACTCACGGCGATCCGCAAACTGTCGGCGCCGCTCCTCGAACTTGGGATGACCGGGGCCATAGCGCCGAAGGCGCATCGTGCTGTCGGAAGCTGTTCTATCGTCTACTTGAACGCGCCGGCCGGTGAGTGCAATGAGCACGTCCGGCAAGCCGTCTCGCGATCTAAATTCCTCTGCCTGGCCCTGACCTTCAAGCACCGCGACGCGATAAGGAGCCCACCTTGGGCCTTGGTGCCAATAAGAGGTTTCTGACTCGCGGATCGATCGACCGATCGCAGGCCAGTCCGGTTTCGGCTCGAAGACGTGAGCAACGCGCTCGATTAGCGCGATCCGGTTCGGGCTGTCGCAGTGTCCGAACACGGGGTCGCCCATGTGCAGCACCAGGCGCCCGTGACGGGGCATCGAGGGCAGTACATTCACCTGCCCGTTGACATCCAGTCCAGCGGCCAGGAGCACAGGTTCGTCTTCCGCTTTGGGCGCCATGCCCTTGATGCGATCGAATCCGCTCAGCTGCAATAGGAGCGGCCGATCGAGAAGGGGGGACGTTGTTGCGCTTGGGCACCTGCTGGAGCTCTGGTCGCGGATCAAGCCGGGATACGTCATGATGATCTCCCCATGGTACGCATCAACCCACACCGTCTCCCCCGCCGGCGGCGGGTCCTCGATCAACTCCGCGACCGAACCGTACAGTCGCGTGCCGTCCGGAGGCAGCGGCGCCGGCGCGACAGGTTCCGCAGTCGGCTGAGCAGCATCGTCGGCCTCGGCGGTAGCGCTCAGTGGATCGACTGCCGCGTCTGACGTGGCTACGGCGCTGGCATCGACCATCCGCGTCGCACCGACCTGGGCCGCTCCTGGCTCGTCGGTGGGCGCGATGCCGCCCATGCCGCGCACGAGCCACACGATGCTGGCCGCTGCGACGAGCGCGAGGAGTGTCTTTGGCGCGGCGCTTCGGGCACTCATCGACGGCTTGGGCGCGGAGTGGGAACGTTGATTGGTTTCATCGGGCGGTTCCTTGATGGCGGACGGTAATGCGCGCCCTTTGAGTCACGGCGCCTCGTCTGTGCTCTGGTAGATGTATACACCGTGATCGCCGGCGGCCGCCAGCAGGAACGGGCCCGCCGTCGCGAGGTCGTGCACCACGCCTGGCAGCGGGATGGCACCGAGCTCGATCGGCGCGTCGAAGCGGCTGACGTCGTACACAAGCAGCCCGGTGCGTCCGGGACCCAGCGGGTCGATCGGCGCGGGGTACGCGTCCTCCGGCACGCCGCTGATGTCTGTGGCGCTGACGACCAACCGCCCCCCGAACAGATGCAGGCCGATGCCGATCCCGTTGGCTGGCACGATCTCGTCGACCGGACGTGGCGCACCGCCGCCTGATACGTCGTACCGCGCGATGGCGTGCGTTTCGCTCCCGGTAGAGGCGAATAACGTTGACCCGTCGGTGGCGCAGTCGAGCAGCGCCTGCGGCTCCGGGCGGGTGCCCAGCACGCGGATGCCGCCGGGGTCCGACAGATCGAGCGTGGTGATGCTGCCGGCGTCGATCTGGCCGCCGCACGCCCATGCGTGCCGGCCGTCAGGCGCGGCGGCGACGGCGGTGATCACCGTGCTCAGCGGCCCGTCCGTTGGCGCGCGCACTACCGGTGAAGCCGGCGTCGAGATGTCCACGTCGAACAGCCCGGCTGACGTGGCGACCAGGAGGTGGTCGCCCGCAATTGCCATGTCGTACGCGCTGACGTAGCGCAGCGGAGGCCTGCCGGCCGAAGCAAGGCGCGTGGCGTCGTAGAAGGCCTGGTAGTTCCCCGACTTCGCGATGCCGAGATCATAGAGCCACGTCAGGCTGCTCCCCGGCGGCCACTCGACGGCCGCGTAGGCGTAAGGTGGACGGATAGCCACCGCCTGGACTGTCCACAAGCCATCCTTGTCCTCTAACTGGGCCCGCGCCGCGCTGCGGTCACCGCTGGTTACCTGCCTGGCGATCACGTCAATGTCGGCATCGCGAATCCAGCCGAGCTGGGCGGGGGGACGCGGGGCATGAGTGGTCAGTGTGTCCAAGAGGCCTTGGCTGTCTATTGAGAGCGCCTTGAGCCCTTTCGTCCCTCCGACGATCGCCAGCCCGTCGTCGGCGGCGATCGATTCGGCTCTATGGCCAAGCTCATAGACGCTCGATAGCTTGAGCCCAGTCGGGCTTGGCTCCGCGACGGGCGCGTCAGCCGTGGCGTCCGGAACCCGGAATCGGTCGACCACGGCTTCGAACCGCCAGAGGAAGCCTTGGGCGGAGATCGCGTCGTCGGTGAACCTTGCCTCGAACTCGTACAGGATGCTCCCGACCCCTGCGATTGCTCGGACCTTGGTCCAACCGCTTCCGTCGGAAGGCGTGCGGATGATCGTGAACTCGAGTCCCGGTCCCCCCGCGCCGGTCTTTAGTGGCCGACCGGTGGTGTCTCTCTGCGTGTAGATGGGACCATTCTCGATGCGATCTCCTAGCTCCCTGCGCCGCCCATCGTACGCGGCGTGCCCGGGAACGTACCTGCGAAGGAGGATTTCGCCGATTCTGAAGCTGCCGCCCGGCTGGTCCGATCGCTGAAGGAGCTCGACGTCGGGATACGGGAGCCCGTCATCCTCGCGCATCGAGTGGAATTGGTCTAGGCCGTCAGGAACCGCGACCATGTAAGGTGCCGTTGTGCCCGCGTCGAGGAATAACTGGGCTTCGACCTCATCGTCGTTCGGGATGGGGCCCTCACGTTCGATCACACGGTCATTCTCCGACTCACGGATCGCCTGGTGCAGCTCCGTCCAATCCGGCTTCGCCTCGAACACGTGCGCCACCCGCTCGACGACCACGATGCGCCCCGCGTCGTCGCAATGCGCCAGGGCGGGGTCGCCCATGTGGAGGACGAGTCGACCGTGGCGGGGCAGATCTGGGAACGGGGTGAGCTGCCCGTCCGCGTCGAGCCCCGCCGTGATCAGCACCGGCCCGTCGTCGGCATCGGGTGCAGATGCACTGATGCCGTTGAACGCGCTGAGCTGGAGAAGGAACGGCTTGTCGAGAAGCGGCGACACGAGCGCGCTCGGGCAGCCGCTCATGCTCTCGAAGCGGCCCCAGCCGGGGTACGTCTTGATGAACTCCCCGTGGTAAGCATCCACCCACACTGTCTCCCCCGCTGGCGGCGGATCGGCCACTAGTTCGGCCACCGAGCCGTAGAGCCGCGTCCCCGCGGGCGGCAGCGGCGCCTCCGCGACCGGCTCCGGCGTCGCTGGACTGAGTATGGAGCGCTGGTTGTTCTCTGCGCCCTCCTCGCAACACGGGGCCGCGTATCGCACTACCACAAGCTGCCCGTCGCGATACGTTCCTGACACTTGCTCGTCCAGCTCGATGCGTCCAATGGGCGCCATCTCGAACGGATTGCTAACGTCGAGCACGAGGACGCTCTTACCGTCGGGAACATAGGCTCTCGTTCCGACGACGGTCCAGTGTATAGGTTCGACATATGGCCACAGCGCCGCAGATTCAGGCCTATTGAGCGGATTCGTCGGGTCGCTGACGTCGATCACATCGCGTGGGACGAGCACGGCGTCGCCGACGAGGTGGATCTGCGATCGTCCAGCGACGCCCTGCACCGCAACCTCGCGTGGCGCCATTGGATCGCTTGCGTCGAAGACGACGAGCTGTGCGTCGTTGCGCATGACATAGACGTGGTTCCCTTGAGCAACGATGCTCCCGTCGAACCATGCTCCGAGCGACATCGGTACGGAAGCGACCAAGGTAGGCGACATGGGATCGCTCACGTCCACCACGTGCAGCTGGTCTTCCGAGTAGAACGACGTCCCTGCGACGAAGGCGTAGGTCCCGGACACGGCGATGGTGCCCCGAATGCCGGGAAGCCGGGCGACGATCCGCGATTCCTCAGCGGATTCGTCCATGTGCATGGGCAGGTCGCCAGAACCATCGAGCACGCGGAACTCGCTGTCCGTGACGATCGCGAAGTGGTCGTTCGGTGGGTCGAGCAGGGCGAACTGTCGACCGGCCAAGGCCATTCCCAGCGATGGGTGCGTGATCGAGCGTGTGACGTCGTCGACAAGGCTATTGTCGGGACCGTATCCCGGGTATGCCGGGTAATGCGTCGTGTCTTGAGACGGGCGCGTACTCACAGGTGACGCGGCCGTTGCATCCACCGCGTTCGGAGCATCGGCAGGCGCAATGTCGTCGCCTGCGCGGCGGACAAGCAGTGCGACGATCGCCACGACGACAGCGACGGTGGCGGTGGCCTCGACCCATCTGCGCCACTCGACGCGGATCGGTCGACCATCATGGAGGATGTCGAGCTCGTGTCTTGAACGGCCCACCTTGAATTCGAAGCCGCGCTCAGCGTCCTCGGGCACGGCGTGCAGCCGCGCCATCAGGGCGTCGCCGGCCACGGGCCACGGGTGCGCCGTGAGCGCGTCGCGCACATGGGCCGCGTCGGCGAATACGCCGAGATCGTCGGCGGCATTGCGCACGCCGTCGCCGGCTCGCCGAAGCGCATCGTCGTTCGCGTCCTCGTTCCGCGTTAAGCCTTGGTCGTCCCGCTCGTCGTCCACCATCGCGTTCATCGGTCCGCTCCTGCACTCCGCTCGCCGCCGTCCATCATCGCCCGCACCCGCACACACGCCCGCTGCCAGCGCTTCTTCGCCGCCTCGGGCGAGAGTTCCAGCACCTCGGCCGCCTCGCCCACCGTGAAGCCCTCCAGCCCGACCAGCAGCACCAGTTGCCGGTCCGCCTCGCCCAGCACTCCGAGCGCGCGTTCCAATGCGAGGGCCGGCGGGTCGCGACCTTCGACCTCGAGCTCCCGCTCCGCGGTGCCCTGCAGGGCCTCGATCGGCAGCCACCCGAACCGCCCGCGCCGCCGCAGGTGCCGCCGCGCCGCGTTGGCCGCGATGGCAAAGAGCCAACTCCGAGCGCTGGCTGGGTCGCGGAGCGCGTCGCGGTGCGTCCAGGCCAGGAGGTACGTCTCCTGCGCCAGGTCCTCGGCCGCGGGCCGCGACCCGACGACGCCGTAGAGGTAGCGAAGGACGGCCGCGGCGTGGGCGTCGACGAGGGCGGCGTAGAGCGCCGTGCGGTCGCCGGTGCGGGCACTGGGCGTCGCACGCTCCGCCGGACCAGAGACCGTCGGAGGAGCGGGCGATGCCACGCGCCGCGCCGGGGTCAGGGGCACGGCGGTGACTGCGACGGCCGGCGGCTTGGCGGCCATGGGGCGGCCTCCCTAGTGAGACGTGGGGGCGGTGTGCTCACGGTTCACTCCGGAGAGTCGCGAGGGGGGGCGAAGGGGACATGGGATGGAGAGCGGCGTTGGCAAGCATTTGGATTCCGAGGTGGGCGAACGTTCGGATCATTGGGGAGACCAGACGAGATACCCGATATCCGAACGTGGCGCAATCGGGTCGCGATGGGCCGCCGCTCGGCGCTGCGACGGAGTATGCTCGGGTGCCACCGAAGGGCCACCCGCCATGTGATCCGGACCGCGGTGCGCTTGACGTGTGTTTCCTGAGCGCTATTCTATGCACCCCAGCCGTTAATGGCATGTCGAGACCGCCATCGTGGACATCGCCTTCCGGTCGGACAAGTTGCGGCGACAATGCACGGTCGATCGTGACATGGTCAAGGCATGGGGACCCGAGCGGGCCAAGCGGTTGCGGCGCCGTTTGGCCGACCTCAACGCGGCAGAGACGCTGGCCGACATGCGTGGACTACCTGGAAGGACGCACGAGCTGCGCGAGGATAGGGCGGGCGAGCTGGCCATCGACCTTGATGGGCCGTTTCGGTTGATCTTCGAGGTGGCGGATGAGCCCGTGCCGCGGCGGCCGGAGGGTGGGCTGGAATGGACCGCCGTCCGGTCGATCCGGGTGCTGAGAGTCGAGGACTACCATGGCTAGAGCAACCGAGGCGACGCAGTACGCCCCCGATGTGGCTTCGCCGCCCGGCGAGACGCTGATCGACGTCCTGGACGATCGCCACATGACGCAGGCGGAGCTGGCGGAACGAACGGGTCGGCCACTGAAGACGATCAACGAGATCGTCAAGGGCAAGGCAGCCATCACGCCGCAGACGGCCATTCAGCTGGAGCGCGTCCTGGGTATCCCCGCGCACTTCTGGTTGAACCGCGAGGCGCGCTACCGCGAGCATGTGGCCCGCATCCAGACCGATCAGGAGCTCGACGATCAGGCCGATTGGCTGGACGAGCTGCCGGTGCGCGAGATGCAGCGCTTCGGCTGGATCGACCAGGTACGGACGCGCCGCGCGCGTGTAGCCGCGTGCCTGTCGTTCTTCGGCGTCGCGTCCGTTGTCGCGTGGCGGGCGGTCTGCGCGCAGCAACGGGCCAAGTTCCGCCGCTCGTCGGCGTTCACACACCACGAGGGCGCCGTTGCTGCCTGGCTCCGAAAAGGGGAACTGGAGGCGGCCGCGATTCCCTGCGCTCCGCTCGACCGCGAGCGCTTTCGATCCGCGCTGTATGATGTGCGTGCGCTGACGATGGTGAATGAGCCCGCGGTGTTCGTTCCGCGGCTGCAGGCGATTTGCGCGGCGTCCGGCGTCGCGGTCGTGCTCGTGCCCACGCCTTGCGGCACGGGAGCTAGCGGCGCGGTCCGTTGGCTGCGGCCGGACCGCGCGCTGATCCAACTGAGCATGCGGTACCTCACCGACGACCATCTGTGGTTCACGTTCTTCCACGAGGCGGGGCACGTCCTGCTCCACGGCAAGCGCCCGGTCTACCTGGACGGCGACGGGTCGGAGGGCGACGAGGAGGACCAAGCGAACCGCTTTGCCGCCGACCTGCTGGTGCCGCCGGCCGCGACCGCTCGATTGGCCAATATCCCGAAGACCGCCGACGCCGTGAAGGCTTTCGCGCGCGAGATTGGCGTTGCACCCGGCATCGTGGTGGGGCGGATGCAACACGATGGGTTGGTGCCGTATCGGACCAAGCTCAACGCGCTGAAGGTCCGATATGCGTGGACGATGGCCGCGAGCGGATGATCGACCTTCCGCCGCGGCTCACACCACCCGCCACCACGGCACCGCCAGCACGTCCGGTGCGATCCACTCCAGCGTCGTGCCGGTGTGCAGCAGCAGCCCACCGCGCACCGTATCGCCGTACTCGGCGCGGAACGTGCGCAGGTGCGCCACGTCGCCGAGATGCGGACGGCCCGTTGCTTTGACCTCGATGGGCAGGAGTCGGCCGCCCGTCTCGACCACGAAGTCCACCTCGTGTCCCGCCGTCGTGCGCCAGAAGCAGACCTCGGCCGGTGCAAGGCGTGCGTCGCGCCACGCCAGAAGGTCGGCCAGCACGAGGTTCTCCAGGTGCGCGCCGCCGGGCTCGATGCCGCCGGCCAGGTGGAGCGCCACCCCGGTGTCGCCCCAGTAGAGCTTGGGCGACTTGATCAGCCGCTTCGTCCGATTGACCGCGTAGGCCGGCACGCGCACCAACAGGTACGACGTCTCCAGCAGGTTGAGCCAGCGGTGCACCGTCGCCTGCGGGAGCGCGACGTCGCGGCCCATCTCGGACTGCTGGGCGAGCTGGCCGAGCCGCAGGCATGCCGCCCGCATGAGCCGCCGGAAGTCGGGCAGCGCCGAGATCGACGCCAGCGCCTGGAGGTCGCGCTCCAGGTACGTCCGGACGAAGCCGTCGAACCAGATCGCCCGATCCTCGGCCGTGGACATGTGCACCGCCGGCGTCGGGAAGCCGCCGCGCAGCGCCAGGGCGCGCCAGTCCTCAGACGTGTCGTCCTGGGCGGTCAGGATGTCGATCCACTCGGTCTCCGGCGCGGCGAGCAGTGCCTCCCACAGACCGCACCGTCCCAGGCCGAGCTGCTCGCGACGGGTCATTGGCCAGAGCGTCAGGTAGCTGGCGCGCCCTGCCAGCGACTCCGACACGCGCTGCATGAGCAGCAGGTTGGCCGAGCCCGTGATCAGGAACTGGCCCGGACGGCGCCTGCGATCGACGGCCCGCTTCACCGCGTGCAGGATTTCCGGCGCGCGCTGCACCTCGTCGAGCGTGACCGCCGCGTCCCCGCCTACGAGGACCTCGGGATCGTTGCGCGCCGCGTCGAGCACGTCAAGGTCGTCCAGCGTGAGGTAGCGCCGCTCGGGCGCCATGGCTTGCGCCAACGTGCTCTTTCCTGTCTGGCGCGCGCCGGTGAGCACGACGACGGGCATGACGCGCAGCCTCTCGGCGAGGCTCGAGGCGACTAGCCGTGGGAGCGCACGGTTATCCATGGGGTGGATGATATCTATTCACGGCGTGGGTGAAAAGCACGAGAGAGGAGGCGGCGCTGCGGGGTGGCGAGTCCGGCTGATTGCAACCTTGTGCTGCGTCCATCTGAAACCTTTCTTGGCGGTCCTGCGCGCGCCTTGCCGCCCGCACAGGGCGCGTGCGGCGCCCGGCCGCCCCCTGATGTACACTCCCCGCCCATGCGCGCTGTGCTCTCCGACGCCCCGATCGGTCGCGGTGCAGTCGCGCAGCCAACTCGATCGCGTCGGTTGGGCCAGGTGCCGGCGGGCGCGGGAGCGTCGTAGGGAGCTCGAGGGGGGAGGGTGATGGGCAGCTGGAGTTGAATCGAGCCGAGTCGGAATGTTTCTTAGCCGCCGACGATCCGACTACGGCACGGTGCAATACGAGGCCAGTTCCGGTGAATGCCAAAGCGTGAACACGACGTGGTCAGGCGTGTTGTGGATGGGACAGGCAACCTTGCCCTTGGCCTGCAGCCGCAGCACGAAAGGCCGTACGCGCTCCGGGGTTACCCTGGGGTTTTCGACGAAGAACGTGTTGGGCTCAGCAGCCGCCTCGTCGAACCAGCTCGGCACCACTTGGTTCACGCGCGCCTCGCGCAAGCGATCACCGTCGAGCGGGACACCGTAGAGGGCGATCATCGCCCGCTGCGTGGCAACGTCCCAAATATCCGGATCGTTGACGAATACGAACCGCTTCGGCGGATCGCCGTCATGGAACGCACGCTGGGCCAGTCTCAGGAAGTGGGCCTCCATCCCCTGGTAGGTTCCGGCCTGACGTGCTCGCGACAGCGGATAGGCCTGGTACACGCTGAGTGCCAACGACCCGCACGCTACCGAAACCAACACGGCGTGGGCCATCGGTCGGCTCATGCCGAGCGCCTGCAGCTGCGTCACAACCCACTCTAGTCCGATGCCGGCGAACAGTGCGAACCATGGCAACAGCAGGAACATGCGGGTCGTCGGGGGCGTCGAACGATCGTGCGAGGCGCCCACCAGGACGAGCAGCATGGCCCAGCTGAGGGCGAGGAACACGGCGAAGCGCTCGCGCCGCAGGCTGCGCAGAACGGTAGCCAGCCCGAGAACGACGAGCGCAGCCGCGATGGGATCGACGTACGACACCACCACGAAGTGGTTCTCGTCTGGAACATACAGGAACGAGAACGAGGCGTAGATCAAGTTGGTGACAAGATGCATGCTGGCGGCGGCCGGGCTGCCGACAAGCTTTGGGTCTATGGCCATCGTGCCATGGATCTTGGCTAGCCAATAGTCCGGCTGCAGCAGGAGCGGAAAGACGACGAGCGCCGTGCTGCCACCGGCCAGCGCCCAGCGCTTCACCGATGCGGCTGAGCGCGGCGGGTCGTAGAGCGCTAGAAGCAGCAGCGCCACCGGGATGATGTACATTGCGGCCGGGTAAACGAAGAAGCACAAAGCAAGCGCGATCCCGACGCCAGCATAGGCCATGCGCCCGCGCGTCCGGATGGCTCGCGCCACCGCGGCAAGCACCAGGGCCTGGACGAAGTACGCCTGAAGGTTGTTGTAGCCGATCTTCCCAAACGACATCAAGTAGCTCGATCCGGCCAGGAAGAACGCCGCAAGGAGGGCGGGCCGCAATCCGATGAACGTCCGGAAGAACACGAGGAACAGCGGCAGCGCCAGCGCGCTCAGGTAGATGTTGCTGAAGCGCCAGCCAAAGCTTGTCGGCCCGAACAGGAGCATCGTGCCGGCCTGCAGCAAGGTGGAGAGAAACGGATGCTGCCCATACACGGCCGTGCCGTTAAACACGTTCTCGCCGATGCTGGCAAGCGTGTCGTGCCGGAGAAGGTCGATAGCGCGATAGAGGAAGGAGTACTCGTCTCCGATCACCGCGAACCACCAGCCGTTCACGTGCAGGCTGTACAGGATGAGCGCGAGCGAGGTCAATCCGAACGTCGGTCCCGGACGCCACGCCGGCCGCACGAGCTGCACCCAGGCGAGCGCGGCGATGGGTAGGAACAGCCACGGGAAGACGGGTCCGCCGTAGATGCCGGCCAGCACCGCGACGAGCGTGAGATGCGCGAGCGAAAGCGCCGTCAGCCGGCCACCGTTCTTGCGCCATGCGATCCGCAGCGGCTCGGCTGGGATGCGTTCGATCAGCAAGCCGAGGAACAAACCGGCCAGCAGCAGCGCATAGGGCCAGGCAGGCACCTCTTGCGCGCCAAGACTTCGGCCCATCACCACCGCTAAGCCGCTCGCGGCGACGACCGCGATGCGCCTGCCGACCTGCTTCTGCCGAGGTGAAGGAAGGTTCGGCCATTCGCGCGCGACGGGTGCGGCCGGCCGCGGCATGAAGGGCAACGACAGGTCGGGCAGGCGCGCGAACAGGCCGACCAAGGTGATCCAACACAGGGCGACGAGGCCGAAGTAAGGCGGCAGGTGCAGCGCGCATAGGAACGAGACGCTGCACCATGTCTCGCGGAACACGTTCGCCATGCCTGCGTCGCCGAGCCAACGTTGCTGAAACACCATGGCCGATGGCGCGACGGCAAGGACGACGGCCAGCCCGAACGGCATCATGGCACGGATTCGGATCCACATTTCTCGTGGGGTTGGGGTGCGGTGCGGCCGTGCTTCGACTGCTTTGAAGCGCTGTTCAAGCTCGTCGATCTGCCGGCGGAGCGCGAGGTTCTCGACGGCCAGTTCCTCCGCGGGGCGCGGAACTGGACGAGGCGCTGGCTCGCGGGGAGCGGGCTGCGACGTCGTGTGGTCGTTGGACGGCGGTTCATGATTCATGTCGGGCGTCGATTCGTGCTTGCCACGACCGCGATATCGAGGAAGGGCACACGGTACGGACAGAGCAGCTGAACGTGCGGCGACATGGTACATCCTGGCGCACCGATGCGCTCAACGGACTGTGCGCGCTTGGGAGCCTGGGCCAGGTGCGGTATGTTACGCTGCCACCCCGCACCGAGCCCGCCGCCAGGAGCCGCTCGATGGCCGACGCCAACCCGACCTACCAGAGCCTACGCTTCAGCGAGATCACGGCCTTCATCTGGTCCGTGGCCGACCTGCTGCGCGGCGACTACAAGCAGTCGGAGTACGGGCGGGTGGTGCTGCCGTTCACGATCCTGCGCCGGTTGGACTGCGTGCTGGAGCCGACGCGCGGGCAGGTGCGCGAGCGGTTTGAGCAGCTGAAGGAAGGCCCGCATCAAAACCTGGAGCCGATCCTCAACCGGGCCGCCGGCATGCCGTTCCACAACACATCCAGGCTGGCCTTCGAGCAGCTGCGCGACGACCCGGGGCATATTGCGGACAACCTGCGCGGGCAAAGTGCGTCGTTCGACCCGCCACCGACATGGAGCCCTCGATGACCTTCCTCCTACCGACGCTCGCCCGCGCCGGAATCGCCGCCCTCGCCACCAGCGCGCTGGCCACCTCCATCACCGTCACGTTGAAACCGCTCGTCGATATGCCGTTGCCCTTCCGTCCCGACGAAATAGCCGTCGCCGGTGACCGCGCTTTCCTCATCGGCAGTGGAGATTGCGGCAATCGCGACGGCTTGCGGGTCATCGATCTCGCGGACGCCGCGGCTCCCGTGGTGAAGGGGTTCGTTTGCGTGGAAGACCCTCCAGAGGCCCTGTTCTCCGTGGTGGCGGAAGGAAACATCGCCGTCGTGCGCCCCTCGGACCAAACCAACACGCTCGTCGTGATCGATGCCGTGGATCCGGACGCGCCACGGCTCGTCGGTCGAATAACGGGCCTCCCGTATCCCGCCAAGGCCATGCGCTTTCTCGACCGCACGCGGCTCGTTCTGCGCGTCACCGAGCTCGATCGACAGCCGATCGCGCTTGCGCTGGTCGATCTGTCCGACGCGGCGGCACCCCTGATTACATCCCAGCTCGCGCTGCCCGAACAGTCCTCCTCCGACTTTAGCGACGCGCTTGTCGTGTTCGGCGACGTGATCTACGTCATCGAGGACGACATCCGCATCATCCGGGTCACCCCGGCGGGCCAGCTGGAGCAGATCGGCACGGTCCCCATTCCGACCCTCCACTGGACCATGTCGTTGTACGTAGACGCCGAGCAAGCGCGGCTCTACGCAGTGGACGATCATGAACTGCGCCTTTGGACCTACGACATCAGTCGACCGGAGGCGCCGAAGCTGCTAGCCAGCGGCGTGCAGCTTCCCTTCCCGTTCGGCGATCACGGTCCGTTGGAGATGGAGGTTGCCCACGGCATCGCGTACACAACGACTGCGGGGGACGGCTTGGCGACGGGCAAGGACCTTGTGGTTTTCGACGTCTCCGACCCGCGTCGACCCCGTCTGGCCGGGGGAGTGGCGCCGCTCGACGCACGGGGCATGGTGATGAGCCAAGCGCGCGAACTCCTGTTCGTCGGGTTCGAGGACTACGTTCTGCCCAACGAAATGCCTGCCTCTCGCGGTAGGCTGTTCGGCTTTCGGCCCGAGATCTCGCAGAGTTGGCAGGCCTGGCTTCCGGCGCTTGCCGCCCGAGCCGGGATCGCGCCCTAGCGCTGATCGTCCGGCGTTCGCGGCGCGGGGGGCAACGGTTCCGGCAGGACCTCGTTCCCGGTTCCAGCCGTGCCTGATGCGGGCTGCCGCCAGAAAGCCCCTGGTGTACACTCCCCGCCCAGGTGCGCTGTGTACTCCCACGCTCCACGAACCGCGACCGCGCCGGCTAGTCCTCGGTCGGCTGCGACGGCATCTCCGACCAATCGGCGAACAAGGTGTCCTGCATCCACGTCCCTGGGTTGTTCGCTATGTACGCCACGATGCGATCCAGCCCGGCTTCGTCGCGGATGACGTGCTCGTAGTCGTTGCGCTGCCAGACCGGCACGCCGGCCGTGCCCCGCAGCGCGTTGATGCGGCGCGTCACGATCGCCTTGTACGACCGAACGATGGCGCCGAGAGAATCAGGCAATACGTGCCTGGCCGTCGACGAGCCGTCCAATGATCCTTGGTGTCGCGCGATGCGGACGATCCCGTGGATGTGGTTCGGCATCACGACGAGCTCGTGCAACCGCAGCTCTACGTTCGCGCGCACCGCCGCGGTGCGCCACCACTCCTCGTCGGCCACCTCGCCCAAGTCGCTCTTGCGCATCTCACCGTCAACGACCTGGCCAAAGAGGCACGCGCGCTCGTGGGTGCAGACCGTGATGAAGTACGCGCCCACACTTCGGTAATCGTATCGCGACAGGCGGATCGATCGACGGCGATTGCGGTCGGGGTCGAATCCGCTGGTCATCTGGTCATCCTTCGGAGGATCTCCACCTACACCCCCCAATCGCCCGCTTCGGCCCCAGGACGTCCGCTCGATTCGGGCTGTGGGGTCTCAGTGTACCCGGGCGCAGGGAGGGCGAAAGAGGGCGCAGCGCCGCTGCGCCCTCTTACGCCCTCCTTACGCCCTCTTGCGCCCGCCGCCCGCCTGCCGACCCGACCGCCCGCCGACCACCCGCATCTCCATCCCTTCCTTACCGCCCCCTGGTGTACACTCCCCGCCCATGCGCCCAGCCCCACCCACCGCCTCGGCTGATCCCATCGTCCTGCAGCCCCGCCACGAGCCCGCCCCATGACCCACCGCGGCATGATCGTCCCCATCGGCGGGGCCGAGGAGAAGATGCGCGACCCGGCCATCCTGTCGCGCTTTGTCGATCTTTGCGGCTGCCAGGACGCGCGCATCGTGGTCATCCCCACTGCATCGTCGCTCAAGTCCACCGGGCGGAACTACATCACCATCCTCCGGCGCCTGGGCGTCAAGCACATCAAGGTGCTGCCGTTCGAGACGCGCGAGGACTGCTTGCGCGCGGATTGGCTGGCCGTGCTCGAGGCCGCCGACGGCGTGTTTCTCACCGGCGGCAACCAGCTCAAGCTGTCCACCACCCTGGGCGGCACGCCCGTGACGGCCATGCTCCGCCGCCGGAACGCCCAGGAGGGCCTGCACGTGGCCGGCACCTCGGCCGGGGCGGCCGTGCTGGGCGAGCACATGATCGCCTTTGGCAACGAGGGCAGCACGCCGCGCGCCGACATGGTCACGCTGGCGCCCGGCTTCGGGCTGACCAACCTGGCCATCATCGACCAGCACTTCCGCCAGCGCGACCGCCTGGGGCGGCTGCTAACCGCGCTGGCCTACAACCCCGAGCCCGTGGGCATCGGGCTGGACGAGGACACCGCGGCGTTCATCGACGCCGACGATGTCATGACGGTGGCCGGCAGCGGCGCCATCACCGTGGTCGACCCGTCCACCATGACCTACTCGTCCATGGACTCTGCCAAGCGGCACAGCCCGGTGTGCGTCCTGGACATCCGCGTCCATGTCCTGGTCGACGGGGCGCGCTTCGACCTGCGGGGGCGCACGGCCGAGCCGCCGCCCCTGCCGCCGCGCGCCACCCGCCGCGCCCAAGCGAGGAAGCCGTGAGGATCATCGAGCGGTCCGTATACGTCGGCCCCAACCTTTACGCCCTGTTCCCGGTCATCCGCATGACCGTGGATCTGGGGGGGCTCGAAGAATGGCCTAGCGGCCGCCTGGGACCCGCGTTTGCCGGCGGGCTTATCGAGGCGCTGCCGGGCCTGATCGAGCACGGCTGCTCGTACGGCGAGCCGGGGGGCTTCGTCCGCCGGCTCACCGAGGGCGAGGGGACGTGGTTCGGCCACGTGTTCGAGCACGTGGCCATCGAACTCCAGAACGTGGCCGGGGCGCACGTGACGTTCGGCAAGACCCGCAGTACCGGGGTGCCCGGCCAGTACAACGTCATCTACCACTACGAGAACGCCGACGTGGGCTTGGAGGCGGCGCGCGTCGGGCTGGAGCTGCTCCACAGCCTGCTCCCGCCCGAGCTCCGGCCCCAGGACGCGGCGCTGGACGGCTACGACTTCCCGGTCGAGCGCGACGCGTTCATCCGCTTCGCGCAGCGGCGCGCGCTCGGGCCCAGCACGGCGTCGCTGGTCAAGGCCGCCGAGGCGCGCGACATCCCGTGGCTGCGCCTCAACCGTTTCAGCCTCATCCAGCTGGGCCATGGCCGCTACGGCAAGCGCATCCAGGCCACCGTGACCAGCGAGACGCGCCACATTGCCGTGGTCGTCGCGTCCGACAAGGAGGAGACCAACCGCATCCTGGCCGACGTCGGCCTGCCCGTGCCCGAGCAGCGCCAGGTGGCCACCGCCGACGCGGCCGTCCTAGCGGCGGAGCGCGTCGGCTACCCCGTGGTGGTCAAGCCGCTCGACGCCAACCACGGCCGCGGCGTGTCCATCGACCTCCGGTCGGCTGAGGACGTCATCACCGCCTTCGACCACGCCAGCAAGCTCTCCGAGACCGTGCTGGTGGAGCGCTACGTCGTCGGCTTCGACCACCGCCTCTTGGTCGTCGACGGGCAGCTGGTGGCAGCGTCCAAGCGCGTCCCCGGCCACGTGGTCGGTGACGGCGAGCACACCATCGCCGAGCTCGTGGACACGGTCAACGACGACCCGCGGCGCGGCATCGGCCACGAGAAGATCCTGACGCGCCTGGAGTTCGACCACCAGGCCGAGCGCTTGCTGGCGCTGCGCGGCTACGACCGCGACACGGTGCCGGCCTCTGGCGAGGTCGTCTACCTGCGCTCCACCGGCAACCTGTCCACCGGCGGCACGGCCATCGACGTCACCGACAGCGTGCACCCCGACATCCGCGAGATGGCCGTCCGCGCCGCCCGCGTCATCGGGCTGGACGTGGCCGGCGTCGACTTCCTGACCACCGATATCGCCCGCTCCTACGTGGAGACCGGCGGCGCCATCTGCGAGGTCAACGCGGCGCCGGGTTTCCGCATGCACGTGGCGCCCAGCGAGGGCACGGCGCGCGACGCGGCCGGGCCCGTGATGGACATGCTCTTCCCGCCTGGCACGCCGGCCCGGATCCCTATCGCCGCCATCACCGGGACCAACGGCAAGACCACGACGACGCGCATGGTGGCGCATATCTTCAAGATGACCGGCCAGCGCGTGGGCATGACCACCACCGACGGCGTCTACATCGACGGCCACCTGTCAGTGCCCGGCGACATGACCGGCCCGCAGGCCGCGCGCATGGTGCTGCGCGACCCGTCGGTGGACGTGGCCGTCCTGGAGACGGCGCGCGGCGGGCTGCTGCGCAGCGGCATGGGCTACCGGCACGCCGACGTGGGCGCCGTCCTCAACGTCCAGGCGGACCACCTGGGCCTGAAGGGCGTGGAGACGCTCGGACAGCTGGCCAAGGTCAAGCGCATCGTGGTCGAGGTTGCGCAGGGCACGGCGGTGCTGAACGCGGACGACGCGGAGTGCCTGGCCATGGCCGACCACACCAGCGCCGACCACCTGTGCTATGTCACGCTGGACCAGCGCCACCCGCTGGTGCGCGAGCATATCCGGGCCGGCGGCCGCGCCGTGGTGCTGGAGGAGGGCATGAACGGCGACATGATCACGCTCTACGACGGCGGCGCCCACATGCCGCTGCTCTGGACCCACCTCATCCCCGCCACCATGGAGGGCCGCGCCCGGCACAACGTGCAGAACGCCATGTTCGCCGCCGCCATCGCCCACAGCATGCGCGCGTCGCTGGACGACATCCGACACGGCCTGCGCACCTTCGACTCCACGTACTTCCAGGCGCCCGGCCGCCTCAACGTGTTCAACGAGCACCCGTTCCGCGTCATCCTGGACTACGGCCACAACCCGGCGGCCGTGGAGGCCATGGTCGACCTGGTCGAGCGCCTGGAGCCCAAGGGCCGGCGCATCTGCGTGGTCACCGCGCCGGGCGACCGGCGCGACGAGGACATCCACCAAATCGCCCGCCTCGTCGCCGGCCGGTTCGACCACTACATCCTCCGCCGCGACGACGACCCGCGCGGCCGCGGCGAGGACGAGGTGCCGCAGATGATGGCCCAGACGCTCCGCGATGCCGGCGTCGACGACGGCGACGTCGAGGTCATCGTCGACGAGCCGGCGGCCGTGGACGCCGCGCTGCGGCGCGCGCGCCGCGACGACCTGGTGCTGGTCTTCGGCGACAAGGTCAGCCGCTGCTGGAAGCAGATCATCTACTTCCGCCCGGACGACGCGCCCCCGGCCCCGGAGCGCGCCCCGACCACCGCGCCGCCTGTCGAGCCGCCACCCATGCCGCTGCCCGACGCCGACGACCTGATCCGCGACGCGCGCGGCGTCCGGCTGGCGCGCGTCGAGGCCACGGACGACTGACCGGTGCGCGTCGTCGACGTCCGCCGCCTGACAGGTCCGAGCCTCCTCCTGGACGACCCGGGCGCCTGCCTGGACGTCGCGCTGGACGCCCCGGGCGACCCGCCGCCCGCTGCTCTTGCCGCGGCGTGGGCCGAAGCGGTGGCGCGCCTGCGGGCGGACGTCGGCTGGCCGGATGCGCCGGTGGCGCACCGAGCCGTGGCGGGGGGCGTCATGCTGGCCCTTGCGGCGCCCGTGGACGGGCTGTACGCGGCGTGCGACCTGGCGGAGGCGGCGCTGCGGGAGGTCGCGGACCAAGCGGTGGCGGAACAGACCGCGGCCGGATCGACACCGGACGTCGAACCGGGTGGGGGCGGGTTTCAAACCCGCCCCTACACGCGTAAACGCGACGCGGACGATCCCGCCGCCGCCGATCGCGACTCGGAACGCTCCACGGCCGAACCACCGTCCACCGCCAACTTCCTCGCCACCATCGCCGTCGAGGCCTCGCCTGCCCTCGTAGCGCTGGTCGCCGCGGCGCGCGCGCGCGGCGTGGCGTGCCTGATTGGCGAGGACCTCGTCACCGTCGGGCTCGGCACCGGCTCGCGGACTTGGCCGATCGACGCGCTGCCGGACCCTGATGCCATCGACTGGGCGGGCGTGCACGACGTCCCGGTCGCGCTGGTCACCGGAACCAACGGCAAGTCCACCACCGTGCGGCTGGTGGCGGCCATGGCCGCGGCGGCAGGCCACGTTCCCGCCGTCTCGACGACCGACTGGGTGCGCGTGGGCGACCACGTGCTGGATCGCGGCGATTGGTCGGGGCCGGGCGGCGCTCGGCTGGCGCTTCGAGGTCCGCGCGCGACGATGGCAATCCTTGAGACCGCGCGCGGCGGCCTCCTGCGCCGCGGGCTGGCCGTGGCGCGCGCTGATGTCGCGGCCGTCACCAACGTGGCGGAGGACCACCTGGGCGACTTCGGCATCGCGTCGGTCCAGGACCTGACGGACATCAAGCTGGTCGTAGCCAAAGCGGCGCGCGCGCTGGTGCTGAACGCGGACGATCCCGTCCTGGCCGCCCGCGGACGCGCGGCCGGGCGCCCGCTCGCGTGGTTCACCCTGGAGCCGGATGGCCCGGTGGCGTCGGCGGCGCGTGCCGCCGGCGAGCCCGTGTTCGGCCTCCATGGCGACGCGCTCGCCTTCGAGGTCGCCGGCACCATCGTGCCGCTGGCCCGCGTCGACGAGGTGCCCGTGGCGTACGGCGGCGCAGCGCGCTACAACGTGGCCAACGCGCTGGCCGCCGCGGCCGTGGGCCATGCGCTGGGGCTCCCGGCCGCCGCGCTCGCGGCCGGGCTGCGCGTGCTCGGGAACACGCCGGGCGACAACCCGGGGCGGCTCAACGCCCTGGACGTGGGCGGCGCGACCGTCCTCGTGGACTACGCGCACAACCCGCATGGCGTGCGCGCCCTAATGCCGGTCGTCTGGTCCCTGACGGCCCGCCGCCGGCTGCTGGCCGTCAGCCAGGCCGGCGACCGGGACGACGCCGCGCTCCGCGAGCTGGCCGAAGCGGCGCTCTCCGGGCCGCCGTTGGACCACGTCATCGCCAAGGAGATCCCCAGCCACCTGCGCGGCCGGGCGCCGGGCGAGCTGCCGCGCATCCTCGCCGCGGCCTTCCGCGACCTCGGCATGGCGGCCAGCGCGGTGGAGATTGCCGCCGACGAGCTGGACGCTGCGCGCCGCGCCCTGGCCTGGGCGCGACCGGGCGACCTGCTCGTGCTCCTGGTCCACGAGGACCGTCCCGCGGTCCTGGCGCTGCTCGACGCCCTCCGCAGCGGCGGCTGGCGCGCCGGCGATCCCCTGCCGGCCGGTTGACCGCCCAACGGGCGGCCCATAGAATCGCCGCCACATGCGCCTCCTCTTCCTCGCGATGCCCTACGACGCGCCGGCGGATGCCGGCGCCGCGCAGACCCACCGCATCGCGGAGGAGCTGGCGCGGCGCGGGCACACCGTCCACGCGCTCTGCGCGCCCTGGCAGCCTGGTCTTCCGCGCCAAGAGGTGCGGCGCGGCGTCCTGATCCACCGCGTCGCCGGCCGCCCGGCCGCGGCGCTGCCGGCGCTGCGCGACCTGCTGGAGCGCACGGACGTCCTGGTCGTCCAGCTCCCGTTTGCGGCCGTCCTACTGGCCGTCCTCGTCGCCCGTCGCCTTGGCGTCACCACCCTCCTCCACCACGTGGGCGATCCGCCGGTGGTGGACGGCGCGGCTCGGACGCCAGCTGCGCTCGTGCGCACCGCCCTCACCGTGCTGGCCGGCCGTCTGGCCGCGGGCGTGATCGCGCCCTCGCCGGCGGAGGCGGCCGAGAGCGAAGTCCTCCGGCCGCTCTGGGACGCCCTCCACTTCGTCGACCCTGAAGCGCCTGCCGCCGCCCACGTTGAGGCGCTGCTCCGGCGCGCCCACGACGGGACGCTGTAGTCCCACGCCCCGTTTGCCGCCTGCGACTCGTTCGCGCCCAAGGGAGCCCCAGACATGCCCGTCGAGGTGGTGACGCCCAAGATCCGCGGCTTTGTAAGCCTGAGCGCGCACCCGGAGGGCTGCGCCCGCGAGGTTCAGCGGCAGATCGAGCACGTCCGGCGCCCCGCCTCGGAATGGCCCGGGGGCAACCTGCTGGTCGTCGGCAGCTCGGCGGGTTATGGGCTGGCCAGCCGGATCACCGGCGCGTTCGGCTACGGGATGGACTCGGTAGGCGTGTTCTACGAGCGCCCGGCCACCGACAACCGCACCGCCTCCGCCGGCTGGTACAACACCGTGGCCTTCACGGAGGCTGCGCGCGAGGCGGGCTTGGCGGCCATCAACCTGAACGGCGACGCGTTCTCGGCCGCCGTGCTGGAGGAGGCCATGGAGGCGGTCCGGCAGATCGGCCCGCTGGACCTCTTCATCTACAGCCTGGCCGCGCCGTCCCGTACGGATCCCGTCTCCGGCCAGACGTACCGCTCGGTCCTCAAGGTGGTCGGCCAGCCGGTGACCATGCGCACGGCCGACATGGCCAACGGCGCCATCTCCGAGGCTGTGTTCGAGGCAGCCACCGACGAGGAGATCGCCGGCACGGTGGCCGTCATGGGCGGCGCCGACCTGGAGCGCTGGGTCGACGCGCTGCTCGCCGAGAGGTTGCTGGCCGAGGGCGCGCGGGTGATCGCCTACTCGTACATCGGCCCCGAGCTGACGTGGTCCATCTACCACCACGGCACGATCGGGCTGGCCAAGGCCGACGTGGAGCGCACGTGCCGCCGGCTGGACGCGCGGCTCCAGGCGGAGGTGGGCGGCCGCTGCTGGGTCTCGGTCAACAAATCCATGGTCACCCAGGCCGCGGCGGCCATCCCGTCGGTGCCGCTCTACATCAGCTTTGCCTACAAGGTGATGAAGGAGCTCGGGGTCCACGAGGGCACCATCGAGCAGACCGAGCGCCTCTTCCGCGACCACATCGGCCCCGGCCGCCAGCCGGACCTGGACGAGGAGGGCCGCATCCGCATCGACGACCTGGAGCTGCGCGACGACGTGCAGGCGGCCATCGAGGCCCTCTGGAATCAGGCGACCAGCGCCAACGTGGCCGAGCTGGCCGACATCGACGAGTACCAGGAGGCCTTCCGCCGGCTCTTCGGCTTCGACGTTCCCGGCGTCGACTACGATCAGCCGGTGGAGATCGACCGGCCGCTGCCGTGACGCCGCCGGCGGACCGCTCGCCGTTCCTCCTCGACCCCGAGGTGGTGTTCCTCAACCACGGCTCCTTCGGCGCCTGCCCGCGGCCCGTCATGGACGTCTACCAGGCCTGGCAGCTCGAGCTCGAGCGCCAGCCGGTGGAGTTCCTGGGCCGCCGCTCGGTCGACCTCCTCCGCGCCGCGCGCGAGCGGCTGGCGGCCTATCTCGGGGCGCAGGCGGACGACCTGGTGTTCACGACCAACGCCACGACCGGCATCAACATCGTCGCGCGCAGCCTGAGCCTGGGTCCGGGCGACGAGGTGCTCTCCACGGACCACGAGTACGGCGCGTGCGACCGGTCGTGGCGCTTCGTCTGCGCGCAGCGCGGCGCGGCGTACCGCCAGGTGCCCGTCGACGCCCCGGTCACCACGCACGCCGACCTCGTCGAGGCCATGTGGTCCGCGGTCGGCCCGCGCACGCGCGTGCTGTTCCTCAGCCACATCACGTCGCCCACCGGCCTCATCTTCCCGATCGAGGAGCTGGTGCGCCGCGCCCGCGCCGCGGGCATCCTCACGGTGATCGACGGCGCCCACGCGCCGGGCCAGATCCCGGTGGCCCTGGACGCGCTGGGCGCCGACGCCTACGCCGGCAACTGCCACAAGTGGCTGTGCGCCCCGAAGGGCGCGGGCTTCCTCCACGTGCGGCGCGAGGTGCAGCCGCAGATCGAGCCGCTGGTCGTGAGTTGGGGCTGGCGGCCGGAGCCGGGCTGGCCGTACGCGTCGCCGTTCCTGTCGGAGCAGGAGTGGACGGGCACGCGCGACATCGCCGCGTGGCTGGCCGTTCCGGCCGCCATCGACTTCCAGGCGGCCAACGACTGGGACGCGGCCCGCGCGCGCTGCCATCGGCTGGTGCGCGAGGCCCACGCCCGGCTGCTGGCGCTCACCGGCGTGCGCGCCCTCTGCCCGGACGAGGGCGGCGACGGCGGCGACGTGTGGCTGGCCCAGATGGTGGCGGTGGCGGTCCCGGTCGACGACCCGGTCGGCTTCCAGGCGCGCCTGTACGACCGCCACAGGGTGGAGGTGCCGCTCGTGGCATGGAACGACCGGACGGTGCTGCGCGCCTCACTGCAGGGGTACAACACGCACGCGGACGTGGATGCGCTGGTCGGGGCGTTGGAGGCGGAGCTGGGGGTGGCGGGGTAAGGGGCAGGTGGCGGTGTTAAGAGGGCCTTGGCGCGCGCGTGTGGCCAAAATGTGGGTGGCAGCCGGATTCGGGTTTGGGTTACCGGACGCCTTCGCGCCGCCTGGGCGTGCCCGCTGC